>CAAGKR010342482.1_pt1 | contig 17801 bp, 18 predicted proteins | sample 2556971 | NCBI WGS metagenome assembly CAAGKR01 (sample SAMEA5207829, study PRJEB30636) | soil metagenome | biome: forest; feature: boreal; material: soil | place: USA | collected 2011-09 | depth 1 m | reverse complement strand
TTGACCCGGTTTGCTCTGTCATTGGCGTAGGTGGAGTCGCGGGCGGGAGTTAGCTAATGGGATGGCGAGGTGATCGCTGGGCTGGGAATGGCGTATCCGCTTCACCTTGTCTCTCAGACGAGATTTCGCCGCCCGAGACGGCAGGCGATAGAGGCGGCCTCAGAGATCGGGTCGCGATCGGCTCGAAACGCCACAAGATTGGTCCTCAAGGGATCGCAGTGTTGTCCGTGTGAGTCCGCCTGTGGAATACGAAGTGGAACCGATGGTCCTGCCGAACAACCACGCCTGCCCGGATTGCGAGGCGTCTACTTTGTCCTGAGCACACGTAGGTCGTCCTTGGCGCGGCCGGCTCCGGCAAGAGCACGATCGCGGTGCTCCGGGCGATTTACCTCTCCGACCCTCGGACAGATCACGGAGGCAGGACATTGCTGGTGACCCGGAACCGGTCCTTGGGCAACATACCTGCTCTGGATGGCAGGCGCCGACCCGGACGGGCCTGGGCGACGATGTGGTCAGCCATACAGCTTAGCGTTCAGGGTAATCGAGGCGTTGATCTCGCCTCTTGAACTTCAACGTCGCACCGATTGGAGCTGCGGCACCTCTCGTGTCGAAGACGTTATTAGGACGGCCATTCCGAGAAATGCTGTTAGGAGAAGCCATGCCGGCCGGAAGGAGCCGGTGGTGTCGACGATCAAGCCGAACAGAAACGGCCCGGCCAGGACCCCAGGCTGCTGGATCATCAGGCCGAGACCGACGCTGCGGCCCTCACTGCCGGGTCGTGCCAGTTCGGAGAGGAACGAGATCTGGACGCCATTCCATCCGATCGCCCCGGTTGCGCAAACGAGTATGGCGACGACAAGCACGGGGAACGGAAAGCCGCTAGGCAGGATCACCAGTGCCAGGCTGCCTAGGGCGCCAGTTCCACCGGCCAGGAGTAGGGCGCCCCGGCGGCTACCGTGGAGAAGGCGGTCGCTTACCACGCCCCAGACAACTCGGCCAACGACTCCGGCCAGTTGGGCAAGCGCGAGGTAGAACGCCGCGGTCGTAATCGAGAGGCCTCGGTCACGGATCAGGTACGCGACCAAGTAGGTGAGGAGGCACATCTGGCCGGCGACCAGGAGCATCCCACTTGTCGCCGCGACCGTGATGTCCCGGGTGAGGACGTGGAGAAAGCGCCCCCTGTCACCGCCGGCGGTGCTTGCGCGAGGCCCGGATCGATAGATCCCCAACCCAGCGATCGCAACCACGATCGACGTTGCTCCCGCGGCCGCCAGGGCGCCGCGCCAACCGGCAGACAGGGCGATCGAGGGCAGGATCAGGGCCGCGAAGAAGCTGCCGAGCGGGAAGCCCGTCTGGCGTATGCTCATCACCGTCGCGCGCAGCCGGAGCGGAAATGCACTACGCACGGCGATGCTCCCGGCCGGGGTCCCCATGCCTAGGCCGACGCCCATGATCAGTAGCCCGCTAAGGATCACAACAAAGGTCGGCGCCAGCGCGCAGGCCAAGGCTGCGGCGCCAGTCAGTACCCCGCCAAGCACCAGGACCAAGCGATCACCCAGCGCGTCGACCGCCCAACCGGCGAGGGCGATGGTGAAAAAGCCGCCGACGTAGGTAAAGTTCACCACTACCCCGGCTTGGGCAAATGTCAAGTGAAATTCGGCCTTGACAAGCGGCAGCAGCACGACCAGAGCGGCGGCGACGACCGAGGTTGCCATCTGAATCGCTAGTGCGACGCTCAGGATCACCCAGCGGCCGGATCGGGGCATACTGCCGGAGGCTTCCAACGAGCTAACCGACGGCCGCGGAACCGATATCCTTCACGACGAATGAGGACGATGCAACGGTCGGTCCGGTCCACTGAGCGCGAACTGAAAGAATCGTGGAGCCGCTCAAAATGTTCAGGCTAGGCCTCGACCACGTTGGATTGCATCTACGAACGTCGGGTCGCCGGTGTGGCCATTGACACAGTCGCGGCATTGGTCAGACTATCGCAACGTGAGGGTGCGATGGCTCCCTTCCACGTGGTCGCCCTGCGATTTTGGACCCCAAGGGAGCGAGGACAATCACTGCCCTGGACTTGTACGAGTCCGATTTCACCGCGTGGGAGGGCGCTAGGGTTGATAGCTGGCCAGTAGTGATCCTTCTCAAGGGTCGCGTGGTGGTTGATAAAGGTCAGCTCAGCTTCTCGGAGGTCTACATGGGTCCGACGGGCATCGGCGTTCCATACGTTGTGGGCTGCGTGGACTTTCCTGAGCAGGTTAGGGTATTGGCCCCGATAGAGGCCCCGCCTCGGAGCTGGCACCGGAGGTGAAGCTCGAGGTAGGCGCCGGCGTAATCCGCGCATTGGAGGACGATCGCGAAGTGGTGGGCTATGAGGTCTGCAAGCAACACCAAGCGATCCGCGCAGGAGTCGAGTCCCGTGCCTAAGGCTAGAACTAACGTGAGCACGCGCCGCGCTCTGGAAGTTGATCTCGTGGCCCTGCTCGGAAAAGAAGCCTTGCGCGGCGGGCCAGATGCCGCCCCGTACCAGCATGATTCGACCGAAATGCAGGGTCTGCAAGGTAGGGCAGACGCTGTGGTTGCGCCGGCTGATACTGATGCAGTCTCTCGCCTGGTCGCCTGGGCATACCAGCGTGGACTCCCAATGATCCCTCGAGGAGGAGGCACCGGCTTTGCAGGTGGGGCCGTCCCAGTGAATGGCGGCATCGTGTGCTCACTCGAGCGCCTAACCAGTGTTCAAAACCTAGAGCCCGAGTTCTGGCGCATGGAGGTATCCGCTGGCATCACCACCGGCCGCATCCAACATCTCGCCCGTCAAAGCGGTTTGTTCTATCCCCCCGACCCAGGAGCTCCTGAAACATCTCAAATTGGGGGCAACATCGCTTGCAACGCCGGGGGGCCACATTGCTTCAAGTACGGCACGACGGGTGCTTGGGTCACCGGTGTAGAGCTTGTAATCAAGCACGGTGAGGTGATGCGCCTGGGTGGACCGCTTCGCAAGGATGTCGCGGGATATGACCTGAAGTCTCTGGTGGTCGGCTCGGAAGGAACATTAGGCATCATCACCGGCGCATGGTTACGGCTCATTCCAGCGCCTGAGGCTGCGTTGCCCCTGGCCGCTGGTTATGCGGACCTGAAAACAGGTTTAAGGGCGCTTGCGAACGTGCTGGCAAACGGCCTTCAGCCGGCGACACTCGAGTACTTCGACGCTGAATGTGTGGCAGCGACTCGCGCAACCTTCCCTGGTGGCATCCCCGCCGAAGTGGCTTTTCTGATCACTACCGAGGCCGATGGCAGCGAATCGGAAGCCCATCGGTTGGCAGCAGAGCTCGAGCAGATCCTGGGACAAGGGGCGATCATGGTTCGCCGTCCGGTTGAACCTGCTGCCTTTCGAGAACTTCAAAGATGGCGAAGCGGCATCGCCTTCGCTGTAGGTACTCGATACGGGGGCAAAATGGGCGAAGACATTGCGGTTCCTCTGGACAAGTTCGGCGAGGCAGTAGAAATGCTATTAGCGGTCGGCAGAGACCATGGCGTACCCACATGCAGTTGGGGGCACGCTGGCGATGGAAATCTGCACGCCAACTTTCTGATTGACCCAGGATCACCGGACCAGGTGCAGCGTGCAGCCGCTGCTGCTGACGATCTATTCGGTAGAACCTTGGCATTGGGGGGCACGGTCTCAGGAGAGCACGGATTGGGCTGGGTCAAGCGTAAGCAATTCGACCGCCAGTTCTCGTCGGTCGCTGCGTCGGTACAACGATCGATCAAGGGCGTCTTTGACCCTGACAATCTGTTCAACCCTGGCAAGAAGATCGAGATCGGGGCCCCCCGGACAGCCTCCGATAGATACTGATGATCAGGTCCGAGGCATCGCTCGGTCACACCGCGAACTCAGTTCGCTCCCATGCGTTCTGTTGTCGGCGGATCACACCTGCCGAGATTCTCCCTCCAGTTGATCGATCGCTGCAAAAAAGGGTTCGATCTTCTCTAAAGTCGACTCAAGCGGGAATCGGCGTGTGAGCGTGCGATTGCGGATTCCGATTGAATCCGATCAGCGATTCCGGGTTTCCGATCACCCCTGACGCAGGCGGTCGGGGCGGCGGCAGCGTGGGGGGTGTTGGCTCGAAACGAGTCCGCTCGTTGCCAGCCAGGCGGTCAATTACGCTGGGACCTAACCGGTCGAGCGGCGTACTCACTTACTGACGGTAGCGGTGTCAAACCATCATCGAGTCCCAAAACGCGAATGGTCTCACCGAGGTCCTCTTTGAGTTGATCGTCGAGTTCTGTCGCAGGTCGCCGTAGGGTAGCGTGCTCAAGAATGCCACGGCGCCTCAAGATTTCCTTGCGGATGGCCAGCCCGATCCCCGGTTGACCTTCGAAAACGAGGATCGGCAAATAGCGATAATAGATATCCCTCGCCTCTTCTTCCCTGCCAGCATTCCAGGCTTTGACGATAGCCACGAGTATTTCGGGATAGGCAAAACCTGTCATCGTGCCTTGCGCACCTCGCCGGAGCTCCTCGAATAGATACATTCCTCCGAGGCCACCCAGGATAGTGACTCGATCTCCGGTGCTTGCGAGCGTCTGCGAAATGCGCTGGGGCGTCGGCAAACCCTCGAGCTTGATTGTGGTGATCGCCGGAACCTGTTCTATTAGTTCAGCCATAGCTTTCGGACTCAGCGTTACTCCATTCACCGGCGGGTAATCTTGGAGAACGATTGGAATCTCGATCGCATCGGCCACCTCACGATAGTGACGCGTCAGTGATGGGCCCGCTTGAAGGAACGTTGGGGCCGCAATCATGACGCCGGCGGCACCAGCCTTGGTTGCTGCTACCGACGCCGTGATCGTGCTGGTGGTGCCATCTGAGGAAGTTCCCACGATCACCGGCACGCAGCCGTCGACTTCTTGGAACACCACCGAGACTACGCGATCTCGCTCCGATTGGGTTAGTTTGGGAGCCTCTCCGGCCACCCCAAGCACGGTCACTCCGTCGACTCCAGCTGCGATTACAGCCTTGACCAAGGCTTTGAGGCTGGCCTCATCGACTGCACCATCGACGTAGAAAGGAGTCGAAAGAATGCAATAAACGCCGTGTAGGCGGTCCATGCGCTCCCCTTCGTGGGCCTACTTCGCTCTTGCTGCGAGCCGTGCCATCTTAGCATCAAGAGGGTGCGGGACTACGCTCACCGAATCGCATTTGCATAATGCACAACGCATACTCGAGCTGCTCAATTAGGGGTTCTTGGAAGACCGCTACTGAACTTGTGAAGCTCGGGGCAGATACCCTTCCACTTCACTGGGACCTCGCCGACCTGGGCGCTATCGACGGAAACATAGGCGCCATTGAAAGTCGCTTTGGAGGGGTTGACGTGCTGGTGAGCATCACTGACGGTCCACCTCCAACGCCCGCCGCAGGTCAAGACCCGGCCACCTGGAGCCAGCACTTCCAGTCGATGGTGCTGTCGGTAATTGCAGTCGCCCCCGGCCGATTGCCAAGGAGATAGCGCAAGGATTTCCGTCGATCACGTGCCTAAGTGGCCCGAGAGCGGCTGTCAGGTCCACAGCGTGCAGGTCGCGATGCAGAACGTTAAGTTAGCGTGGATCTCGACCGGTAGAGTGCCGCTAGAACCTGTCACTCGCGTCCGAGCCGGAGCGATGCGTCGACTGTGAGCTCGAGCAGGGCCGATACGCGCGCAGTACAAGCCCGCTCGAACGCCGGCCCGAACTGTTCAGTCGCAGTCACGCGCTCCGCGTGAGCGCCGAAGGACTGCGCGTATTTGACGAAGTCAGGATTGCGCAAAGCAACCCCCACCGGACGGCCCGGATAGCGTTTCTCTTGATGGGTTTGAATGGTGCCATAGCTGTTGTTGTTGATGACAATCACGACGATCGGTAGGTCGTACTGCATAGCCGTCGCTAGTTCCTGGCCGCTCATCATGAAGCAACCGTCACCCGCGAAGCAGACAACAGTACGATCTGGGTGAACCGCCTTTGCCGCCACAGCTGCCGGCACGCCAAACCCCATCGCTCCCGCGATGGGAGCAAGTTGAGTCGATGGGCGTTTGAACTGGAAATACCTATGCACCCAGGCGGTGTAGTTGCCGGCGCCGTTAGTGACGATCCCATCTTCGGGAAGGACGTCCGACACATGGCGCACGACAGCGGCGAGATCTATTGGGCCGGGCGCCGAGCCCTCGCGGCCTGCTAGATAAGCAGTGTGGAGCTGGGACATCCAGCCTCGACGCTTTCCCGCAGTTGGCGCCGACGTCCGCCACGCATTGAGGAACCGTCCCGGCGTGCTGGGAATCGCCACTTCGGCACTGAACACGTGGCCAAGCTCGTTGGGATCGGGGAAAACGTGCACCAGGTGCTGTTGCGGGCAGGGGGCCGTCAAGGTCGCGTACGCGCCTGCAGTCATCTCGTCGATGCGGGTGCCTATTGCAATCACAACGTCCGCGTTCTGGACCGCGGCAGCCAGCCCAGGCGTGGCCCCAACGCCGAGGTTTCCCGCATAGCACGGGGAACGGTTGTCCAGCACGTCTTGCGATCGGAAGGCGGCTGCGACTGGTAGCTGTCTGGCTTCGCATACCTCGCGGAGCGCTTCGCAGACCTCGTCTGTCCAGCCTCCTCCGCCGACGATAACAATTGGACGTTCAGCAGTAGCCAGGAGTTGATCAACCTGGGACAGCGCTTCGGCCGCTGGTTCGGCGACCGGTGCAGTTATCGGCGGCAGGTCTTCTGCGTAGCAGGTCGAGCTGGAGACGTCCTCAGGCACGGAAAGGACGGCCGGGCCTTGCCGTCCGCTCGTGGCATAGTGCAGCGCGCGCCTCATTAACTCTGGCAGCTCGCTGGCCTCAGTTGCCTCGCCAACCCACCGCGCCATCGAACCGAATACAGCTTTGTAATCGATCTCTTGAAATGACCCTCGACCGAGATGGGCTCGCGGCACCTGTCCCACCAGCAAGAGCATCGGGGTCGAGTCTTGATCGGCGATGTGGATGCCGACGGCAGCGTGGGTCGCTCCTGGCCCGCGGCCCACGAGGCAGACGCCCGGGCGCCCGGTCAGCTTGCCGTAGGCCACCGCCATGTTCGCGGCCGCGGCCTCATGCCGGCATGTGAGCACCCGGATCGTGTCCTTGGCATCGAAGAGGCCATCGAGCACATCGAGATGGCTCTCCCCCGGGACGCAGAAGACCATACCGATGCCACTTCGCTTCAACTGTTCGACGATTACGTGGCCCCCGCTTCGGGGGAGCGGGTTCTGCACAATCATGCTCACGTAGGCCGCCCCTTAGATTCGACATTCGCCATCGGACCAATCACTCGACTTCTGGGGCGCGATACTGCCTTGCTGCATTTGGTTTCGACGTCATGCCAACGAAACTCACCTCAATGATCGTATGCGGTACACAGTATGCAGACGCTAGGGCCGATGGAGCGTCGGCAACTCGATGACGAGGCCTTTCGACGGCTGACCAAGGGACGTGATTCCGGCCTGTGGCTTCCCGCCCGAAACCAGGCTGATCGAAGAGCGGCTGGTCCGCGCTTTTGGATTGAGTACGGTAGGTTAGCGGCTCCCGTCGATTTATGGGAAAAGGCTCGCCGCCCCTTCCGCTGGACGGTTCCTATCACAGAAAGTTGGCACTGCGGCATGAAATGCCCGGCGTGCGGGGTTGGGGCAACCAAGCTTGGAGCGCTTGTGGCGGGAGCCGCGATCGTTCGCTCCGAGCTGAAGGGATTGCGGTGAGGTCAGCCCTTCTGCTTCTTGAACGCATCGTAGCGGGCCCGAGTTTGGCTGTTCGCCGGGTACAGGCCCGGCAGCGGCACGCCGCGCTCGACCTCAGTCATGATCCAGGCTTCGAGTTCCTCCTGCTCTGCACCTGACCCGGCCACCTCCTCCGCTAAGGCGGCCGGAACGATGGTGGCGCCGTCGTCATCGACGACGACCACATCGTCCGGGAAAACCGCGACGCCGCCGCAGCCGATAGGCTCCTGCCAGCCGACGAAGTGAAGGCGGGCGATCGAGGGGGGCGCCGCTGCACCCCGGCACCATACGGGCAGCCCGGTCGCGACGACGCCGGCGATGTCGCGGACCGCGCCGTCGGTGACCAGTGCGCACACGCCGCGGCGCCGCATCCGCGCACTCAGGATGTCGCCAAAGCCCCCCGCGTCTATGACCCCGCTCGCATCGACGACGACGACGCAGCCTTCTGGCATCGCCTCGATGGCTGCCCTGGTCGAACGCGCTGAGCCCCACGACTCGGGGGTGGCGAGGTCCTCACGAGCTGGAATGAATCGCATCGTGAAGGCGCGACCGACAAGACGCGGGCCGGGGGTGCGCAGTGGACGCGCACCGCGAATCCACACATTGCGCAGACCCTTCTTCAGCAGCACCGTCGTGATGGTGCTCGTTGAGATGCGAGAGAGCGCCTCCAGGGTCGAAGCGGCAAGCGTCACGCGGACCGAACGTCCAGTAGGTTCACGAGTATGCACGTTCGGCGCGACCGACGACCTCGACAGCCACCGTAACGATGGCGATAGGATCGCGATCTTGCACCGAAGCGGCTGGCGGCTGCAGGGGACCACGACAAGCGCCACGGCGGTCGGCACCGACGATTGGTTGCATGTGCTCAACGTGGCCCAGGGTCGGTATGGCCCCGGTGCTCGATCAGCCAATCCGACTATCTGAGCCAGACCAACGCCGTACACCACCGACGACGGGGCACTCGCGATCGCCAGGAGAGCGTGACATGGTGCCTCACTGCTCGCTCAATGGCGCACCCTCCGCCGCTCGGCGAGGCGCTCGACCGTGAAGTCCGGAGAGCGCACCCAGCGGATCAGCTCCTGCTCGGTCTCTACGATCTTGTCGGCCGCCCGCGGCAATTCCGCCGCGATCTCATTGGGGACGAGCAGCACGCCGTGCCGGTCGGCATGGATCAGGTCACCCGGCCGCACGATGGCGCCACCAACTTCGACCTGGATGCCGACATGCACCCAGCGGACGTAGGCGTGTGAGACGCCGACGCTGGCCGCGAAGTAGCGGAATCCGATCTCGTGAACCTCCTTCAGGTCACGGACAGAGCCGTTGGTGACAGTTCCCTCGCAGCCGAGCGCAGTGAAGATCGTTGACATGACTTCGCCCCAGAAAGCACCGAAGCCAGGCGGGTCGTCGAGGTCCTGGACGATCATGACCCGAGGGGCCGGGACGGATAGGACATGCCGCCACAGGGGCTCGTCGTCCGGCCGTGCCGCGTTCCCGCGGGCCCGCACCGTCGCCGTTGCAGCGTAGCCGACCATCACGGCGAGGTCGGGAAAGATGGATTTGATTCCCTGCGAGAGGTAGCCCGTGTCGCGAGGCCGGACATCGAAGGTCTCTATCGCATTGCTGAGCGTGCAGCTGTCGTAACGCCGAAGCGCATCAAGGACCGAATCGCTCATCCCTTCATCGGCTTTCCGGGAGGCTTGGTTTCTGGCGTGAGGCTTGCCAGCTTCCTCGCCCGCGTGGCGACTTCCTCGGAGGCGTTCCACAGCAGCCTCGTGTCAGAGTCGAGCGCGAGCATCTGGAAGCCGACCTTCTGCCACTGCGAAGCGACCTCGGGCGACCCGCACATGATCCCTGCGGTGACCCCATGCGCCCGGGCGGACCTGACCACCGTCTGGATCAGACGACGGTGCTCGGGGTCCCTGCCCTCGTAGCTGGAATCGACGCCAGCCGAGAGGGCGAGGTCGTTGGGGCCGACGAAGACGGCGTCGATTCCGGGTACCGAGAAGATTTCGTCGACGCGGCTCACGGCCTGGACGGTCTCGATCATCACGACGCAGATCGGGAGTCGCCAGTCGCTGTCCACCACCCGCGCCCGTATCGGTCCTGTGCTCCGAAAGCCTTCGGGCGGATAGCGGCAGGCCCCTACGGCGGCCCTGGCCTCGTCCACAGAGTTGATCATCGGCACGATGACGCCGCCGGCGCCCGCGTCGAGCGCCTTCATGATCGTCCCCGGCTCGTTCCACGGGACGCGCACGAACGAGGGCACGCCGCCGGCGGCTATAGCCTGGAGCATCGGTAGCATCAGGTCGTAGCCAATCAGCCCGTGCTGGGTGTCGATGCAGACCCAGTCATAGCCCGAACGCGCGGCGATCTCTGCGGTCCAGGTGCTGGGGATCGTGCACCAGGCGCCGAACGTCGGCTCGCCGGCCTTCCAGCGATCCCTCAGTGACTTCATAGCGGCTTCGCCTCCACGCTGTTGACGACGTTGACCGGCGGTAGACCGTCGAGGACGCGCAGGAGGTTGTCCCCGACGATCGCGGTCACCCTGGCCTCGGCCTCGACGGTGGAGCCGCCGCTGTGGGGCGCCAGAACAATGTTCTCGAGGCCGCGGAGCGGCGAGTTCTTTGCCAGCGGCTCGACCTCGAAGACGTCCAGCCCAGCGCCGGCCAGGTGCCCGGAGCGAAGGGCTTCGAGCAGCGCCTTCTCGTCCACGATCGGGCCCCGTGCGGCGTTCACAAGGTAGGAGCCACGCTTCATCTTCGCGAGCGCCTCGGCGCCGATGAGGGCCCCGGTGTCGACGTCAAGTGGGGTGTGGACGCAGACGATGTCGCTCTCTCGGAGAAGTGCGTCGAGGTCCACCTTCTCAGCGCCGGCGAAGTCTCGCGGGATGACGTCGGTGAACAGGATCCGGGAGCCGAACGCTGCGAGCCGCCGGGCGACCGACGAGCCCACGTTACCGAGTCCGATAATGCCGACCGTCATCGCCCCCAGCTCGTGGCCCATCATCTCCGCGCGCATCGGGTCGTCGGTTCCCCAGCGGCCAGCTCGGAGCTGCCGATCGCCCCAGAACGAGTGGCGGAGAAGAGCGATCATCGCCATCACGGTCCAGTCCGCGACCGAGTCCTTGTTGTATCCGGCGGCGTTGGCGACCGGGATGCCGTGCTCGGCGGCGGCGCGATGGTCGATCGAGTCGAAGCCGACAGCGGCCTGCTGGATGAGCATGCAGTTGCGCATGCGCTCGAGCACGGCGCGGTCGATCCGGTGCTTGTGGCGCCTGTCGGCGATCACGAGGTGGGCGTCGGCGCATGCTGCGAGGACGGCCGGCTGCGCGGGTGGCTCGGGCACCAGCACCACGTCGACCTCGTGGCGGCCCTTGAACATCGCGCGCACGGTGCGTTCGTCGTAGGGGCTAAGGCAGGCGACGCGGGCCAACATCGGAATCGAAGGCTAGCACTCCCAGTCTCGAGCTCGCCGGAATACGCCACGAGGTTCGCCCCTTCTACTGGTGCCTTCACGACAAGCTTGAAGCCTTTCCCGAGTGACTGGCCAGTTCATCGTCGTAGCGGTGGCTGAAGCCCTAGTTGTCCCAGTCAAAGCGGGAGGCTCGTGATGTGTCCCGGGGGCCAGGCGGATCAATCAATTAGCGGCCGTCGCGTGAGGCCATGACGGCAAGCGAGCGTGCCTTAACCGGAGGTGAGCTGGGATTGTAGGTCGGCCAGCCAACCCTAGCTTGAACAGTTCGCCAAAGAAACTCCCATAGTGGCAATGGGTGCCCTTGTCGGACCACAAGCATTCCGAGGAGGCGGACTCGAGCCACGCGCACCCTTAAGCGACGATATTCACCGCAGATACTGGCTCCCCACAATCCGCCATCGATACCAGGTTGCGAGCTGCGGCCATTGCGATTGCAGCGCGTGCGTCATAGGTAGCGCTTCCTAGGTGCGGAGTCATCACAACGTTGTCAAGGCGCGGCAGAGATGGATTGACATCCGGTTCGTGTTCGAACACATCCAACCCGGCTGCCGCGGGTCGGCCGTGCCTGAGCGAGATCGACAAAGATCTCTCATCGACAATGGGCCCTCGCGAGGTGTTTACGAATATTGCGTTCGGCTTCATTAGGCCGAATTCCCGCCGACCAAACATGTGTCGGGTAACTGATGTCAACGGAACATGGACCGAGATGAAATCAGACTCAACCAATAGCTCATCGAACTGTACGTAAGTCGCGCCAAGCTTCTTCTCAAGGTTGGCGGGATGACGTGATCGCTGGTTGTAAAGAATCCGCATGGAAAATCCGCGCGCACGCCGTGCGACGGCCTGCCCAATGTGCCCCATCCCGACGATACCGAGAGTGCGTCCCGTTGGCGATTGGCCAAGCAACATCTCGGGCGTCCACTGCCACGGTGTGCGCCGCCGAAGAAGGCGATCACCTTCGACAACCCGGCGTGATGCAGCGAGAAGGAGTGCCCACGTCATATCAGCGGTCGCGTCGGTGACTACATCAGGCGTGTTGGCGACCACTACGCCCCTCCTTGTACATTCCGCCACGTCAATATGGTCCACGCCTGCGCCAAAGTTAGAGACGATACGAAGTCGATTGCCTGCGTCGAGAAACGTTCCGTCCACTTGCTCGGATACCGTGATGAGCGCCCCAAATCGTCCAGCGAGTTGCTCTAACAGCCGGTAACGTGGCATTGCCTCAAGCGAGTTCCAGTACTCAACCACGAATCGATCGTTCAGCAGTGCCAGTGCCCGGTCAGGAATCCGTCGAGTGACCAGGATCGCAGGTGCTGAGACAGTCAAGCTCGTACAGGCCGTGGTGGCAGAGCTTCAGCGCCAAGTAAATATCGGTGGCGGCTGTCCAGCGGGTGTCCCCAGAATGCCCGAGTGACTGGACTGAATGTAGCCCACGGCGTTCGCGACATCGGCACGGTGGGCTAATTCGAACGTAGGTCGGCGCGGTTGCCTAGGAAGTTGAGTTGGGTCATTTCCCACTTACTCAAGCGCAGAGGATAGCAACTGGAACATTATGCCGTCCGTCGTGCTTGGGTCAGTCCAAGCGTTGAGGCGCGATCCGACTCGAAGAATGCCGCGGCTGTCAGCTTTCACGCCGAGACTTTCTAGTGCAGTCAATACGGAATCCACGCCGTCGACTTCTACAGCGACGTGCTCGATCCGGGCGTTCGCGCCGTCTAGGGCTCGGGCCTTCGCTTCGGCATTCAGGTCTTCGATTACCTCGATCTCTGCGTCGCCGCATTGGAAGAAAGCCACGCGCCGCATCCGCGCGGGCACCTCCAACTCGCGGACAAGCCGAAGGCCGAGGGTCTGGCCCAGGAGACGCTTGGCGTCGCTCAGGTCATCGACGACGATACCCACATGGTCGAGTCGTTTGAGCATTCCAACCTCTGTCGTTCGTTCATCAGCCATTTTCGCGGCTATCCTATCCGGACGGCGGCGCCCGGTACGAGTCTTGCGGAGCCCCATTTTGAACGCAGTCGAAAACACAACATCCAACCCGTCGGCTCGAGCCCGAAGCGGAGCGCACGTCCATGTAACTGTTGAGGCGAGTAGTCAACGCCTTACGAGTGCCTTTGCCTTCACTATCCGACTCGGCATGATCACCCGAGGCAGCCGACGAACCTATCCGACCCGCCGGGCCAGATCACGCCCGCGCTGAAGCTGGCATAGCCAGGGAGGACCATGAGCCAAGACGACATCCGTTACTTCGAGCAGTCGCCTGTGGAGGCCAAGGAGGCGGGCCGGTATGTCTCCGTTGAAAAGCTCATACCTGTCCTTGAGCTGGCCACAGGGATCACGTCTAGGCCCTTGGTAGGGCGCAACTTGCTAGCCAGCTTTGTCCGTTTTGAACCCAACTCGGTGGCTCCGCTTCATGCCCATGAGGAGGAACAGATCTTCGTTGTGCTCGAAGGTGAGATCGAGCTGCAAATGGGGGGGGAGCATCGGCTCATGCGCCCCGGCGATGCTGCGCTCATCCCCGCATGGGTCCTGCACTCGGCCCGTTCTCAAGAGACACCCGCCTATCAGCTGGACGTCTTCAGTCCCCCCCGCAAGGCGATGCTCGACATGATCGAATCACTGAGCCCCAAGTCGTGACATAGGCCATGAGCCAGCACGCTAACCTCGGCCAATAAAGGGCATTTTGGTCGCCATGACGGTTATGAATTGCACGTTTGCCTCAAGCGGCAGGCTAGCCATGTAAACGACCGCACGCGCTACGTGTTGCAGATCCAGTCTGGGCTCAACCGCGATAACGCCGTTGGCTTGCAGGACGCCTTCCGTCATCTTCTCCGTCATTTCGGTCGCCGCATTGCCGATGTCTATCTGGCCACACGCGATGTCGTACTTTCGGCAATCGAGTGATGTCGACTTGGTTAGCCCCGTGATCGCGTGCTTCGTGGCCGTATACGCGACGGAGTTGGGCCTCGGAGCGTGCGCGGAAATGGAACCGTTGTTGATAATCCGCCCACCCCGCGGCTGTTGGCTCTTCATGAGCTTGATCGCTTCTTGTGTGCATAGGAAGGCACCCGAGAGGTTCGTGTCCACCACCGACTTCCATTGTTCGTACGTCAGATCCTCCAATGGCACCGGGGGAGCCCCTAAGCCCGCGTTGTTGAATAGGAGGTCCAGGCGACCGAACGCCGCCTTGGTCTTCGCGAACAGCGCTTTGACTGACGACGGCTCGCTGATGTCAGCTGTCACCGCGAGCATTTGCGCCCCGAGTGTCGCTCCCTCTGTGGCTGTCGCCTCCAGAGGCGCTTTACGTCGGCCGGCCACCGCGACCGAATAACCCTCCTGCGCAAGAGCCAGTGCCACTGCTCTGCCGATTCCGCTCCCGCCTCCTGTAACGACAGCAACTTTCGCCAGGGCGCCCGTCCTCAATGCACCTCCTTCACCAGCTTCCCGTTCAGCCGGAGCTCCACCAGCTGGAGTTCCTGGACACATGTTGCACAAGACAGATACGCAACTCGCGGAGCGATTGCCTCCGCTCCAGCATGAGAAGGACCTGCATCCACCGAAGAGCCCCAGCGGCCGGGCACGCACGGCGATCCCGCGACGGCGTCCACGTCGACCCCGATGGCGACCTTGATGTCGCGCTTCGCCAAGGCGTCAGTACTGCAGCTCGACGACCCTGCCTTCTCGCGCCGAGCGGGTCATGGCCTCTGTCAGCTGCGCGCTGCGAACACCGTCAAGACCGGAAGGGTCGGGCTCGGTACGGTCCAACACGGCGCGGTTGAAGGCGTGAACGGTGCGCCGGAAGGCATCCACGCTCGAATGGTGGGACACCACCTCGCCCTCTCCGGTTAGAACGCGCAGCTCACCGTCTTCCAGCCAGGGTCGGGTCACGTTCCGGCCGACGATGCGGCCTGCGGTGCCGTAGATGTCGATGTCCGGCTGGTGATTCGCAATTTTCTGGTTGGCATTGACATAGGCGATGGTGCCGTTGTCGAAGCGCAGTAGCGCCATAACCAAGGTCTCCAGATCGGGCTTCCGGCCCACGTCAAGGAGGGCCACGACCTCAGTCACCTCGGCGCCGAGGAGAAAGCGGAGCAGGTCGAAGCTGTGCACGCCCACGTTGTTGATACTGCCCAGGCCGGCCAGCTCAGGATCGGTGCGCCAGCCGCTGAGGCCACCGGCTCCAGCGCCGGTCTCGAGCTGGATGACAAGTACGTCGCCCAGCTGGCCGGCCGCGATCAAGCGGCGGGCCTCCTGGAAGCAGGTTTGGTGACGGGTCTGGAAGTTGATTCCAAGCCGCACGCCGGCCCGGCTGCACTCTTCGAGCGCCCGTTCGGCGTCGGCGACATTGAGGCCCAGCGGCTTGTCGCAGAGAACGTGCTTCCCGGCTCGGGCCGCGGCCACCACCTGATCGGCGTGGAGGCCGTTTGGGGTCGTGACCAGAACGACGTCCACAGCGGGGTTGCGCAGCATCTCCTCGTAGCTGGTATAGGCATGGGTGGCCCCATATTTGTCCCCGAACGCGCGTGCCCTGCCGGGGTCGCGGCTCACGACCGCCTCGAGGTGACACTCCTCGAGCTCCGCGATGGCCGGAGCCATTTCCTTACCCGCCACGAAACCGATGCCCACGATTCCCCATCCCAGACTCATGGCACGCGATTGTGGACACGTCTCAAGACGGCGACTGTTCCAAGCTGAGACTTTCGAGCGCTCCAGCTCACCGTGCGACGCTCGCCACCAGCCGGTAGTGCGCCATCCTGGTGTCCGGGCCGATCAGGCCTTCGACCAGAGACTCGTACCGACTGAAGGCTGCGGAGCCTCGAAAGGCGGCGTGAGCGTCCAGGCTCTCCCACTCGATCGCGAACACGAAGGCGGAGGGGTCCTCCACGCCCCTTAGCGCCTCGCACCGGCCGGCGCCTGGCTGCGCCGCGATCAGTTGAATCACCCCATGCATGGCGTACTCCAGGTCTTGGGCGCGCCCGCTGGAGCTCGACGCCTCGAACAGCTCGATCACCGCCATCTCCCGCTCACCTCCATCGGACATCAGGCCGTCTGCCAGTCACAGTTCGCGAATGGAGGTCGGCCCCGTTGTCCCAACTTGAGACAGCGTACCCTGGCCCCACAGACGAGCATCCGGTGATGGCAGTCACACGACAGGGCTCGACGGTGCACGCACCCAGGGGCATGGGCAAAGATTGCAGACGGTCGAGCCGGTAGTCAGCTTCCGCGGCGTCGTGAAGCAACTCGGTGGCACGCTCGCGGTGGCGGGCGTCGACCTTGACATCGCCCCGGGGGAGATACACGCCCTCCTGGGCGCCAATGGAGCTGGAAAGTCAACCCTGATCAAGCTCCTGGCCGGGGTGCACGAGCCGGACAAGGGGACGATCTCGTTCAAGGGCCAGCTCATCTCAGGCCGCGACGCCGAGAAGCTTCCGATCACCTTCATTCACCAGGACCTCGGCCTCTTCGCCTGGATGACCGTCGCGGAGAACATCGCGATGGTCCGAGGCTACTCGAGGCGTTTCGGCTTGATCGACTGGGGTCGGATCGAGCAACAGGCGGCTGAAGCGCTGCACATCCTGGGAAGCGAGATCCGCCCGGACGCGGCCCTGTCCTCACTCTCGCGGACCGAGAAGTCGATCGTGGCGATTGCGCGTGCCCTGGCCGTGAACAGCGACGTGCTCGTCCTCGACGAACCCACCGCCAGCCTGCCCGAAGCCGACGTCGCCCGGCTCTTCGACGTGCTGAGGAGGCTGCGGGCCCGAAACGTGGGGATGATCTACGTCACCCATCGATTGGACGAGGTCTTCCGCCTCGCCGATCACGTCACGGTGCTGCGGGACGGCCATAAAGTCGCGTCGATGCCCGTCAAGGACACCACACCGGGGGAGCTCGTCTACCAGATCGTGGGCCGACCACCGTCCGAGCTCTTCCTGAAACCTCCACCCTCGACGACGCAGCCCCTGCTCGAGATCACCGATATCAGGGTCGGAACGGTCGGCCCGGTCTCCCTGAAAGTGATGGCGGGCGAGATCCTGGGCCTCTGCGGGCTAATGGGGGCCGGCCACGAGGCGATCGGCCGCGCGCTCTGCGGGATCCTGCCCATCGCGGGCGGCTCCATCTTGCTGCAAGGCAAGCCGGTCTCACTGACCACGCCCGGCCACGCCGTCCACCGCGGGATCATGTTCGTCTCCAGCAAGCGTGACGAGGAAAGCCTGTGCACCGGGCTGAGCGTCAAGGAGAACCTCTTCCTGAACCCCGCCGCGCGCGGCCGCCGCTTCTTCTCGCCGATGCGGCGAAGCGAGGAGTCCGCTCGTGCGGACGTGCTCGTGCGGGAGTTCTCGATCCAGCCGCCGGACCCGGATCGAGTGGTGAGCACACTCAGCGGCGGCAACCAGCAGAAGGTCGTGCTGGCTCGCTGGCTGGGCCTCGGCAGCCGGGTGCTGGTGCTGGAGGAGCCTACCCAGGGCGTGGACGTCGGAGCCAAGGGGGAGATCTACGCCATGCTCGACGAAACGCTCGATAAAGGGCACGCCGTGGTGATGGTCTCCTCAGA
>CAAGKR010411988.1_pt1 | contig 17810 bp, 10 predicted proteins | sample 2556971 | NCBI WGS metagenome assembly CAAGKR01 (sample SAMEA5207829, study PRJEB30636) | soil metagenome | biome: forest; feature: boreal; material: soil | place: USA | collected 2011-09 | depth 1 m | reverse complement strand
CGGTCGCCCGCGCGGCGGCGAGCTGGCCCGCCGCTGCCTGAGCATCGGCCAGGCGAACCCGGCGCATCGGATCCTGTGGATCCCGAGCCACCAAGGCGGCCAGCAGGTCTTGGCTCCGCTGTCCGGCCGCCGCGAGCAGAAGCGCCAGCTCCTCCGCCAGATCGTCGCGCTCCGGCTCGATCCGGAGCGCTCCACGCAGAAGCGAGATCGCCGCGCCGAGCTGGCCCCGAGCGCGCGCACGCTCAGCCCGAGTCTCGAGGTCGCCGCCGCACCCCGCGAGCGCAGAAGCGAGCTGCTCCTCTCGTTCGAGCTGGCGACGCTCCTCGGCCTCCTGCCGCAGCGCCTCGATGACGGCGCAGGGCGCGCCTCGAACCGCGCCCCGCGCGGCCAAAGCGGAATCTACGCCGGTCTTGTGCGCCGCCTCGACGAGCGCGCGGGCCGCGTCGAAATCGAGCCCACGCGCCGCGAGCGCTCGGGCCAGCAAAAGATCGGGGGCCCACCAACCGGGTGTCGCGCCTTGCGCCCGCCGCGCGTCTTCGATCGCTTCGCGCGCGCGATCGTCTTCCAGCTCCACCGCGGCGAGGGTTTGCCAGCCGCGGGCGAGATCTGCATCGACGCCGACCGCCTCCCGCAAGAACCGGCGGGCCGCGTCGCGCGTAAAGGTCGCTGGCCGCGTCGGATCGTGGCGGGCGATCTCCCCGGCGAGGGCCAGCCCGAGCGCGAACCGAGGCCAGGCACGGAGACGGTCGAGCGCGGCGGCCACCTCGTCGCTCGCCGCGACCCGGTCGGCCGCGAAGGCCGCGCAGTAGGCGGAGAGCGCCAGCGCGCCGGCGGTCTCCGCGCGGGGATCCGCTTCGGGCGTCTCCCTCACCAGCACCGCCGAGCCAGCGGGCGCCCGGCGATCTCGCGGATCGACGAAGCGGGCCGACGATCCCGCCGCGTCGGACAACACCCACAGGCCGAGGCGCGTCTGGCCGGCTTTGCTGGCAATCCGCAAGGCAATCTCGTGGCGCCCGGCGCTCAGCTCCACCCGGGTCGCGGTCAAGCTCGGACCATATCGCCCCGCCTCGCCGTGCGCGACGCTGACCCCATCGTCGACGGACAAACGGGCCTCGCCGTCGAAATCGATCACGATGTCATAGCGGCCCGCGCCGACCTCGATCGCCGCGCGCAGAGCCCGCGCCGCACCTCGTCCGTTGGTCGATGGCGGGGCATCGAGGCGGCACCCCGAGACCGAGAGGGGACGCCATTGCGCCGGCGGCAGCTCTCTGGTGGTTGCCGTGGTGCGATCCAGGTCGAGGTGCGGGAAGGGACCGATCGATCCGATCTCGAACACGGACGCCGCGCAACCGTCTTCGGCCGCCGCCCGAGCGAGCGCATCGGCGTCTCCCGCCTGCCGGGCGATGTGATCGGCGAGGCGCGCGAGATCGACCCGCGCCAGCCAGGGGAGAGCCGGCTCGCGCGCCAGATCGACCGGGCGGAGGCGCTTGCCGATCCGCTCCTGGTCGGAGAAACCGACCTCGTCATAGAGCGCCAGGACCCGCGCGGCTGCGACCGGCGCCAGCGCGCGGACGAGGGCCGCATCGCGCGCCGCGGACAACGCCGTAAGCAGCGCCGCATAGTCGTCGAGCGCCGCGACGCTGGCCCCCCGCTCGTATGAAAGGGTGGCGCGGCCGAACCGCGCGACCGGCGCGGGGGCTGGGAACGCGCCGGCGAGACGTTGGGCGAAAACGCGCGCGGCGTCGGCGCCACGTCCTTCGGCGAGCGCCTGCCAACCGACCAGCGCGCTGTCGGGTTCGGGAGAGGGTGAAGTCCGCGGCGACAGGGTGGCGCAACCCGACGCCGCGATCGCTGCGAAGAACACGCCGGCGCAGGCGAGCCACGCGTCCCCCTTCATAGACCGGCTTCTCACGAACCAGCCTCGGGAGGTCCGACGAGGAGCCTCTCCTCGATCGCGGCGTCGATCTCTCCCAAGAACGCGCGAAAGCGGGCGTACTGGTCGGGTGCGACGCGGGCGCGCGCGACGTCCAGGAACGAACGAACCCGGACCCGGTCGCCGTCGGCGCTGACGTCGAGGTGGAATCGTCCGAACGCGCTCTGAATCTCGCGCGGGGTCTGCCCGTTGAGCCCGCCGCCCAAGAGCCGCCAGCCGGGCGGAAGGCGGTACGTGAGCTCCTCGTCGTGCTGCCACGGGTAGGCTAGCACCAGATCCTGCTGCCGCGTTGACAGGCGGGTATAGGTGCGCACGAAATCCGCGTCGCGCCCGCCCATCGGCAGCTCGATCTCGCCCTTGGCCGTGAGGTGCCCAAAGCGAGGCACCGAGACCGCGGCCTTGACGATCACCGGCGCGTTCCGATCCCCGATGCCGGGCATCTCGACCGACATCAACTCCGCGCCCGGGAAACGACCGGCCCAGACCCGACCGTAGCGCTCGACCCGCTCGCCCGGGGTCTGGTAGTGCTCGCGCCAGTTGTGCGCTGCCTCGCCGCGAATTGCGATCGCCTCGTTGATGCGCGCATCCCCGGAGGACTCGAGCGCGACCTGCCAGTGGCGCTCGACGCGGCTCGCGCTCGAGGGCAGGACCGGCGTTTCCGTCAGCACCCCGCCGGCAGGACCCACCCGGAGGACCATCACGCCTTGATCTTCCGTCGGCAGCTCGGAAAGCCCGGCGAATTCGGCGGTTCCGTCCAGATACCTATCGAGCTGCGGAACGTAGACGATCGCGTGATCGAAGATGGCCAGCGAGGCCGGCTCCGGATCGAGGCGCCCGCTCCGGCGCGTGCGCACCAGAACCAGCTCCGAGGCGACGCCTACCTCGCGCAGCAGCGCTAGCAGGAGAGACGCCTTGTCCTTGCAGTCCCCGAACCGGCGGGCCAGCACTTGCGAGACCTGGTAGGGCTTGTAGCCGTGAATGCCGAATTCCAGACCAACGTAGCGCGTGCTGGCGACCACGAAGTCATAGACCGCACGCACCTTCGCCTCGTCCGACATGCCGGGCGCGACCAGCGAGCGCGCCGTCTTGCGGATTTCGTCGTCGGAGGTGAGCTGTTCTTCCACCAGATGCCAGTACCAGGCGCCGACCTCGGCCCAGGTCGCATAGGTGCTGACGTGCAGGTACGGCGTCGTCTCGGCCGTGCCAGGCATGGCCGGTTCGGCCTCTACCTTCGCGACGTCCGTGGCGGCGAAGCGATACACGCGATCGTCCCCGTCGGCCGTGGTCTGCCGTTCGAGCCGCGGCACCCGCGGGATATTGGCGTGGATCGGACGACTGGCGGGCGCGATGAGCGTGTAATCCCAGCGGCGCTTGGGAATCGACTCCGCGACGTACTGCAGGTCTCCGAAGTAGTCGGACATCTGGTTCTCGCTGCGGACGTCGTCGACGAGATATTGAATCTCGATCACGTCGCCGGGCCGGAGGCCGTCGAAGCGAACCACCTCGGCCCGGTTGTCGTAATAGATACTGTACCAGGGCTCGGACAGATCTTCGTCGCTGCGATCGGTCGCCTCGGAAACCTCGATCTCTCCGCGCGCGTTGCGCCGGTAAATTCGGGCCTGGCGGATGTCGACCTCCTCGCTGCCAGGCGTGTAGTGAACCTCGAACTCCTTGTTGTCTTCCGCGCCGCGCTCGGTAAGCACCTCGACCACCCGATCTGCGAAGGTTCGCGACAGACCATTCTTGTGCACCCGCACAACCCGCCGGTCGAGCAAGACGAGGGCCGTGTCGCCGGCCGCCGCGGCAGCCGGCGGCGTCGCTGGAACCAGCGCGCGCGCGTCCTCGCCGAAACGGCGCGCCAGCTCATCGGCCGGCGTGAGATCGCCGCGCTCTCCGGTGACCAGCCGATCGACGGTGCGTTTGAGCTCCGGGTCCTGCGGCCGGAGCAGCAGTGCAGTCCGCAGCCGGTCCAGCGCCTCCTCCGGCCGGCCCATCCGCTGGAGGAGCTTGCCGAGCGCCACCAGCGTGGCGGGATCGTCGGGTAAACGTGCCGCGAGCGCGGTGAGCGCGGCGAGCGCCCGCGGCGACTCCCCGGCCCCCTCGTCGAGGCGGGCCAGCTCGATCTCCAGCGACGGGAGGTCCGGCCGCAGGGCGGCGGCCGCAGCCAGGCGTGTCCGGGCCGCCCCCACGTCGGCGCGTACACGCGCCCGGTTCGCGAGCTGGTGGAGGAGATCGACCTCCACCCGACGGTCGCCTGCCAGATCTTCGAGCACCCGATCCCCCTCCCGCAACCGTCCGGCGGCCTCGTCGAGCCGCGCCACCGCCCGACGCACGCGCGGCAGCTCTCGCACCTCCGAGGGCAGCGCCTCGGTCCGGGCCAGCGCCGCAAGCGGAAGGTCGGCTTCGGACTCCTCCTCGGCGATGGCCAGGATCGCCGGCCAACACCCCGGGTCGATCGCCAGCGCCTCGTGCAAGGCCTCGGCGGCGCGCGCCTCGCGCCGTTCGGTCCGCGCCATCTCTCCGAGACGCGCGAGCAGCAGGGCCCGCCAGCCGATCGAGATCGGCTCGCTCTCCCCGGACGCCCCGGCGCGCGACGCCAGATCCAGCGCCCGCTCGAGATCGCGGCGACGCTCGTCCTCGTCGGCCGCGACATCGGCCGCCAGCAGGAACGCGCTGAACGAAGGGCGCAACGCCAGCGCGTGGCGAACCGCCTCCGCCGCGGCGCGCTCGCTGCGATCGCGCGGGCCGGCCCAGGCCAGATACCGGGCCAAGTCCAGCCACGCCTCTGCCGCCCCCGCGCCGGAGCCGGCCGCCTTGGCGCGGCGTTGGAGCTGCGCATCGAGCGTCCAAACGCCGACCGGCGATGCGGATCGCGATCCCTTGCGCGCCACGACCCACGTGCTCTTGGCGGGTGGCGGCCCGGGCGCGTTCGCGAAGCGCAGCGGCGCCCCGTTGGGATCGGTCAGCCGTGCGTAGAGCCGCCAGGCGCCATCGACGACCACCGTCTTGATCAGGATCCGGTTCCAACCCCGCCCGAGCCGAACACCGGCGGCGTCCTGGTCGAGGGTCGCGGCGCGCGTGACGTCGCGCTCGAAGACCAGCGCACCATTGACCCACACCTTGAGCGGACCCGGCGAGCCCAGGCGCAGCGCGGCTTGGCGATCGGCATCGCTGTGCACGAAGGCTGCCACGTAGGCGACCGCCTGATCGTTCGGGCGAAGGAGGCCGTCGAGGAGCAGCGCGCCGTCTCGCAGCGCTGCGTCGGCCCGGCGCCAGCCGACCTCGCGCAGCTTTCCGGGGTAGACGCGACCGAGCTCGGGGGCGTCGCGTTCCCCCTCGGGTGGAAACGGCGTTTTGAAGCTCGGACGCCCTTCGCCGAAGGGACCGATGACGAAGGTCTGGGTCAGAAAACCCAACCCCTCGCGCAGCGCCGACGCCTCTTCGGTCGCGCCGCGCTCGTCGAGCAGATGCGCGAGCAAGAACGCCACTTGCGCGGCGACCAGCGGATCTGCACCGGGCGCCAGACCGCGCCTCACCGCCGCTTCGAGCGCGGCCGGGGCCACGTTCTCGTCGAGCCCCGCCATCTCGGCGAGCGCGGCCACCGCTTGCGGCCCGCCCGCCTGGGCCGCCAGCCGTCCGCCCGCCCGGGCGAGCGTCTCTTGATAGGGCCCCGGCGCCGCGCCCGCCGCCGCCCGTCCACCCGACACGGCAACGACGCACGCCACCAGCGCCATCGCTGCCCTTCGTCTCACCATGGGGCGGCTCATTATAGCCGGAAACTCGCCGCCGGCGCGGGTGGAGAAATCAGCGCTGGTCGAAGTACCGGGTGATGGTTTCCCGGAGCGCGAGGCGCGCGCGGTGCAGGCGCGTCTTGACGGTCGGAATGGAAATCTGCAGGACCTCCGCGGTCTCCTCGGTCGATAGCCCCTCGACGTCGCGGATTATGAAGACCGCCCGATAGATCTCGGGAAGGTCGTCGACCGCGGCCTGGATGTGGCGGCGCAGCTCCTCGGATTGCAGCTCGTCGTCTGGACGCTTGGCCCAGTTCTCGCCGGTCGCCGGCAGGTGACCGTAGCTGTCGAGAAAGTCGATCGGCAGATCCTGTGTCGACACCTCCGGATGCCGTTTTTGCGCGCGGAGCCGCATGAGCGCCGCGTTGGCGGCGACCCGGTAGAGCCAGCTCGAAAACTGCGCGTCACCCTTGAACGTGTCGAGCTTGCGCCAGATCGACAGGAACGTGTCCTGAAGGATCTCTTTCGCCTCCGTCTCGTTCCGGACGAACCGATACGCCAGCCGAAAGATCTTGTCCTCGTACCGATCGAGGAGCTGTTCGAAGGCCGCGAAGTCCTTGACGCGCGCGCGCGCGACCAGCTCCTCGTCGGTGGCGACGGGCGGCGCTTGCGGCGGCGATGGCGTCGGAGTCGGCATCGTGGACCCGTTGAATTCTCCCAGATAATCACATCGGCCGATAGCGGCGCCAGGGCCGAGGTAAAGCGCCATCCGCCGGGCGCATGGCCTCGCGCTGCGTGCCATGTCCTGCGCTGCGAGGGAGAGCAAGCTCGCTCGTTAGACCCCGTCGTGGGGATCGCGGGACCTTTCCAGGGTCCCGTGCTAAAAGGAGCCGAAGATGCACGCACGGGCTGCGGCGGCGTTGGCACTCTTGGCCGGCACAGCGCCTGCCCCAACTCCGATCGCCGATCTGCCGCAAATCGCGTTCGAGAAGTACACGCTCGCCAACGGCCTGGAAGTGATTCTCCACGAGGATCACCGCATGCCGGAGGTCGTGGTCGACGTCTGGTATAAGGTCGGCTCGCGCGACGAAGCACCCGGGCACACCGGTTTCGCGCACCTGTTCGAGCACGTCATGTTCCAGGGGACCAAGCACGTCCCCGAGGACAAGCACTTCGAATATCTGCAGAAGGCGGGTGCGTCCAACGTCAACGGCTCCACCTCGTCCGACCGAACCAACTACTTCGAGGTCGTCCCCTCGAACCAGCTCCAGCTGGCGCTCTGGTTGGAGAGCGATCGGATGGGCTTCCTGCTCGACCGGCCCTCGTTCAAGGAGACGCTCGACAACCAGCGCGACGTCGTGAAGAACGAAAAACGCCAGCGCTACGAGAACCGACCGGTCGGCCTGATTTCCAAGGTCCTGGCCGAGGCCCTCTACCCGCCCGATCACCCGTACCACCACGAGGTCATAGGATCGATGGAGGACCTGAGCGCGGCGTCCATCGCCGACGTCAAGGCCTTCTTCCGGACCTACTACGCGCCCGGAAACGCGGCGCTCACCATCGCCGGCGACTTCGATCGCCCGAAGGTCAAGGAGTTGGTCGACAAATACTTCGGGCCGATCCCTGCCGGTGACCCCATCTCGCGGCACCCGGCCGGGCCGGTGCGCCTCGCCGCGCCGAAACGAATCTCGATGGAGGCGAAAATCCAGCAGCCGCAGCTCACCGTCGACTATCCGTCGCCGGCCAACTTCGCGCCCGGCGATCGGGAGCTCGACGTGCTCGCGAACGTGCTCGGCAACGGGAAGTCGTCGCGCCTTTACAAGCGCCTCGTCTACGATCTCAAGATCGCGCAATCGGTGAGCGCGGCGCAGCAGAGTCAACTGCTGGCCAGCACCTTCGAGATCACCGCCTCGCCCATGCCGGGACACACCCTGGACGAAATCCTGGCCGTCATAGATGAGGAGATCGCCGGGCTGCAGGAAAGGCCAATCGACGCCACCGAGCTCGAGCGGGGGAAGAACCAGATCGAATCCGACGCCGTGCGAAGCCTGGAGCCGCTCCTGGCACGCGCCGAACGACTGCAGTCCTACAACGACTTCCTGAACGATCCGGGGTTCGTGACCGAGGATCTGCGGCGCTATCGCGCGGTCGACGCGGGGGCGATTCAGCGGGTCGCCAAGGAGGTGCTCAGAACGGATGGGCGGGTGGTGGTAACGGTCGACCCGAACCCGGACGCGCCAATTATGGGGCGGGTGAAGAAATGAATCGGGCGCTCCGACCAAGGGTCTTGCTGGCGGTGGCGCTCTCGGCGGCGGCCTGTGCTGCGCCCACGGTACCCGCGCCCGTCACTCCCGGCAAATCGGGAGCGCCCGCTCCGGTGGAGGTCGCCACCGCGCCGGTGGCGCTGGCCGCAGCCGCCGCTGCCGAGCGGGAGACGCCGGACGCGCCCTTCCGGCAGCAGGCCCCCACCGCCGGACCCGAGCCTGCGTTTGCCCCGCCGCACTGGAAGCGCTTCAAGCTCAAGAATGGGCTCGAGGTATTTCTCGTCGAGTTTCACGATCTTCCCCTCATCGACTTCAACCTGATGATTAAGACCGGCGGCGCTGCCAACCCGCCCGACAGAGCTGGTCTGGCCGATCTTGCCGCCAACATGCTGGACGAGGGGACAAAGACCCGCAGCGCGCTCCAGATCGCCGATCAGATCGCGTCGCTCGGCGCCACGCTCTCGACGGGAGGGACCTGGGACGCCTCGAACGTGAGCCTCTCGACCCTGACCAAGAACCTCGACGCGGCCCTGGCAATCTTCGCGGACGTCGTCCAAAATCCGGCCCTCGACCCCAATGAGTTCGCGCGCGTGCGCGACAACCTGCTCACGGCGATCGCGCGGCGCAAAGACAGCCCGCCGACCGTGGCCACGCTGGCGCTCACCCGCGTTCTGTACGGCCCCAAGCACCCTTATGGTTGGCCGATCAGCGGCACGGAAGGCACGATCAAGAAGCTCAGCCCGGCGGACCTGCGTGCCTTCTATGACGCCAACTACCGCCCGAACAACGCGACGCTCATCATCGCGGGCGACACCACGGAGGCGGCGTTGCGGAGCAAGCTGGAAGCCGCTTTCAAACCCTGGCGCGCCAGACACGTCAGCGCCCGCAAGCTCCCGGCACCCGCAGGCGCCGGGACCGCGCCCAAGATCTATATCATCGACAAGTCGGACGCGCCGCAGTCGTCGATCCGGGTCGGCCTGATCGGCATCGAGCGGCAGAGCCCGGACTACTTCCCCGTGACCGTGATGAACCTGATCTTCGGCGGCGGCTTCTACCGTCTGGATCTCAATCTGCGTGAGGGCAAGGGGTGGACGTACGGCGCCCGTTCGACTTTCGATAGCCGGCGGACGCCCGGGCCTTTCTCGGCGGGGGGAGAATTCGTGGCCCCGCACACCGCCGATTCTGTCGCCGAGATCCTAAAGGAGCTGAACAACATCCGGGACAGCGACGTGACCGACGCCGAGATTTCGCGCGCCAAAGACCAGATCATCAAATCCTTCCCGGCCCGATTCGCCACCCGCGCCAACGTCGCCGCCCAGCTCGCCGAGCTGGCCGTCTTCGGGTTCCCCGACAGCTACGTTACCGACTACACACGGAAGATCGCGGCGGTCACCAAAGACGATGTCCGGCGGATGGCGCGCAAGTACCTGGATCCCAGCCACCTTGCCATCGTCGTGGTGGGGGATCGCAAATCGATTGAAGCCCCCCTGGCCAAGCTGGCGCCCACCGAGCTGCGCGATCTGGACGGCGATCCCATTGCCGCCATCACGCCAGAAACGTCACGGCGATGACCGAGGTCTCCGCGGACACGGATGATGCCTGTTGCCAGCCTGTGGCGGCGGATGCCGCGCTCCGGGTCAACGCCGAGCGACGGCAGAGCGTCCGCCGCGTCTTCTGGCTGACGCTGGGGCTCAACTCCGTCGTCGCGATCAGCAAGGCAATCTACAGCGGTCTTTCGGGCTCGTTGACCCTCGGCGCCGATTCGCTGCACGCGGTTCTCGACGCCTCGTCGAACGTGCTCGCCCTTCTGAGCCTGGCTTGGGCCGCGGCGCCCGCGGATCCCCGCCACCCATACGGCCGGCAAAAGATCGAGATCGTCGCAGCGCTGGGGATCGGAATCTTGATCGTCGTCGGCCTGTTCGAGTTCGCGGAGGCGGCGATACGTGGATTACAAGCGGGGCGCACCGCGCCGCACGTCGGCTGGGCGGGCTTCGCGGTGGTGATCGGGACGATGGGGATCAACCTCTTCGTCGGCCGCTACGAGCACCACAAGGGGCACGATCTCGGCAGCGAGCTGCTTCACGCCGATGCCCACCACGCGCATTCAGATTTCTATGCGTCGGCGGCGGTCCTGGCGTCGTTTGTTGCCGGGCGCGCCGGGATCAAGTGGGCCGACAGCGTCGCGACCCTGCTGCTGGTGCCTCTCATCGGCCAGGCCGCGTGGCAGGTCTTCCGCGACAACATCCCGGTGTTGATCGACGCCGCTCGCCTGGATCCGGCCGGCGTCGCGGATCTGGCCCGCTCCGTCAGCGGGGTCAGCGACGTCCACCGGGTCCGCTCGCGCGGCATGCGGAGCGCCGTCGAGCTGGACCTACATCTTGAAGTGGCCCCCGACATGAGCGTCATCGAGGCCCACAAACTCGCCCAGCAGATCGAGCGCGAGCTGAAGGTAAAGTTTCCCCAGGTTTCCGACGTAGTCATCCACGTCGAACCGACCGCCCGATAGCTTGACACCATCGGCCATACCGTTAAGATGCTGCCCGCCTCTCTTTATTTACCTACTTATTTACCTACGAGGGAACGGCTCCAAGCCAAGCACCAGACTTCACCAACCGTCGGCTACCCCAAACAACGCCTGAGAGTGGATTGCGGCGCGAGAGCGCGCGCGAGGAGACACGAGATGCAAGGACTCGCCCAGTTTCTAGAGCAAGGTGGCACCCTGATGTACGTCAACCTGGTGGTGTCGATCATCACCCTGGCGTTCATCGTCGATCGGACCATCTTCTTTCTCGGCAAGGGCTCGGTGAACGCGAAGGCGTTCCTCGAGCAGATTCGGAAGCTGGTGCTTGCCAACAACATCGATCGCGCCGTGAAGCTCTGCTCCGCGACCGAGGCACCGGTGGCGCAGGTGGCCCGGGCTGGCTTACAGCGCGTTCACCGGGGTGAGATCGCCATCGCCCAGGCCATCGAAGAAACGCTGGTCGACGTCACGCCGTTGCTCAAGAAGCGCGTGCAGATCCTTTGGTCGATCGCCAACATCGCAACCCTGGTCGGCCTCCTCGGGACCGTCATCGGCCTCATCCGAGCATTCGGCGCCGTGGCGGCCGCCAAGCCGGAAGAGCGGTCGGCTCTGCTCGCCAAAGGTATTTCGGAGGCGCTCAACAACACCGCGATGGGCCTCAGCATCGCCGTCACCTGCATCATTGCGCACGCGATCCTCTCGTCGGCTTCCAAGAAGCAGGTGGGCGATCTGGAAGGTTTCGCGCTCAAGCTGGAGAACCTGCTGGCCGAATCGGCCACGGGTGGGGCGAAGGCCTGAGAGATCCGGAACCGGCATTCTCATCTGACGAACGGATGAAAGGGCCAAGCGCCACATGACGAGAAGCCAGGTCCGCGCGGCGACGCGCCGCATGCGCGACCACGTTGAGGAGATCGAGGAAGAGGCGGGCGAGCTGAATCTCGTCCCCTACATGGACATCGTTACCAACATCATCATCTTCCTGCTCGCCTCGGTCGTGAACCAAGTCGCCCTCGGTAACATCAACGTCTCGGTGCCGACGATCTCGTCGGGGAGCGGATCTTCGGCCGAGGACACGCCGCCCGACAAACCGCCGCTGAACCTCACGGTCTCCGTGGGCGCCACCGGTTTTACTGTCGCGGCCTCGGGGGGCGTCTTGCCGATCATCACGAAGCTCGGCAACGGGCAATACAACTACCCCGCCCTCACCGCCAAGCTTAAAGAGATCAAGTCCAATCCTGACAACGCGACCGAAACTAAGGCCAACTTCAACGCCGACGCGAGCACGCCGTACGACGTGGTGATTGCCACCTTGGACGCCATGAGACAGGAAGAAGGCGGGAAGATCTTGTTCCCCGACGTCTCCTTTGCCGCGGGCATCCTCTGATGCCAATGCTCGAAAACGAGATGTCCCGCCTCGAGGGGAAGAAGGCCATCCGCTCGTACGCCCGCAAGCTGTCCGAGCCGGAGGTCATCAAAGACCTCAACATCACGCCAATGATGGACATGATGACCATCATCCTGGTCTTCTTGCTCAAGTCGTTTGCTTCGACGACCTCGACCATCACGTTCGACCAAAATCTGCAGGTCCCCAAGTCGATCACCCAGCTCAAGCCCAAGCTGGCGGTCACGGTGACGATCACCAAGAAGGTCTTGCTGGTCGAGGGAGATGGCGTTGCGCCGATCAATTACGGCCGCATTGACCCGGCCATGAAGCGAGATGGCGAAAACGGCTACTACATCACGCCGCTGGTCGACATCCTGGAGAAGCACGCCAAGCGCGAAAAACGGGTCGCCGATCTGACGGGCCAGAAATTCGAGGCGCAGCTCATGGTCGTCGCGGACCAAACGACGCCCTACCGGTTACTCACCGAGATCATCTACTCCTGCGGCCAAGCCGGATACCAAAACTACCGGCTCCTGGTCCTCAAAGCCAAAGGCGACTGAGGCGTAGCCACGTCCGCCATAGCCGGGGCGGTCACGGGCGCGCCGTCCGAGGACGCCGTCCCGAAACGAAATTGCGACCGCGCGCCACGGTTCCGCCTCTTTACTTCGTCGAGCCTTTGGATTAAACAGGCGCCGCGCGGCGTCTCGGTCTTTTCGGGGCGCGCGACCCAGGTTTGTCGTTTCTCTCGCTCGGGAGCCCTCCGGACATGCACAGATCCAGCCGTCTGCCCGCCCGTTTAACCGCCCGCCTGTCCACCATCCTGGGCGCGATTGCGGCGGTTGTCGTCACGCTCCTCGCACCTACGGCGCGCGCTCAGAACGAAGGCGGCGAGGCCTCACTGGTACTTCCCGATCTCGGCCGAGTCACCTTCCTGGGCTCGGTTCCTGGCAGCACGCTGCTCTCGGGCGGCATCATCGTTTGCCTGCTCGGGCTCGCATTCGGCCTGGTCATTTTTCGGCAGCTTAAGAACATGCCGGTGCACAAGTCCATGCGCGAGATCTCGGAGCTCATCTACGAGACGTGCAAGACGTACCTCGTCACGCAGGGGAAGTTCATCCTGCTGCTCGAGATCTTCATCGGCGTCATCATGGTCTTTTACTTCGGAGTGCTCCGGCACTTCGAGCCGGTCAAGGTCGCGGTCATCTTGCTGTTCAGCCTGATTGGCATCGGCGGCAGCTACGGCGTGGCCTGGTTCGGGATCCGGATCAACACCTTCGCCAACTCTCGCACCGCCTATGCGAGCTTGCGCGGCAAGCCCTACCCGCTCTACGCAATTCCGCTCAAGGCCGGCATGAGCATCGGGATGCTGCTCATCAGTGTGGAGCTGGTGATGATGTTGTGCATCCTATTGTTTCTCCCGAGAGACTACGCCGGCGCCTGCTTCATCGGCTTCGCCATCGGGGAGTCGCTGGGGGCTTCCGCGTTGCGTATCGCGGGCGGCATCTTCACCAAGATCGCCGACATCGGGTCGGACCTCATGAAGATCGTCTTCAACATCAAGGAAGACGACGCGCGCAACCCGGGCGTCATCGCCGACTGCACCGGCGACAACGCCGGCGACTCGGTGGGCCCCAGCGCCGACGGCTTCGAGACCTACGGCGTCACCGGCGTCGCGCTCATCACGTTCATCCTGCTGGCGATCAGCGACGCCGACGTCCAGGTCCAGCTGCTGGTCTGGATCTTCGCGATGCGGATCATGATGATCGTCGCGAGCGGGCTCTCCTACCTGTTCAACGAGGCGATCGTCAAGGGACGATACGCGAATGCCGAAAAGCTGAATTTCGAGGCGCCGCTCACCCAGCTGGTCTGGATCACCTCGCTGGTGTCGGTGGCGATGACCTACATCGTATCGTACCTGCTGGTCCCGCGCCTTGGCCTCGGCGGGAACGAGAGCCTTTGGTGGAAGCTGTCGACCATCATCACCTGCGGGACCTTGGCGGGCGCCATCATCCCCGAGGTGGTCAAGGTCTTCACCTCGACCGAATCGAAGCACGTCAAGGAGGTCGTCACCGCCTCGCGTGAGGGGGGCCCCTCGCTCAACATCCTGGCCGGGCTGACCGCTGGTAACTTCAGCGCCTACTGGATGGGGATCGTCATCGTGGCCCTGATGGGAATTGCGTACGGGGTCAGCACCCAGGGCCTCGGCGAGATCATGAAGGCGCCGGCGGTCTTCTCCTTCGGCCTGGTCGCGTTCGGCTTCCTCGGCATGGGCCCCGTGACCATCGCGGTCGATTCCTACGGGCCGGTCACCGACAACGCGCAGTCCGTCTATGAGCTGTCGGTCATCGAATCGATCCCCGGGATCAAGGAAGAGATCAAGAAGACGGAAGGCTGGGACGTCAATTTCGAACGGGCCAAGCACCTGCTCGAAGAGAACGACGGTGCCGGGAACACATTCAAGGCCACGGCCAAACCGGTGCTGATCGGGACGGCGGTGGTGGGCGCCACCACCATGATCTTCTCCATCATCATGAGCCTCACCCAGGGCCTCACGATCGATCTCGACAAGCTCTCGCTCTTGCACCCTCCCTTCCTGCTTGGCCTCATCACGGGCGGCGCAGTGATCTATTGGTTCACCGGCGCGTCGATGCAGGCGGTCAGCACCGGCGCGTACCGCGCGGTGGAGTTCATCAAGCGCAATATCAAGCTGGATTCGACCGTTGAAAAGGCCTCCACGGAGGACAGCAAGAAGGTGGTCGAGATCTGCACGCAGTACGCGCAGCGCGGGATGTTCAACATCTTTCTGACCATCTTCTTCAGCACGCTGGCCTTCGCCTGCCTCGAGCCGTTCTTTTTCATCGGCTACCTCATCTCGATCGCGCTCTTCGGCCTCTACCAGGCCATCTTCATGGCCAACGCAGGCGGCGCCTGGGACAACGCCAAGAAGATCGTCGAGGTCAACCTCAAGGAAAAAGGGACCGAGCTACACGCCGCAACCGTCGTCGGAGATACCGTGGGCGATCCGTTCAAGGACACCTCCTCGGTGGCCATGAACCCCGTCATCAAGTTCACCACCCTGTTCGGCCTGCTGGCCGTCGAGCTGGCCGTCGGGATGAACCGGAACACCAGTCTCGTGCTGGCCGGGATCTTCCTGGCCGTCTCGATGGTCTTCGTCTGGCGCTCCTTCTACGGCATGCGCATCACGACCACCAGCCCCGCTGCCGAGCCGGCCAAGGCTACGACGGCCGCCTGAGAAAACGCACGGCGGGCGCCACGAAGGGAATCACGGCTGCCGCCAGGAACGCGAACGCGAGCGTCGGGCCAACGAGCTCGAGCACGTTGGGGAGCATCCCTATCTCGCCCGGGGACTCGGTTGCGAAGCCGCCGATGTGGCCCAGCGTCCCCACCAGCGCAGCAGCGCAACCCAGCGCCAGGATTCCCCAGCTGCGCAGGCGGATGACACCGCGGAGCCCGACCGTGGTTAAAGCGAGCGCGGCCAAACAACCCAGCAGCGCGACCTCCGTCTTGGGACCGAGGGCCCAAAGAATGAGGCTCGGCAGCGAGGCGGCCGAGCGGGTGACTGTCTTGCGCAGACGCGCGACGCCCAGCTCGTCCATGCGATAACGCTGGCGCCAGGCCTCCTGCAAATCGTAGCGCGCCGACATCTTCTTCCCCGAAAGCGGGAGCACGATGACGGCGTGCAGGATGCCGTAAATCACAAGCGGGGGCGCCCAACCGACCATCACCAGCGAAGCGACGGCTACCATCAGGCCCGACCACCCGAGGCCCACCGCGAACCAGCGGCCCCAGAACCATTCCGCGGCCACCGCCAGGAACGCAACCAGATAGCAGCCGGCGAGGGCGAGGAAGGCGGCGCTCCATCCCGGGGGTGCATTGAGCGCCACCAAGAGATAGAGACTGACGAACAGACTCAGAGCCAGGGCAGCGATGGCCCGACGCAGGCGTTCGAAGCCGATCTCCCCCAGCCGATCCAATAGCGACGACAGGCCCTTCGACATGACTCCATTATAGCTGCTGGACGACGACCAGCTCGACCTGGCGGTCCTTTTTCTGGTTGGCTGGGCCCACGTTCGGGGCAAGCGGGCTCTCGCTGCCCAATCCCACGGCCTCCAGACGGTCGGTCGGCGCGCCCTTCGAAGCCAGATAATCCTTGACGAGGGCGGCCTGACGGTAGGTCAGAGCCTTCGTCGCGGCCGCGGCGGCGTTGCCTTTCGCTTTCGCCTTGGGTCCGCTCCAATGGGCTTCGATGCGAAGCGTCCTGATCTCCGGGTGATCGGCGAGGATCTCCGCCACGCCTTCCAGCTCGGCCTTCAACACCGGCGTGAGCCGGGGCTGGCCGGGCTGGAAGCGGATCGGAACGCGCAGCACGATGGCCTGCGCGGTAAAGGTGACGTCGGGGTTGGCCGGACGCAGCGTGACGTCGAGCTGATGATCCTGCCCGGCGCTGATGTCGAGCAGGACCTCTCTGGTCGGGTATCCCGGCGCATCGACCGTGACCCGATACGGGCCAGCCGGAAGCGCCGCCGAATATAACCCGCCCGCCTCGGCGTGGGCTTCGAAGGGGGTCGCGCCGATGAAATGCAGCGTTGCGCCCAGGCCATGTCCGGCGCCATCGGCCACCTTACCGCGCACATTTCCCGTGACGATCTTCGCCTTCAGCCTGACCTCGACCGAAGCCGCAGCGGCGGCTGCGATCACCACGCTCGCTTTCACCACATCGAAACCTGCCGCCGTCACCTCGACGTCGGCCGGGCCGGGAGTCAGCGGGCCGCTCGCGAAGGTGCCGTCGGGATCGGTGGCCACCCGCGCCCGCACCCGTCCTGAAAACGCCACCACGGCGTCCCCGATTGCCTTGCCGTCGCTGGCCGCCAAGACGCGCCCGGTCACCGTCCCTGTGAACGGCGCGGTTTCCTTTTCGATGGTGCGGGTCACGACGACCGGACGCTTGAACGCATCGATGTCGAGCGGATAGCCGACACCGAAGATCACGTTGTAAGGGGGAAGCGGGGGTCCGTAGCCGTAGCCGACCGAGCGCAGGGCCGCGTCGAATCCTGCGTCCAGCGTGATCCCGTGAAAGACCCGGGCGCGCAGGCCGAAGGTCAGCCATTGTTGATCGCGGTTGGTCTGGGTCGCGAAGGCGGCAAACGCTGGATCGGCACCGTCGGTCGCGATCTCCAGATGATATTCGGCGAAAATCTGCAGAGGGATCGGAGCCGTGAGCTGCTCGAGCGGCGTGTCCACGCCCAGGGCAAACCGAAAGCGGCTGTCCGCGATCCCATAGGCGAACATCGCGACCTCGCGCGTGAAGATCGTGGTGCCGGTGAAGTCGTAGAGGTTCTTCGAGTTGTCGCTGTAGAAGCTCAGGTTGGCGTGAAGCCGCAGAGGAATGCCGTACGCCGGCCTGAAATCGTACGTCGCCAGCGGCCCTATCCAGAACGAGGTCGAGCTGGGCGAAATCGCCAGATCCGAGATCGCCGACAAGAATAGAAACCCGAGCTCGCCGCCAATCGTGAGCCCGCGCGCGACGGGATAGATCCCTTTTCCGCCCAGGATCAGATCGCCGAAGGACTTGATCAAAACCGGATCGCGGCGATTGAGCTCGGCCGGACGATCGTTGCGGTTGCTGGAGGTCAGCAGCGCGCCGAAGAGCTCGATGTGTTCGTGCGGCGTGAATCCGAAGCTCAGGTTCCCGCTGAGGCGCGTATCCGCGTCGCCCTGGACTAGGAAATTCGAGGCGTGAAACAACTGGCCGTGGAGCGCGAGCCGGAGGTGATCCACCGGGCCCACCTCCGCGGTCGACAGGTGATAAAGGCCGATCGGGCCGACCAGCGAGGGGAGAAACGAGCCTGAAACCGCGCCCGGCCGCTCCTCTTGCGGCCCCGGCGTCGGCGCCCGCGGTGACGATGCTGACGGCGGTGGGCCACCGGTCGGCGGCGGGGACACGGCTCGGCCGCCG
>CAAGKR010493761.1_pt1 | contig 17814 bp, 14 predicted proteins | sample 2556971 | NCBI WGS metagenome assembly CAAGKR01 (sample SAMEA5207829, study PRJEB30636) | soil metagenome | biome: forest; feature: boreal; material: soil | place: USA | collected 2011-09 | depth 1 m | reverse complement strand
ATCTGCGTCATGCACACCGTGGCCGATCTGCGAAACCGCGATTACGCGGTGACGGTCCCCGCCCGCGCGGTGGCGACGTTCGATGGGCCCGACCACCCCGGCGACGAGGTGCAGCGCTTTGCCCTGGCCCACCTCAAGGGGGTCCTGGGCGCCACGGTGCTTCCCACCTGAGCCTGACGTTATAATGTAACCCTGAACCCAAAGCGGGCCAAACCGGCAGCCGGGAGCCCGCAATTGCGTGACAGGGAGAAGTGGGCCGAAAGAGCCGATCGTACTGCGCGTCCTGCGGGAGCCCGATGGCGGCGGACAGCCGCTTCTGCGCCGGATGTGGGCGACCGGTCGCGTCCAGCCCTGCCAAACCGGGCAGCGGCCGAATCCGTCCCTGGATGGCGATTCCGGCCGTGTTCCTGGCGGTCCTGCTCATCCTCCTCCCCGGCCTGCTCTACGTCTGGGCCGGTCTCCCCTCGACCTCCAATCTCAGCACGGCGCGTCTTCCCCTGTCGACGCGAATCTACGACCGCACCGGGACGATCCTGCTGGCGGACATCCACCAGGGCTCGGACCGCCGCCACATCGTCCCCCTGGCGCAAATCGCCCCCAGCATGCAGCAGGCCATGATCGCGGTTGAGGACCGCAGCTTTTATCAGCATGGCGCCCTCAACTTGCTTCGGACCGGTGAGGCCGGCCTTCAAGATCTCCTTCACCTCCGCCTCGACCAGGGAGGTAGCACGATCACCCAGCAGCTGGTCAAGAACATCTACCTCTCCGATGACCGGTCAGTGATGCGCAAGCTCGATGAGGCGATCCTCGCGATCGAGGTCGAGCACCAGTATTCCAAGCCACAAATCCTCGAGGCCTACCTCAACCGGATCTACTTCGGCAACCAGTCGTACGGCGTGGAGGCGGCGGCCAACACCTACTTCGGCAAGCATGCGTCCCAGCTTTCCACCGCGGAGTCATCCTTTCTGGCCGGCCTCCCGCAGGCGCCATCCGAGCTCGATCCCTACAGCAACCTCGCCGGCGCCAGGGCCCGCCAGCGGGTGGTGCTCGATGCCATGGTGCGGGCCCACAATCTGAGCCCGGCGCAGGCTTCGGCCACCGTTGCCCAGAAGCTTCAACTCCAGCCCCTTTCGACCCAGCCCGATGTCAAGGCGCCCCAGTTCGTGCATTGGATTTCGGCCCAGCTCGAAAAGGCCTACGGCAATGAGCTCCTGCAGAACGGCGGGCTCACCGTGATCACGAGTCTCGACTGGAATCTCCCGTCGATTGCCGAACGGCAGGGGCGGCAGCAGGTGCTCAGCTTGCAGTCTCACCACGTCACCGACGGCGGGCTGGTGGCGATCGACCCCAAAACGGGTGCCGTGCTCGCCATGGTGGGCTCGGCCGGGCCGGACGTGCCCGGCGGACAGTACAACATGACGGTGATCCCTCGCCAACCAGGCTCCGCCTTCAAGATGTTCACCTACGCGGCGGCGATCGAGTCCGGAAAGTTCACGATGGCATCCTGGGTGCTGGATGCGCCGATCACGGTCCGGATGCCGGATGGCAGCGCCTACACGCCGCACAACTACGACGGCTCGTACCACGGGTGGCAACCGCTGCCGCACGCCCTGGGCAACTCCTTCAACATTCCCGCGGTCAAGGTCGAGATGGGCACCGGCATCGACAGGGTGGTCGACCTGGCGCGTCGGGTCGGCCTTCAATCCCTGAACCAGCCGGTGACCTCCTATCAACCCAGTCTCACCCTTGGCGGTTACGAGGTTCCGCTGATCGAGATGGCGACGGGCGCGGGGACTTTGGCCTCGCAGGGCACGTACCGGCACCCGCAGGGGATCCTGAAGATCACCGCGCAGCGGGGCGCCAGCCTGTACACGTATGACGCGCGGACGAATGCCAGGGCCGCGCTGTCGCCGCAAGTCAGTTTCATCCTGAGCCAGATGCTGTCAGACGACCGCAACCGGACGCTGGAATTCGGCGCCAACAGCGACCTCGTCATCCCGGGCCATCACGTCGCCGCCAAGACCGGGACCACCAACGACTTTCGGGACAACCTGACGGTCGGCTATACGCCCAACCTGGCGGTTGCGGTCTGGGTCGGCAACGCCGACCACAGCGCGATGCAGAACGTCACCGGGATCGTGGGCGCGGCGCCAATCTTTCACGCCTTCTTGACCCAGGCCCTCGCCGGTCAGCCGGATGCATGGTTCGCCGTCCCATCCGGCCTCCAGCAAATGAACGTCGCCGGATACACGGCCTACCTGCTACCGGGGACCGAACAGGTTGCCCTGGCCTCGCAGCCGCCCCCGGTGTCAGGCGGCGGTGAGGGCGGCGGCGATCAGCACAAGAAACACAAGTAAGAGCGGACTTAGCTCAGCGGGGGACGCGGGTCGCGCGATCCGCTCGCTCCGGTCGCCTTCATCGATTCGATCTGTTGGGTCAGCTCCTCGATGCGCCGTTCGAGGTTCGCCACCTGCTCCCGAGTCGCGAGCGGCATCGAGGAGCGGGCGGTGCGGACGCTTTCGGACACCCGCCGGCTCAGATCCTCGCCCGCATGCTTGGTGCGGTTCGCGAACTCATCGAAGCGACGCCGGCCCTCTTCGCGACTGACATGCCCCTGGCCCATCCAGGTCCCGACCAGCCGATCGCCTTGCTCGAATGCCCAGCTGGCGGCACCCACCATGATCGTGAATCCGTCCCGAACCACTTCACGCACGCGCTCCGTTCCGTCTGACGGTCGTTGTTCTGCCATACGCTAAGTTTAGGCGACAGGCATGCCCATTTACGAGTACCGGTGCGCCGACTGTGGCAAGCGGCCGTCCATTTTCTTTTTGAGCTTCGCCGCCGTCGAGGCAGCCCCGGCCTGCCCGGACTGCGGCGGCCACCGGCTCACGCGGATCATTTCCCGGACGGCCCAGGTGCTCTCCGAAGACTCGCGCCTGGAGCGAATGGACGAGGGCTCCATGGGCGATGTCGACGAGAACGACCCGAAGAGCATGGCCCGCTGGGCCCGCACCATGGGGCAGCAGATGGGTGACGACGAGATGGGTGACGACTTCGAACAGGTCGTCGATGAGATGGGCGCCGGCGACGCCGGCGCCGGCCAGGATGAGGACCCGTGAGCAGCGGCTCGATCACCGGCGTCCACGCTCGAGAGATTCTCGACTCGCGGGGCAATCCGACGGTCGAGGTCGAGGTGCACTTGGAATCCACCCGGGGACGCGCCGCGGTCCCCTCCGGCGCCTCGACCGGCGCCCACGAGGCGGTCGAGCTCCGCGATGGTGATCCGCACCGCTTCGCCGGCAAGGGCGTCCTCAAGGCGGTCGGTCACGTCAACGGCGAGATTGCCGCCCTCCTCAAGGGCCGCGATGCGCTCGACCAGCGCGCGATCGACGAATCCCTGATCAACCTCGACGGGACGGCCAACAAGTCCCGGCTCGGCGCCAATGCCATCCTCGGGGTTTCGCTGGCCACCGCGCGAGCCGCGGCCGCCAGTCGGGGTGAACCCCTCTACCGCCGCCTGTCGGAGGGACCAGAGACGGTCCTCCCAGTCCCCATGATGAACATCCTCAATGGAGGCAGGCACGCCCAGACGAAGGTCGACTTCCAGGAGTTCATGGTGGTCCCGGCGGGCGCGCCGTCCTTTCGCGAGGGTCTGCGCTGGGGCGCGGAGGTCTTTCATGCCCTCCGCTCGTTGCTACACGCGCGCGGGCTCAGTACCGGCCAGGGTGACGAGGGCGGTTTTGCCCCGGAGCTCGGCGCCAATGAGGATGCCATGGCGTTGCTGGTCGAGGCCATCGAACGCAGCGGTCACCGTCCCGGGGAAGAGGTGTTCATCGCCCTGGACCCGGCCGCCTCGGAACTGTATCGCGACGGCCGCTATGAGCTCACGGGTGAAGGCCGCTCGTTGACGTCGACGGAATTAGTCGACCTCTGGGAGGACTGGGTGCGGCGCTACCCGGTGATTTCCCTGGAGGACGGCCTCGCCGAAGACGATTGGGACGGCTGGCGGGTCCTCACCGAGCGCCTCGGATCCCGCCTGCAGCTGGTGGGAGACGATATCTTCGTCACCAACGTGGTTCGCCTCCAGCGTGGGATCGAAACGGGCGCCGCGAACAGTATCCTGATCAAGGTCAACCAGATCGGTACCCTAACGGAGACCATCGAGACCATGCAGACGGCGCGTCGCGCCAACTACGGCACGGTCGTCTCCCACCGCTCCGGGGAGACGGAGGACACGTTTATCGCGGACCTGGCGGTCGCCACGGGGGCCGGCCAGATCAAGGCGGGGGCACCGTCACGCTCAGAGCGCGTGGCCAAGTACAATCGTCTCCTGCGGATCGAAGAAGAGGTGGGCAGGACCGCGCGCTACCCGGGGCGTGCCGCCTTCACCCGTGTCTAGGCGCATCCCCCCAAGAGGCTTCTTCGACGGCGGGCAGTCTCCGCTGCGCCGGCTGCCAACCGAGCCGAGCTTTCCACAGATCCGCGTGTCCCGCCGCAACGTCTTCTGGATCGTCGTGGCCGCGGCCATCCTGCTGCTGCTCTTTCTCCTGAAGCCGTTTGCGACCTTTTACACCGATTACCTCTGGTTCCACGCCCTCGGGTACGGCAACGTGTTCGGCACGCGGTTCGAGGCGCAGGTCATCACGTTCTTCCTCTTCGCGATCGTGTTCTGGATCATCGGCGCGGCAAACATCCTGATTGCCCTCGACTCGGGCCGGCGACTGTCGTCAATCGGCATCCGGCAGCGCCAGCTGACCGCACCCGGAACGGTCCTTGCTCTCCTGATCGTCTTCCTGCTCGGGCTGCTCTTCGGACGGATCGCGTCGGGGCAGTGGCAGACGACCCTGACCTTCCTGAATCAGAAATCCTTCGGCATCGCGGATCCGATCTGGCACAAGGACGTGAGCTACTACATCTTCACCCTTCCGTTCTATCGATTCGTCTGGGGATGGCTGCTGGCGGTCGTGATCCTGATGATCCTCATCGTCGGGGGCCTCTATGGCTCTCGCGTCGGTCTGCAGACCCTGACCTTTCCACCCCGAGCCGTCCGCCACCTGTCGGTCCTGGGCGCGGCCTTCGCGGCGCTGATCGCCGTCCACTACCGGCTGGACCTCTACGAGTTACTGCTCAGCAAGCGAGGCTTCGTCTACGGGGCTGGGTACACGGACGTCGCGGCCCGGATTCCCGCCTACTGGATCATGGTGGTCCTGATGGCCCTCGTGGCGATCGGCCTATTGCTCAATGTCGGCCGCGGCTCGGTCGCGCCGCTCGCCCTGGCAATCCCGCTCTGGTTGGGCGCCGCCTTTATCGTGCTGGTCATTTTCCCCGGCGTCATCCAGCGCGTTGCCGTGGCGCCCAGCGAACTGGCGCGCGAGACCCCCTACATCAAGAACGAGATCGCCTTCACGCGCCAGGCATACGGGCTCGCGAACATCACCGACAAGCCCTTCTCGCCCCAGGACACGGTCACCGCGGATGCGATCGCGCGCAACCCCCAGACGGTTCAGAACGCCCGCCTCTGGGACCCGCAGCTGGCGCTGCCGAAAACCATCCAGAACATCCAGAGCCTGCGGACGTACTACGACTTCTCCGAGGTCGCCGTCGACCGCTATCAGCTCGGAGGGCAATATCTCCAGCTGCTGCTGGCGGCCCGCGAGCTCTCACCCCAGAATCTGCCGCAATCCGCACAGAGCTGGGTCAACCTCAAACTCCAGTACACCCATGGCTACGGGGTGGTGGCGGTGCGCGCCAACCAGGCGACCGATCAGGGTCTCCCGGTGCTGACGCTGAAGGATATCCCGCCGGCCGGCCAACCCCCGGTGACCCAGCCAGCGATCTATTTCGGGCGGCACACGACCGACTATGTGCTGGCCCACTCGAAACAGCCGGAGTTCGACTATCCAGGCGAAACGGATCGGTACACCCACTGGACCGGCACCACCGGCGTGCCCCTGTCGTCGGGCCTTCGCAGCTTGGCGTTCGCGATCCGATTCGGGGACGTCAACATGCTGCTGAGCCCGCAGCTGACCTCGGACACGCAGGTGCTCTTCCAGCGGCAGATCCAGGACCGCGTCGCCGCCCTGGCCCCCTTCCTGAGCTTCGACTCCGATCCTTACATCGTCGTCGTCAACGGCCGCCTCTACTGGATCCAGGACGCCTACACCGTCAGTGACCACTACCCCTACAGCCAGATGTCGCCCGACCAACAGGGGCCGCTGGTCGGGGTCAACTACGTCCGGAACTCGATCAAGGCCGTCATCAACGCCTACGACGGGACGACGACCTTCTACCAGATCGACGCCACCGACCCGATCGCGAATACGTACGCATCCATTTTCCCGGGATTGATCAAGCCCTTCAGCCAGATGCCGGCCGGGCTGCAGGCGCACGTTCGCTACCCGCGGGACCTCTTCAACACCCAGGCCGAGCTCTTCACCCTGTATCACGTGCAGGATCCGACCGTCTTCTACACCAAGGAAGACCTGTGGATGGTCGCCTCCGAGAACCAGCAGCAAGGCCAGGCGGCCGCCGCCCTGCGCCCCTTCTACGTGATCGCCCGCCTCCCGGGCGAACCGAAGGAGGAGTTCCTCACCATCCTGCCGTACACCCCCAACCAGAAGAACAACATGATCGCCTACCTGGCGGCCCGCTCCGATGCCCCAAACTACGGAACCCTCTTTGATTTCCGCTTTCCGAAGGACAGCCTGGTCGTCGGCCCCCAGCAAATCGAATCGAACATCGACCAGGCTCCCGTCATCAAGTCGCAATTCAGCCTGCTGAACACGCCCGGATCGAACGTCATCCGGGGGAATCTGCTGGTGCTGCCGATTGAAAACTCCCTGCTCTACATCGAGCCGATCTACCTGCAGGCGGAGAATCTTCAGATCCCCCAGCTGAAGAAGGTCATCGTCGCCACCGGCCAGCAGGTGGCGATGGAGAACACGCTGGACGAGGCGCTGGCGTCACTCTTTGGCACCGCTGCGCCCTCGACGACCGGCGGCACACCGAGCGGCGGCCCGGCGGTCAGCGCCACAGCTGCCCAGTTGATCGCGCAGGCGAACCAGCACTACAGCGCGGCCCTCAAGGACCTGCAGGCAGGCGATTTCGCCAATTACGCCAAGGAAATCCAGACGGTAGGGACCCTGCTGCAACAACTCGCCAGCCTTCAGCCCGCCGCGGCGACCGGGGCTACCGCGAGCCCCTCGGCCTCAGCCTCTCCCTAACCCGGGCCACCCAAAAGAAAAAGGACGCCTGCTCGAGCAAGCGTCCTGCCAAGGCCCCCGGAACTGGCTTAGTGGCCTCCCGACAGCGTGTCGCCAACAGCGAGGACGGCGGCGGCGACGGCGGCGACAAATGCGGCAAAACGGTACATGGCACCCTCCTTGGTGGGACACCGGGTGCTCCGCCCGTTTGGCCGGAATGTAACACCCGGTTGAATTTGATGTCAATATACTTTTCGTAGACAGGTCTAGTAAAGCTATACCGTTGGAGGCAAAATGAACTCTGTTGGCGACCGACTTCGCGAGGCGCGAATTTCCCGGGGCCTGACACAGAGCCAGCTCGCTCAGGGCCTGGCGACCAAAGGCTTCATCAGCCAGGTGGAGCGCAACCACGCGACCCCCTCGCTCCACAAGCTTCGTGTCATGGCCGAACGCCTCGGGCTCCCGGTCAGCCATTTCACGGCAGAGACGTCGCCTCAAGAACTGACCTACCTGCGCAAGAGCGCGGTGCTCGCCGTCAAGGCGCGGGAGGCCTCCCGCGCACTCACGCTGGTCGAGGAGGCCATGACCCACCTGGCCACCGCCAACGAACGCGCGGACCTGTACAGAATCAAGGGAACGGCGCTCGACGCGCTGGGCCGGCTCGCCGAGTCGCTCGCGGCGCACCAGACCGCGGCCGCCACCGCCCCGCCCGACGATCCGGAATTGAATGCCGCGATTTACGTCGAGATCGGCACGGTGCTCCACCAGATGGAGCAATTCAATGGCGCGATGGAGGCAAATCTGCGAGGCTGCGGCTGGCTCGACGGCGGCAAGCATTCGGACCCGTCTCTGCGCGCGCGCGTCCTCACCAACCTGGGACGGGCTTGCTACGCGCTCGGTCAACTGTCACAGGCCGACGCGTACTTCCAACAAGCCCTGGCGGCCGCGACCGATGCCGAGAGCCTGGTTCGGCTCGCCAATGCGCACATGAACCTGGGAGTCTCGGCGCGGGCCGTGGGCGACCTGAACCGCGCTGTCGAACACTGCAACCGAGCGCTTGACCTTCACGCCCGTCTGGGCCACGCACAGGTCGCCAACCGCGTCTTGAACAACCTGGGCGACGTGCACTATGCCGCCGGCCGGAAATCAGACGCTCGCCGAGTGCAGCAGGAGTGCCTCGACCGGGCCCGGGAGTTGGGCGACGACCTGGAGATGGGGGTGGCGGGGAGCGCGCTGGCCAGCTACCTGTTGGACCAGGGCGACCTGAACAGCGCGCTTAGCGTCGCAGCGGAAAGCCAGCAGGCCGCCGCGCGCGCGGGTGATCATCTGCACCAGGCGCTGGCGCTTGCCATCGAAGGCCAGGCCGCGGACCGCCTCGGACAGCCGGGCGCGGCGGACCGGAAATTCAAAAAGGCCCTGGCCATGCTGGCCAACCGCCAGGCTGCCGGGAAGCTGGCCGAGGTGTGCGCGATGTACGCGCAGGTCCTGCGCGATCGAGGTGAGGTGGATCGCGGCTTCGCCTTCATGCGGGTCGCCGCCGAGCGAGACTTTACCGCCCTTCCACGCCTGCTCAAGGCCGGCCGCCGATGACGGCGGCGAACGCCGTCAGAGAGCGCCAGGTCGCGACCGTCCTGGTGGTGGACGAGGCTCCCGAGAGCACGCGGCTGTTGCAAGCGCAACTGACCGGTGCCGGACATCGAGTCGTCATCGCCCGCGATGGAGCGGCCGCACTGCGTGAGCTCTCCGCCCAACCTTGCGACCTGGTGCTGTGCGATATGAGCCTGCCGGACATGGACGGCCTCGACGTCTGCCGGGCCATCAAAGGGGCGCCCGCGACCAGGGAGATCCCGGTGGTCATGCTGGCGGCGACCGGCGATGCTGTCCAGCGTGAGCGGGCGATGCAGGCGGGCGCCGATGATTACGCGGTCAAGCCGGCCGAGCGCGGTATGGTCCTCGGGCTGGTGAAGGCCCAGCTCCAGGTCAGCCGCCTGAACACCCGATTACAGGAGCTCGAGGGCGTCATCGTCTCGCTGGCCCGCGCCGCCGACGATCGAGACCAGGGAGGGGCGGGCATGTCAGAGCGGGTCGCGCACTGGGCCATGCGCCTGGGAGCCGGGCTCGGCTTGCCGGAGGATGAGCTGACCTTGCTCTACAAGGCCGCCTTGCTCCACGATGTGGGCACCCTTGGTGTCCCGGCCGCCATCCTCGCCAAGCGCGGTAGCCTCGATGCTGACGAGTTCCGCCAGGTCAAGCAACACCCGGTGCTCGGCGAGGAACTGCTCGAAGCGCTGCCTCACGCGGAGCGGTTGCTGTCGGCCGTCCGACATCACCACGAACGCCTCGACGGCGCCGGCTATCCCGATGGCCTATCCCACGAGCAGATCCCGCTGTTCGCGCGGATCATCGCGATCGCCGACGCCTTCACCGCCCTCACCATGGACCGACCGTACCGCCGACGCATGCGCAGAGACGAGGCCATCCGCACGCTGCAGGAGGGGTCCGGCAGCCAATGGGACGCGGATCTCGTCGAGCGATTTCTCCGGGTGCTCGACGAGACAGGCGCGGAGGAGTCTGCCCGCGAAGTCCGCGCCAGCTAGGCTCGGGGCTAGCCTTCGGCGGCCTCGCCTACCAGACGCTCGACGATCACGCAGTCCATCCACCGACCATCCAGCTTGCCGTGCCGCCGATACAGACCCACCTCGCGAAAGCCTGCCGAAGCGCAGAGCCGCCGGCTGGCCAGGTTTCCAGGAAAGATCCGTGAGACGAGCTTCCCGAAGCCGCGCCGTTCCACCCTCCCGATGAGGGCGGTGAGGGCGAGGCGGCCGACGCCGGTGCCGCGAGCGCCTCGATCGACATACACGGAGCATTCGGCCACCCCGTCATAGCAGGCGCGCGGCCGGTAGGCGGAGGTCCAGGCAAACCCAACCACGCCCCATCGCGCTCCACGACGACCGCAGGAAACCTGGCCTGGTCCCGGAGCCGCCCGGCCACGGCGGCCTCGGTTTGCATTTCGACCTCGAAAGTCGCGGTCCGGTCGGCGATCCCCTCGTTGTAGATCCGTGCGATGTCGCCGGCATCCTCGATCACCGCCGGCCGCGCTCTGCCCGGTGACGCATCCTGGGCGCTCACAATCGGTCACCGCCGTCTTCGGCGGGCAGCGCGCTGAGCAAGCGCCGCCAGTCCTCCGGTCGATCGATATCCATCCCGACCCGTTCCGGGAAGGTTCGTTCGACGATCGCCTCGGGGTGGGCACGGGCGACCAGCTGCCCGCCGACGTCGGCTCGAAGCGAGGCCAGCTCGGAAAAAAATCGCCGATCGAAGATCCGAGGATTGCCTGGATGGTCGCCGTAGCGAGGCTCGACGATCGCGCCTGGAACAAAGGCCTCAACCAGCCGCCAAATGACGTTTTCGTCTACCAACGGTTGGTCGGCGACCCCGATCAGGGCGGCCCGCACTGTGCCCGGCAGCGCGCCAATCCCGAGCGCGATGGAATGGCCGATGCCGAGCTCGCCCTGGGCATTCTCGACCAGGGTCACGTCGAGGGCCGTCAGCGCGTTCTGGATCGCTGGGCCGGGTGGGACGACCACGACGACCGGGGTCAGCCCGCCGCCAAGAAACGACCGGGCGGCATGGGCAACGAGGGTCTCCCCCATCCATGGCTCGATCTGCTTTGGACGACCAAACCGTCGTGATGCGCCCGCGGCAAGCAGGACTCCCGCGACCACGTCCGGCATCCGCTGAGTGTAGCCAGAGGCTTGCGGATTCTGGCTAGACTCGCGTCATGGTCACCCTGGCCGGCCGTCCCGAGGCCACGGCCCAACCGGAGCTCGACCGGATCGCGAACCGGCTGAAGGACGCGGCGCCCCGTTTTGCCACGCTCTCGGCCTCGGAGCGACTGCGTTTGCTGGCCGGGATGGCTCACGGCTATGCGCGGGTTGCGGCGGAGTCCGTCCGCGCGGCATGCGCCGCGAAACGCATCCCCCGGGGCAGCCCGCTCGAGGGCGAGGAATGGTCACTCGGCCCGGTGATCACGCTGCACAACATGCGCCTGCTACGCGCCTCGCTGGCGTCGTTGGCGCACTCCGGCACAACGCCCATCGGGGCGGTCGGCAGCACCGTGGACGGCCGGGTGCGCGTTGGCGTGTTCCCGGCGACCCGGCTGGACAGCCTGCTGTTTCGCGGGATCACGGCCGACGTGCACCTCCAGCCGGGCGCGACCGCGGACGACCGGGCTCGCTTCTATCACCGGCCCGATCACGCGGGCGTCGTGGTGCTGATCCTCGGGGCCGGCAACGTCAATGCCATCACCCCGCTTGATGTCACGACCAAGATGTTCAACGAGGGCAAGGTGTGCCTGGTGAAGATGAACCCGGTCAACGCCTACCTCGGGCCATTCCTCGAGACGGCATTTGCGGAGGTCATCGCGTTGGGCTACCTCGCCATCACCTACGGAGGCGCCGCTGAGGGCCAGTACCTCGCCGACCACCCTGCCGTCGACGAGATCCACCTCACCGGCTCCGAGGGCACCCACGACGCCCTGGTCTGGGGACCCCCGGGCCCGGATCGGGACGCCCGCAAGGCCGCAGGGACGCCGCGGCTGCGCAAGCCGGTCACCTCCGAGCTGGGCAACATCTCCCCAGTGATCGTGGTCCCCGGCCCGTATACGCCCAGGCAGCTCGCCTGGCAGGCGGAAAACATCGCCGGCGGCATGGTGAACAACGCGTCCTTCAACTGCAACGCGAACAAGATGCTGATCACCGGCGGTCCCGCCGCGCGTCGCTCCGAGCTGATCGACGCCATCGAACGCGTCCTCAAGTCGGTGCCCCCGCGCTACGCCTATTACCCGGGAGCGGAGGCGCGCTATCGCGCCCTGACGGCCGGCCGCGAGCGGGTCGACACCATCGGTGAAGCCCAAAAAGGCGGCCTGCCATGGACGATCCTGCGTCAGCTGGACCCGTTCGACCTCAGCGAGCCAGCCTTTTGCACCGAACCGTTCTGCTCGATCCTGTCGGAGACCTCGCTGGATACCAGCGACCCGGTCGAGTTCCTCGACGCAGCCGTGCGCCTGGCGAACTCGCGCCTCTGGGGAACGTTGGTCGCCTCCGTGGTCGTGCATCCGACCTTGCGAGCCGACCTGGTCATCGGCGCTGCGCTGGATCGCGCCATCGGCGCGCTTCGCTACGGCACGGTCGCTGTCAATATCTGGGGGGCCTACGGCTTCGCGCTCGGTCCGCCCTGGGGCGGCCATCCGACGGCAACGCTGGCCGACATCCAGAGCGGGTTGGGCTTCGTCCACAACGCCGCCATGCTGGAGGGCATCGAAAAGACGGTGCTCCAGCAGCCGATCGTGAACGCGCCGAAGCCGGTCCACTTTCCGAGCCATCGATCCGCAGCCACCCTGGGCCGGCGGTTGGCCAGGGTCGAGGAAACCGGGAGCTGGGGGCGGCTTGCCCCGGTGATCACGGCCGCGCTTCGCGGCTGACGCTTACGCCGGGCAGCCCTTGACGGTCAGCTGACGGCGATTGGGGTGCCGGGGTCGACCAGATGGACCCAGGTCAGACCCGCGGGCAGGCGCAGCGCCTTGCCATCGGCGCCAAGGATCCGCAGCGGAAGATCCGGATTGGCCAGGTTCCAGGTGGCGGTATAGCGGTGGCCCTGGCTGAACACGTCGGCCGGGCCGCTGCCCTGGAGGTCGAAGTCGACCGCGGGCGCGCCGAGGACATCCGTGAAGCCGGCGTCGTGATGCGCGACCTGGACCAGGATGACGTTGACCGGCTTGAGGGCCTGGCCGGTATCCCGGTCGAGGAGCGGTCCGTCAACCGTGGCATAGGCGTACGCGCCATCACCCGGGGAATAGGTGTAGATGACCCGGTGAAAGGACGTCTGGTCGAACTGGATGCGACCCGCCGCCGGCGGCGCTGGGCTCGCCGCGGGTTGACCCGGTGCGGGGAGCTGGTAGGTCACTCGCGGCGCGTATTTCGCCAGCGCTTGCGCCAGCCGATCGCCCGTGGTCATCAGGTTGTGCGGGGCGCGCCGGGCCGGGTCACGCTGGAAGTACACACCCCCGTCGGAGCCCTCGGTGACGGCCGGAATGTTTTGCTGCTGGATCGCCTGCAGGACCTTGGTATTGGCCCCGGAGAAAAAGATGACGCCGTGATAGGCGTGCTGCAGGCGAAGGGTGACAGGCCGGGCGCTACGGACGGGTTCGATCCGCTGGCTGCCTGACGGCTGGAAGTAGATCACCGTCATCCGCGTGATCCCGCCTTCCGCCAGGTACTCGAAGACAAGGTTGGCCTGCTGAAGACCGGAGAGCGGCCGGGCCAGCGGCGAGTTTTCGATTTGGACCATGGCCGGCCCCGGACGGGTCGGGGTCGGCGTGGGCGTGGCCGTCGGCGTTGCGGCAGGAGTGCCGCAGGCTGCCAGCAGGAGAAGGCCGGCGGCGAGACCGATGCGAAGACGTTGAAAGATCCGTGTCACGCGACGTATGAGTATAAGAGACCAAACTGCCCGCCTGGGATTCGACGATTAGCTCAATCGCTCGGTGCCATGGGCAATGCTGCTGGCGAATTACAACGTATTGCTGATCAACTCTTGTTGGTGGGGTCGGAGACGGTTGCTATGCCGTTGAGGCTGAGCCGGATGCATCAGGTGAGGGCGACGCCGAAACCGCATCGTAGACCTTCTGCATCCGCTCGAGGCTGACGCGGCTGGTGTCGTCACTCATGTCGCTCCCCCGCCTCCCGTGCGTGGTCTACGCCTTAGTTGAGCCGCTCGATGATCATGGCCATCCCCTGGCCGCCACCCACGCACATGGTTTCGAGCCCGATCGTCCGGTCGGCGCTGGCCAGTTCGTTGAGGAGGGTGCAGAGAATGCGAGCCCCGGTCATCCCAAACGGATGCCCGAGCGCGATCGCCCCACCGTGCGGGTTCAGCGTGTCGCTCATCGGATCGATGCCGAGCGCGCGGGCGGAGGGGATCACCTGGGCGGCGAAAGCCTCGTTGATCTCGACGATGTCCACGTCCTTGATCGACATGCCGGCCCGCTTCAGCGCCTGGGTCGAGGCGTCGATCGGGCCAAGCCCCATGATCTCGGGCGCGAGCGCGGAGACACCCGTGGAGACGATACGCGCCAGCGGCCGCAACCCAAGCGCCTGCGCCGTTCGATCCGACGTGATCACGACGCCGGCCGCGCCGTCGTTCAGCGGGCAGGCGTTGCCGGCAGTCACTTTGCCGTTTTCGCGAAAGGCGGGCTTGAGCGTAGCCAGCACGTCGAGCGTCGTGTTCGGTCGAGGGCCGTCGTCCCGGGTCATCATCGACCCGTCAGGGAGGGGCACCGGGATGATCTCCCGCTCGAAGAACCCATCATCTTGCGAGCGTGAAGCGAGCGTCTGGCTCTTGACGGCGAACTGATCCATCTCTTCGCGGGTGATGCCTTTCAACTCGGCGACGTTTTCCGCCGTCTCGCCCATGGCGATGTAGATGTCCGGGTACTCCTCCGCATTCCCGGGAAGCAGCCGCGGGTTCCGCGCGTCGGTCACTGGCTTCGGGTAGCGCGACACGCACTCCACGCCCAGGGACAAAAAGGCCTCCCCCTCGCCGGACCGAATGGCGTGGAACGCCATCCGCGTCGTCTGGAGTGAGGAGGCGCAGAAGCGATTGACCGTGGTGCCGGGCACGTCCAGGCGGGCCATGATGCTCACGACCCGCCCAATGTTGAACGCCTGTTCGCCAGAGGGATGGCCGCACCCGCAGATCAGGTCGTCGATGGTGGTCCGGTCGAGACTCGGGACCTTCTGCAGCACCTTGTCGGCAACAAAGGCCGCCAGGTCATCGGCGCGCACCCCGACGAGCGATCCCTTGTGGGCCCGGCCGATCGGCGACCGGCCGTAGGCGACGATGACAGCTTCCGGCATGGAGGACCTCCTCAGTCTACGTGCCGCTGATGGCGTCGGCCGCGCCCGGCTATCCTGAGAGCATGCTGCCGCACGAGATGCTGCAAAGCCAGGTCCAGGTCGAGCGCTCGCTGCTCAGCCGCGTGCTGGCGTGGTTAGCCCTGTCCCTGGCGCTGACGACCGGCGGCGTCTCCCTGTATCTCACCGGCATCATCGCCATCAGCGTCAATCCGTGGATTTTCTTGATCGTCGCGCTCGGGCTCATCTTCGCGGTCCAGGCCACCGCCAGGTCCAAGAACCAGGTGCTCGCTGGCGGGCTCTTTGCCCTGTTCTCCGTCGTCGAGGGCCTCTTCATCGCGCCCATCATCCAGTTGTACCTTGGGACAACGCCCGACGCCGTAGGCGAGGCCCTCCTCGGGACGGTTGGTATCTTCCTCGTGGCCGCCGCGGTTGTTTACCTGACCAGCATCAACCTCGCCTCGTGGGGCCGCTGGCTCCTGGGCGCCCTGCTGGTCGGGATTCTCGTCAGCGTGGCCACCCTGTTCTTCCACCTGGCGATCAGCCAGCTCGCCATCAGCCTCGGCCTCGGGGTGATCTTCATCGGCCTGACGCTGTTCGATTTCTGGCGAGTGAAGGCGCAGCGAGCAGGCGATAACAACGCGCTGCTGCTGGCGCTAAGCCTCTATCTCGACTTCATCAACCTGTTCCTCATCCTCTTGCGGATCTTCGGCCGCCGCCGCTAGCGATGCGGGCCGCGGTCATCGAGCGTTACGGCCACCCGCCGGTGGTTCGCGAGGTCCAGCCGCCAGAACCGGCGGACGGTACAGTGCTCATCCAGGTCGCGGCGGCACCCCTCAACCCGGTCGACCTCGCGATCGCCAACCGTCGTTTCTACGGCGGGTCGCCGCCGACGCCCTACGTCCCGGGGCGCGAGGGGATCGGCAGGGTGCTGGCCGGGCCCGGACCGCAAAAAGGCACGCGCGTCTACTTCGAGGTTGACGGCGCCCATGGGTCCTTCGCGGAGCAAAGCCGGACCAGCGCCTCGCTCCTGGCCGAGGTTCCGGAAGGCGTCGCCGACGCCGTGGCCGCCTGCCTCGGCATTCCGGCGCTGGCCGCCTGGCTCGGCCTCGAGTGGCGCGCCCAGCTCCGCGCCGGCGAGAGCGTGCTCGTGCTCGGCGCCAGCGGCGCGCTCGGGATGGTCGCGGTGCAGGCGGCCAAAATCCTGGGCGCAGGCCGGGTGGTCGCGGCGGCCCGGTCTGCTGACGGGCTCCGCCGGGCGGCCGCGCTGGGTGCGGATGCCACGGTAGAACTCAAAAACGACGACGGACTCACGGAACGATTCACCCAGGCAGCCGGCGGCGAGCTGGACGTCGTCGTCGACCCACTCTGGGGCGCGCCGGGCCTCGCCGCGCTTCGCGCCCTGCGTGTCGGCGGGCGGCTGGTCCAGCTGGGTCAGGCGGCCGGACCGGAGGTGACGCTGCCCTCATCCTTACTGCGAGGGCGCCAGCTGACCATACTCGGGCACACAAATTTCGCGGTTCCGTGGAAGGTCAAGGCGGAGGCGTTTCGGACCATGGCCGAACATGCCGCCGCAGGCCGTCTCAAGCTGGAGCATGAAACCCTACCGCTGGAGCAGGCGCCCGAAGCCTGGCGCCGCCAGGCGAGTTCCCCGGGCCGAAAGCTGATCCTTACCCCTTAGTGGGCTGGGTGCGGGGGCCGGCTGGTCGGACCGGTCCGACTTTAGGCCGCGATGCCGATCTTGCGCAGGGCCGGGCCGAGCTGCGGCGTGTCCCGGTTGCGCCGATCGCGCCAGTCCAGGATGAGATCGGCGAAGGCTGACTTTGACATGCGCTCGCGGCGCACGACGCCGGTCTTGATGTCCGTGATCTCCAGCTCGACCCAGAGGATTCCGGTCTGGACCACCCGCGCCGGATATTCGTTGTCGTCGATCAACCGCGTAAGTTCGAGTTCCCCAAGCATCGTTTTGTTCACCCACCTGTAACGGATGTAACGGAAACCGGTTGCTACCTGCTCTTATTGGTACCCAACGGCGGCGGGAGAAAAATCCGTCACTGTGAAAAATACAGCCTCGACCTGAACTCGCCGGATGCCCGGTACACTTAGCCCATGCTCGCCGACCTTCACATGCATTCCACTGTGAGTGACGGATGGCGTGACCCCGACGAGGTGGCCCACCTGGCGGCGGATCACGGCGTCCGGGTGATGGCCCTGACAGACCACGACTCCTTTTACGGGGTCGCGCGCGCCTGGGCGGCGGCGCATCGCCGCGGCCTTGGCTACCTGCCAGCCCTCGAGGTCACCACCTACCCGCCCAACCAGATGCGGCATATCCTCGGTCACGGCGTCGACATGGAGGACCGCCGCCTGCTGGCCATGCTCCGGCGGACCCAGGGCGTGCTCCGGCGGCAAACCGAAGCCTGGATCGCCGTCCTCCGCGACCAGGGGATCGGCCGGGAGCTGGGGCTGCAGGCGTACGAGCACAAGGCGATGGTCATGCCCGGCGCCGTGCTCAAGGTGATCCTGCAGCATGGCCTGATGACCGAGAAAGATGCCTGGGACGGTGTCCGCAAGGCGGTCGACTTCATGCCGGCCGACTTCTACACCCCGATCCCATCGCCGCAGGAGGCGATCGAGACGATCCATGGCGCCGGTGGGCTCGCCGTGCATGCACATCCAGGCTCGGTCCCCGATCAGGACCT
>CAAGKR010136404.1_pt1 | contig 17816 bp, 11 predicted proteins | sample 2556971 | NCBI WGS metagenome assembly CAAGKR01 (sample SAMEA5207829, study PRJEB30636) | soil metagenome | biome: forest; feature: boreal; material: soil | place: USA | collected 2011-09 | depth 1 m | reverse complement strand
TTATAGCCCCACACGAGCGCAGCCGCCACCAAGCCGAGGGGGAGGTTGATGGTGAAGATCCAGCGCCAGCCAATCGTGGACACGAACACCGCGCCAAGGGCGGGGCCGATGATCGCCGCGATCGCCCACATGCTACTGAAGAGGCCCGAAAGAGGGGCGCGCTGCTTGAGAGGAAAGATGTCGCCGAGGATGGTGAAAACAACAGGCTGAATACAACCCGCGCCGATCCCTTGCAAAGTACGAAAGGCGATGAGCCACACCATGGAGGGGCTGGTCGCACAAAGCGCGGAGGCGATGATGAACACGACGATCCCAACGAGCAGGACGCGACGACGGCCGTGGAGGTCAGCAAGGCGACCCCAAAGTGGCACGGTGGTAGTAGCAGTGATGAGGTAGCCGGCAACGATCCAGGGATAAAGCTGGAAGCTGCCGAGATCCCGAGCGATGGTGGGCAGAGCGGTCCCAACGACGGTTGCGTCCATGGCCGCAACAAAGAGCGAGACCATAAGCCCGGCCATGACGCGGTAGAGCTGAGGCGTCCAGGGAACGCGCTCGACCTGAACAGCCACGTATTCAGGCTAACCGGGTCAACTCAGTTGGGGCCACATCAGCAAGACTGCGGCGCCGCTCGGGTCCCGGATTACCACATCCTGCAGCGTCGCCAGTGATCGGAGTCTGGCAGTCGCAGAAAAGATGACTGGCGCCCAGCTGTTCGGCAAGCCGACCACGATGGGTTGGGCCGAGCTCAGCTCCCGCGGCGTCGAGAAGGTCAGCCTCGATACAAGAAGCTGTGCGGCCGGGGGGAGAAGACGGCCCCCGCCCAGGGCGAGAACCAGACCAATGGAACCAATCCCCGCCAGACAACCCCCCTAACATGTCGAACGTGCGCGCGGAACTAGACGATGTTGCGCGGCATTGGGGCCTTATGGTCCGCCATCTCCTGATCCTCGCCGGGTTCGCTGCGGGCGCTCTTATTGACGGCTTCCTTCTGTCTGCAGGACCGCCTGGATCGCTCTGGCTGATAGGTTGGGTTCTCGAGATTCTGTTCGGTGCTGGAACCGCGGTACTGTCGGCACAATTCTTGAGTATCCTGACCTTATGGGCGGGCGAGACCGTGGTCTCAGAGTGGTTCAGAGTGCGAGCGCGCCTGCGTAAAGTGCGGGATGGGGATGCGGGCGATGCGAAATGAGATGCGGATAGCGCCGCGCTTCTGGATACTCTCTTGGGCTCAGACTTGCTTAGCCATAGTCATCGTCTCGCTGTCATTTCTCTGGCTCGTTAACTCGGTCGGCAGAGTTGCAGGATCAATTATGAGTGGGCTAGTCGCTCTGTTAATTGTTGCGAGCCTCGGCATTCTCCGCGCAGCGGCCCGAGCGCCAAGGGTGCGATTGGATCGGGTCAGTCTGAATCTTCGAGAGTCAGCTGGATCCGATCAAGAGGACCTTCTACGATTTCTCACCAAGCGGGCGTTCGATATTGCGTTCGCTGCGATAAGTCTTATAGCGATGTTGCCAATGCTCGCGGTGATCTCTGTTGCCGTGAAGCTATCTAGTCGTGGACCGGTGCTTATTCGCCAAAGGAGAATCGGCAAGCGCGGCGAAGTATTTGAATATCTCAAGTTCAGGACGATGGTCGCCAGCATGGTTCCTCTCGAGCAGTTCACGGCTCAACTACTCAACGTCGGAGCCTTTCCCGATTCTTTACTCGCAATACTTCGTCTTCAGGGGGATCCGCGCGTGACCTCAGTCGGCCGCATCTTGCGACGTTATGGCCTAGATGAACTACCGGTTATGGTCAACATCCTCAAAGGCGATATGTCGGTGATTGGCCCCCGGGCCCCGTTGCCGGCCGAGGTTCTCGCAGAGCCTAGTTGGGCGATGGATAGGCGCATCGTCACACCTGGCTCCGTAAGTCCCCGTTGGCTCGTGACTACGTCGTATGACTATGAACTAGCACTTGCTGCCGAGGTTAACTATGCCCGACAGCATTCCTTTTGGCTAGACGTGCGCGTACTTTTTGGGACTGTCGGCTGGCTCTTCGCCGGTGCCAGCGAACCGTCCTCCGACCTCGACGCCATTGCGGGGTTTCTCGCTTCACTTCGCGCCGCTCGCCCCAGAGACGAACACGGTGTGCGCGAGATTGTCTCTCGGCTCGTCGAGCAGATTGCGTGATCTGTTCAGCGAGGGGCGGTGATCGAAAGTTAGCGCTCCTTGAGTTTGAGACGGCGATGTGGGCCGCGGCAACTAACGACGTCCAGTCTCGCCAGCCCGCCATTATCTAGGCACCACAAACTTGAGACCGAGATGATCCGAATGACGCCCAAAACTAAATTGCCGACCTTGTGTTCCTAACTTAGGCGCCTTGCTTTGCATGCGTCGATCGCTGCGCCGATCGTAACCACCATCTCTGAGACCGGCTGGTGCTCCCAAAACCTCAATACCGACCAGCCTGCCTGGGACAACAGCCGGTCATTGCGTCTGTCTCGCACTATGTTTGCGTCGAGCTTCTGCGCCCACCACGCTTCGTTTAGCTTTGGTCGCGTAGCGTGCTGTGGACAACCGTGCCAGAAACAGCCGTCGACCATTACAACTACCCGCCGAGAGATAAAGGCCACATCGACTTCAATTCGTCTCCCTGGAATGGGTTTGTAATGCTTCCTGAAGCGCAAACCGCTTCTATGCAGAGCTGAACGAAGGGCAAGCTCCAGCGATGTGTCGCGGGGCCGGTTGGATTGCATTGATCGCCGCACGCCTGGCGATGACGCCCATGACACCGTCGCGTTAGTTTTCAACAACTTTATCCACATGTTGTGGCAAACAATCGTTCGCCCGCGACATGATGTGGTTTAGGAGTGATAGTATTTCCGCCCGAGAGCTCATGCAGTCCCCTACCTTCATTGATCTTTTCGCTGGGTGCGGTGGCCTCGCTCTGGGATTCAAGGAAGCAGGTTTCATAGCGAAGGGTGCCGTCGAGTTCGAACGGAACGCCGCGACCACCTACCGGATCAACATCGACGAAAGAATCTTCATTGAGGATATAGCCGTCGTCAACGATCGGGGAGTCTGGCCGAAGGTCGATGTGGTTGTTGGAGGTCCGCCATGCCAAGGTTTCAGTCAGCTCGGTGCGCGAGACCCACACGACCCGCGAAACGCGCTGTGGCGTGAATACGCGCGAGCCCTAAAGCAGACGACGGCGCCAGTCTTTGTGATGGAAAACGTCCCGCAACTGATCAAGTCCGGTCAGTTCGCCTCATTCTTGAAAGAACTAAGCAGTGACGACACGAGATTTAACGTCGTCCATGGCGTCCTGAACGCTGCCGAGTACGGAGTTCCTCAGCAAAGGCGTCGAGCGATCGTGATAGGTTCACGCCTGGGACAACCCACCCTGCCCTCGGCCACTCATGGACCGAGGAGTCCCAACAAAACGCCTTACCGGACGGTGCAAGAAGCTTTCGAAGGACTTCCGACTATCCCTGATGGTCGGATATGGCACTCGATAAGGCATGGGATACGCGACTTCTCGCGTGAACGCTACCGCGCGGTGCCTCGGGACGGGGGCGACAGATTTCAAATGCAAGCTGCACTGGAGGCCGCCGGCAAGGGACATCTGGTACCGCCCTGCTGGCGCAAGAAGCAGACAGGCACAACCGACGTTTTCGGCCGGCTGTGGTGGGACCGGCCATCGGTGACAATTCGAACCGAGTTCTTTAAGCCCGAGAAAGGACGCTACTTACACCCGACCGCCGACCGACCAATCACCGTACGTGAGGCCGCACGACTCCAGTCCTTTCCAGACGATTTTGTGTTCCCAGCTAGTCAATCGATGATGAGCGTAGCCAGGCAGATCGGTAATGCCGTTCCTCCACGCCTTGCGTACGCCATAGCGCTGCATGTACGCCGTCTCCTAAAGGACCAGGTGGCTACGCAGCTCCAGCTTTCATCAATGGCGATGTCCTGCTGAGCGACCAGGGCCCTGTGCGACGTCTTCCCACTCGCAGTCCTGCCGATTTACTGCGCAAGATGGCTGCCGACGCGAGAGACGAAGCAACCCTATTCGAGAACGCTGCACAAGAAACCTCGGCCTCCTCCGTCTTGGCACTGCTCGCCCACGTTGGGCGCAGGCGCGCCTCTTCCGATCGCACGCTGTCGAGGGTTGCGGCAGCGGTCGGACTGCCTAAGGGAGCCAAGGACCGAATTCGAAGGTTCATGGCGACCCGCGTCGGTACGATTGTCGATAAGGATGAGATAAGAGGCGTGGCAGGGATCCACGAGTGGGCACGCCGGGTCCGTGAACTCAGGCTTGAGGAAGGTTGGCCGATCAACAGCAGCCAGACCCGTGATGATTTGCGGCCCGGTCAATATGTTCTGGAGGCGACTCAACCCGACCTTGCTATCAGGGAGCGCTGGAGAACGGCGCATGAGGTAAGGCGGTCAGGCGGGACGTCGGGCAGCCGACTCTTAACGTATCTCGAAGCGTATCTGGGCAATCCCGTAGCAAAAGACGAGATTGCGTACGTCGCGAACGTTCAGGACCCCTCGTTAATAATGCAAGAATTGCTTCACGATGGATGGCAGATTGAATCTAGTGTTGACAACCCTGGACTTCGACCAGGCCAGTACCGCATGACAAGCCGCGAAAAGTCGAAGCCGTCCTAACCGAGATAATGCAGACGCGCCCGAATTAGAACGACCGGAGTCGCTTCTAATCTGTCGCGCGCCTGGTTGCTCCCCCGTGCTGGCTGAGGCGTGGCCGGACGATGATCTTTCTCGGCTGCTGGAGGGCGGGAGAGCCACCAGCAGCCCACAGGTATGCCTCACCGGGCTTGAGGCTCAGCAGCTGTGACCCTTTGATCGAGCGGTTTCCAAAAGGTCCGAGAGCGCGGCCAAGGTGATCGAGCCATTGCGGGCTGGTGAATTTGTGTGCTATGACGGCGCTGGACAGGGCGATAATCTGAGTAGGCAACGACGGAGGGTCCTGCGATGCAAGGACAATCGTGGTCCCCTTGTGTCGCATCTCGCGGATTGTCTTTTCGATAGCATCCGTCAGCCGCTGATTGTTCATGTACTTGTGCGCCTCGTCGAACACGATCATCTTATTGAAAGTCCTACCGTCTGTAGTGCGGACCTGCGCGAACCGGTTCAGCATCACCATGAATAGGGAAAGAGCATCGTCTTCCTGAATTAGCTCGTCACGAAGATCCACGATCGTCAAACGTCCTGGACGTACGTGGCGTGAAACCGACCCACCAGTGGTGCTGATCCATTCTTTGACAAACGTGATGCGTTGGCGAGCGAACTTCTTCTGCTGGCTGGTCAGGTCACTGGACTCTATCGCGTTCTCAAGTGCCTCGATGGTCACGTTTCCTCTGAGATCGCGGAATGTCTGTGCCATGGCCTTGGCGTACATCTGGTCGGCCGTTTTCAGGCCCATCAACAGCTGCCAATCGTTCAAGCTGAGTTCGGATGGGGCAAGCAACAATGGCTCGACCTCTAGGCCGGCATACTCGGCACGACGCTCTGCCAGAGTCCCTTCCGGGACGATCACGACGACCTCTCCGACAGCCTCCGGGTGAGCGCCGTAGTCCGACGCCAGGATCTGGATCGCGCGTGGGTCGCTGTTTGGGCGCGCCATAGCGGCGACCTCTGGCGCGTAGCTCATGTCAGTGGAGTAATGGAAGACCACTGCACCCAGTGGCCGAGGCAGCCGATTAACCTCTGGCTGTTGAATCAGTGCGCTTTCGAGCAGCGTGCCGACCGTGTAGCTCTTTCCCGAACCCTGAACACCAAAAAGCGAGACAACGCTGGTGTCCACGAGATCGAATGCCACGCTCTGGCCACCCGCCGCAAGCCTGCCGATCACACCGAACTGCAGGCTCGGCGGAGTACCGCCCACTAGTAGGACGGATGCGGGATCGGGTCCCCCGTCAGATTCACTATCGCCAGCATCGGTCTGCTGATCAGTAGCGTTATCACCCGGCGTCGGAGTTAAGTCCTGTCCATTTGGAGTAGTTGATTCGCGATCTTCGCCAATCCCAGGAACCGTGATTGACACGCCCGAGTCAAGAGCCTCTAACTCAATATGTTCCGTGGGCGCAGAGATCTCCGTGGCGGATGGAATCGGCGCGGTCGGGTGTTGCGTTTGGGCACGCGCCAAAAGATCGTCGATCTCTTCGCGACCTATCCGCCTTACGGCTATTCCTAAGATCCGCTCGTAAACCTTCGAAGGTCCTTCCAGATCAAAGAAGATGGCGTGTTTGTCGTAATGAACCGAGTAAGGCTCGTCAACAGACTCGATGAACCTAAGGGCGGAGTCTCGTAGTTCGGTCGGTACGATATCGTAGCGATAGGCTCTATCGAGATACCTGGTCAACAGCCGATAAAGCCGCCGAGCCTGGAGTGCTGCAGCAAGAGTTTCGGAATCCTTTCGTAAGTCGCTTCCGAAGAGCTGAGTAGACACCGCCCGAAGTGAGTTGGCAAGTTGCTCACCGACCTGCTCAATGAGATCTGGCGAGATGGTGCCGCCCAACGCACCCCTAGCCTTGAATTCAAAGAAATTCGCCCCGAAACGCCGGTTGGTCGGGTCCACTTGCAGCACTAGCAGGTCCGTTCTCTTTAGATCGCCCTCCCCAGGCTGCTTCCCCTTCGCTGCTTCTCGCACCAGGTCTTGATGGAGGTCGAGCGGAATGGCGAGGGCCTTCCTAACATAGCCAGCGGCCTGCAAGAATACCGACCCGAGCGCCAAAGACAGCGCCTCGAGTGCTTGAGTCCGGTTGTTCAACAGCTTCAGTGGCAGACCCGCTCCGAGGAGCTGCAATGCACTCACAAGTGTGTCGAGGCGCTCGGGTTCAACGGAAAGTCCGTATTCCCGGAGAATCGGCTGAAACAAGCCCGCGAGCTCGTGGCGCGATCGAGTGGACACCATGATTCGTCTAGTCGTTTCGAGGAAGCCCGGCTCGACGTAGTCGATCAGATAGCGGGGGACCTCGCCTTCGACAGGAGGACTGTCGAGATATGCATCCGTGAAGACCGGATCGACGAAGACGACCCAATCAGAGACCCTGTGCACCGCGTCCAAGATGCTGCGCTGAACTCGATCCAGAGTGAGGCGGACGACGGGGACTTGGCCTTCTGCGGAGTCTGGCAAGAGCCGCGCAACAGCTCGCTCCACGATCGCGTAAGCCCTGACGAACAAATCTGATTCCTCCGGGAGCGTAATTACTTGTTCATCCCACCGGGGGCTGTCTCCCGAGTCGCCAGCGCTGTAGGCCGCGGCTGGCTCTACGATCAGGTTGCTAACAAAGAAGGAACGGCCCTGGGAGAGTCGCGGACCTGGCACAACAGAGAGGTCGAACCAATCAAGAAAGAAGGTCAGATGAGCCGGAAATGCCTGTGGCGTGTCAACCAGCTGACCAACCTCGTGCTTGCTGTAGCTTAGTTTTGGAGACAGTGGGTTCTCGGATGCTGACAAGAAGGCATCGACTGCCTCGCGGTTGTAGCCGGCCGCCCCCTCCGGATCGGACATGAAGTCGTCAAGCGCGCGCCCGACACTTACGCGCGACAATCCGCTCGTAAATAGGCGCACGACGTATCGAAGGCGAGTGGTTTCGGGCTCAGCTTGAAGTCGCATCAGAAGATCGAGAACGACCTTGCCAGCGCCTGGTTGGACGAAGTTGAGTATGAGTACGTCTACATAGGGATGGGCTGTCAGGTAACGCTTTACACGCTGCAGCAGGTCGTCGATGTCGATTCCGGCCATCCCAGAGCGGTCGAGCCCAAGCCAAGCCCGAATCTGGGAGATGGTAGTAGCCTTGTCCGACTGCCCGGGGTCAAGCCAAACGCCCCAGTACTGATCTAGGGGCTCCGAGTATCTGAGAGCTGTGTACCGGCCTGGCACCAAATGCGGGACGTTGGCCATAGCGGCCGTATCGACGAAAGTGATCAGTTCGCGGCCCGACTCGGAGTCGTTCAGCCAGCGTCCGACCTCGGCTTCGAACCTCTGCAACCAAGCCAGCCTAAGCGGGTGCGTTGGAGCGATGATGCGAATCTCTCGGGTATCGGCTATGTCTGTGACATGCATCTGATCGACTGATAGCAAGGCTTCAATCAATTCCGGGTCCGAAGCCACATCCAACGCGTGAGTCCACGACTCAAGGTACCGAGCGATGAGCGAGCTAAGCGGACCAATGTCAGCGGTCTCGACCAGCGGGCCGAATCCTGTGTCGCCGTTGACATCGAGCTGATGGTCGGCAACTGCTGCGAACAGATTCTCGCGAGCATCGAGAAATGCCTTGGGGAGACTTACCTCGGCATGCATCATCTCCTCATTGCCAGTTCTTGCAGAGACGGTGACAGAGCCTACAAACCCAGGGTCCTGGAGCAACAACCTCTCGAATCGAGCCAACACGTGCGGGATCTCGAGGCGCCATATCCCGCGTACGCCTTCGAAGCGTAGCCCGAGCTGGATCAGCTCCGCACGGGCGTAGGAATCATCGTCGCCGGTCTGGGACAGAGCTACGGTCCCGGGGCGTTGACCGGATGCCACGGCGCGGACCTCGGCAGCACGAATCGAGCCAACTACCTCGACCGTCTCCTGCACCGCGACCTCAGAGCCCCGCTTGAATGTCTCGCTCATGTGCTCTTTGAGGACGAGGCCTCCAGTGTCAATGGCTCGCAAGCGGAATCGATATAGGCCCTCGTCGAGGTCGCTAACTTTCAGCTTCCAAGTCTGACCCTTAAGCTGAGCCCCACGCTTAGTCGCCACGGCGCCCGTTTCAACCAGGTCGTCGATCGATTCCCCTATTCGTAGCAGCTCCAGTGTCAACGCCTTGAGGCCTTCCACCGTGTTTGGCACAGGCCTGCATCGGTACCTAATTCCGATAGCGGCGGGGTCTTTGGTTACCCGCCGTTCGGCCTCATCACTGATGTCACCGACCAACTCCTCAATGACAAGCTCTTGAAGGTCGATCTTGACTGCTGCCTCTGGCAAGTCCGCGAAGTCAACCTTTAGTCGTGGCGCGAGTTCGTTTCTACGAATGGTTCCGTCTTCGAGCGCATCCAGCAGACTCTTACCGAGCCGCCTCCCGTCGACGGAATCCAGATCAATTGGGAGTGTGCGGACGCGCTCCGCCGGAGGCATGGGCTCCACAAGCATTTCCATTACCTTCCGGTTGCGCTCAAGGCGAACCGGTATCTGTTCGATTGACGCCGCAATCTTTGTGTCGGGCATCAGGCCCAGATTGCCGAGAGAGCGGCCGAGGTTATCGGCGGTTGGATCCACCACAAGTTTCGATAAGAAACCAGCGACCGCCCGATCGTTCGCGTCGAATTTTGAATCCTTGACTACCCGAAGGATCTCCGTGACCGCATCGGCTAGCCCTGGCGCACGTGACTCCAGTTTCTCGCGAAGCCGGCGCACTACACCCGAATATAGGTCACCCGTCTCAAGCACCTCGAAGGTGGACGACCCGAAGCTGTCTTCTGCCGCGAGCTGCTCACCCGAAGGAATGAAGATCACCAAACGCCCGCCGCGAGCCTGAACGTCGTTCCGAAGTTCGACAACTTTGCTCGGAACCTCATGCCAAGGATGCTTACGAAACTCCACCACTACGCATGCCGTGTCAGACTTGGCAAGGCTCTTCTGAACTCGTTGGCATGTGGCATCCGCCACCTCGATGGGTAGATGCGGGATCTGAAGGCAGTGACCAGACTCGCGGGCTTTGATCGTGCTAATGACGCGTTCGGTCAGCGTCTCAACCGTCTCTTGGTCGAGATCGTTCACCGGCTGGCCAGGATGTACCGGGGTCGCACGGTCTGCGCCAAAAAGGCATCTGAAAGGTCGACAAACATTCCTGTCTCACGCAGACGAGATTTCAATCGGTCAACGTTGGTAGCAAGAGCTCGCGTGACGTAAGCGTCTCGGCTGAGCCGGTCAGGTGGGTTTGCGATACATAAACCGTATCGGCCCTCCAACCAACGCACCAGTTCGGCCACCCGAATTGGTCTGGCTACAAAGCCCTCTTCTCGCGGCATGACCACCGCAATTAGCGTCAGAGTCTCTAGGAGGCTCGCGCTCATGGCTGGCCGTCGCTTACGGGGATTTCCTCCCAATGGATGACGCAAGAGACCATCGGCCAGATTCTTCCCAAAGAGTGAGTCTAGGAGGAACCTGTGATACCGCACCCAGCTGCGTTCGGAGTAGTGCGCCAGCAGGTCTACGTATGTTCGGAATGCCGACCTGCCCAATAGGCGATATTCGTTGCGCCGCAATTCCGAGTCCTGGTTAGTTGCTACAGCGAGATCCTGCAAGCGGATGGTGAAGAAGGTGTCGAACTCTTTGCGATCGGCCGTCTTCGCAACGGCGGCGAGATCCACGATCGTCGGCGGTTCCAAAGTGTCCTGTCCTTGGTCGATGATCCAATGGCGGTATTCGTCCAGCTTTTTGAGAGCTATGTGGCTCCGTATGTAGCGCGCCATGTAGTCGTCCTGTGCCTCCCACGAGTCGGCCGCCAGGCGCGCCACATCGGAACGGGAATCATCGCCGAAGTCCACTATTAGGTCCGCGCTGTGAGAGCACGTCGATTGATCGTCTGAACGGCCTGCGCAGTATGGGCATTCGGGCGGTGAACCCGACGACTGCTCAACTTCCACGACTATCCTGAACAGCCGCAGCATGTAGAGACCGAGATGCAGACCAACCAGTCGGCGGATGTGTTCTACCAATACTGCCCTGGGCATCACGGCGCGATATGCCAATAGCCTGTTCATGTCATCAGCGAACGTCTTCACCTGGCCCGTTGAGAGAGGCGCCGGCAGATTGGACGGCTCGTCCCTCTGAGGGACGTCCGGTGACAGATCGTCTCCAAGCAGCGCTAGCGCGTACGAATCGACGTCCAACGGCTCCGAGCCGATGTCTATCGTGATGAATTCTTTTAGGGCTTCGAGCACGTCTGGGGAGAAGTGCCTAAACATCTCGTAAACGAGCCAGGACGCATTTGAGTCGATTGCCTCGCGCGGATTACGTATACGAACGGCGTACTCGTGAACGGGCCTGGCGACTGAGAACACGGACTGCTTGTTCCGTTTTCTGACTTTGACCAAGTCGGCCCTAAGCCATGCCTCCGCAATGCCGCCCTCATCGAAACCACTGAACGCGAGGGATTGGTGTTCGATCTTGTTCGCTAGTTCGGCAATGGTCCGGTAGCCCTCCCCGCTTCGAGTCCACGGCCGATTCCCCAGGAGGATCCGCAGCCACAAGTTCGTCAGGAGCGCATCCAGGCTGACGGCCTTCACATCCATCGGGCTGATCTGTAGCAAACGCCAATCGCTGTGGGGTGATTTGACGGTCAGCGCCATTCATCTACCTTCTGAGCCACAATCCGCCGGTCGTGAGCCTCGCGGGAGATCCTGTAAAACTCCCGGTCGTCTTTGCTTAGCAAAAGCGACTCCATGGGCAGACTGGCCAGCCGCTCCTTGAACACCCGTAGGTTGAGCCAGGTGCCCCGAAGATCCTCGCGACTAGGCGTGAACCCCTCGCTTATTCGCATCAACGTTTCGTAGAGATCGAGGTCGATGTCTAGCCAGACATCCTTATGTTGTAGATGCCGAAGCCGAAGTGAATCCGGTCGATATTCGACGAACTTGGCGAGGCGGGAGTGGTCAAGGGGTTCAAGCAGAAATTCCTGGCTGCCACGCATCGCATAGGTCCTGAACTCAACGTCTCCGTCGGCAACCATTCTCACTGCAAGGTTGTGAGAAAAACCAAGGTGATAGAGGCCTTCGCTATTAGATATGGCGCGTACGATTGCACCGGCCTCAAGGTGGTCGCTCGCCAACAGCGCCGTATACCCATGCATCCGTTCCTTGAACGGGAGCATATCGGTCCATCCAGGGTCTTCACGCTCGACGAAGCGCTTGCGCCGCAGCGACGACATCGCCAGGATTAGATCCTCCCTTCCAGAGCCTTGAAGTAGTTGCCGGCCGGATGCTGGAAGGCGGTCAATGACCTCTTTGATAATCGTCCGGTCACTGCGGCTCAAGCCGTCCGGCTCCGGGCGTAAAGCATCAATCCCGGTGAGCCAGAGATCTGCGTCCTCTTCGGGCTGGGCCGTCTTCGCAACGTCAATCTCCCCCAATAATCGGAGGAGTCTGTCCTGAGAGGCCTCCAGCGGCCGATCGCCAACCGGCAATTTGTCACTAGCCGCGAACAAGGCGTTGTATGCGTGGCCGAGCAGCAGTCCCCGCCGGTCGCTGGAATCCACCATCGCCACGATCTCATCGCACGTCCTGTTGCCTGCGATTACATAGGCAAGGGCCGATCGCAGATCTCGCATAGTGATGTGAAGGCGTCTTCGAAGCCTGACTATGTCCATGGTTTGCCTGATCCGTTCCCGGCCTGTTGGGCCTAGGACGGGATGTCTCAAGAAATCAGCATTAGCCCGCGCGTAACAGTGCTCCGCGACGCGGCACCGTTCACAAGGTTCCCATAACCTGCGGTCTACCATCCGATTGATGAGGTCATCGACCAGTGATGGGCCCTCGGTCGAAGATAGAGTCAATGCGCGAAGATTCAAGTTCACGAACAGGAGCCAATCGGCATCGGGCTCCTTTTGCTCGACCATGACGCGGCTTACTTCGGCCTCCAGCCACTTAAAGTCAAGAGCATGCTTCGTGAAGAAATCAATGAGGCGTCCTTCGTTGATAGCGATAATTCGCACTTCTTCCGAAGGCTCGGGGTTCCCTCCCACATAAGGTAGAAAGAATTTCAGCAATACCGCATCGTTGTCGACGTTTCCCTCGTCCTGGGATCCATCCCAGTTGGTGAGAAAGGACAGCTGGCCCAAACGCAACGAGGCCCCATTACCCAGCGGTTCGCCCTTGTCGATCGCTCCCCCAGCCCTCAGTCGATCCTCAAGCATCTGGATGAAAGCTGTCTTGCCATCCCCAGCGTTGCCGGTGATGATCACGAGGCGGTGATTGCCGGCCATAAGATGCGGTCGCAACTTCTCGTCGAGCCGTGTCGGCACGTATGTCCAGCGAGAGAAGTCATCCAGTCCACGGGTCTTCGCATTCGTAACGGAACTCTGCGAAAACAGCTGAAGGAGCCGGAACTGATATGCGTTCCAGTTTTCTCTCGCCAGCTCCTCTTCCGGAACCGCAGGAAAGGGTGCGGGCGAGTCAACCAATCGATCGCTGTTCAACTCGACCAACGCTTGTCTTAGGTCGCCTGCGAAATCTTTGACTGATTCGAACCGTTCAGTCGGATCAGCTGAGGTCGCCTTGGTGAGAACCTTAAGCAGTGTCGGTGATTCTAGCGTCTGCCGGCCAAGCCATTCCTGACATCCAGTTCCTAGAAATCGCGCTGCAAGCAACTCACACAGAACGACCGCGAGGCCGTAGATATCGCAATGCGGACCCCAGATCAAAGGTTTCTCTGGCGGCCTGTAAAACGCCGTGCCCACGGACGTCATGGTTGCGGCATCGGCCAATGTGCTCACATTGAAATCGAAGAGTTGAGGGCGGCCGGATTTCTTGTTGACGATGATGTTGTGGGGCTTGACGTCCCGATGCAAGAGGCCGTAATGATGGAGGTGAGACACCGCGGCAGCAACGTCGAGAACGATCTCCACACATCGAGGCGGGGAGATTCGTTCATACAGCAGGCGATCGAGGGTATCTCCCTCCACCCACTCGCAGAGCGAGAATTTCTTGTTGAGACGATATTCTGCTGTGCCGCGCCTCAGGGTTCGCATCGCCACGACGTTGAGAGGGGCAATTATTGCCTCGTGGGGGGGGATCGCCCTCAACAGTTGGAACTCGGTTACTGGGTCGACCTGGTCCTCGAATTCTGCCCGGACGAACTTAGCAGCGAACTCGCGCTGGACCAGAGAGTCATACACCTGGTAGACGAGGCAGATTCCACCCTTGCTCATGGGTTCCGCCAGGACGACGTAGCGATCGTCGATAACATCGTTCGTTAGGAATTGATAAACCTGTAGATCTGGCGGGATTGGGCCAGGAGACATGGATTGCAGGAGTTCGCGCGCGTCGGAAGGGCGTTCCTCTGGCTTCTCGCTCAGCGCCGCCGTGAGGGGCTGTCGCCAAACCGCGGGAATTCGAGACCAGTCATACCGATCATCTTCAGATAGCGCTCCGAACAGCTTGACCACGAGACGCACGAGTGTGTACACGTCGGATGCCTTTGAAGCCGACGAAGGCTCTCTCCGAACCTCCGGGGCCATGTCTGGCGACTTCAGCTCCTCGCCAATGGCCTCTGTGACTGCGCCAGTCTTGTCGGGAAGATGTGCATAGTCGAAATCGGTCAGTTGGACTAGTCCATCGGGAGACCAGTGAGCGCATCTGAGGCTCAAGTTGCGATGTATCACATCAGCTGAATGCACACCGGCGACCGCATGGATCAGACCTAGCGCCACGTCTTTAATGTCCTCGCGGCCAATCCGGTTCTCCGCGAGCAGACTCGCAAGAGATTCACCTAAGGGCCATTGCGTGACCACAATAAAGCTGCTGGAGTCAATCTCCTGGGTGAACATGATTGGTACTACACCGGGTACGCCTCCAAGCCGAGTCAAGGCGCTTAATTCTCTGGTGGCACGCTCCTTTTGTTGGACCGCCAGATCGGCCGTCGCAAGCGAATCGAGGCGGTAGCGCTTCAATCTAACTTGCGGAAGGTCTGGCGCATCGCGTGGTCTGGCGGACCAAACCTCCCAGAGGGGTCCAGCCTCAACCATATCCTCAAGCTTGTAGGGGCCCAGAACATTAAGAGGGGCTATTGGCAGCGACTCGCGACTGACTATTTCCGCAGCGCGCGTTGCGACATCTGCCGGCAGCGACCCTCGGTCGCCAGGCCTTCGTGGATCCGTCATCACACGCGCGACCAGGTCGCCCAATAGGACGACATCTTTGGCGAATTCCCCAGTCAAGACAGGCTGATCCTCGGACACAAGCACCACAACGTGCTGGATCCGCATCGCGCCAAGCTGGGGAGCGACACTCTGGAGCAGCTCGCGGAGCATCTGCGCTTTCCTGCGAACGATCGGAACAGGATTAGGTCGATACGCCACGCCCTCGCCGACCATGGCCGGGAGTGCCCACTCGTTGTCGTTACCAGTGATCTTCCCGACCCATTGCTTTGTCTCCACCAAATACGCCCAACCAGCGTCGGCGAAGACGGCGGCATCGCACTCGAACGGCCTTCCGTTTCGATGCAGATAGAAATTGGCCAGGATCTGAAAGGATGACGGAAGTTGGTCGCGCAGAATCTGCAGAACCTTGCGCTCACCGTAATTCTCAGCTGGATTGACTGAAATCAGTTTCGCAGCCATTTCAACCCGCGAACGCCATGTGCTGTGGCGGGCGGTGTTTCAGCGCCCTCATGACTGCTAGGCCGATTGCCTGCCCCAGCCTCGGAGGCGTGGCATTGCCGATTTGCTTTCCTACCGCTGTTAACGTCAAGTACTCGCCGAACACAAATGAGTCCGGGAACGATTGAAGGCGGGCTGCTTCTCGCACGGAGATGGGTCGATGTTGGGTCGGATGCAGATACCGGCCCTTTTCAGCCCGAAAGAAGGCGGTTCGAATTGTTACCGAGGGCAAATCCCACCGCAATCGCCCCAGAACGTCGGAATAGCCCTCCGTCTGAGCCCAGCAGGGCAACACCAGGTCGCGGGGCAAGTGCTTTCGGCCCCCTCCCGCGGGTATGAATCGATACCGACCGTCGTACTGAGGGCGTCGAGCGTACTCGCGATGCCAGTTAATTCCATCGGGCCGGTCTGGAAGCATCGCGAGCCCATCGGCGACAGTGCGCCACCGCGGCAGCCCTTTCGTTCCTCCATTCGCGTGCGTTTGCGCTGGCCATGGACACGGCAGCCCTGGCGCGGCGGCCACGACTAGCGCTCGCAACCTTGACTGCGGCACGCCGAAGTCTGCGCTGTTCAAAACGCCATTTCTGACGATGTACCCAAGGTCGGCCAAGGAACCTTGTAGATGTCTGGCCTCTTGCGACTTTAGAAAGGCGGGAACGTTCTCGATGACGGCTAGCGAAGGACGGATCTGACGGATCCAGCGCAACACTTCGAGGGACAGAACGTTGCGCGCATCCCCCTTGCGGTTGCGATTCAAGGTTGAAAACCCCTGGCATGGCGGGGCGGCGACGATAATGTCCGCGTTGAAGTCGCCAGGGTCCACGTCGCGAATATCAGCAGCGACCATCTCGGAATCGGGCAAGTTGGTTTTGAGCGTGTCGATGCAATCTTTGTCTTGCTCGACAAGCACGGAATGGCCAGCTAGACCTGCAAGTCTTAGACCCAAGGCGAGCCCGCCAGCACCTGAAAACAGGTCGACGACCCGGGGCGATCGGTCCCAGTTATTCGCTTCCCAACGCCTCACGCAGAGAGACTCACGAGAGCACGTCCACGAGATTCACACCTTTTTGAGAAGGGCGTCCTGAGTAGTCGGCAGCGAATCCTAGTGCGGGATCGGACTTAATGCTCAGCAGGCCATTTCGCACCGCCCGGCTGAACGCTAGACTGAAGCCAGCCGCGTTTCGTGTGTACAGCTTTACGCCTGAAGTGTTTGGCGGTCCAATCTCAACCTCGTCGGAGGGACCGTCCAGCCCCTGCAAAGCCGTAAGGAATGCCGACGCCAACGGCTGATCGCCGCCGAGCGAACCAGTCGTTATTCTCCAAGCGAAGCTTCGGTCAAGGCAAAGTGCAATACGCCGCGCCCGCTGCTCCGCATAGATCCATTTCGCCCAATCGGGAGTAACCCTGCAATCCGAATCGACCGACTGCTGCACCATCTCCTCAACGCGCTGGTCTGAGCCTTCCGCGGTCAAGTCGTCCGCGCAGTCCCACCACACCAGCCCGTCGCGGGACTGAAGCACACTTTCGGCGGACGCGGACCGCTTTCGACCGCCCACTCCTAAGGCGACGCGCACGGCCTGTCCATTTGTGACACCGAAGTAATTGCCACCGATCAACATGGGAACAGCAGTATGGCGCCAGCCGCGAGGCCAATCAACAACATGATGGGATGCGGGTCTGGCGCGGTCCAACAGATCCAGCCTGGCGCTATCTCGTCGCATTACGAGGAGTTGACGAACGGCCTCGCGCGACTCCCCTTCACCACCTAACACGCGAGTTAGTCGGCGCCATGGCCGACTTCGAAGTTGCTCGTCGCGAGGATCCAGGCCGCACCACCAAAGGAGAAGCCCCAATGCGTCGCTACCTTGCTGGTCGCGCCAAGTCCTCATGTACATCTTGTATTGCTCTTTACTGAATGCGACAAAGGCTAGATCACCTGGATCAGCCTCAATCGCCTGGAGAGGCGAATCGAGCCCCGAAATGAAGGTCTCGCTACGCTTCCGGCGTCGGTTGAACACCACCTGGATTGGATCGTGTCCCTCTACGCTCCTATAGGTCTTGACCGTGTTCTGCTCGAGACCAAGGTGATCACAAAACCCCAACGGGATGTTTGGATCTTGCTCTCCATCAATCAAGGCCTGAGTCAGCCTGAGCATGAAGCTCCAGCCAAAGTCAAGGAGAAAGACCGTCCTCAACTTGACGAACTCTTTCATCGCGTCATTGCGGAAATCGGCTCAAGGCTGAAGGATGCCAAGTGCCCAATCGTGGTTGGAGGATATTGGCCGCAATTTTAAGCGCCTGAAGACGGGGGCCCTACCATTGGTTTTTCGCGCCTTCAAAGTTAGGCGTAACGACTGTTCAAAGCCCAAGGCAAACCTGAATCTGGCCTGGAGAGGACTTGGAGCCCACGCCCGGATTCGAACCGGGGACCTTTTCCTTA
>CAAGKR010024349.1_pt1 | contig 17818 bp, 16 predicted proteins | sample 2556971 | NCBI WGS metagenome assembly CAAGKR01 (sample SAMEA5207829, study PRJEB30636) | soil metagenome | biome: forest; feature: boreal; material: soil | place: USA | collected 2011-09 | depth 1 m | reverse complement strand
GCCGGGCTCGTGCTCCTGACGTTCATCCTCGTGGCAAGCCTCGGAGGCAGAGCGCTGCTGAGCCGGAGCCGCTCGAAGTTGACCGGATGAGACCGCCAGATCCAACCGACGTGACCGGGACAACCGCGATATGACCGATCCCAAGGCCCCGACAGCTCGCCCGCGAGTGCGGATCGGGACCGCCCCGCCGCCGCGCGAGACAACGGAGCTCACCCGGAACGGAGCCGCTTCGCCGCCGCGAGCGCCGGCCGGTGCGCTGAGCGTCGCGAGCCGAACGATCTTCGACGCGCGGGACGTGTCCGTCTCCTACGGCGGCAGCTATGCGCTCACCGGCGTCACCATGCAGATCCAGCGCAACCTGATCACCGCGATCATCGGCCCGTCGGGGTGCGGCAAGAGCACCTTCCTGCGCAGCCTCAACCGCATGAACGACTCTGTGCCAGGTTTCGAGATAGACGGCAAGATCCTCTACCACGGCCACGACGTCTACGGAAGTGGCGTCGACCCTGTCGAGGTCCGCCGGCGCATTGGGATGGTCTTCCAGCGACCCAACCCATTTCCGAAGTCGATCTATGACAACGTGGCCTGGGCCCCGCGCAACCTCAAGATGAAGGCGCGACTCGACGAGCGCGTGGAGCGTGCCCTGCGCAGCGCCGCATTGTGGGACGAGGTCAAGGACAGGCTCCACCAGAGCGCCCTTGGCCTATCGGGCGGGCAACAGCAACGCCTGTGCATCGCCCGCGCGATCGCGATCGAGCCGGACGTGCTGCTCTTGGACGAGCCGGCATCGGCACTCGACCCGATCGCCACCGGCTTGATCGAGGAGCTGATGCTCACGCTCAAGCACCGCTACACGATCGCGATCGTCACCCACAACATGCAGCAGGCGGCGCGGATCGCCGACAGGACCGCGTTCTTCAGCCTTGACGAGAGCCCAAGGGGCCGGGCCGGCGTGCTCATCGAGCACGACGACACGAACGTGATCTTCACCCGACCGCGCGATCCCCGCACCAGCGACTACGTGACGGGGCGCTTCGGCTGACGCGTCATCTCCGGCGCCTCGCGGCGTCCTTGCTTCGGGCCGTGCCGAGCACTGTCCCTCCGCTGCGTCCTGGCGAGGCTAGGATCTGACGCGTCAGAAGCTCTCCGCCGGCTCCGGCGCCTCGCGGAGGGCTACGCGCCGATCGCGTGGCTCGGAACGTGCTCGAGCAGCGGCTGTCCGCACTGCCAGCAGTAGGCGGCGCCGCTGCTGTGCGGGGCGCTGCACGAGGCGCACTGCCCGGCGGCTCCCGTCTCCTCCATGCGCAGTATGCGCTCGACCTCGCCGAGCTCGCCATCGACCTCCTGCAGCACGGCGGCGCGCCGTACCAGAACATCGACGCGGATGTGGTTGCGAGTCGCCATCTCGTATAGAAGCCCACCGAGATCCCATTGCAGTTCGGCCAGACGCGCCGTCAGCTCGTCGCGGCGCCTCGTCAGGTCGACCGTGGTTGGGGAGCTTTGCTGTGTCTCGGTGGTCGTCATCGTCGTGCCTCGCTTTTCATCCGCCGAAGAAGTTGCCGGTGAAGTGGCCTTTCTGACAGCCGGGTCCGTTGCACGGGCTGCCAACTTTCACGACCTTTGCGGGCGACACGGCAGCCTTCTTGGGTGCCTGGCTTGAGGATTTCGCGGTCGAGGCGCCACCTGAGGCCCCCTTGGACTTCGTCGTGGCGGCGCTCGTCGAGGTCTGGGGTTCGGTGCTCGCGGCCGCCGCCCCCGCGCCGGGGACGGTCACTACCTGGACGGCCGGCGTGGGGCTCCTGAGATTCGAAGCGGCCCCCGCGCGCCCGATCAGCACGCCGATCCCCATGGCGAGCAGCAGCGTGCCGATGCCTGCGATCACCGTGTTGTTGATCGATACGCGGGCGCGCCCTGACGACAGGCGCGAGCTGGACGCCTGTTGCGCGCCGGGCACGAGACCCTCGGTGAACGGCAGTCGCGGAGCGCCACAGCGCTGACCACACTCCACGCAGTAGCGCTGATCGGAAGCGAGCGTGGCGCCACATCCGGAGCACCGCTCCCGGGAGATGGAGAGCGGCGCGATGTGGGTCTCGGCAGTCGCCTCCCCCGGTGCCGGCGTGCCGTCGGAGTCGAATTCGTCGGTGGTTTGCATGCTGAAATCCATCGCCTACGCCATCGCGGACGTGCCTGGTCGAAAGAGAGGAACGCAGCAAAGCACTCCAAGCGAGCACATCGCGAGCCAGTATCAGCGCACCGTCAGGTGGAGTTGTAAAGAGCCTGTTATCGCCGCACCTCGGCATGACATCAAATTCTTCACATTGCGTACACGCCCCAACGCCACACTTCGACCGTGGTGGCATTCCCGAGGTCCGACCTGCCCGCAAGCACGGCTCGCCACCTGCGCTGCAGGGAGTGCGGCGCAGCGTTGGCCCATGACCAGCGCTACTGCGTGGAGTGCGGGATACGCCGGGGGGCGCTTCCACCCACCATCGCCGAGCTGATCGGAGCCGCGACCGACACTCCGCCGTACCCACCCCGTGTGGCGAACGACCGTATTAAAACTTCTGAGTGGGCGGGACCGGACATTGGCGCAGGCGTCCAGATGCCCACCCCGGCTATCGCGGCGGTTGCGGTGATGGCATTGCTCGCCTTCGGGGTGCTCGTGGGCTCGGCCGTCAGTCCCGTAGCGCCCAGCGGCGCCGCCACGCCGATACTGCTGGCGCTCATCCCAACGGCAAAGACCGTCAAGCCGGCGCCTGTGAGCGAAGCGCAGGCGCCCCCGCTGAGCACCGAAGCAGCGACGCCCCCGGCCACGGCCACCGCCGAATCCGCGCCGGCGAGCACGACGAAGACCCCCACGCCGAGCGCGGGCAAGGGCACGGGCAAAGAAAAAGGAGGAGGCGCGACGACACCGGGCGGAGCGGGTGGCGAGCCGCCCATCAAGCACGTGTTCTTGATCGTGCTGTCCGATCAAGGCGCCGAAGCGGCCTTCGGCCCAAGCTCGCCGGCCCCCTACCTGGCCAAGACCCTGACCGGCGAAGGCGAGTTGCTGGAGAACTATTACGCGATCGGCCAGGGAGAGCTCGCCAATGCGATCGCCTTGATCGGCGGCCAGGGACCGACCCCCCAAACGGCAAGCGACTGTCCTCAATACACCGACTTGGCCCCTGGCACGGTGGGCGCCGAAGGCCAGGTGCTGGGAAGCGGCTGCGTGTACCCGCGCCAGACGCTCACGCTCGCCAACCAGCTGGCCGACGCGGGCCTGACGTGGAAGGCATACGTGGAAGGCATCGAAGCGGGGGCGCCGGGGCAGCCGACGAGCTGCCGCCACCCGGCCCTTGGCGCGAGCGACCCCAACAACGCTCCGAGCCCTGGGGCCGCTTACGTGACGTGGCGCAACCCATTCGTGTACTTCCACTCGCTGATCGACGGCACCGAGTGCGCCCAGGACGACGTCGGACTGGGCCAACTGAGCTCAGACCTGAAGGCGGCGCGCACGACGCCGTCGCTCGCCTATGTCGTGCCCGGGCGCTGCAGCGACGGCTCTGACACGCCGTGCGCTCCCGGACAGCCCGCGGGCCTACAGGCAGCCGAAGCCTTTCTGCGCAAGGTCGTGCCGGAGATCAAGGCATCGGCGGCATACAGGGAAGGGGGGCTGATCGCGATCACCTCCGATCAGGCGCCGCAGGCCGGGCCGGGAGCCGATGTGAAGGGCTGTTGCACAACGACCCCATATCCAAACCTGCCTACGACGCCCTCTCAAGCTGCGACCCCCCCGACTTCTCCAGCTGCGAGCCCCCCGACACCCACGAGTACGAGCGGGACGAGCACCAGCGGGGTGAACAGCCCACAGGCCTCCACACCCACCGGCGGCGGCCGCGTGGGGCTGCTGCTGATCTCCAAGTACGTCAAGCCGGGCACCCTGAACGTGACGGGCGAATACAACCACTTCGCGCTCCTGCGCAGCATCGAGAATCTGTTCGGCCTGAACCCCCTCGGCTACGCCGCCGCCCATGGGCTGCTCGCATTCGACAGCAGCGTGTTCAACGCCTACAAATAGCTCCGCGGCTCCACCCGTTCCAGCGGCTCCACCCCGTTCCCAGCGGCCCCACCCGTTTCAGCGGCTCCACCTGCCCCGTTTGAGCATGATCCCCTCGATCACGTGGGCGACCGTCTCGCACGCGTCCACGGCCGCCTCGAGGGACTCGAAGATGTCCTTCCAGCGGATCACCACCATCGGATCGGCGGCCCCGCCGGCGAACAGCGAGGCAACCCCATCACGCAGGATCTTGTCGCCCTCGTTCTCCAGGCGATGAATCTCCACCAGGTAAGGCCCGGGCTCGGCGCCGGCCCCGAGCCGCTCCAGCGCCTTGACGATCTGCTCGTCCGCGCCCACGAGCACATCGGCGAGTTCGACCGCCTGCTCCATTGGGGCCTCGACGCCGTAGAGGTGGAGCAATGCGGCAGTTTGCTCGGTGTGGTCGATCACGTCGTCGAGCGCCGTGGCAAGCGCGTAGCCGTCGCCCGCATCGAATGGCAGGGCCAAGCGTCGCCTGCCGCCATTGAGCCTGTGGATGATGTCGTGGGTGATGCGATCGCCCTCCTGCTCCAAGGACTTCAGCTCGTCCACGAGCTCCACGTGCTCGGGCAACTCGGCGAGCAGCTCGCGCAAGAGCAGACCGGAGCGCAGGATGTTGGCGCCCGCCTTCTCCACGAGCGTGACAAGCGTCGGATCATTCGCCTGACGGCGCAAAAAGGGCATCCGACAAGGGTATGCGCCCCGCGATACCGGTGTCGCTTGCTTCACGACTTCTTTACGAATCGATCACGAGTTCGCAACGCCCATGGGTCCTCTGTACGGCACCCTAAAGGCGGTGGCCGTGCACCGAGACAGCATCAGCACCCTCTATGCGGGCGAGCTTGAGATAAGGCCCCGCGAGGGCCTCGTGCTCGCAAGCGGCCGTGCCCTTACTCTGTCGGTGCGCGAGTTCGAGCTGCTCGTCGCCATGGCCGACAGGACCGGCGCTATCGTCACACGCGAGGAGTTCTACGGCGTTGTGTGGGGTGGAGATCTGCGCGCCGGCGACCGCTCGGTGGACGTGTATGTGAGCAAGCTGCGCTGCAAGCTCGAGGAGGCGATGCCCGATCGTCGCTTCATCCACACACACCCGGGATTCGGCTATCGCTTCCAACCACAGCCCTTGGGTCAGCCGGCGGAGCTTTCACGAGATGTTCACAACGGGCACCCCATCGATTGACGAGACTGGGCAGGCACTGTGCCGGCGCAGGAGGCTGAACGCCCTCCTCGCCGCCCATAAACCAGTCAGAGGAGATGTTGTGAACAAGAACAAGATCGGCGCGCTCGCGAGTTGCGCGCTGCTCGCGCTGAGCATCGGCGCGTGCGGCAAATCCAGCTCCCCGAGTTCAACCGCGGGTAGCAGTTCATCGTCTGCGACCATCTCCGGCGCCGGCTCGACCTTCGCCGCCCCGGTCTACCAGCAGTGGGGATCGGGCGTCTCAGGTCTGACGGTCAACTACCAGCCGGTCGGCTCGGGTGCGGGCATAACAGCTCTCGAGGACAAGACGGTTGACTTTGGCGCCAGCGACCCACCGCTTAAGCCAGCCGACATCGTCACGCTCGAAAAGGTCGGCCCAGTCCAGCAGATCCCCATGTTCCTGGGCGCGATCACCGTTTCCTACAACCTGCCGGGCGTGCAGAGCGGGCTCAAGCTCGACGGCACCACGACCTCCGCGATCTTCCTCGGGAAGATCAAGACCTGGAACGACGCCGCGATCAAGGCGCTGAACCCGGGCGTGTCGCTGCCGAGCACGGCGATCACTGTGATCCACCGCTCCGACTCCTCCGGCACGACGGCCGGCTTCACCGGCTTCCTTACCGCCGTAGATGCCGAATGGAAGAGCAAGGTCGGAGAAGGCAAGGACGTGCAGTGGCCGACCGGCACAGGCGCGAAGGGCAACGCGGGCGTCGCCGGGGCGGTAGCACAGACCACCGGCGCCGTGGGCTACGTCGAGCAGGCATACGCGCTACAGCACAAATTCACGACTGCGAGCGTGAAGAACAAGGCGGGCAAGTACGTCGAACCGACGCTCGCCTCGACGAGCGCGGCGGCAGAAGGCGTCGAAGTGCCGGCGAACCTCGGGTTCAAAATCAAAAACCCCTCCTCGCCGGCCGCCTACCCGATCACATCGCAGACGTTCGTGGTCGTGTACAAGGACATGTGCAAGGCTGGCGTACCCGGTGGCGAAGCGGCCGCCAAGGGCGTCGTCTCGTTCCTGAACTATGGACTCGGCTCGGGGCAGAGCGTGCTTAGCCAGGCCGACTACGCCGCGCTGCCGGCCGCGATCCTTGAAAAGTCCAAGGGCGCGGTTACCGAACTGCAGTGCAACGGCGCACCGATCACAGGCTAAGAACGAGCCACCGCCAACCGCCGGGTAGAGTCCCGATCACAGTGGAGCCGGCGGTTGAAAGGAAGTCGAGGCGCGCGGTCCGCGGCTCGACTTCCCACGGACTGTCCTGAGTCAAGCTGGGACACTAGGAACCAGCAAGTGCAGAGCGCATCCCTTACAAGCAGCGACCGTTCGATACTCGAGCGGTCGCTGCTTGCGCGCCTTCCGGATCGAGCGCTGCGCTACGGATTGACCGCCCTGGCGGCGTCGATCCTCGCGCTGATCGTGTACTTCTTCATCCGGCTCGTCGGCGAGGCGAGCCCGGCGTTTGCCAAGTTCGGGGTGCTTGGATTCACCTTCGGCAACAACTGGAACGTGAGCGCTAACCACTTCGGCGCGCTGCCGCTGCTCGTCGGGACGCTAATCACCTCAGCGCTCGCGCTCGCGATGGGCGTGCCCGTGGCCGTGGCCACCGCCGTGTACGTCACCGAGCTCTCCCCGCGCAGGGTCCGCGGCCCGGTGACTGTCCTGATCGAGATGCTCGCCGCGGTTCCCTCGGTGGTGTACGGGCTGTGGGGGATCTTCTTCCTCGCGCCCAAGCTCCAGCCGGCCGAGCAGTGGGTCGCGGACCGCCTCTCGTTCGTGCCATTTATCGGGGGCAGTGTCGTGACGATCCCCAACTACTTCATAACCGGGCTCGTGCTCGCGATCATGATCCTGCCGATCGTCAGCTCGATCTCACGCGAGGTGATGAGCACTGTGCCTGTCGACCACAAGGAGGCGGCGCTCGGGCTCGGGGCCACGCGCTGGGAGATGATCCGCATCGCGGTACTCCCCTACTGCCGCACGGGCATCACCGGCGCCGCGATGCTCGGCCTGGGTCGCGCGATCGGCGAGACGATCGCCGTGACGATCCTGATCGGCAACGCGCCACAGCTCAGCGGTCACCTGTTCGGCCAGGGATACAGCCTCGCGGCGGTGATCGCCAACGAGTTCGGCGAGGCCCAGGAACTGCACCGCTCGGCGCTGTTCGCGGCGGGACTCGTGCTGTTCGTGCTGACGATGTTGGTGAACGTGATCGCGCGATTGCTGGTACGGCGGACCTCGCGCGTGAGCGGTCCCAAACGCAGCCCCCACGACTTCAGCAAGACCGACACCGCGGTGGGAACGGCGCTGGGCGCATGAGCGCTCGCATGCTCACGCGCCTCGCCGACCAACTCGCGTCGTGGAGCACGGCAACCGACATGGCGCAGGCGTCGTGAGCGCAAGCTCCCACACGCTCAAGCGCTTCGCCGTAAGCCCGCGGCGCAGACGCGTCAACCGGCTCGCGAGCTCCTCGATCCTGGCCGGGACCGCGATCGCGCTCGTGCCGCTTGCCTTGATCGTGTACTACCTGCTCAGCAAGGGCCTCAGCTCGTGGAGCCCGAGCTTCTTCACGACCGATCCGAGCGGCAACACGTTCTTCGCGAGCTCCTCGATCGGCGGCATCAAGAGCGCGATCCTTGGCACGATCGAGATCGTGGCGCTCGCCTCGGCGCTCGCCGTCCCGATCGGCATCGGCGTCGCGGTGTGGCTCGTGGAGTATGGCCGCGACAGCCGCTTTGCCCACACGGTGCGCTTCTTTGTGGACGTGCTCACCGGCGTCCCCTCGATCGTGTTCGGCCTGTTCGTGTACATCGTGCTGATCGTCGGCACGGGCACCTCCTATGCCGCCTACAAGGGCTCGTTCGCGTTGGCGCTGCTGATGCTGCCGGTGGTGACGCGCTCGGCCGAGGTGGTGCTGCTGCTGGTGCCGGCCTCGCTGCGCGAGTCCGCGCTCGCGCTCGGGGCGCCGCGCTGGAGGGTAATCTCAAGGATCGTGCTGCCAACGGCGCGGCCAGGGCTCGTGACGGGCGTGCTGCTGGCGGTGGCGCGCGCCGCCGGGGAGACCGCTCCGCTGTTGTTCACCGCCGCGGCCACCCTCAAGACGAGCTTCAACCTGAGGGGATTCATGAACTCCCTGCCGGTGCAGATATACACCGACGTCACATCTCCGACCACAGCCGTGGTAAACCGTGCGTGGGGCGCGGCCCTCACGCTTGTTGTCATGATCCTGTCGCTCAACCTCGTAGCGCGCCTGATCGCGCGCAGGAGCCGCGTAGGATGAGCGCCGACCCACAGACACGCGAGATGCTCGAGCCCAAGTCGACTCAATCACACCAGAGCGCCCAGCCAAGCGACGGTGGCGAGGCGCGCGTGCTCGCCCACCACCGCAAGGGATGCGCGGTGAAGCTCGAGGCACTGCGAGCCTTCTACGGCGATGTCGAGCAGGTCAAGGGCATCGACCTCGACTTCTATTCGGGCGAGGTCACGGCGATCATCGGTCCTTCGGGCTGCGGCAAGTCGACGATGGTGCGCTGCATCAACCGCATGCATGAGGAGATCCCAGGGGCACGCGCAGAGGGAAAGGTGCTGCTCGACGAACTGAACATCTACGACCCCGCCGTCGACGTCGTGGCGGTGAGGCGCGCGATCGGCATGGTCTTCCAGAAGGCCAACCCGTTCCCAACGATGTCCGTGTTCGACAACGTGGCGGCCGGCCTGCGCCTGTCCTCACGCAAAGCCCGCGACCTGCCCCACAAGGTCGAGACGGCGCTACGCGACGCGGGGCTGTGGGAGGAGGTCAAGGACCGCCTCGACGAGGCCGGCGCCGGCCTCTCCGGAGGTCAACAGCAACGTCTGTGTATCGCCCGCTCGCTTGCCGTGGAGCCCGAGGTCATCCTGATGGACGAGCCCTGCTCGGCACTCGACCCGATCGCGACGCTGAAGATCGAGGAGCTGATCGACCAGCTCAAGACGAGGGTGACGATCGTGATCGTCACCCACAACATGCAACAGGCCGCTCGGGTCGCCGACCGCACCGCCTTCATGCTGAGCGGCGAACTGGTCGAGGTCGGGCCGACCCAGAACATCTTCACCAACCCTGAGGACCCGAGGACCGAAGAATATGTCACCGGAAAGTTCGGCTAGGAAGACCATGAGCTCCGAGGTCAACGCGGGAGAGGCTGTTCCGCTCACCGCCCAGCAGGGCCGCCAGCACTTCCAGCAGCAGTTGCAGGAGCTCGAGACGCGCGCGCTCGGCGGCCTCGATGTCGTGATCGAACAGCTCGACCGCACGATGGAGTCGCTCGCCCACCAGGACGTCGAGCTGGCCCAGATGGTGATCGCCGACGACGACCGCATCGACGGACGCTACCTGGAGGTCCACCAGGGGATCCTCTCGCTGCTCGCCACCCAGGCCCCGGTCGCGGGCGACCTGCGGCTGGTTGCCGCGCTGCTACACGTGATTGTGCACGTCGAGCGGATGGGCGACCAGTGTGTGAACATCGCCAAGCTGATCCCACTGTCGGGCTATGAGCCACCGGTTCGACCGGAGGTGCTCGAGGCAATCTTGAAGATGGGCGCATACGCACGCTCTGAGATCGTCCAGTGCAAGGCCGCGTTCTCGGGCCGCGATGTCAGCCTCGCCGAAGACCTCGCCCGCCAGGACCGCGAGATCAACCGGCTGAATCGCCAGATATTCCGCTTGGCGCTTGAGATCGGCGACGATCCGGACACGCGCGAGTGGGCGATGCACATGATCCTCGTGGCCCGGGCGCTTGAGCGCATCGGCGACAACGCCGTCGACGTGGGCGAGCAGGTGGCATTCGTCGTGACCGGACTGTTCCGCGAGTTCTCAGACCAGGCCAACCCGCTGGGGGACTGAGCCCCAGGCCGCCGCAAACAGCGGTAAACGCCTGTGAACATCCTGTGACTATCGTCTGCGCCTCTTGCCATTCCTGTCGCGAGCGCATATACACTGCGCCCAGATGACGACGGGCATCCTCTCCAAGGATGAAGGGGTCGCTTCGGGCGCCGGGGGCACGTCCTCCCTGCGCATCGCGGTGCTCGACCGCGACAGCGGCTTCATCCAGGTTCTCGGCAAGCGCATGGACCGCCTCGGCTGGGAGCACCGCGTGCTCGCAAGCCCGGTCCCAACCGCCGCGATCGCCTCGATGCGCTTGAGCGCGCTGGTCGTGGATTTGGCCGTGCTGGGGCCGCCGGCATGGGAATGGCTCGAGCGACTGTGCGGAGCGCTGCCTGAGCTCGGGATCGTCGTCTGCACGGGACCGTCCACCGTCGCCCAGCGGGTGCGCGGGCTGCGACTGGGAGCCGACGACTGGATCACAAAGCCGTGTCACCCCGAGGAGGTCATCGCGCGCGTGCAGGGCCTCGTCAGGCGCCGTCGTCGCGCGACCGCGCGCACAGAGTCAAAGCCGGTGTCCGCCGGCGAGGTGGAAATCCGCTCGGATCGCTTCCAAGCGTTCGTCGCCGGGCGCAGCCTCGAGCTCACGCGACGCGAGTTCGAGCTGATCGAGTTGCTGGCCGCGGGCGAAGGACGGGTGCTCGAGCGCGAGGACATCTACTCGCGCCTGTGGGGCTACGCGATGGTGCGCGGAGACCGCTCGGTGGACGTGTTCGTGCGCAAGCTGCGCCAAAAGCTGGAGAAGGCATCGCCAGACTGGCGCTACATCCACACCCACTTCGGGATCGGCTATCGCTTTGCGGCCGAGCCGGCGGACGGCACCGCCATGGACGGCACCGCAATGGACAGCACCGCCGTGAACGGCACCGCAGCGGACGCCACGGCGGGCGGCGACCCCGGAAGCGCCGGCGGCCTAGATCTCGGCGAGCGCGACGTCCGCGATCAGGGCAAGCTCGGCGGGGCGAAGCAGAAGTACGAGCTGAGCGCCGCCGGCGCCTAGCCGCACGACCGCGAGACCGCCCTTCTTCAAGTCGACGCGACCCCCGACGAGTTCGCCCACGATGCCTGACAGGTCGGGCTCGTGCCCTACGAGCAGGAGCGGCCCGGAGTCCGCGGCGCCACCGAGCAGCTCAAGCGCGTCACGCGCCCGCATCCCACCGGCGAGCTGTGGGTGCAACTCGAGCAACTCGCGTTGGGCCTCGCTCATCCGCGCGAGCGCCACCTCCGCGGTTTCTCGCGCTCGCGCCTTCGGACTTGCGAGGATTGCGCCGAACACGACCTCAGTGCGCGCGAGCGCTACTCCCGCGACATGTGCCTGGCGCCTGCCGCGCTCGGTCAGCCGACGCTCGGCGTCGGGACGCGTGCCGTGCGGCTCTGCGTCGGCGTGACGAAGCAACCAGAGCTGACGGGCCATAGCCATGAGGTTCTGCGAGCATAGTTGAGTTGAGCGCCACGATGAGCAACGAGCACGAGCATGACCGCGACGCGACTCACGGGCCTGGCAGGCACGAGGGCAACGCGACTCACGGGCCTGGCGTGCACGACCGAGAAGCCGGGCATGGGCCCGAAGGGCATGGGCCCGACGCGCACGAGCCCGACGCGCACGAGCCCGACGCGCACGAGCCCGAGGGGCACAGCGATTGCCTGAATGACCCCTCGCTCTACATAAACCGTGAGCTCTCGTGGCTGCACTTCAACGAGCGCGTGCTTGAGCTCGGCGAGGACGAGTCCACGCCGCTGCTCGAGCGGGCGAAGTTCTGCGCGATATACACCACCAACCTCGACGAGTACTACATGGTGCGCGTGGCTGGGCTCCACGACCAGATCGACGCAGGCGTGGACAACCCGGGCCAGGACGGGAGCACGCCCTCTGAGACGATCGCGGGTATTCGCGAGCGCGTGCTCGAGCTTGGAGCGCGGCTGAGCGAGTGCTTTGAAAAACACTTGCGGCCAGCCCTCTCCGAGCACGGGATCAATGTGGTCGGCACCGAGCAACTCGACGACGAGCAGCGCACCTACCTGGCAAAGCACTTCCGGCGCGTGATCTTCCCGGCGCTGACCCCGCTGGCCGTCGCGCCCGGCAGGCCATTCCCGTACATCTCAAACCTCTCGCTCAGCCTCGCCGTGCTGGTGCGCGACCCCACGGGCGGCGAGACTGTGTTTGCGCGCGTAAAGGTACCCACCGAGATCCTGCCGCGCTTCGTGACGGTTCCGGGCGGCGACCCTGGACAGTCAGGCGCGGCACACGGGGCGAGCGGGGCCCCAAACGGGGCCGGCGCTCCTTCCCAAGGCGCGCCCGCGGCGAACGCTTCGCTTGTCCCCCTCGAGGACGTGATCGCAAGTCACCTCGACGCCCTGTTCCCCGGCATGGAGATCGTCGACTATGACGTGTTCAGGGTGACCCGCGACGCGGACCTGGAGGTATCGGACGACGCCGCCGACCTGTTGCAGGCGGTCGAGGACGAGTTGCGACGCCGGCGCTTCGGCGAGATCGTGCGGGTGGAGGTCGGCTCCAGTTGCTCGGAGCGATTGCGTGAGGAGCTCGTCGGACTGCTTGGGGTGCGCGAAGACGAGGTCTACCCGGTCGACGGCCTACTCGACATGGGGGCCCTATGGCAGATCGTGAAGCTCCCGGGAATGCCGGAGTTGCGCAACCTGCCGTATGCACCCGCTACCCACCCTCGCCTGTTGCGCCACGAGGGCGACCGTCCCGATGTGCTGGCCGCGATGCGCGAGGGGGACGTGCTCGTGCACCACCCCTACGACTCGTTCGCGACCTCCGTCGAGCGGTTCGTGGAGCAGGCGGTCGCCGACCCGAACGTGCTCGCGATCAAGCAGACCGTGTATCGCACGAGCGACGACTCGCCGCTCGTGCCGGACCTGATCGCCGCCTCCGAGCGGGGCAAGGAGGCGGTCGCGCTCGTCGAGCTCACCGCACGCTTCGACGAGCGCATGAACATTCACTGGGCCAAGGCATTGGAGGAGGCCGGCGTGCACGTTGTGTACGGACAGCCCGCGCTGAAGACCCACGCCAAGTGCGTGCTCGTCGTGCGTAGGGAGGGCGAGGGGGTGCGCAACTACGTGCACGTGGGCACCGGCAACTACCACTCTGCCACCGCGCGCCTATATACCGACTTCGGATTGTTCACCACCGACGAGCAGATCGGGGCGGACGTCGCAGACATGTTCAACAACCTCACCGGGTACGGCCGGCCGCTTGGCTATCGCAAGGCGCTGATCGCACCGGCCCACCTGCGCGAGGGACTGATCGCGGAGATCGATGCGACGATCGCGGCCCACTCGCCCGAGTCGCCGGGACGGATCGCGATGAAGATGAACGCACTCGTCGACGGTCACTGCATCCGCGCCCTCTACCGCGCCTCGATGGCCGGTGTGCGGGTCGACCTGAACGTGCGCGGGATCTGCTGCCTGCGGCCCGGGGTGCCGGGCGTCTCGGAGAACATCCGCGTGGTGTCGGTCGTGGGGCGCCTGCTCGAGCACTCGCGCGTGTACACGTTCGAGCGGGAGGCGAAGCGCACCGTGTACATCGCCTCGGCCGACCTGATGCCGCGCAACCTCGACCACCGCGTGGAGCTGGCCGCGCCGATCGAGTCGCCTGAGCTACAGGCCGAGTTGATGGACACCCTGGAACGGGCGTTTGCCGACAATCAGAGCTCGTGGGAACTTCACTCCGACCGGAGCTGGCAGCGACGCTCGCCCGCTCCGGGCGAGCCCAAGCGCAACATGCAGATCGAGCTGATGGAGCTGCACGCGCGCCGTGCCGCCGAGGCGCACCCAGCCGAGCACGAGGCTACACAGCCCTCAGGCCGCTGAAGCTCAGACTCCCAGCAGCCAGATGAGCATCCCGGCGGGGACCGCCCATATGGGCTCCTGCGCGCCGGTTAGGAGAGGAGAGCGAGTGACCATCACGCCGCGACCATGGCGAGCCTTCATCCACGGCTCGAGAGCCGATATCGCCTGCTCTGCCTGGGGGGTGAGGCAGTCCTTCGGGCGAATGACCTGTGGCGGCAACTCATCAAGACCTCCAAGTGCCCGGCAGAACGAACGGAAGCCCATCGGCAGCAGCAGACGATCGGAGTTGGCAACCCCTCCGCGTCGATCGGCCAGATCCTTGCGAGCCTGGTCAAGATCCCGCGCAGACGAGCCGGTAAGAACGACGCATGCCTCGCGGAAGGCTGTGTCCTGGTCGCGCAGCTCCTTGATCGTCTGTGACCAACCCCGTACAGCTGTCACCTCGTCAAGCAGCCAGTAGCGGGGGCGGGATTGAAACACCTACCCGCGACCGCCTACCGCCTTGAAGAACCCTGGTATTTGGACGGCGAGCATACCAAGGACCGCGCGTGAGTAGACCCCATTGGCGTCCGTTGCGTGTTCTGACGGTCCCTCGCCCGGAATCACGGCCGGGATCGGCGTCCCCGCCAGCGCAGACCCTGGCGACCTTCGGGGCCGCACCTCGAACGCGCCGGCTGCGGCCGAGAGCGTGGCCCGCGGCGCGCGAGCACAGGCTCACGCCGGGGAGCTACTCGCCGCGTGGCGGGATGGCCAGGAGCCCGAAGAGATCGCGAGGATGTTCGGCCTGCGCTGCCGAAGCGTGGCCCGGGTCATCCGCAGCGAGGCGACCATTGCCGACCGCGCGACTCGCGCATACGCACACAGGCCGTCCAGAAGCGATCACCACAAAGAGACGAGGAGCCCTCCAGCGAGCCGGCCGTGACGCTGTTCCACCCGCCGTGCCGTAGACGCCAGCCACTCCCGCTCTCCGACAGGCACCTTGCGCTGAAAATCCAAATGAAACGGCCGCACTTACGCCTGTGTAGCCCCCCTGATAGCGCATCGGGGCTGCGCATCGAGCGATACCGAGCATGCTTATCGCCGCTTCGGCCCGATCTGCTTCTGCTCGTCGCTGCTATCCGTCTCGTACCCTGTGCTGGCGGAGCCTATCGCTGCGCTGCCTGCCTCACCTTTCCGGGCCTCACTACGGGGCCTCCGCGGGCCGTTTGACCAAACTCTCAACGGCACTGACGACACCATAACCAGGTCTTGAGACGGGAGACTCGCTCGCTGTCCCCGACTGCAGCCGGAGCCAGCCACACGCGATGATAGAAGCCGACAATACTTTGACATTATTACTTCTTTACCTTGATCCGGTGGGATCGGGGTGAGACGGGTGCCGTGCCGTTCGCACCCGTACATACTGATCCCACCGGAATCTCCCTCATACGCTCTCCCTTTGGGAAGCGGTATTAGGTCAACGCCTTCCGTAATCTATCAATGTGGCGGAGGCGTACCCGTTCACGGGGTCGCTGCCTGATTCAGGGAGGGCTGGGCAGCAGTGAGGGTGCGGGCTGGCCGTGATGGGCGGCGGTCGCGGCTTCGATGAGGTATGTGAGCTTTGAGCGACCTTGTAGGCGGCAGGTCTCGGTAACGGAGAGGATGCGCTCGACCCAGTGGTCGCCCTGCTCAGACTGGGTACCGCCCTGAATCTTTCGCATAATCACACCGTGTCTGAGCGCTCGCTCCGCGGCATTATTGGTGAGCGGTATATCGGGCACCTCGCAGAACGTCCAGAGCGCTTGCCACTCCTCCAGTAGCCCTTGGCAGAAGTTGGCAGTCTTCTTGTGACGGCTACGGGTGCCCTGCTCCAGCAGCGCCCGGATGCGCTCTTGCACCGGGGAGAGCTTGCCTTGCAGCCAGGCGAGGGTCTGCTCGCCCTCCAGGTAGAGACGGTGAATACGAAAAACCTCGCGGGCCGCCTCCACGAGCTTTGAGCCGAGCTTGCCGGGAGCGTCTTGACGCTCGGAAAGCTCGATGAGCTGGCGAATTGCGTGCGCCCAACACAATTGCTGTTGGAGCACGTCGAGGAAGTGGTAGCCAGCATAACGGTCACTGACCACGAACCCGCCGAAGTTCTCCCCGAGCAGCTCCTTGGCCGCGGCCTGGGAGCGGTGAGGGTCGATCCGGTAGCAAGCGAACAGCGCGGTCGCTGCCAGCCACAGCCACTGCTCGCGGCCACGCAGACGCCAGCTCGTCTCATCGGCGTGGATGACCTCCGCTTCACGGACCGCTTCACGCAAACGCTGCCACGGGTCCGCGAGAACAGCGCTCATGCGCATGATCGTGGCGTCCACAGCACCCGTGGAGATCTCGATGTGGAACATCTCGCGTATGACCTCCGCGACCTGACGGCGCGAGAGGCGGAACACCCCAGCCAACGTCGCGATGTGCGCCTCGAGCTTCGACCCGAACGCCGAACCGGACACGCCCGCCGGCAGCCCAGCCAACTGGGGCTTGCCGCAGCCGGGGCAGCGCAGCCGCAACAGCCGGTACTCGAAGATCAGCGGACGGACCGCGGGCAGCTCCCACTTCTGATGGATCACCGGGTGACCCACACGCTGCTCGCAACCATCGAAGTCGTGTCCACAGCCAGAGCACGCCTCAGGCAGGTGCTCGCTACGACGATCCACACGCTCTGCCGGCGCCATCTGACGGTGCTTGCCCTCATGGCCGGGCTGCCCACCAGGTTTACGCTGCGAGAGCTTCTTGACCCGCTCACGCGCCAACCGCCGCCGTTCCGCCCGCGAGACCGGTGGATCAGACGACGGAGGCATCGAGCTGTTACGCGAGCTCTGGCCCAGACGCCGCTCGAGCTCCTCGATCCGCTCCGCCATCGCGAGCAACGCCGCGACTACAGCCTCGCCGCCCTGCTCCGCGATCGCCTCGGCCTCCGCCCGAATCACGCCCGCAAGATTCCATGCAAAACGACCAAATCCTGCTCACACGAACCGCACCCCCTGAACGCCTACGCGGAGGCTATGGGCCGGGTGCACCATAGACGCTCAGCGTGTTTCCTGTGGTGGTGCTAGAGAACGTGAGCGTGCCTTCCACGGACCCTGTCCCGATCGCGCTGCCGGTGCAGGTTAGAGCTGGCGACTTAGAGTCGAATCCGACGGTCACGCTTGACGTCAGGTTCTTGACGTTCCCTGACGTTTCGCCAAGACAGGTGTCTGTCGCGACGCTGCCCATGAAGGCGCACTTGATCGTCCAGCCGGGTGTGGTCGTGCCGTAGAAGCGGTTCCTGACTTCATAGTGGACTTCGCCTTTGGTGTTTTCGGTTGGCACATCGGTAAGTTCTGTCTTCCATGGAAGATATGCAGCGTTCGCTTCGATTGCCGCCGTCCCGCACCAGCCCGACTGGATGGGATGGCATGTGATCGTCGTTCCGCCCGTGATATTGGTCACTTTCGTGATCTTGCCTTCGGGGCCACTTACTGCTTCGCCGGTCTCATTGATGGCGCATTCCGCTGTCACTTCCAATCCTGTGTCTTTGACTATCAGCGTGCCTTCGCTCTTGATGGCACTGGAGAACACACCTTTGCCATTCACTAGCCATACTGGTGGATAGGAGGTAGCGAATGTCTTGTCTTCGCCATAGCTGGTGCCCGCGCTGTTGGCCGCAACCAGCCGGTAATGGTAGAGCGTGCGCGGTTCGAGGCTGCTGATGGCCGCGGTGAAGGCCACCGCGATCCTCGCCGATCCCGCGCTCCCGTCCGGCACCGGGATCTTCGTGCCGTAGCTCGTGCTCGGACCGTATTCGAAATGGTATGT
>CAAGKR010078109.1_pt1 | contig 17828 bp, 16 predicted proteins | sample 2556971 | NCBI WGS metagenome assembly CAAGKR01 (sample SAMEA5207829, study PRJEB30636) | soil metagenome | biome: forest; feature: boreal; material: soil | place: USA | collected 2011-09 | depth 1 m | reverse complement strand
TTTCATCCGGACTAACCCCGCAGCTGCTGCAACCGCCGATGTGATACTTGCGAAAGAGCGCGCGTTGTGCGCCCGGAAACTGCACGAGCAATTCCCGCATGGTGATGTTGGGATCGATTGCGGCGGTTGCCTCCATGACGCGACCAACCTAGGCGCGACAAACCGAACCGCAAGCGGCCGCGCTTTCTGTAGCGGCGGTCTATGACCGTCGGAGTGCTCGCGACGAATCGTTTCCGGCGGTCATAGACCGCCGCTACAGGAAGCCCTAAAGTTCCTCCGGCTTTTCAAGCAGCTCAGCGATGCGCTTCAGTAAACGCCCGGCTCCGCCACCATCGAGGCTGCGGTGATCGAAGCTCAACGTCATCTGCGCTTCGGTCCTCGGGACGAACTCGCCTTTGTTCTCATCCCACGACGGCACTTTCTTTCCAACACCGAGCCCGAGCAGCAAGGTCTGATCGGGAAGGGGAATCGGCGTGCCCCACTCGAGACCGAAGCTGCCGAAATTTGAGACGGCCGCAATGCCACCCGCTTGCATGTCAGGCGAAACGCGACGCTGACGCGCGAGCGCCACCAGTTCGTTGTAGCGGGTGGTAAGATCTGCGAGCGAAGTCTTGTCTGCCCCGCGAATGATCGGGACCATTATCCCATCTTCGGCTTCGACTGCGACGCCGACGTCAATCGAGTTCGACTGAATCACGCGGCCGCCAATTAACCGCGCCGCCGCGGTTGGGTTCTCGGCGAGGGAGAGGGCAAGCGCGCGCAAGGCGTAAAGCGCCGGGCCCGGTTTCGGATCGCGTTTTTTCCGGTCGTCCAGGACAGGATCAAGACAAACGGACGAACCGACCGTCGCCAGCGGCCTCGTCCAACTCCGGCGCATGGCGTCGGCCACGCCGGTGCGAATTGCAGTCGCAGGCGAAGCCGATTGCTTCTCGATTCCTTGCAGGAAATTCTCCAGGTCCTTCACCGTGACCCGGCCGGCTGTGCCCGATCCGAGAATACCGGCGAGATCTGCGCTCGTTAGTTGCAACTCCGCCATCCGCGCGCGAATACGCGGCGAAAGATATCCAGCGCCCTTCGCTCCGGCCGGTACGGGCAAGCCACCGCCGGGTTGAACCTTCGCTCCGTTCGCTTTCGTCTCCGCTACGGCTTTTGTGCTCGCTTCGTCCCGTCCTGGCACTTCCGCAGCGACACTTTCAGCCGGCGGTTTCGGGGTATTCTTCGTGAACTTCGCCGCGTCCTGCTCGCTACCTTCGACGTAGCCGAGAATGGCGCCGATCGGATACGTTCCTTTGACCTCCGCCGTGATCGTTTTGATCTCGCCCGCGCACGGCGTCGTCACGCTCATCACCGCCTTGTTCGTTTCGACTTCGATAATTTCCTGATCGGCGACGACCTTGTCGCCCGGCTTCACTTTCAACGCGACGACGGTAGCTTCTGCAATCGACTCGCCGAGTTGCGGCATGGTGATGGGAACTTGCGGCATGATTTTATTCTCGAAGTAGCTGACGAGCGCGCTCGCCGATTAATTTTGCGTTCGGTCGATGCGCGGCCCACAAGTTCGGATGATACGGAATCGGCGTGTCTTTCGCGTTGATCCGCTGCGGTGCGGCGTCGAGCAGGTGAAATCCTTCGGAGGCCACACGCGCAATCACTTCCGCGTTGACGCCGCCCCACGGGAACGATTCGCCCACGCAGAGCAGACGTCCGGTCCGTGCGACCGACGCCAGCACGGTGTTGGTATCGAGCGGTTTCACCGAGCGCAGATCGACCACTTCGATTTCGAAACCTTCCGCAGCCATTTCTTCGGCCACGGTCAGCGCTTCATGCACCATCGCGCTGTAGGTAACGATCGTGAGGTCGCGACCGGGGCGCGTGATTCGAGCTTTACCGGTCGGCAAGGATTCGGTCGGCAGCTTCTCGGCCTTGAGATGGTAATAGAGATACTTGTGCTCGCAGAAGACGACCGGGTCGTCGATCGCGACGGCTTCGAGCAGCATCGAGTACGCGTCTTCCACGGTCGCCGGCGTCATTACGACAAGACCGGGATAATGCGCGTAGAGCGATTCCATGCTCTGACTGTGAAACGGCCCGCTGCCTTTCGTGCCTCCTGATGGAAGGCGCACTGTGATCGGGCAGGGGACTTGAGTCCGCCAGTATTGGGTGCCGGCGTTATTCAAAATCTGGTTGAGCGCGACGCTTGAGAAATCCGCGAACTGCATCTCGACGATCGGTCGCATTCCCTGGATCGCCGCGCCGATCGCTGTGCCGACCATTGCGTCTTCGCTGATCGGCGTGTCGAGGACGCGGCCGGGAAATTCTTTCGCCAAGCCCTTCGTCGCCTTGAACGCACCGCCGAACGCGCCGACATCCTGGCCGTAGATGAAAACGCGATCGTCTTCTTTCAATGCGCGCGCCTGGGCTTCGCGGATGGCTTCGAGGTAAGTGATGCTCATGCCGGTTGATCGACCAGATGCCGCATCGAGATCGCGCACCAATCTTCTGAGTCGCCTTCCGGCGCCGCTTCCTTCTGTGCCGTGGCGACAGCTTCCTCCACTTCGACAGCTGCTTCTTCGCGCCAACTGTCGAGTGTGGCTTGGTCCAACAGCTGGCGCTCCAGGATCAGCGCTTCCGCGCGCTTTAACGAATCTTGCGCAAACGGTTCCTTGCGAATCTCCGCGCTGACGTAACTCGCATCGTCATGTTCGCCGTGTCCGGCCAACCGCAGGCATTCCGCGACGACAAACTGCGGTGGCCGGCCCGCGCGCGCGCGTTTCACCGCGCCGCCGATCACATCGAGACACGCCGCCAGATCCGTTCCGTCCACCGAATAACCTTCGAAGCCGTACGCCTTCGCGCGATCCTTTAGGTCATGACAAGCGAACTCGCGTTCGTTTGGAGTTGAATAAGCGTAATGATTGTTCGTCGCGATCACGACGAGCGGAACTTGTTCTACCGCTGCGATGTTCATTCCTTCGTGCCATGCCCCGGCCGACATTCCGCCTTCGCCGATGGTTGTTAGGCCGATGAAATTCTTTTCGCCCTTGAAACGTTTCGCCATGAGCGCGCCCACCGTCACCGAAACCATCGCGCCGAGATGGCTGATCATCGCCATGCAACCTTCGCCCGGGCGGCCTCGATGAATGTTCCCATCGCGGCCCCGCATTGGCCCTGATCGCGAGCCAAGATAAGTTCGCGCCACATCGATCAATGGCTCGCCGAAAATCATGCGACCGACCTGATCGCGGATCAGCGGGGCGAAGATATCGCCCTTTTGCAGAAACAACGCGCCCGCCGCGCTGACGGCTTCCTGACCGCGGCCGACATAAACGCCGCCCGAAATCAAACCGCCGCGATAAAGACTCGCGAGCTTTTCTTCAAACACACGCGAACGCAGCATCCAGCGAAACGCTTCGAGGAAGCGTTCGTGCGGCGCCGATTTCGATTCAGAGGTGCCGCGTTCCACGGTTTGAAGCATCCCACGATTTAGCCATTGAGCCGAAAGCGGCGCAAAGTGTTTTTTCCTATGGTCGGTTCGCTCTGCGAACCTGTAGCTGCTTCGCTATGCGAAGCGTGGGAGCACGCGCCAGCGCAGACGAAGCAACACCACCACCGGGGCTTCGCACAGCGAAGCGGCGACAGCTAGCGACTGAACGCCATGCTCGGCTCTTGTTCCGCGCCTTCGAGCGGAAAGTGTCGTTGCGTGACGGTTTGCTGCGGCCGCGGCCGTTTCAGCTCTCCGTCGCTGCCGCGCTCTTCAGCCAATTTCATTCCCACCAGCTTGCTCACGCCGCGCTCTTCCATCGTGACGCCATATAAGATGTCCGCCTTCGCGATCGTGCGCTTGTTGTGCGTGATGATAATGAACTGACTCTGCGAAACGAACCGCTCAAGCACGCGGATGAACCGATTGATGTTGCTCTCATCAAGCGGCGCGTCCATTTCATCGAGGATGCAGAACGGGCTCGGCCGCACCATGTAGATCGCAAAGAGCAACGCGACTGCCGTCATCGTGCGCTCGCCGCCGGAGAGGAGGGAGATGCCTTGCAATTGTTTCCCGGGCGGTCTTGCACTGATTTCGATGCCGCAGTTGAGCGGATCATTCTCGTCCAGCAGCGAAAGATCGGCGCGCCCGCCGTCGAAGAGTTCTCCAAACATCTCGCGGAAGTTGATCCGCACTTGGGCGAAAGTTTCGGCGAAAAGTTTTTGCGTCGTGCTGTTGATCCGAGTGATGACGTCCAGCACTTCGCGACGCGCAGCAATCAAATCGCTGTTTTGCGTTTCCAGAAAACGGTGACGCTCTTCGAGCTCGTCGTACTCGTGCACGGCATCGAGATTCACCGGGCCCATGTTGTCGAGTTGGCGGGTGAGGTCCGCAATAATTTGCTCCAGATTCCCGCCGTTCTCCGAGACCTGCGTCGCGGGTTCCAAGTCTTCCGTTGCCGGACCCCCGTTCGTACCGGCTCCATCCCCGACTGGTTCCGGTTTCGCGCGTCGCTTGGTCACCACGCTCAATGTTTTTTGGAAGGCAAAGCCATCCGTCGTGAAGGTGCGCAGGTCGATTTGATAACGGCGCATCACATGCTCGGCCAGGTTTTCGATGCGCAGTTGCAGTTGCGTTTGGCGGACTTCTTGTTTGCCACGCAGATCACGCAGATCGTTCAACGAATCGCGCAAGGCGCGCACCTGAGATTCCTGTTCGTTCACGGCGGCCAGTCGCGCACCTCGTTCTTCCGCGAGCGCGGCAACAGCCTCGCCCGCTAATTCCAACTGTGATGTCTGACTCAGGATTTTCGCTTCCGCATCCTCTGATTCCTTCGCCTGGAGCGCCAGTCGGTTCTGGTAGGTCGCGATATCACCGCGGCGCGCGGCGACGAGATCGGCGAGCTCCGCTTCGCGCGCGGCCATCGGTTGACGATGGTTAACCAAACTTTCGTGACGTTGCCGTTCCGTTGCCACCGCGAGTCGCAACTCATTCAATTCTTCAGCCGCTTTCTCTTCCTGCGACCGCGCATTTTCGCGCACTAGCTCGGCAGCGCTCTTTCGCTCCAGTTCTTCATCAAACGTTTTCCGCTGCGATCCCAGTTCCGCTTCCAGTTGGGCGATTCTTTCATCAGCGCTCTGGACCTGCTGTTCTAGGGTGTTTTTTTCGGTCTGTAAGTTCGTCAGCTTGAGCTCCGCATCCTGGACCGCCCGTTCCGCGGAGAGAATTTGAACACTCGCTTGGGAATGATTTTGCTGCGCCGTCTCGTGGCTCCTGCGAGCTTCTTCGACCGCGCCGATCGCGGCTTCGACCTGCTCTTGCGCCCGGTCGCGCGTGTCGATCAGTGACTGCCGTTCGGCTTCGAGCGAATCGCGCTCCTGCGAGAGGCTGTTTAAAATCGCTTTGCGTCCGAGAAGCGAATCATTCGCCGCGATTGTGCTTCCGCCGAAGATGATTCCATCCGCGGAAATAAACTCGCCGCCGAGCGTGGCATATTGAAGATGCCCGGCGCGCTTCTTGAGTTCAAGAGCAGCGGCCAGATCGGGCACAATCACCACATCGCGTAACAGACGCCGAACAATTGGCGCCAAAGCATCCGGCGCGTCGACCTTTTCGATTGCCCAGGCCAATGCACCTTCCGGCAGATTTGACGGTGCAGTGTTTGGAAGATCCGCCGACCACTCGGGAATCGCCAGGGCCGCTTGTCCCGACTTGTTTTCCGTCAGCGTCTGGAAAATTTCCGCCGCCAGCACTGTGTTGTGCAAGACGACAGCATGCATGGCCCGGCCGAACGCTGCTTCGAGTGCGGGAATGAACTCGCGATCGACATTCAAGTTCGCCACGAGCGCGCCTGCGATCGCCGGCCTGATCCGATCAGGATCGTTCAGTCCCTTCAACACCGCTTGCGAGCCCTTCTCCAATCCTTCGCCCTCTTCCGTCATCTGGCGCAGGACTTCCAGGCGCGCCTGTTTTTCGGCGATCACCCGATCGACCCGTGCAATCTCTTTCTCAGCGTGGGCGAGACTCGACTGGTGCTGCTGCTGTTGCTGGTCCGCATGGCGCAAGCTTTGTCGCAGTTTCTCCGTCGTCTGCTGCTCGCTTTCCATCGCCGCTTGCGCGCGGGCGAGATTGGCTCGCGCTTCTTCCACGTGATGTGTCTCTTCGCTCATCACGCGGTTCAGCTCGGAGATTCGCACAGCAGTCGCATCACGTCTCGCAATGATCCCGGTCAAATCATTCTGAAATGTCGGGATTCTGCTTTCGAATCTTGAAAGCGAGAGATGGAGGGACTGCAGTTCATCCTCCCTTTGCACGCGCTCGGTCCGCGCGACACGCAGGGTTTCCGTCAGCTGCTCGACTTCGTTTTCTTTCGTCTCGAGAAGCTGATTGGTCTTGGCGATGAGCGCATCGGCCTCGTGAATCTGCGTCTCCTGTTCGCTCCGTTTTGTTTCGGCGGCGGCGATGTCGCTCTCATAGCGCTCGATTAATTCGCCGAGCTCCTGTGCGCGCTGCCGGTTAAAATCGATCCGGTTGCGCAGGGCCGCCATTTCACTTTGCAGCCGTTGCACCTCCGCGCGTGCGTCGCCGATCTTGCCGTCAATTTCATCCAGATCACGGCGCTTCGCGGCGAGCTCGTTTTCGCTCGTCTCGATTTTTGCGTGAGCGCTTTGTTCCGCCTCTTCCAGGCGCGCCACTTCGTTGCGGCCCTGTTCCGCTTCGGATTGAAGTTCATTTAGCTGCCGGTGCGAATGATGGGTGTCGAGCACCTGGAGATCGGCCAGCAACGCCTGATACCGCCGCGCTTTCCCCGCCTGCCGCTGGAGCGAGCCGATCTGGCGTTTTACTTCCTTAATGATGTCGCCAATTCGAAGGAGATTCGCTTCGGTTGCTTCCAGCTTGCGGAGCGCTTCGCGTTTTTGCGTTTTGTATTTGGTGATGCCGGCGGCTTCTTCGAAAACGGCGCGACGATCTTCCGGACGCGAGCTGAGAATCAAATCGATTTTGCCCTGCTCCATGATGGAGTAGGCGCTGCGTCCCACACCTGTGTCGGCGAAGAGGCTTTGAATGTCGCGCAAACGACACGGCGTTTTGTTCAGCAGATATTCGGAATTTCCGTCGCGATAAACGCGTCGCGTCACGCGAACGTCGTGCCAGTCCACGCCGAGCTCGCTCCCGCAATTCGTTAAGGTGAGCGAGACCTCGCCGAAGCCGACCGGCTTGCGCGTTTCGGTCCCGTTGAAAATGACGTCCGCCATTTCGCCGCCACGCAATGCTTTCGCCGATTGTTCGCCGAGGACCCAGCGAACCGCATCGAGCACGTTGGATTTTCCGCAGCCGTTCGGCCCGACGATGGCAGTGACGCCTTCGTGAAATTCGAAGACAGTCTTGTCCGCGAACGATTTGAAGCCGATGAGTTCGAGCGTTTGAAGGTGCATGTGCGGGCGGGCCGTGCTTGCCTTTAATAACGGCAACAGCCGAGCCCAGAGCAAGCAAATAATACTAGATAGCGACGGGGAAAGTCTGCCGACCACAAGATATGGCGCAGACTAGCCTTTGTCAGACGTGCGCCTGCGAATTGCTAATTGCACCAAATACAGCGCCGATCCCACCGCGAAGACGGCCCCATTGACCACAAATTCCCGCACGGTAGCGTGCGCCAAGATCCAGATAATCGCCAGGATCGCGAGCAGCGGCACTAACGAGGCACCCGTGAAAGTAAATGGATCGCTCTCAGCGCGGACATCCCGCCGCATTAGCTCCCACGCGGCGGCGCAGCAGATAACATAGAGCAGCAACGCGGCGACATTCGCCATGATCGCGAGCGACGCGAACGTGGAAGTCAGGGAGAACAGGAACGCGATTGCAGTGTAGATCAGAATCGCTATATCCGGTGACCGCCATCGCGGATGCGCATGCGCAAACCAGCGCGGCAGCATGCCGTCGCGGCCGAACGCGAATAAAATCCGCGGCGAGCTGAGAATATCGCTCGCGATAAAACCGAATGCCGAAATCGTCGCGCCGGCGAGCAGCAACAGGCGCCCGAAATTTCCAAGAAACAACGCGGCGGCTTCGGCCAGCGGAGACACCGTATTATCGGCGAGCCGCGGTCCCAGTGTTCCTTGTGCGACCAGTTGAATCAAAATGTAAAGCGCGGTTGTGATCGCGAGGGCCGCGTAGATTGCGCGCGGCACAGTCCGCGCCGGATTCTTCACCTCCCCGCTCGGAATCAGCGCGACTTCGATGCCGAAGAACGCGAACAGCAAGAGCAACACGGAATCGCCGACAGCTTTGCTGCCTGGCCAACCGGGCCACACAATTGCCGCCGGTTTGATAAAGAAAACGCCAGCAGCGACGAACACCAAGAGCGGAATGAGCTTGGCAACGGTCACGACGGCCACCGCACCGGCGCCAGCGCGCACGCCGCGGACATTAATCGCGGCGAGGACGGCGTAGACGACGAGCATCACCGCGACTCGCCCGGCAGAACCGCCGAGCCACGGCGCCAGCGCCGCCACAGTACCGGCAAAAAAATTTACCACGGCCGCTACGCTGAACAGTGCAGTAGTATAAAAAAACAGACCGGTGATGAAGCCGACGTAGCGCCCGAATGCTACCTCGGCATAAGCGTAAAGCCCGCCCGTGAGCGATACGCGGCTGCCCGCGAGAGCGAAACACGTGACGAACAGAGTCATTGCGATCGCGCAGACGACGAACGCGATTGGCGCCGCGGCGCCCAGCCCCTGGGCAACGAGCGCCGGCAATGTGAAAATGCTCGCGCCAATCGTGGTGTTAACAATGTTCGCCATCAGACCAGAGACGCCAATGGCGCGGACAAGCTGCGCGTCGGCGTTGCGCGGCTGTTCGTTTGTCATGAGTGCATCGTTAGGCACTCAGCGATGGTGAAACAAGTTTCTTCGCCGCGGTGCGGCCGAGAAGTGTTGCGTAAAGCGCGGGAACTTGGTTTAGGGTCACGGAATGCGCGCCAGTCATCTTGAAGATTATTATTCTTTCCTGCGGTTCCCGAGTGTTTCCACCGACGCCGAGTATGCGCAGAAGGTGACCGAATGCGCGCACTGGCTCGTGGAAAAATTGAGCAGCATCGGGCTCGAGACGAAGCTTGTTCCGACACCGGGCCATCCGGTTGTCTGGGCGAAAAATAAACATCAACCCGGGCGCCGCACAGTCATGATTTACGGGCATTATGACGTGCAGCCGCCCGACCCGCTCGACCTCTGGGATTCGCCGCCTTTCGATCCGGTGCTGAAAGACGGCTACGTTTTTGCGCGCGGCGCCACCGACAACAAAGGGCAGATTCTCTCGCACATTCTCGGGGTGCAGGAGGCGCTCGAGCAACATGGCGATCTCCCGATTAACCTGCATTTCGTAATCGAGGGCGAGGAAGAAATCGGCAGCGGCAACCTCGGAAATTTTCTCTCGGAGAATAAGGAAGCGTTGCGTTGCGATGTCGCAGTCGTCTCCGATACCGGAATGGTGAAGCGCGGTATGCCGACCTTGAGTTACGGCTTGCGCGGTGTCACCGCGCTCGAGGTCAAGGTGACCAGCGGGAAGATGGATTTGCACTCAGGGGTGTTCGGCGGCTCGGTTGCGAATCCAATCACAGCGCTGGTGCGGTTGCTCGCGACGTTGCATGACGACAAAGGTCACGTCGCGATCGAGGGATTCTACGATAAGGTGAAGCCGCTGGAAGATTGGGAGCGGAAAGCCTGGCGCGAATTGCCCCTCAATGGGGACGAGGAAATCCTGAAGGAGACCGGCGCGCCCGCTCTTTTTGGCGAAGAGGGTTACACCACGCTCGAACGACTCTGGGGACGGCCGACCGCGGAAATCAACGGCATCGGTGGCGGTTACCAGGGTGTGGGAACCAAGACCGTGATTGCGAGTCACGCGATGGCCAAGCTCACATTCCGACTCGTGCCGAATCAACAGGGCGACGAGATCCTGAACCTTGCCACGCGCCATCTGGAAAAGCATTTGCCGCCCGGGGTGACGATGGAAATTACGCGGGGTCACAGCGGACCGTGGTATTTAACCGATCCTTATTCCGAAGTCGGACAGGCCGCGCAGCGCGCGTTGCGTGAGGCGTTCGGCAAAGATCCAGCGCTCATCCGCGAGGGAGGCAGCATCCCGATCGTTTCGCAATTCCGCACCATTCTCGGAGTCGAAACGCTTTTGCTTGGTCTCGCGCTGCCGGATTGCCGTGCGCATTCGCCGAACGAGAATTTCCCACTCGAAAACATGGATGCCGGCATTCGCTTAAACAAAGCTGTTCTGGCCGAGCTCGCTAAAAAGTAAGCGATCGAACAACGGTGGCGCGCAAACTTGCGTGTCATCCCGAGCCGCGCAGACGGCGAAGGACCTCTCACCCGGTCTGGTGCGTTCTGCTAATGTCGACGGACCATGTCGGGCCACGCGTGTTCCGTAATCATCGCCATCTCGGACGCTTATGAGGTCAGCGCTCCTCCCGAGGTCGCGGTCCCGTCTGCACGGCTCGGGATGACAACACGTTACGAAGCGCATTATTCATCACTCGCGCTTGTGCTACTTTCCACGCTCCATGCGACGAGTCAGAAGAATTGCCGGCACTCTTTTCTTGATTGCCATGCTTCTGGGCGTCGCCGGGCGGTCGCAGGCGGAAGAGTCGTTAGGCTACAAAATTAAGAAAATCTTCGCGCCGACGCCGACCCCGACGCCGCGGAAACATCGCAAGAGCTCGACCGCGCCGAAGAAAAAAGAGGACGCGGATAAATCGCCGTTATCGCAACCATCGGTGACTCCGGAGAAATCTCCGTCGCCGTCTTCACAGAAGAAGCGCAAAGCGTCTCCAAGTCCCAAGCCTTCAGCGACACCGGAGCCGAGCGCTTCCGCTTCGCCGAAGAAAAAAAAGAAAGCTTCGCCGACTCCCGCACCGGAGTCTTCGCCGAGCGCTTCGCCCAGGACGAGAAAGAAAACGTCGCCGTTTCCCGTCGAATCTCCCACGCCTTCTTCGAGCCCGACCGCAGCACCCGAGGCAAGCGAAACTCCGAGCGCCACACCGCCACCTTCTCCATCCGTGAAGAAAAAAGGAGCGCCGGCCACTATCTCCGCTAACAGCATATCGGGTTACGACAGTTATCCGCCCAACGTCCGCAAAGTAATCGACACCGCGCTGAAGCTCACGGCGCGAAATCTCGATTACAAGTATGGCTCAGCGGATCCAGCAAACGGCGGGATGGATTGTTCCGGCTTCGTCTTCTACGTGCTGACGCAGAATGGAGTTCGCGATGTGCCGCGCGATTCGAGCCAGCAATATGTCTGGTTGCGCAAAGCGGGAAATTTCAAGGCGGTGAACAGCCGTCATGAGGACACCTTTGAACTCGATGAACTTGTTCCCGGCGATCTTCTTTTTTGGACAGGAACCTACAGCATCGAGCGCGATCCGCCGATCACGCATGCAATGATTTATCTTGGCCGCGAGAAAGGAACGAATCAACGCATCATGGTGGGTGCCAGTGACGGCCGGTATTACAAGGGCGAATCGCGCTACGGCGTCAGCATTTTCGATTTCAAGATCCCGCGTCCCGGCAAGACGGATGAAGACAGAGTGAGCCCGTCATTCATTGGTTACGGCCACATTCCGGGCCTGTAGCGGCGGTCTATGACCGCCGACCCCAATACGATTCGGCCGGCATAGACAGCCGCTACAAGTTTCTACTCGTTAGGCGTCGGGGACACTACTGGCGTGGCTGGCGGCAGCGAGCTGCGCCTCGGCCCATCATTCACACTCATGTCCCGGTGATGCTTAATCGAAACGCCGATAACGAGCGCGAGAACAACGAAAATGACGAGGCGCTGCTCGCGTGGCGTAAGAACAAACATAGCGAACAGCCGTTTCATCTTGTCGCGTAGGGAATTGGATCCTTCTGTCCAGCTCCGCGGAAACCTTCCAGTCTGATCCGGCATGAATCGCACGCGCCGCAGGCGAGTAAATCCGGGGTCGGATCGTAGCAACTGTGCGTCAAAGTAAAATCGACGCCGAGTTCGATCCCTTTCTGAATAATTTGGGTTTTCGACATCGCGAGGAGCGGCGCGTGGATGCGGAACCGCGTGTCTTCTACGCCGGCTTTCGTTGCAAGACCTGCCAGATCTTCAAACGCAGCGATGAAGGCCGGGCGGCAATCGGGATACCCGCTGTAATCGATCGCGTTCACCCCAATGAAAATATCGGCGGCCCCGAGGACTTCACACCAGGCCAGCGCGTACGAGAGGAAAATGGTGTTCCGCGCTGGAACGTAGGTGATCGGAATGCCGCTTGTGTTCTTTCCGTCCCGGCTTTTCGGCACCGGGATTTCATCCGTCAGCGCCGATCCGCCGAAAATGCGCAGATCGATGACGGCGATCCGATGTTCGCGCGCGCCTAGAGACGCCGCCACGCGCTTCGCCGCCAGTACTTCGAGGTTGTGTCGCTGTCCGTAATCGAACGACAGCGCATAGGGTTCGAATCCTTCCCGGCCGCAGATAGCGAGCGTCGTTGCAGAATCGAGCCCTCCGCTAAGGAGCACGACCGCGCGCTTCATCGCCGCTTCGGACGGGAGCCGGCGTCGTCTGGGTACTCCGCGCGAACGGTCAAGGCGATCCCACCGCGAGCGGAGAATTCCGCGGTCACGACCGCTTCACGCGGCGAGCATGCGCGCACGAAATCATCGAGAATCCGGTTCGTGACCACCTCGTTGAAAGCGCGTTCGTTGCGGTAGGAAGCGAGGTAGAACTTCAGCGACTTGCTCTCGACGCAGAGGGCATCTGGAACGTACTCGATTGTGACTTGCGCGAAATCCATCTGGCCGGTGACCGGGCAGAGCGAGGTGAAATCCGCTGTTTCGAAACGAATTCGGTAATGTCGCCGCGCAGGGTTTGGAAACGTCTCGAGCCGTGCTTCCGTGGGAGAAGAGGGCAGCCGCGCTTCACTCTTCCCAAGTAAGGTGAGCTTCGCAGTTTTGTTTGGTCTCGCCACGTCTGCATTAAAGCGCAGTCACGAGCGCCCCTTCAATGGGATTCGATGCGAAATTTAACCGCAGAGAGCGCGGAGGACGCAGAGACAAGAGAAATCCACTCCTCCTCCGCGATCTCTGCGTTCTCCGCGGTAGCTCCAACTGTGAAGCCTAATCCGGCTGGCGCAACATTGGATTCGCGAGCGCCCGCTCACGATCGCCGGGTTTGTTGTAGTTCCAGTAATCGACTTTCAGATTGCGCTTCAATTTCAAATGGCTGCTATCGGCCGCGGTCCATTCGCGCAGCAGGTAGGGGCCGTCGCGATCGAGAATGAAATGGTCGACGCCTCCCGCGTGCTCGACGGCAACGTCGATTCTTTTCTCGGTCGACTTGAATGAAATCTTTGCTGGCTTGAATACGATGGTGTCCCTTTTTGAGTTGATGGTTGAGCCGGCCATCTGCACGTCGAATTCCCCGGTCGCTTTGGAGAAGTCGAGCGTCCGCACCAGCCAGGGCAGCTCGTCGTAAAAGTAACCATTCGCCGGCTGAGCGATGTTTTCCTTTCCTTCCGCCATCCCATCCCAGTAGGTGTGGTACTCGTAGCTGAGTTGATCTCCGTTGCGGCGCGCTTCCTTAAACGTGTTGCCGCAGCTGTCATTGCTCGTGAGCGAAAACTTCAGGAGCTTGGCGTTGTCCACCCGCCAGAAGTTCGAGTGCATTTGCTGGTAGACGTAGAGGCCGGTCGGTACGTGGAGGATCTGATTGAGCTTCAGGACCGCGATCGTTTCGGGCCGCGGCGAACCTTCCGGCTTGACGAATTGTTTGGGATCGAAGGGTTCGCGCACGAGAATGTGCAGGACTTCGCACGGCCGCGGAATGCCATAACGGGCAATCTGCGCATCGTAGATGTTAAACTCGGCTTTACCGTCGCCCCAGTAACTGTTGTTCTGCAGCAAAGACGGCGTGAATTGCGCGGCAGCAATCTTCGCGGATAGAAAGAGCGCGGGGCAGACAACACAAAGCAACCTCACCATCGCCGAGCTTACACCAACGTACCCAGGAAAGGAATTCTTCGCAGATTTCATCTTCGTCGTTCGGAGCCGCCCTTGTCATTCCGAGCGAAGTCGAGGAATCTTTCGCTGTGAGAGATTCTTCGAACAGCAGTCCTGTCAGCGAACCGCCGCGCGGCGGAGTCGAGCAAACCGGCGTTATCGATCTTTTCGCGCTCGACCAAAAAACCGATAAAATCCTTCTCGCGATGCACGAGCCGCGACCATGGGACGGCTCGGATTTGCGGCTGCATGAACTGCAGGAAAAATTCAACGCTTACGTCTCCTTCCTGCTCGATGGCGAAATGATCGCGGCGCATCCCGAACTCGCCGGCAAACCAGCGCGCATCGAAGTGCGCTGCGACTACATGCCGGATGATCGTGCCCTCGCTCTACTCAACCTGATCCATGACCAGATCGCGCTTCAGGAAATAAAAATGGAAGTGATCGTCGCCGAGCGCGGATGTGGCGCCGGTTGCTCGTGTCACGAGAGTTGACGCGGGATTAATGTCATCCCGAGCCGCGCAGACGGCGTGGGACCTCGCACAGGCACGCCGCGCGTGTCGGCACCAAAAAGCGTGAACTGCAGTTGAGAGGCCCTTCGCCGTCTGCGCGGCTCAGGATGACAGCTCAATAGGCGAAATCACGCGAACTCAGTAATTCAGGAACGAAACGACCGGAATCGGTGCCAGCTTTTCGCGACCATGTAAGAATTTCAGCTCGATCAGGAACTGCGCTTCCAACAGAACTCCGCCGACCTTTTTGATCAGCGTAGCTGCCGAGGCGGAAGTGCCGCCCGTCGCGAGGAGATCATCGATCAAAACAATTTTTTCCCCGCGCTCAATGGCGTCGATGTGCAACTCCATCTCGGCCTCGCCATACTCGAGCGAATACTTCGCGCTTTCGGTTTTGTACGGCAGGCGACCTTTCTTTCGAAGCGGCACAAAACCAACCCCCAGCTCATAGGCGACCGCGGAGCCAAAGAGAAATCCGCGAGCATCGATCCCGACAATCTTGTCGATCTCCTTGCCGCGGCATTGCTCGAGAAAGACATTGATCGATGCTCGGAAGAGTTTTCCGCTGCTGAGAATGGGCGTGATGTCCTTAAAGACGATGCCCGCCTTCGGAAAATCGGGCACATCGCGCACCGCGGCACGAAGCTGATCAATCGCGTCGGAAACCATGGCGCGACGCTACTGTTTTGCCCGCAAAGGTCAACGCCCGCGCCGCGAGACCGAAGTCATCGCAGGTTTGCCAAGGGGGGGCCTTGTCTTTACACTGGGCACTCGCGATGGACCGCCCACTTTTGATCGCCTCGACGCTTTGTTATCTCACGGCGGTTGTGCGCACGCTGCTCGCCGTGCGCGATCGGATTGCGCTCCATGGGCGATTCAATTTTTTCGCGATCGGCGCCGGCTTTCTTTTTCAGACGGCATTTCTTTCGGTGCGCGGTCATTCGCTCGGCCGCTGCCCGCTGACAAATTTGTTCGAAGTATTCGTCTTTCTCGCCTGGTCGGTGGCGCTCATCTACCTGGTGGTCGGGCCCACCTATCGGCTTTCGCTCATGGGTGCGTTCACCGCTCCGCTGGTTTTCGCTCTGCAAACGTTCGCCCTTCTCGCGCCGATCGATGTTCCGCATCAGGCCCGACTCCCCGAGAATCCGTGGCTGGAATTTCACGCTTCGATTTCAATGATTGCCTACGGCGCCTTCGCTCTCTCGTGCGTGGCCGGCGTGATGTACCTGGTGCAGGAACGGCAGCTCAAGACGCATCAGTTGCATTCGATCTTTTACCATCTGCCGCCACTGACGAACCTGTTCGCCGCACTCACGCGTTTGCTCTGGTTTGGTTTTGCCCTTTATACCGCCGGCCTCGTAAGCGGATTTTTTACCGACGGACCCTTGCCACGGGTGAAGATGATTTGCGCGTTTGGCGTCTGGCTTTTTTATGGCGCGATCTTGCAGGGGCGGCATCTTCGCTGGTTTGCTCCTAAGCGTGTGGCCGCGCTTTGCGTGCTGGCGTTTAGCGCGGCAATCTCGGTCTTGTGGGCCATCAACTTCGTCCCGCAGAGCCACCCGATGTAATGAACCTGTTCTGCGTTGGAATCAGCCATCACACCGCGAAGGTGGAAACGCGCGAGCGCTATGCCGGGCAGCGATCGGAAGACGCCCTCCGAGCGGAGAGCGGCTGCACGGAGGCCCTTATGCTGGCGACTTGCAATCGTGTGGAAGTGTACGGTTCCGCCGCTGCTCCCATTGCCACGGAACAAATAGCACGTTGGCTCGCGCGTGGGGTCGCGGGCACGATGGAGGACGCCAGCGCATTCTACCGCTACGAAGGAGAAGAATGCGTGCGGCATCTTTTTCGCGTGGCGGCCGGGCTGGATTCCATGGTGATCGGCGAAACGGACATTCTCGGCCAGGTGAAAAAAGCTTACGCAAATGCGCGCGAATCACGCAGCATCGGGCCTCTTTTGCATCGCCTTTTCCAGCGCGCCTTCCGCGCCGCGAAGCAAGTGCGAAGCCGAACGGAGATAACGCGGGGTGCCGTCTCCGTTGGATCGGTCGCGGTGGATCTGGCGGTGAAGATTTTCGGCGATCTCCGCGATCGAAAAGTGCTCATTCTCGGCGCGGGCGAAACGAGCGAGCGGACCGCGCGAGCATTGAGTTCGCGTGGTGTCACCGACATCCGGGTGAGCAACCGATCGTTTGAGCGTGCGGAAAGTTTGGCTGGGCTTGTGCGGGGTCGCGCGGTCTCCTTCCATGAGTGGGCGCTGCAATGCCGGGAGATTGACATCTTGATTTCCTCGACGTCAGCCGACGAGCCGCTGTTAACGCCAAATATTTTGTCGCCGCTTATTCGAGAGCGTTCGGACCAACCGCTTTTCATTATCGATATCGCGGTGCCGCGCGACGTCGCGCCCGAGGTGAATGAAATGGATGGCGTGTTTCTTTACGACATCGATTCGTTGCAATCGATCGCTGAGCAATCGCTCACGCTCCGGCGCCAGCAGATCGCCGCGGGCGAGGGGATCATTGCGGAACACGTTTCGGATTTCCGCGCGTGGTTCGGACGCGCAAGCGATGAACCGTTGCCGGTAGCTCCTCGCGTTTTGGATGAAGCGGCGCTACGCGCCTCCGAACTGTAGCGGCGCTCTATGAGCGCCGACCCTTCGCAGAAGATCATTCTCGGTTCGCGCGGCAGCAAACTTGCCCGCGCGCAAACGGCGATGGTGGCGAAAGCGTTGCAACACGCGTGGCCGGAACTCGAGATCGAGCTCGAGATCATCAAGACTCGAGGAGATGAGCGGAGCCTGGAGACGGCCGAGCCGATCGATCCACGGGCGGGCCGCAAAGGGCTTTTCACGGGTGAAATCGAGCGCGTTCTGGCCGCGGGGGGGATCGATATTGCCGTGCACAGCGCAAAAGATTTGCCGAGTGATGCGACGCCGGGGTTAGAAGTGCGGAGCGCGCTGCCGAGGGCGGCGGTGGACGATGTCTTGATCGGCAAGGTTCCCGGGGGCTTGGCATTGTTGCCACCGAATGCGATTGTCGCGACGGGAAGTGTCCGGCGGCAGTATCAGCTTCGATGGAAACATCCAGAGATCCAGATTCTCGATCTTCGCGGGAATGTTCCGACGCGCTTGCGCAAGCTGAAGACAAACGCGTGGGATGCGATTGTGCTGGCCCGCGCTGGCGTTGAACGGTTGGGCTACGATTTGTCGGGCGGTTATTTCTCTTTTGAAGGCGCGCTATTCCATGCGGAAATTCTCCCGCGCGATGAATTTCTTCCGGCAGGCGGCCAGGGGGTGAT
>CAAGKR010282703.1_pt1 | contig 17846 bp, 20 predicted proteins | sample 2556971 | NCBI WGS metagenome assembly CAAGKR01 (sample SAMEA5207829, study PRJEB30636) | soil metagenome | biome: forest; feature: boreal; material: soil | place: USA | collected 2011-09 | depth 1 m | reverse complement strand
GGGCGGCTAGCTCAGGGGTAGAGCACTACGTTGACATCGTAGGGGTCGCTGGTTCAAATCCAGCGCCGCCCACCACTGCTGAGGCTGATTGCTACAGCCCCTCCATCATGACCGGCAGGCCGTCGGACGGAACCGGCAGGCCGATGGTGTCGAGCGTCAGCTCGTAGTCGGGGGCCACGCTCAGCCGCTTGGAGCGTAGCAGCTCGTGGAGCAGGCCCTTCACCTCCAGGAGCCCGAAATGCTGCCCGATGCACTTGTGCATCCCGCCACCGAAGGGCATCCAAGCGTAACGATGGCTCTGGTCCTCCCTGCGCTCGTCCGAGAAGCGGCCAGGGTCGAACCGCCCCGGCTCTGACCAGTACTCCGTGTGGAAGTGGTTGAACCACGGCGACACGACGATCAACGTGCCCGCGGGGACGAAGTGGCCGAGCAGGTCGGTGTCGCTCGCGGTCTCGCGGGCGAGACCCGGCACCGGGGGCACCAGGCGCAGCGACTCCTTGATCACGAGGTCGAGCGTCGGCAGCCGGCCGAGGTCGTCGATGCCGAGGGGGTCGTCGCCGAGCGCGAGCGATTCGGACCGCGCGCGCTCCTGCCATTCAGGGAACTTGGCCAGGTGGTACGCGACGATTGAGGTGGTGATGGTGGTGGTGTCGTGCGCCGCCATCATCAGGAAGATCATGTGGTTGACAATGTCGTCATCGGTGAAGCGTTCGCCGTCGTCGGTCTCGGCGTGGCAGAGGGCGGAGAACAGGTCGTCGCCATCGCTTTGTCGCTTGGCCGGGAGGCGTTCGCGGAAGACCTCCTCGAGCACGCGCCGGCCCTGCAATCCCGCGGACCACCTGCCTCCTGGGACGGGGACGCGAATGAACGACGTGCCGGCGCGCACGGTGGCCACGAAGGCCGCGTTGATGCGGTCGCTGCCTGCGTCAACCCGGCTGTCCATGAAAACCTCAGTAGCAAGGTTGAGGGACAGCTCCTTTATGGCCGGGTAGAGCTTTACCCGCGAGCCGTCCTCCCAGGAAGACATGCCGCCCCGGATCGCGGGCCCCAGGCGTGCGAAGTAACCCTTCAGGCGCTCGTGGGTGAACGCCTGCTGCATCACCCGGCGGTGATAACGGTGCTCCTCAAAGTCGAGGAGCATGAGCCCCCGGCGGAAGAAGGGGCCGATGAAGTACTCCCAGCCGCGCTGCGAGAAGGCGTGGTCCTTGTTGGCCAGAACGTCCTCGACGCCTTCACCACCGAAGACGCTGACGATGTCGCGACCAAAGGAACGCGACCACGAGACTGGGCCGTACTGCTCGTAGCGAAGCTGGGGCCCCTCGATCGGGCTCCGCAGCGAAAGGAAGGTGTACCCGACGATGGGGGGCCCGGGGTCGCCGGGAACGGGGACAAGGCCGCTCCCAGGCGGAGCCGGGGCGAGGTCTCGGGAGGCGCGTCCCACGGTTGTGGCGACGTCCGACAGTGCCGCGAGGGCCCGCACCCCGGGCCTCGTGTGTACCTGCGGCCCGAAGCTCATGGCTGCCCGCCGCCGGTGACGATCGGCACCAGGTAGGACCGGGCAAAGTCTCGGGCCACGCGGTCATCATCCCAGTCAAGGCCGCCCTCCGGCGCAAGGAGCAGGGAGTGCGCCAGCCGCACCAGGATCTCCGCCGCCGGGCCGGGATCGCGGTCTGGCGCGTTGCCCTCGCGCTGGGCGTCGCTTACGTTGTCCGTGAGCAGCGCGATGGCGACGGAGAGAAACGGTCGGCTGTAGATGGTCATGTACGGAAGAATGTCCTCCGGCTCGGTGTCGAGCAGACGCCGCAGCAGGGGGTGGCTCTTGGCCATGTGCAGGCCCGTGACAAAGCCCTCGACCAACCTGTCCGCGGCCCTAGGGTGCGCCGCGACCTTCGCGTCGATCTCCTGTATCGCCCGACCACACTCACGTACCAGAACGGTCTCGGTTAACAACTGTTTGTTCGGGAATCTACGGTAGATCGTCATCCGGCTGACGCGAGCCCGCCGGGCGACGTCGTCTAGGGTTGTCCGGCGCAGCCCGACGACCTGGAACTGCGTCAGGGCCGCGTCGAGGATGCCCTCGGTCGTCCAGTCGTCGACCTCGGCCACGTCGAGAACCCTCGCCAGCAGCGAGTCGATAACCTCGGCGGTCGGCTCAGCGGCGCTCTGTGACATAGTGATGCATATTGTATCATTCGCACGGTGATGAGGCTTCGCGACGGTCGCGCGATCTACGCCTTCGAGACGGAGGGGCCGGACGGGGCCTGGTGATCAAGGACGGCCTGGCCGAAGTCCAGGGCTAACCGGGGTCAGGGGCTCAAGCGGTAGGGGACCAGGCCCAGGGCGACGCCGTCCAGATGACGTAGCGCCGTCGCCAGTGCCAGGGCCGTCTGGTTGTGCACCGGCTCCTCGAACCAGTGTGGGGGGATGACCTCAGGGACCATCACCATCACCTGGTGGTCAGCGTGGCTGGCTTGCTCCGACGTGATGTACTCGATCAGCGGCGGGACCACCTCTCGGAATTCCGAGGGCACCACCACCAGCAGGACATCGGGGGCCCAGTTCTTCCACTCGGACTTGAGCCGCTTGGCGCGTTTGTCGTCGATGGAGACGTGCACGGCGGTCACGTCGTTGGATGAGCTGAGTGCGTACTCGAGCGTGCGCTGGACGGCCTTGTTGATCTCCGCCACGGGAACGATGACCCGGTGCTTCCGGCGCGTTGTACGGGGCCGGCTGTCGGGGGCGATCTCGGCCCGCTCCCGCGCATAGAGCTGGTTGAGGGCGCGGAAGGCAAAGACCAGCGCCGGCACGATCAGCACGATGATCCAGGCGCCCTGGAGAAACTTGGTCGCGACCACGACGCCGGTGACGATGGCGGTGGTCACCGCGCCCATTCCATTGATGACCAGCTTGGTGCGCCATCCCCGGCCCCTCAGGCGCCACCAGTGTCGGACCATCCCCGACTGGGAAAGCGTGAAGCTGAGGAAGACGCCGATGGCGAAGAGGGGGATCAGGGCGTGGGTGCTGCCGCGGAACACCACGATCAGCAGGGCGCTGATCGCGCCGATGACGACGATGCCGTTGGAGTACGCGAGCCGCGAGCCGCGATGGGCGAACTGGTGAGGGAGGTAGTCGTCGCGGGCCATCACCGCCGCCAGCAGCGGAAACCCGTTGAACGAGGTGTTGCCCGCCAGCACCAGGACCAGGGCGGTCGACAGCTGCACCGCGTAGAAGACGACCGAGCCCGGTGCCACCGCCCGCCCGATCTGGGCGATGACGCTGGCCTGGTCGGAGGGGCGGGCGCCGACCAGATGGCCGAGGTAGGTGACGCCGAGGAACAGGGTCGCCAGGAGGAGGGCCAGCACCACCAGGGTCCGCGCCGCGTGCTGGGATTCGGGCTTCTTGAACACGGGTACGCCGTTGGCGATCGCCTCGACCCCCGTCATCGCCGTGCAGCCGCCGGCGAATGCCCGCAGCAGCAGGAAGAGGGTAACCCCCTCGGTGGCCGCGGGAAGGTTCTGCGGCGGCGGCGTGGCTCCGCCAATGACGAAGCGCCAGAGCCCGAGCGCAACCAGGACGCCCAGGGACAGGACGAACACGTACGTCGGGACCACGAAGAACGCTCCGGCCTCGCGCACCCCGCGCAGGTTGATCAGCACCAGGGCGAGGATCAGCACCAGCGAAAGCTCCACGCGGTGGGCGTCGAGCGACGGTTCCAGGGCGATCACCGCCTCGACGCCCGCGGTGATCGAGACCGCCAGCGTAGTGACGTAATCGACCATCAGCGCCGCCCCCGCAACCAGGCCCGCCGGGGTGCCCAGGTTCTCGCGAGCGACGGTGTAGGACCCGCCTCCATGGGGGTAGGCGAAGATCGTCTGGCGATAGGAGGTGACCACGATCACCAGGAGCACGACGATGCAGATGGCGATCGGCAGGGCATAGGCGACGCCGGCGGTCCCGGCCAGGACCAGGACGTAGAGGATCTCGTCGGGTCCGTACGCCACCGAGGAGAGCGCGTCGAGCCCGAAGGCGCCGATGCCCTGCGAGATCCCCAGCCGCTCCCGCCCGGCCGACCTCGTCGGCAGGGGGCGGCCGATGACGAGGCTGCGGAGGGCGCCGATCACGACGCCGTCAGCTTAAACCGGGCCCGCCAGCGGCGGCGGTCGGACTACCCGGCCGGCACCGGGAGCTGGCTCTGGATCCAGCGATCCAGCTCGGGCCCGCTCTCCAGCGAAGTGATCAGTGCGTACCTTGGCTCGGAGCCCACGTGGGAGACCACGTGCCACAGGCGCTCGGTGTCGATCACCATCTGCCGGCCCTTCGTCGTCGGGATTCGGGACTCCGTCGCCGGGTCGTCCTTGTCCTCGCGCAGAATCATGTAGGAGTCAGGGCAGTCGCTCAGCTCCAGCCAGGTCCGGACAACCCAACCTTCGCCATCGGGGTTGAGCCGGTTGTTGTCGTCGAGGTGCATCTGGCGGAGGACATCCACGCGGCTGGCGTACGGGCGGAGCTCGATCACCCGGACGCGCCCGAAGTTGACGCCGACGTTCTCAACGTACTGGACCAGTGAGGGGCAGATCTCGCGGTTCTTGGTCCACATGCCGCCCTTGTCGGGCTTGCCGTGGTCCCAGAAGCCGTGGCATTCCATCTCGCCGAACGCCGAGGCGATGGGTGCGAAGTTGGTGTCGCCCCCGGACTTCCAGTCGACGAACTCAAGACCTCGGAACTCCTTTTCGGGGATCTGCGGGCCGTCGTAGTCCTTCAGGACCACGAACCCCTTCTCGTCCAGGATCGGCAGTTTGTGGTGCACAGAGATCGTCTCCTCAAGTCAGCAGCGGGCGGGGCACGAAGACAGACTAGATATAAACATAGCCTCGATGCACCATAATGCCGGGTACGAATTTGCACGGGCGGGTGATTGATTTGAAGCAATGGTGGGCGGTCCCCCGGCGGCGCTTGCTGAGCCTCGTGGTGGCCCCAGTCCTAGCTTCAGCGTGCTCGTTGAACCCGCTGGCATCGGCCAGCCCCAGTCCCGCCCCAGCCGCCTCGCCGTCCCCGCAGACGAGCGGCTCGCCGGTTAACAACCACGGCGCCACCTCCGCGGCATCGCGGCTTCCGGTGACCCAGGACCTCACCTTCGACGGCGCCATAGCCGGCCACGTCGATAAGGCGGTCACCAGCTGCGGAGGGTCGAACGGCCAGTGGAACGGCGCCCTGACCGCCGACCTCACCGGTGTCCACCTGACCATCTACATGACCCTGGTCGCGGACAAGGGACCGACCACCTACCCGCCACGTAACGATGACGGGACGATCAACATCGCGGTGCACACGCCGTCGCTCGACTACCTCGGCGATACAGGTGGCTTCGTCATTGCTACCGACCACCGCTCGGGAACCATCGACACCGCATTCACCGGCGGGCTGCACCTCAGCGGCAAGTGGGCCTGCTCCTCGACCTGACCCCACGAGATTATGGCGTGTGCCAAAATCGGGCACTACAGCAAGCCACACCCGGGAGGAGTCGAAATGGCAGACAGCGTTTATCGCGTAACCGACATCATCGGCGTCAGCGCCAAGTCATGGGAGGATGCGGCGGCCAGCGCTGTCGCCGCCGCCAGCAAGTCACTCCGCGACCTTCGTGTCGCCGAGGTCGTGAAGCTCGATGTCACCATCGAGAACGGCAAGGTTTCGCGCTACCGAATCCGGCTCAACGTCTCCTTCAAGTACGAAGGTAAGTAGGACCCCCTCGGCGCCGCCGCGCTGACGCCTTCGGGCGTCTAGCGGCGGCGCGGCGTGGGTGAGGGAGACGCGGCCGCTGAGGGGCTGGGGGAGGGGGCGATCAGCGGCGCCAACCCCTCCTGGACGAAGCCCCAGTCCAGCAGCGGACCGTTGTCTCGCACCATCGCCTGGGCGTCAAGCAGGACCAGCACCAGGTGGTGGCCGCCCCGTGTCGCCACGGTGACCAGGCAGGGGCCGGCACCGTTGGTGAAGCCGGACTTGCCGGCGACCGTCGGTGGGTAGAACGTGAAGATCCGGCTTATGACGTTGTGCAGCTGGAAGGAGGGGTGCGTGGCGGTGGCTGGGAGCTCGGTGCTGTCGCGTACGTCGGCCAGCTGGTCGAAGATCGGGAAGTACTTCCAGTCGACCATCATCATCACCGCCAGGTCGTGGGCCGACGAGACCTGGCCAGGGTCGTCGGGGTAGCCGGAGGGGTTAACGAAATGCGAGTCGTGAAGGCCCAGAGCCGCCGCCTGCGCGTTCATGGTGGCGACGAACCGCCCCATGCCCACGGTGTCGTAGGCAATCGATATGGCGGCGTCGTTGGCGCTGACCACCAGCATCCCGGTGAGCAGCTCGCGCACCGACAGGATCTCGCCGGCGTGAAGGTCCATCTTGGTCTCGACCCCGTCCCGGTTGGCGGCCGCCGGCGACACCGTGACTGGCTGGTCCAGCGGGAAGTTGCTGAGCGCGACCAGCGCCGACATCAGCTTGCTGGTGCTCGCCGGGGCGCGAGACTCGTCGGGGTTGTGTTGCCAGAGGATGGTGCGGCTGTCGATGTCGATCAGGATGCCCGACTGCGAGACCACCGCCGGCGCCCCCGTGCGATGGGCGCTCTCGTCCGCGAGGGAGGCGTCGACGCGTATCACCGGCAGCGGCTGCGGCCCACTCGGGGTCGGGCTCGGGGACCGCGGCTCGGTGGCGATCGCGTTGTGCGCTGTTGGAGCAACCGGCGAGGGTCGGGCGGTGGTTGCCGCCGGTATCGTACAGACCAGGACCAGCAGCCCGGTGGCGACCAGTTTCAGGGCGCGGCGGGCGCTGGAGAGACTAGGCAAGAAGGTGTGCCCATAATGTCGCAACGGCCATGACGGTCCAAATTAGCACGCAGCTCGAACTTGCCCTTAGGCTGCTGCTCGCCCTTCTGCTCGGTGCCGCCGTCGGAGTCGAGCGCGAGTACAGCCGGCATCCTGCGGGTCTGCGCACCCTGGTGCTGGTGTCGCTGGGCTCCTGCCTATTCAGCTCGCTGGGCTTGGTCCTGGTCACTTCCGGTACCGATCCGACCCGTATCGCCGCCCAGGTCGTCACCGGAATTGGCTTCCTTGGCGCCGGCGCAATTCTCCGCCAGGGCGACGGCATCAAGGGCCTGACCACGGCAGCGTCAATCTGGGTCGTAGCCGCAATCGGCATGGCGTGTGGCTTCGGGCTCTTCGTCCTCGCCCTGCTCGCCACCGTCATGTCGATCGTGGCGTTGGTGGCCATGGGCAAGTTTGAGGACCGGGTGCTGCACACGAGGAAGGATGGGGCTCACGATGCCCACGATTGACATCGTCGGCGCCACCCGGTCCTACGAGCGCTGGCTCGGGTCGCAGATTGACGTGGTGCGACCCGACCTCGACAAGAAGCACCAGGACATGGCCCGTGATCCGTTCATGTTCTTGCGCGCCACGTTCTATCGCTGGGCGGAGCTGTGGCCCCAGATCAGCCCCGATGACGCCGCCGCGCCGCGGCTGCTGGCGGTCGGCGACCTCCACGTGGAGAATTTCGGCACCTGGCGTGACCAGGAGGGGCGCCTGGTGTGGGGGGTCAACGACTTCGACGAGGCCCATCCGATGCCCTACACGATCGACCTGGTGCGCCTCGCCACCAGTGTGCGGCTGGCGCTGGCGGCGGGCCGCCTGGCGCTGCCGTTCCGCGAAGCCTGCGACGCCATCCTTGAGGGCTACCGCGAGAGCATCACCAGCGGTGGCCGGCCGCTGGTCCTGGCCGAGCACGATCGCTGGCTCCGCCGGCAGGTGTGGAGCGAGCTGCGCGACCCCGCGCTCTACTGGGGCAGGATCGAGAAGCTGCCCGAGCTCGAGGCTCGGATGCCGGCTGCCGAGCGCGTGCTGCGTAAGGCCCTGCCCCCCGGAATGCGAAAGGTCCGATGGTGCCGCCGGCACGCGGGCGAGGGCAGCCTCGGTCGGCAGCGGATCGTGGCGACGGGCGCGTGGGCGGGCGCGCTCGTGGCCCGCGAGGCCAAGTCGGCGGTGCCCTCGGCGTGGAAGTGGGCGCATCCCAACGAGTCGACCGCCGTCAGCTTCTATGAGGAGGCGCTGGACGGGGCCGTGCGCTGCCCCGACCCCTACATCCGAGCGGACGCTTCATGGATTGTGCGGCGTATCGCGCCCGACTGCAGCCGGGTGGAGCTGACCGAGATCCCCAAGAAGCGCGACGAGGCCAGGCTGCTGCGCGCGATGGGCTGGGAGACGGGCAACGTCCACCTGGGGAGCCGCTCCGCCCTCGCCGCCGTCAAAGCCGACCTCAAGGGACGCACTCCGGCATGGCTGCACCGTGCGGCGCGGGCGATGTCGGATGCGGTCAAGGCCGACTGCAAGGATTGGCAGCGGTACTTCGCGGCTCGCTCCGAGCCGGGGTAACCTCGGCTCGAGCGGGCTCAGCCGGCGACCAGGGACACCAGCACCCGCCGCTCGGGGTTGTCGCGGTTGAGGTCGACGAGCACGACCCGTTGCCATGTCCCCAGCTGCAGCTGTCCTGAACGCGCCGGGATCGTCAGCGACGCCGATACCAGCACCGGCAGGAGGTGGTCCGCCCCGTGGCCCCTGGAGCCGTGACTGTGGCCATAGACGGCGTCGCGCGGGAGCAGGCGGTCCAGCGCGGCCACCAGGTCGGCCTCGGAGCCGCTACCGGTCTCCATCACCGCCAGTCCGCAGGTAGCGTGCATGGCGAAGACGCTGACCAGTCCATCGCCGCCATCGTCAGCGACCAGCGCCTCGATGTCGTCCGTGATGTCGACCACCTGCCGGGAGGAGGTGTCTACCCGGATCTCGTGCTGGCGCATGGGAAGTATTCTGACCGTGCGGCCGTGTACATTAGCCGAACATGGAAGGCCAGCCTCCGACCCAGCATCAGTTGATGCCGCACCTGCGGCGCCGCGAGGCCATCCGGCACCACTACCGGATCCATTTCGCGGATGCGTGGCGGGAGCGGCTATTCATCTCCTCGGCCTCCTTCACCCTCACATTCGCGACGATCCGAGGCATCACTCACATGATCCGCAGCGGTCGCGGCCCGGTGAAGAACCTGGCGATGGGGTCGACTCACATCCACCACCTGGTCTGGGGCATCCTGCTCCTCCACGTGGTTGGGTACGCGGGGGTTGCCGGCCTCGAGTACATGCTGCCCCGCAAATGGGTGGGACGGCTGACCGCGGCAGGCTACGGCGCCGGTGCTGCCATGACGCTCGACGAGTTCGCGCTCTGGCTGCGGCTTGAGGACGTCTACTGGAGCCAGGAGGGCCGGCTCAGCGTCGATGCGGTTGTCCTCTTCGGAGCCGTCCTGTCGACTGGGCTGTGGGGTGGACGATTCATCCAAATCGCGGTTCGAGAACTGTTGCTCTTGCGCCAATATGAGGCCAAACACCTCCATGGGTACCCTCAAAACGGCGCCCCCGACCCCGCCGCCGCGGGCTGAAAAAGGCCCCCGCCTGGCCGCTGAGGCCGGCCCCGAAGGCGGCCCGAGTTCGAGTTCTCCCCAAAGTGCACAGGTTGTCCACAATTAGCGTGGAAAGCACTTTTTGGGTGCCATAACCCCTGTCAGTTGTTGCACTGCGTCATGGACTTGACAGGCGATTCGTGGGTCGGGCTATCATGCACAAGCTGTCCCCCTGAGCGGGGAGGACAACGGGGAAGTCCGGGTCGTTTTCGGGGTATTGATGGTTCCCTCCGCATTGCGTCAGTGTGCCCGCCGTGGCTGCGGCAACCAGGTCAAGAAGCCGACGAACAAGTACTGTAGCCGCGAGTGCTGCCGCATTGACCCGGACCGGCTGGAGCGTCTCCGCGCCGTCTCCCGGCGTCGCGTACTACCAATGTCGAGGCAGTTCGACATGCCCCTGTGGTCCGGGGAGGAGACCACACTGGCGGCGGCCTGCGATGCTCTCGAAGAGGCCCCGGCGGGCCTGAGGCGGCTGGCCGCGGTCTAAGCCACCGCGGCGAGGGTGGTCCACGGGGCGCGCGGCCGCCAATCCGCCATTGCTTAGACTCATCGCCATGCCGGAAGCCGCCAGCCCCGAAGCCATTGACCTCGAGGTGCTCCGCCACTCCACCGCCCACCTGCTGGCCGCGGCCGTAACCGATCTCTACCCGGGCGCCCAGTACGCCATCGGGCCGGCGATCGATGACGGTTTCTACTACGACTTCGACCTCGGCCGCACCCTCAGCGAGGACGACCTTCCTGCGATCGAAGCGCGGATGCGGGAGATCGCCGCGCGCAAGCCCGCCTACGTCCAGGAGGTGCTGCCGAGGGAGACCGCGGCGGACACCTTCCACCGGCTGGGTCAGAACTACAAGGTCGAGATCCTGACGGAGGGGGAGGCGGCCGAGGAGACCGCGGTCAGCACGTACCGCACCGGCGACTTCCTGGATCTCTGCCGGGGCCCGCACGTGCCCGACGCCGGCGCGCTCCAGCACTTCAAGCTGACCCGCGTGGCGGGAGCCTACTGGCGAGGCGACGAACGCAACCAGATGCTGCAGCGGGTCTACGGCACCGCGTGGAACACCGCCGAGGAGCTTGACGACTACTTCCGCCGCCTCGAGCTCGCCCGGGAGCGCGACCACAAGAAGCTCGGCCGGGAGCTCGGCCTCTTCTTCATCGACGACAAGGTCGGCAAGGGCCTGCCGCTCTGGCTGCCCAAGGGGTCGACCGTGCGGCGGTTGCTGGAGGAGTACATCCTCGACGTTGAACGGCGCGGCGGATACCAGCACGTCTACACGCCGCATATCGCCAGCATCGAGCTTTACAAGACCAGCGGCCACCTGCAGTCGTTCAAGGACTCGATGTTCGCGCCGTTCGGGGTGGAGGACGAGGAGTACATCGTCCGGCCGATGAACTGCCCGCACCACATCCGCATCTACCAGCACGACCAGCACAGCTACCGCGACCTGCCTGTGCGGCTGGCTGAGCTCGGCACGGTCTACCGGTACGAGAAGTCGGGCGAGCTGTCGGGGCTGCTGCGGGTCCGCGGTTTCACCATCAACGACGCCCACATCTTCTGCAGCCCCGAGCAGGTGCAGGCGGAGTTCGTGGCGGCGACCCAGCTGATCATCGATCTCTACGAGGCCCTCAAGATCACCGACTTCTCGTTCCGTCTCTCGCGCCGCGACGACGACCCCAAGTACCTCGGCGACGAGGCGATGTGGGAGCAGGCCGAGGGATGGATCCGAGACGCCCTCAACCAGGTCGGCCACCCGTACGTTGAGGCGGTCGGCGAGGCGGCCTTCTACGGCCCCAAGCTCGACGTCCAGATCCGCGATGCGCTGGGCCGCGAGTTCAGCGCCTCGACCACGCAGCTCGACTTCAACCTTCCCCAGCGCTTTGGGCTCGAGTACGTCACCCCCGACGGCTCGATGGCCCAACCGATGATGATCCACCGGGCGCCGATCGGGTCGTTGGAGCGGTTCATGGGTTACCTGATCGAGCACTTCGCCGGCGAGTTCCCGCTGTGGATCGCGCCCGTGCAGCTGGTGCTGGTCCCGATCTCGGACAAGAACCTCGACTACGCCAATCGCCAGGCCGACTTCTTCCGCGGTCGAGGCTTCCGGGTCGAGGTGGACTTGCGTCCGGAGCGGATGCAGGCCAAGATCCGCGATGCCGAGCTGCAGAAGGTGCCCTACGTCGGCGTGGTTGGGGGTCGTGACGAGGAGGCCGGCACCGTGAGCCTGCGCGAGCGGCACGTGGGAGATCGCGGGGCGATGCAACCGGAGGCGATCGTCGAGGCGCTCGAGGCTCGAATAGCCGCCCGCGACTGATATCATCGCCAACGGCTCGGGTCGAACGGCCCGGCGGAAAGCAGGAGCGTCCTCCTCACCTGACGGCGATCGTCGCTCAGGTCCCCGAATAGGGGTTCACGGACGGCTTCAGCCGTCCGTTTTGCTTTAACCGGGGGAGGCCAACTCCGAGAGCAAAGGAGAATACGTCTATCGCATTTAAGGAGCTAAGAGTCAACGACCAGATCCGCGTCCCCCAGGTGCGGCTAATCGATGAACGCAACGAGCAGCTAGGGGTCCTGGACACGGACAAAGCCCGGCAGATCGCCGTCGAGAGAGAGCTGGACCTGGTCGAAGTCGCGCCGCAGGCGCAACCCCCCGTTACCCGCCTGATGGATTACGGTCGGTTCCGGTTCGATGCCCGCAAGCGCGAGTCGGAGTCCAAACGCAAGCAGGCCGGCGGCCGGATGAAGCAGATGAATTTCAGGCCCAAGATCGGGGAGCACGACTACAAGACCAAGGTCAATCGAGTCAGGGAGTTCCTCACGGAGGGCGATAAGGTCAAGGTCACGATCTGGTTCCGCGGACGCGAGATGGTCCACCAGGACATCGGTCGCAGGATCCTGGAGCGGATGGCTGTGGCCCTCGCCGATGTCGCCCACGTCGAGAGGACGCCGCTGCTGGAAGGCAAGAACATGAGCCAGATCATGGGGCCGTTGGCCAAGCCGAGCGAAGGCAGGAAGCCGGAGACCGACGAGGCAGTGACCCCCGCGGTATAAGCCCCGCGCCAGACCCCAGTGGGAGTGGAGTCAGAGAGGTAGCAGATGCCAAAGATAAGAACGCACAAGGGCACCGCCAAGCGGTTCCGGGTCACCCGGAATGGCAAGGTGTTGAGCCGCCATTCCCACCAGAGCCACATCCTCGAAAAGAAGTCGAGCAAGCGCAAGCGCGCTTTTAGCGGCACCCGTGAGGTGAGCGCGGCGGACAAGAAGGCCATCCGCCGTGTCGCGCCGTACCTGTAGGAGGAGCGCGAGATGCCAAGAGTCAAAGGGGGCGTAACCGCCCACGCTCGACACAAGAAGGTCCTCAAGCGGGCCGAGGGGATGTCCGGCGCCCGCAAGGAGCTGTACAAGGCCGCCAACGAGGCGGTGATGCACTCGCTGGCCTACCAGTACCGCGACCGGCGCGTCCGCAAGCGGGACATGCGCCAGCTCTGGATCGCCCGCATTAACGCCGCCGCCCGCCTCAACGGGATGACCTACAGCACCTTCACCCACGGGCTAAAGCTGGCCGGGGTGGAGATCGACCGCAAGATCCTCGCCGACCTGGCGGTGCGCGATGCCGCGCACTTTAGCCGGCTGGTCGCGGTTGCTCGCTCTGGCGCCGGCCAGGGCGAGGGCTCTTGACCAGCGATCCAAGACTGGATCTCGAACAGCACCAGAACGAAGCCCTAGCGCAGATCGCGGCGGCAGCCGACCCGGGGGCCCTGGAGCAGCTCCGGATCCGGTTGACAGGTCGCAAGGCGCCGCTGAGCGAAGAGCTGTCGCGTATCGGGGCACTCCCAGCCGACGAGCGCAGGGATGCGGGCCAGCGCGCCAATGCGGTCAAGCGCGCCATCGCCGAGGCGCTCGACCGCCGCGGCCAGGCGCTGCGCTCCCATGGAGCCGGGGCCCGGGGCGAAGCCGAGGCCATCGACCTCACGTTCCCCGGCGCGCCGCCGCGGCGTGGCCACCTGCACCCCGTCAGCCTGGTGACGCGCGACATGGAGCAGATCTTCCGCGGCCTAGGCTACGACGTTGCCCGAGGGCCCGAGGTCGATACCGATTACTACAGCTTCGAGGCGCTCAACATCCCCAAAGGGCACCCCGCCCGGGACGGCTTCGACACGTTCTTCGTCGCCGACCCCGGGTCAAGCAGCGAGCCCGATCCCACGGCCGAGACCAACCTGGTGCTGAGGCCTCACACGTCACCGATGCAGGTGCGGGTGATGGAGCAGCAGTCACCGCCGATAAAGGCGGTCTTCCCCGGCAAGGTCTACCGCCGCGACAGCGACGCCACCCACGTACCCATGTTCCACCAGCTCGAGGGCCTTGCGGTGGACGCTGGCATCACCGTCGCCGACCTGCGCGGCACCCTCGAGTACTTCGCCCGGGCCATGTTCGGCAACGAACGCAAGATCCGGCTGCGGCCGGACTACTTCCCCTTCACCGAGCCGAGCCTCGAGGTCCAGGTCAGCTGCTTCGTCTGCGAGGGCGCCGGCTGCTCGCTATGCCGGCACAGCGGCTGGATCGAGATCCTGGGGTCGGGGATGGTCCACCCCAACGTGCTGCGCTTCGGCGGCATCGACCCGGCCCGTTACCGCGGCTTCGCCTTCGGCATGGGCATCGACCGCATCGCGATGCTGAAGTACGGCATCGAGGACATGCGGGCGATGTTCGAAAACGACGTTCGTTTCGTGAGCCAGTTCTAGGATGCCGCTGCGACTGTCGATGGAGTGGCTCCAGGAGTACATCGAGCTGCCTGAGAAGCCCGAAGAGGTGGCCGACGCATTGACCCTTTCGGGCACCGAGGTGGAGCGAATCATCGACCTCGGCGTCGGCTGGGACGGCGTGGTGGTGGCGCGCGTCATCGAGTCACCGCTGGTGCCGGGGTCCGATCACCTCAAGGTCCTGCAGCTGGAGGTCGGGGACGACCGTGTCCAGGTCGTCTCCGGCGCGCCCAACATCGCCGACGGCGACCTTGTCCCCCTGGCTCGGCCGGGGACCAGCCTGCCGACCGGCCTGACCGTCAGCGCCCGCAAGTTCATGGGGGTGGCCTCTGAGGGCATGGTCTGCAGCGCCATGGAGCTGGGCATCTCCAGCGAGGCCGATGGCATCCTGGTGCTGGGCCGTGAGGGCCTGTCAGGGGTGCCGCTGACCGACCTGATGCCCAACGACCGGGTGCTGGTCGTGGAGACGACCACCAACCGACCCGACCTGCTCTGCCATCTCGGGATCGCGCGCGAGCTCGCCGCCCTCTACGACCGGCCCCTGAAGGACCAGTCCAGCGCCGCTCGGGAAGACGGCGGACCGTCGCCCATCGGCGTCGAGATCGTCGACGACGACCTCTGCGCCCGCTACCAGGCGCGCTACCTCGACGGCATCGGTGTCGGCGCTTCCCCCACGTGGATGCAGCGCCGGCTTCGCGCCGTCGGCCAGCGGCCCATCAGCAACGCGGTCGATGCCGCCAACTACGCAATGCTGGAGACCGGCCAGCCGCTGCACGTCTTCGATTTCGACAAGCTTGAGGGCGGGATCATCGTCCGCCGTGCCGTCGGCGGCGAGCAGCTTCTCTGCCTCGACGGCAAGACCCGCGCGTTGCAGCCGGACATGCTGGTGATCGCCGACCAGGCGCGGCCGGTGGCGCTGGCGGGCATAATCGGCGGCGCTGAGAGTGCGGTGTCGGAGGGGACCAGCCGCGTCGTGGTGGAGGCGGCCAGCTTCCTCGGCACCTCGATCCGCGCCACCAGCCGGCGGCTGGCGCTGCGGACCGAGGCCTCCACGCGCTTTGAGAAGCAGCTGCACCCGGAGCTGGTGGCCGCGGGCGCGCGGCGCCTGGTCGAGCTGCTGCAGGACTCCGCGGGCGCCGGTCCCTCGGCGGAGGTGGCCGAGGTCTACGCCCACCCTGTTCGCAACCAGCCGATCGACGTAGCCGCAGGGTTCGTCGGCGAGGTTCTCGGCGATGAGGTCGGAGACCAAGAGGTCGAGGCGGACCTCAGGCGGCTCGGCTTCAGGTTGGAGGCGGCACCGGGCGGCTTGCGCGCGACCGCGCCGCCATACCGCCTGGACGTGCGCGAGGCCGTCGACCTCGTCGAAGAGGTCGGTAGGCTCCGAGGCTATGACGCCTTGCCCAGCACGCTGCCGGGTCGCCGGCTGCCGGTGGGGCGCATCATGCCGCTGCCCGATATCGAGTGGGCAGCCAAGGACATCGCCGTGGGGGCCGGCTTCGACGAGGTCATCGTCCGGTCGTTCGTCTCGCCGGACGAGCCCGCGATCGGGGTATTCCCCGAGGGGCGGCAACGTCTGATCAACCCGATGTCGTCGGACCAGGCCACGATGCGAACGACGCTGCTGCCCGGCCTGGCGCGCACGCTGGCCCACAACGCCGCCGCGGGGGCGCCGGGCGCCCGGGTCTTCGAGCTGGGACGGGTCTTCTGGCCGAAGGCCGCCGACGAGCTGCCCGAAGAGGCGCGCGTCCTCGGGCTCGGGATCCAGCTCGGCGCCGCCGGCCCGCAGGTGTCGGAGGCCGCGGTCCGCGCTGCCCTGCTGGAGCTCAAGGGAGCGATGGAGCTGGCTGTTGGCCGGCTGTCCTCGCTGACGCTGGAGTCGGAGCAGGTCGAGGTCCGCGGGCTGCATCCTGGTCGAAGTCTTGTCCTGCGGCTCGGCGACATTGAAGCGGGGGCGCTGGGTGAGCTGCACCCCGATATCGCCGCGCGGCTTGACGTCGGTGTCGTGATGGTGGCGGAGCTGAACTTCGAGCCGGTCGCCGACAACCCCCGCCTGGTCCGCGCGACGGCCATATCGCGGCACCCGGCGGTGCTCCGCGATCTCGCGATAACCGTTCCCGGGCTGACGCCAGCGCGTGACGTGATAAATGCGATTCGGGCGGCTTCAGAGGTTATCCTGCGCAGCGTGGAGCTGTACGACGAGTACCGTGGCCGCCAGGTTGACCCTGGCCGCAAGGGGTTGACCTTCCGTCTGACATTCCAAGCCGGCGATCGCACCCTCACTGGGGATGAGGTCGCCGCTGCCGAGGGCCGCATTTTGAGAGCCCTCAGCGCGGAAGTCGACGCCCAACCTCGTACCTAACCTTTATGTTCGACATCCTGGTTGTGGTCTGGGTCCTGGTCAACGTGTACCTCGGCTTTCGCTACGGCATGTTCCGCCGCGTGATCCACATCGCGGCGTTCTTCATCGGCCTGCTGCTGGCTCAGGCACTGAGCGTCGGCTTTTCGCAGCTGCTCAACCTCAACACCGGGAGCTCGCCGGTGTCGTCGCACTTCGAGCTCTTCGTGGTCATCCTGTTGGCGGTGGTGCTCTTCGCCGAGGTGCTGGGCTTCGCCTATGGCAGCGCGCTGCGGTTCTTCAGCGGCCTGATTTTCGACCGTTTCTTCGCGATGGCCCTCGGTCTTGCCGCCGGCGTCCTCGAGATGGCGGTCATCCTCTTCCTCTTCACCCAGATGTACGCCACCCAGGGTCCCACCGGCAGCGGCCAGACCCGGATCATCACGACGATGAACGACCAGGTGAAGACCGCGATCACGGCCCCCCAGCTGCAGAACCTGGAGCCCCTGATCAGGTTCCTGTACGCGCCGGTGCTGCCGTCGAAGCCGGAGACCTACTTCACCAAGACCTTCAGCTGAGCCGCACGCGGTCCATGGCGCCGGCGGCTCTCCGCCCTGCCTTCTACCGCAGGCCCGCGGCCAGCGTCGCCCGCGACCTGCTTGGCCAGGTCCTCGAGGTGCGTCGCGGTCGCCAGCGGCTGGCGGGCACGATCATCGAGACCGAGGCCTACCTCGGTGAGGACGACCCCGCTAGCCACGCGTTTCGCGGTCCCACCCGTCGCGCCGCCATCATGTTCGGGCCGCCGGGAATCGCCTACGTCTACTTCATCTACGGCATGTATCACTGCCTCAACGCGGTCACCGGGCAGGAGGGTGAGGCCTCAGCGGTTTTGATCCGGGCGCTGAGCCCCAAGGTGCCTGCTGGCTGGACGGGGACCGGCCTCTACCGCATGCGGCTTGGCGGCCCGGGCCGGATCTGCCGGGAGTTTGGCATCGACCTTTCGATGAACGGGTGGGATCTGAGCACCTCACGGCTGCGCATCATGCGCGGCGCGACGGTGCCCGAGGATGAGGTGGTCGTTGGGCCGCGCGTTGGCATCAGGTCGGCGGCGGAGCTCCCGCTGCGATTCCGGGTCGCGGCCTCGCGGGAAGGCGGCGGTTAGGTACCCTCGATCTTGATGTCCGACTGCCCGCTGCAGGTGGTCGGCTGCTGGCGCGGGTTCCCCGGCGACGCCGACGGTTGGGGCGACGGCACAAAGGCCTGC
>CAAGKR010498663.1_pt1 | contig 17864 bp, 13 predicted proteins | sample 2556971 | NCBI WGS metagenome assembly CAAGKR01 (sample SAMEA5207829, study PRJEB30636) | soil metagenome | biome: forest; feature: boreal; material: soil | place: USA | collected 2011-09 | depth 1 m | reverse complement strand
GTGAAGCGCGCCCTCCGGACCCTCGACGTCGTCGTGACCGCCGTCGAATGGGGCCACGGGAAGCGCCGCGCCGTCCTCTCCGATTACACCTTCGCGGTCCGCGACGGAGACCGGTTCCTGAATGTCGGGAAGGCGTACTCGGGCCTGACGGACAAGGAGATCGCCGAGCTGACCGAGTACTTCAAGGCTCGCACCCTGAAGGACTTCGGGCGTGTGCGGCTCGTCGAGCCCGACACGGTGATCGAGGTGGCGTTCGACCAGGTGCAGCGCAGCGCGCGGCACAAGTCCGGCTTCGCGCTGCGGTTCCCGCGGATCGTGCGGCTCCGGCCGGACAAGCCGGTGAGCGAGATCGACACGCTGGACACAGTGCGGGCCATCGCCATCGCCGAGCCCGATACTGACAGCGGATGACGGGGCCCGGAGAGGCAGAGCAGCTGGCGCTGCTCCTCGCGCTCCAACGCGAGCTCGCACTCGAGGCGGACATCGACGTGGTGCTCCGCCGGATCGCGGACGCGGCGACGACCCTGCTCGATGCCGAGCGCACGACCGTGTACGTCGTCGACCGCGAGCGGTCCGAGGTGTGGTCGCGGATCCTGACGGACAGCGAGGTCCGCGATATCCGGCTGCCGCTCGACGGCCGCGGGCTCGCATCGGAGGTCGCGCGGACCGGCGCGATCCTGCGGGTCGACGATCCGTATGGCGACCCGCGGTTCGACGCGAGCATCGACGCGCGCACGGGCTACCGGACGCGATCGATGCTCATCGCGCCCATCGACGCGCGCGACCGCACGCGGCTCGGTGTCCTGCAGGTCATGAACAAGCGCGGCGACGGTCCCTTCTCTCGGGCAGACGAATCGGTCGTCCAGTCCCTCGCCGGCTCCGCCCGGCTGGCGCTCGAGTACGTCGCCCTGCACCAGGAGCTCGCGCGGGAGCGCCTGCGGGTGGTGAAGGTCACCGAGGAGACGCGGCACCGCCTCGCGCGCGACCTCCATGACGGCGTGGCCCAGACCCTGGCAAACACGGCGATCGGCATCGAGCTCGCGCAGCGGCGCGCGCGGCTCGACGTCGATGCGGCCATCGCCGAGCTGGACAAGCTGCGCGAGCGGCTCCTCGACGCGCAGAAGGGCCTTCGCGACATCATGTTCGCGCTGCGACCCGTCGCGCTCACCGAGGACGGGCTCGCCGCCGCGGTTCGGGCGCTCGCGCAGCGGGCCGATGGGACGAACGGCTCGCACGTGTTCGCGCGGAACGCGGTGTCCACCGCCCGGCCCCAGGCCGAGGTCGAGGCCGGCGCGTTCACGGTGCTGCGTGAGGCGGCGAACAACGCCGTGAAGACCGGCCGGGCGAAGAGCGTCGCGCTCGACCTCACCGACGACGCGACCGCGGTCTACAGCGTCGAGGACGACGGCGCCGGCTTCGACGTCGCGGCCACGATGAGCACGTACGCTGGACGCGGTAGCCTCGGTCTCCTGCAGATGCGCGAAGCGGCCCGCCTGATCGGCGGGCAGCTGTCCATCGATTCGTCGCCGGGGAACGGCACCCGCGTCCGCCTGAGGATCCCGCGGTCCGCCGGTCCGGCCGGCTCGTGACCGCGGAAGAACGCCGGACCGCAGGCCGGCGAGCCGCGGACTCGATCAGCGGGGTCGCGTTCGAGGACGCGTTCGTCGCGCTCACCGACGGCATCCTGATCAGCGACGGCAACGGCAACGTGCTGTCGGCGAACCCCGCAGCGTTCCGCCTGCTCGGCGAGGACAAGCTGATCGGCCGCTCCTTCGAGGACCTGCTCCTCGTCTCCGGCGCGGTCACGGTGCAGAACCCCGAGGGCCAGGCCATCCGGCGAGCATGGTTCCCGCGCGAGGAGCGGATGGGCGTGCTCGAGATCGTCTCGACGCCGCTCGCTGGATCGTCGCCGCGCGCGACGATCCACACGGTCCGCGACGTCACCGCGAGCGCCGAGCTCCTCCGGCTGAAGGAAGAGTTCCTCCTGGACGTCGCCCACGAGCTCCGGACGCCCATCTCGGCGCTCACCGCGTCGCTCGACCTCGTGCATCAGGACGCGATCTCGATGCCGCGCGAGGAGTTGCGCGCGATGGTCGGCACCCTGCGCCGGAGCGCGTTGCGGCTCGAGCATCTCGTCGACAACCTGCTCGATGCGGGCAGCATCGAAGCCGGCACCTTCGAGGTGCGGGCCGTCCCGACGAGCCTCCGGGACACCCTGGAGGACAGCCTGGTGTTCGTGCGCTCGATCTTCGACTCGAAGGGTCAGCAGCTCGTCACGCACTTCGGCCGTGGGACCGATCGGGTGGTCTGCGATCCGCGTCGCACCGGTCAGGTCTTCGCGAATCTCCTTGGCAACGCCGGCAAATACGGGACCGAGCGCTCGGAGATCACGCTGCGCGCCGAGTCGAGTGCCGGTTTCGTGAGGGTCACTGTGCACAACGATGGGCCGACGATCCCGCCGGATGAGCTCGTCCGCCTATTCCAGCGGTTCTTCCGATCGCGGAATGTCCGCGGCGAGATGGGCGGCCTCGGCCTCGGGCTGACGATCTGCCGGGCGATCGTGCAGGCGCAGGGCGGCGAGATCGGCGTCGACAGCGCGCCGGAACGCGGCACGTCGGTACACTTCACCCTCCCGAAGGCACGCGAGCTCGCGCAGGAGGCTGGATCGGAGTGAAATTGCTGGTCGTCGACGACGACCGCGATCTCGTGGAGCTGCTCGACTACGCGCTGCGGCGCGAGGGCTACGAGGTCGTGCGCGCGTACGACGGCGAGGCCGCGCTCGAGACGCTGAACCGGGAGCATCCCGATCTCGTCGTGCTTGACATCAATCTGCCGAAGCTGGCCGGCTTCGTCGTCCTCGAGCGCATCCGCCATGTCGACGAGCACGTCGCGGTGCTGTTGCTTTCAGCACGCCAGGACGAGTCCGACATCCTCCGCGGGCTGCAGCTCGGCGCTGACGACTACATCACGAAGCCGTTCCGTCCGAAGGAGCTCGTCGCGCGCGTGAAGGCGATCCTGCGCCGATCGGTGCACGCGCGCGGCAGGCCCGCGCCATCGGTGTACAAGACCGGCGACATCGTCCTGGATGAGGCGACGCACGAGGTGCGCACCGCCGAGGTGCCCGTCCACTTGTCACCCACGGAGTTCAAGCTGCTGCGGCACTTCATGGCGAATCCGGGCCGGGTGCTGACCCAGGAGGAGATCCTCGAGGGCGTGTGGGGCTATGACGCCGACGTCGGCGGCGATCTCGTGAAGCTGAACGTGAGCCGGCTGCGCCGCAAGCTCGGCGGTGACGGCCGCACACGCGACGTCATCCAGACGGTCCCGGGGGTCGGCTATCTCTTCAAGGGCGCCGAGGGCGGCGTGCAGCGCGAGGAAGCGAAGCCGCGCTAACGGCTTAGGGCCCCGCCTCGGAGAGCCTCCGGCGCGTCGCCGCGAGGTCGACCGAGTTGCTGTACACGGGGTAGACCGCGAAGCCCGAGGCCTTCGAGATGGAATCCACTGCGGCGTTGTTCGGCATCGGGAGCGCGACCGTGAGGACCTGACCCTCCCGGCCGACGACGACCGCGTTCCACTCGGCGGCGAGCGCCGACGGGACGAGCGCCTGCAGCCCCGGGGACGCGAGACGCGCGGGCTCCGCGAGGAACGGGGCGAGCGGCGGAGCGGCGACGCGCGGCCGCAACGATCCGCGCGGACCTTCGGCGAAGCTGTGCTCCCAGACACGGACGCCACCGCCGGCTTCCTTCGCGCGGTACATCGCGATGTCCGCGAACCCGATGAGCGAGGCGCCATCGCCAGAGGGACGTGGGTATGTCGCGATCCCGATCGACAGCCCGATCGCGCCGCCGGCCGCAGCGAGAACGGGCGGCAGCTGCTGTTGCCCGGTCTTCTCGAGCATGCGCCGGGCAACGCGCGACGCGACGTCGCTGTCGGCCTCCGGAAGGATGACCGCGAACTCATCGCCGCCGTAGCGCGTCGGTACGTCGTAGAGGCGAACCGCCTGCTTGATGCCCGTCGCGACCGCACGAAGGACTTCGTCGCCGGTGCGGTGGCCGAAGCGATCGTTGATCGACTTGAAATGGTCGACGTCGATCATGAGCAGCGAAAGCAAGCTCTCGGCGCGGAGCGCGCGGTTGAGCTCGGCGTCGAGCCGCCGGTCGAAGTGGCGGCGATTGAACAGCCAGGTGACCGGGTCGGTCTCCGCGAGCTTCTGCATCGCTTCGCCCTGCTCGCGCTGGAGCAGCACGGCGCCGATGTGGCCCGCGAGGAGCTCGAGCGTGAGGAGGTCGTTCTCGCCGAACGAACGTCCGTCGACCGGATCGGCGACGTTCAGCACGCCGAGCGGGACATCATCGACGAGGATCGGCACGGACATGAAGGAGCTGGTCCGGTAGCGGCTCGGATCACCGCCGCGTGGCCCGACCGCATCGGCCGTCCGGACGAGCAGCGATCGTTTGGACATCGCCACCGCTCCGACGACACCTTCACCCTGGCGGATCCGGACCTGCTTCTTCACTTCGTCCGCGATCCCGACGGCGTGCGCGATGACGAAGTCGGTCGTCGCGTCATCGCGGACGAGGAGCGACGCCCGCGATCCGCGGACAAGCTCCGTCGCGACCTTGAAGATCGAATCAAGGAGATCCTGCGCGAGCCCACCCGGACCCGCGGTCCCTACGCCGTCCACCGATTCCCCCATGCCCCGCTGCGGCAGAGTGTCCGTTGACCGCCTGAGCGTGGCCATGACCGTTCGGTATCGGTTGCTGGTCAGGCCAGATGCTCGGGCGGGTCCGGACGGATCGCCGCTCCCGGGGGTGCGTCGGTATCAGGGGCCGGGCTCCGGACCGGTCGGTCCGGCAATCGACGAGCTCGTCCGGCCGCAGCCTGAACGTCCCGAGGTCCCCCACGGCGGCGCAATGGGCGGTCCGAGTGCCAACCAAGCACAACTCTGCCGCCCTCGCCACGGTCGGACTGGGACCCGCCCGCCCGGAGGTGGCCGCTGTGTCGCCATTCGCGACGCGTGTGGCCCGCCGAGCGTCAGTGAGTCATCCGACCGAGCCGGTGCGGCGTATCGCAACAGATGCACCTCAGGAGGACCGCATGACCGTGTTCCGTGGCGCGCTCGCGCTCGTGGCCAGCGTCGCGATCACCGCTGCCTGCAGTTCGACAGCGGCACCGGCGACGTCGGCGCCGGCGGCAGGCGGCGGCAGCGCCGGGATCGACATCTCGGGGTTCACGTTCTCGAAGACCGCGCTGGATGTGACGAAAGGCACGACCGTCACCTGGTCGAACAAGGACGGGACGACCCACCACGTCACCAGCGGAACGCCGCCGACGGGCGACGGGAAGTTCGATGGGCCCGTGGCCGGCGGCGCGACCTTCAGCTTCACGTTCAATGACGCCGGCACGTTCAAGTACTTCTGCTCGATCCACAACACGATGACCGGGACGATCACCGTCAAATAGCGGTCACTGCCACTCCCGCGACGCGAGCTTCACGAACAGCGCGAGCTCGTCGAGGCGGCGTGCCAGCACGGAGACCACACCGTCGACGTGCTGGAGCGTCCCCTCGACCACCACCGCGCCGCCCAGATCGACGACCGGCTTGTACTTCGCGTACGTCGCCGGCCGGATGACGATGTTCACGAGGCCGTACTCGTCCTCCAGCGAGAGGAACACATGGCCCTTCGCGGTCTCGGGATGCTGCTTCACGACCATCGCGCCCGCGACCGTCACGGTCGTCCCATGCGTGCCGCGTTGGACGTCCGCCGACGAGCCCACGCCGCGCACGGCAAGCCGCTCACGATAGAAGCGCATCACCTGCGGCCCGGTCGGGATCCCGGTGATGCGGTAATCGAGCGCGGCTCGGTCCTGCTCGCTGAGCCCGGGGAGCTCCGGCGCGGTCGTCGTGGGGAACGCGAGCACCGGCCGGGTGAACGCCGGCGACGCGCGATGGGCGTCGCGCGCGCGCCACAGCAACGCCCGCCGCGGCTCGCCGAGGCCATCGAATGCGCCGACGAGCGCGAGGTTACGCAGAGCCTCCTCCTTCAACCCCACGCGCTTCGCGAAGTCGTCGAACGACCGGAACGCCCCGCGCTCGCGCTCGCGGACGATCGCATCCGCCTCACCTTCGCCGAGACCGTGGACGCTCGTCAGGCCGAGGCGAACGTCATGGGATCGGCACACGCGATGACGCGCGATCGTGGACGAGAGATCAACAACGGCCTCATCCCAGGAGTTAGAGGAGTCAGCCGGGCGGTGATGCGGGTCGGGGGTGTCCTCTGAACGAAGGGTCGATCCGAAGGTACGTGCCTCCGTCTCGGACGCACCGGATCGACCGAGCGAAGAGGATGCCCCCGACCCGACACGAGCTACCCCAGCCCCGAACGCGTGCTCACGTTCCTCGATGCACGCCTTGGCGATCGACCGGTTCACATCGACCGGCAGCATACGGATCCCATGACGCTTCGCATCGCCTGCGATGACCGCGGGCGAGTAGAAGCCCATCGGCTGATTGTTGAAGAGGCCGACGTAGAACTCGGCTGGGTAGTAGAGCTTGAGGTGCGCGGTGTGATACGCGGTGAGCGCGAACGCTGCTGCGTGGCTCTTGCAGAACCCGAACTCGGCGAATGCGGCTATCTGGCCGAAGATCGTGTTCGCGGTGCCATCGTCGACCCCGTGGGTGCGCGCGCCGCGCACGAATGGGCCGCGCAGCGTCTCCATGTCGGCGCTCGAGCGCGCGCGGCTCATCGCACGGCGGAGCTTGTCGGCCTCGGCCGCGCTGAACCCGGCGACGGCCATCGACACTCGGAGGATCTGCTCTTGGAACAGGATCACGCCGAGCGTCTCCTTGAGGATCGGCTCGAGGAGCGGATGCGCGTACGCCACCGGCTCGCGGCCCTGCCGGCGATGGATGTACGGGTTCACCATGTTCCCCTGCAGCGGGCCGGGCCGGATGATCGCGACCTCGACGACGATGTCGGCGAAGTTGCGAGGAAGCACGCGCGGAAGGGCCTGGGCCTGCGCGCGGCTCTCCACCTGGAACAGGCCGATCGTGTCGACCTCGCAGATGAGGTCGTACACCGCCGGATCGTCCAGCGCGATCGTGCCGAGATCGAGCCGCACGCCGTGGAGTTCGTCGATCATCGCCACCGCGTCCTTGATGAGCGAGAGCGTCCGGAGGCCGAGCAGATCCATCTTGATGAGCCCAAGGTCCTCGACGTCGCGCTTGTCGAACTGGACGACGTTGCGCTCGGGCATCGTCGCGCGCTCGATCGGGACCGTGTCCACGAGCGGCAGCGCGGTGATGAGCATCCCGCCGTTGTGGATGGACAGATGCCGTGGGAAGTCCGCGATCTCCTCGACGATCTTCCGGAACAACGGCCAGCGGGTGCGCTCGAGCTCATTCAATCGGTCGGCGAGGGCCGTCAGGGGCGGCGCCTCGACCTCGGCTTCGCCGATGAACGGCACCCCTTCGGGACCGCGCGACGCGAACCGTGGCGCGTCGATCGACTTCGCCATGACATCGACGATCTGTGGCCGGAAGCCGAGCGCCTTCGCGACCTCGCGTGACGCCGAGCGCGAGCGGTACGTGACGACGTTGCAGACCATCGCCGCGTGCTGCTCGCCGTACTTCCGGTAGACGTACTGGATGACGTCCTCGCGGTCGTTCGTCGCGATGTCGAGGTCGATGTCCGGCATCGTGTGCGAGTCCTCGGTGAGGAACCGCTCGAACAGCAGGTCGTGCGCGATCGGGTCGACCTTCGTGATGTCGAGCATGTACGCGACGATCGAGTCGGCCGCCGACCCGCGCCCCTGCGCCGGGATCCGCTGCTCGTTGCAGAATCGGACGATGTCCCAGTTGATGAGGAAGAACTCCGCAAGCCCGCAGCGATGGATGACGTCGAGCTCGTGCGCCAGCTGCTTCGACACGGCCGGCGTCATGCCGCCGTACTTCGCGCGCGCGCCGTCCTGGCACAGCACGTACAAGAAGGAGAACGCGGTGTACCCCTCGGGCACGGCGAAGCCGGGGAGCCGCTGGTAGCCGAACCCGAGATCGAGATCGCAGCGGTCCGCGATCACGCGTGCGTTCACGAACGCCGCGGGGTGATGCCCGAGCCGCTCGCGGAGCGCGGCTTCGCTCTTCAGCCAGCGCTCGCCGTTCGCGGCGAGCTGCTTCCCTGCCTCGTTCACGGTGAGCCCGAGATCGATGCAGCGCAGGACGTCGTAGAGCTGCCGCGCGTCCGGACGGGCGTAGCGCACGTCGTTCGTCACGACGGTCGCGACGCCGAGCTCGGCCGCGAGCTCCGCGCGCGCGTCGCAGCGGTCGATGTCCGCCGGTCCCCAGCGGTCGACGAGCTCGGCGTACAGGCGATCCCCGAAGGTGTCGCGCAGACGCGCGAGGGTCTCGGGGTCGTCGCTCTCGGAGAGCGCGATCAGCCCCTTGTCCTGATCGGCGACCAGCGCGAACGTGGCGCGCGGCTTCGTCTTCTCCCCGGCGAGCTGGGCCGCGGACACGATCCGGCAGAGGCTCGTCCAGCCGGTCCGGTCGACCGCGAGGAGCGTCACCGGATCCGAGTCGACCAGGCGCAGCTCGACGCCGAAGATCGGCTTGATCCCGCGCTCGCGCGCCGCGTTCCAAAAGCGCACCGCGCCGTACAGGCCGTTCGTGTCGGTGAGTGCGATCGCGTCCTGTCCGTTGTCGACGGCGGCATCGACGAGGTCATCGATGCTCGACGCGCCATCGAGGAACGAATAATTCGAGTGAACGCGGAGATGGACGAAGCTCGATCTCGTGCTGCGCGGGTGGGCGACGTTGCCTCGGGGGTCGGGCCCCTCGCTCGCTCGGTCGATCACGTGCGTCGAAGCCGACCGCACATCCCTTCGGATCGACCCTTTGCTCGCGAGAAACCCGACCCCCTCGACCTCGCCCACCCGCGCCACACGTTCCTCACTCCTAATCCATGACGCGTTGCAGGAACCATTCGCCTCGTTTGCGATCGCCGTACAGGTCGCAAAGCAGGCCGTCGGCGGTGCGGAGGGTCAGGTACTCGCGCGCGATGCCGTCGGCCCACCACTCACCGTCCACGCGCCAGCGCCGGACGACCTCGACGACGATGAGCCGCCGGTTGCCGACGCGGAGCGCGCCGGGCTCGCCCTCGTGCCATTCCATATGTGCCGGCAGCGGGTCGGCGAAGAGCCTGCTCACCGGACCACCTCTTCCCACTCGGCGGCGCGCTCGGGCAGGCGAGCGTCGGGATCGACGATCCGCGGCTGCAGCACGATCGATGGGCCAAGCCGTGTGCGGAGGAACTGCGCGACGGAGATCGCCTCTTCGGCGTGCGCCCCATCGGGCGCGAACAGGCCGATCTGGCGGCCACGGGCGGGCTCGACCGCGGTGATCTCGAGCGCCGCGGAGGTCACCAGGCCGAGCGTCGGGATCTCCTCGAGGCCCCAGCGCAGCGAACGGACGATGGCCGCCGATTCCGCCGACGGCGGCAGTAGCGAGCGCTCGAGCCGCAGCGGCAGGAGCTCTTCGCGTTCCAGGACGAGCCGGATGCGCAGCGCGGCGAAGCCATCGTGGCGAAGCGCCTCCGCGAGCTCGTCCGCCGCGGCACGCAGCGCGAAGATGAGCCGCTCGCGCGAGTCGACCGGATCGTCCCACATGCGCTTCGCGCGAATGCGGCGGCGCGGCGCGACGCCGCGTACGTCCTCGACGATCTCGCCGGTCGCGAGCGCGCACGCGATCGCGGCCGACTGACCGAAGCGATCGGTCACGGCGCCGCGCGGCAGCGCGAGAAGCTCGCCGATGCGCCGCACGCCGAGCAGCGCGAGCTCCTCGATGACCTTCGGGTCGAGCGGCAGGACGTCGAGCGGCAGGACGTCGAGGAACGTGCGCTCGCCACCGGCCGGGATCTCGCTCACCTTCCCCGCGGGCGTGCGTGAGGCCGCGACGCGCGCGACGAACGGCGTCGTGCCGAGGCCTCCCGAGAGCGATTGCCCGCCCGATGCGCCGCACACGCTGATCGCGTTGCGCGCGACGCGCAGCGGTGTGCCGAGGAGCCGCTCCGTGCCGCGCAGGTCGCACACGAACGCGCCGTCGTCGGCCACGCCGACGCGCGGGAGCATCGCGCACAGCGCCGCAAGGATCCGCGCGCGGGGGGCGCGCTCGGGAACCGCGATCGCGAGATACGACTTCAACCGACCCGCTCCAACAGAGTGCCGCGGGTCCCGAGGTCGCGCGCCTCGGCGCCGAGCGCGGCGAAGTGGAAGAGCGCGCGCTCTGCGACGAGCGCGGTCCAGCCCGTCGTGCGTCCGAAGCGCTCGGCCCACGCGACCCGCACGAACGAGAACGTCGGGATCGCCAGACGCAGCGCGCGCGCGTCCGAGATGACGAGCAGTCCGGCCGGCGACGACCGCACGATCGGCAGGAGCGGCGCGAGTTCGTCGATGCGGATCCCGGGCGCGAGCTGCGGGCCGGTGTCGACCACCGCGAGCCGGAAGCCGTCACTGCGCAGCGCGGCGCCTGCCGCGAGCAGCACGTCGTCGCGCGTCTTCGCGCGAACGACGAACACGCGGGTCAGATCGACGCCCGCGCGCAGCGCGGCCAGTGGATCGAACGTCGCGCTCGGATCGATCCACAGCACGGTGCCGCCATCGCGCTGCGCGCCCGCGGCCGCGCGATGCGCGAGCGCGACCTTTCCGGTGCTCCCGGTGCCGACGAACGCGAGCGGCGCGCCGGATGCGAGTCCGGGCGTGAACCAGTCGAGCGAGCTACCGATCTGGATGCGCCGTTCGCCGGCAAGACGCTCGGCGACCGCACCGTGCGCGAGCACATGCGTGCCGAAGCGTCCTTCGACGCTCGCGATCGCCTCCGCCAGAGCGGCTTTCCCGGTGCTTGCTGGGCCCCCCCGCCACGCTCCCCGTTCCCGTTCCAACTGGCCTGGCCTCCATAGAACGGATGTTCTAACAATAGAAGGCCTTTTGCGGGGCGTCAAGCGCTCAAAAGTTGCCCAACAACATATGACAGAAGGCAATCGTGGCCACCGTCATGCATCACCACGAAAGCCTAGGGGGGCCGACGCCCATGGACATCGACCACAAAGGACCCGAGAAGTGCACCGACTGCAGCCAGGACGCATACATCCGCCTGGCCGGCACCGAGGACTTCGTCTGCGCTCACTGCTTCGCCGATCGCGGCCGAAGCGCGCGCGCGGCGAAGGAGTTGCGCAACCTCGCTACAGCGTCGCAGTCTCCACCGACAAGATCGGCGGGAGGTGCTGCGCGATAAGGGCCCACGTGCGGCCCTCATCGGCGCTGCCCCAGATCTCGCCGCTCGTCGTGCCGAAGTACACGCCCGCGGGATCGAGCCGGTCCGTGGCCATCCCCTCACGCATGACCTCGTAGTTCGCGCCGCGGGGTAGCCCGTTCGCGAGCTTCGTCCACTTCTTGCCGCGGTCGCGCGTGCGCCACACGGCCGCGCCGGTGGCCGCCGGCGACATCCGCATCGGGAACTCGAGCGGGAACAGATACGCCGTCTTCGGATCGCGCGGATGGATCGCCGACGCGAAGCCGTAATCGGTCGGCAGCCCCTTGGTCACGTTCGTCCATTTCTTCTCGCCGGCGTCCTTGAAATACGCGCCGGTGTGGGCCTGCTGGAATCGCGCGCCCGCGACCGTCGGGCTGCCGACGACGTGATGCACGCAGGTGAGGTCGCCGTCCGCTTCCATCGGCACCGGCGAGCCGAGGCCGTGATTCGTCCTGGTCCATGACTTCCCGCCGTCCGTCGTCTCGTAGACGCCACCCGAGCTGATCCCGATGGTCAAGGCCTTCCGGTCAGCGGCATCCACGGCGATCGAGTGCAGGCCGAGCCCGCCCCCTCCCGGGCTCCAGTGCTTCGCGTCGGCGTGATCGTTGAGCGCGTGCACCGGCTCCCAGGTCTCACCCCGATCGGTGCTCTTGAACAGCGACGCAGGCTCGGTACCGACCCACATGACATCTGGGTCCTTCGCGTGTCCGGCTTCGATGTGCCACGTGCGGCTGAACGTCCGCTCGTCGCCCTTCGGGAATGCCGGGTTCTTGCTCGGCTTCCAGGTCTTGCCGAGATCGCGCGAGATCTCGACGCGCGGACCGCCCCAGGTCATGTTCACCCCGGCGAAGAGCGACTGGCCGTCGCGCGGATCGAAGGCGACGTGATAGACAGGCTGCCCCGGGAAGTGCGGGCTCTCGAGCCGCCAGCGCTCGCGCGCGGCGCCGCTGCGGAACACGTACACGCCCTTCTTCGTCCCAAGGAGCACCAACACGCTGCGCGCCATTCCCTAGACCTCCCCGCCGGACACGGCCGGCACGATGTGGACGATGTCGCCGTCGCGGAGCGCGGTGCGCTCACCGTCCAGGTATCGCATCTCTTCCTCGTTCGCGAAGATGTTCACGTGCGCGCGCATCTTGCCGTGTTCGTCGCGAAGGCGCTCGGCGAGGCTCGGGTAGCGCGCGACCAGACCGGCGAGCGCGCCCGCGATGTCGCTCGCTTCGACCGTCGCGCTGCGCGCGCCGCCGGCGAACTCGCTGAAGGCCCCATGCAGCTTCACCGTTACGTTGCCCACGCCTTCTGCCAGTTTAGGCAGCGCGATCAGTAGACTCGCGGTCCACATGAAGACGGCCTTTCTCGGGGATGCCGGCGCGCACGACGCCCAGATCGTCGGCGCGAAAGCGGCCACCCTCTCGCGTCTCGCGGGTCGCTTCCGTGTCCCCGCGGGCTTCTGCCTCGACGCGAGCGTGTTCGACCGACTCGGTTCCGCGCTCGACGGTGATCCGTCCGCGCTCGCGGCGCTCCGGGCGCTCGTCGCGCAGGGACATGCTGAGCTGCGCGCGCGCACCGGCCATGGCGACCCCGCGGTCGCGGTCCGCTCGTCGGCGATCGGCGAGGACGGCGGCGAGACGTCGTTCGCCGGACAGCACGAGACGATCCTCGACGTGCGCGGGGCCGACGCGATCGCCGACGCGGTGCTCGCGTGCTGGCGCTCGGCGTCGTCCGATCGCGCGGTCGCCTATCGGAACGAGCACGGGATCACCGCGGCGCCGCGCGTCGGCGTCCTCGTGCAGGCGCTCGTCGCGGCGGACGCGGCGGCGATCGCGTTCTCGGCCGACCCGGTGACCGGCGATCGCGCGACGATCGTCATCGATGCGTGTCTCGGGCTCGGCGAGCAGATCGCCTCGGGCACGGTGACCCCCGACACGTACGCCGTACGGAAGGCCGACGTTGCGGTCTTGAAGCGCACGATCGCGGGCGAGCGCTCGGTGCTCGACGACGAGCAGGTCCGCGAGGTCGCGCGGCTGGCGCTCGCGCTCGAGGCCGAGAGCCAAGCACCCGTCGACGTCGAGTGCGCCTTCGCCGCAGGCTCGCTCTACCTCCTCCAATCGCGGCCGATCACGACGCTCGCCGCGCCGGCCGAATTCACCGTCGACTGGGGCGATTCGGCGGACGCCTCCCTGACCTGGACGCGCGAGGACATCCACATGGACGAGTGCATGCCGGACCTCTCATGCGAGTACGTGCTGCACGCGCCGGCGTTCGGCCTCGACCGGGCGAACCTCGTGTTCGGCCCGCCGGCGCGGATCCGCTACCGCTCGGTCCACGGCTACATGTACGCGACGCGCGTTCTGCTGGCCCCCGCGGACGCGATGCCCGCGCTCGAGGCCACCGCGTTGCGGCGCCGGCGCGAGGCCGCGCGCACGCTCGGGCGCGACTGGCCGGACCGCTACCGGCCCGCCGTCCTCGCGCACTTCGCCTGGATGCAAGGCGCGCGGATCGACGATCGGCCGAGCGCGCTCGCGGCGTGGGACGCGTTCTGGCCGAAGGTGAACGACATCTGGCTCATGCACATGCTCATCGTGCCGCCCGTGTACTGCCTCCTCGAGGAGCTCGCGACCGCGTACGCCGCGATCACCGGGCGGCCGCCGACGGACGTGCCGACGTTCTGGCAAGGCCGAGCCGCGACGCTCCAGGACATGCAGCAGCGGCTGCACGAGCTCGCGGCGCTGATCCGAGCGGAGCCTGCGGTCGCAGACGCGCTCGCCAGCCTGCGCACGCTCGACGATCTCGCACGGCTCGACGGCGGCGTGCGCGTGCGTGCCGCGATCGACGCGTTCCTCGCCCTGCACGGCGACGTCGGGCAGACCGGCTTCGGCATCACAAGCCCGTCGTGGTCCGACGAGCCGAGGCAGCTGCTCGTGGAGCTGGGACGGCTCGTGCGGTCGGCCGGCGACGATCCATCCGTGCGCCGCGCGCGCCTGCTCGCCGAGAGCGACGCGCTCGAGCGGGGGACGCGCGGCGAGCTCCGCGATCGGCCGGATGATCTCGCGCGGCTCGACGAGCTGGTCGCGGCCGCGAAGGCCTGCGGCTCGCTCAGCGAGGAGCACAACTACTGGATCGACCGGCTCTGCCAGGCGAACAGCCGGCGCTTCATCCTGCGCGTCGGCGCGGTCCTCGAGCGCGCGGGCTCGATCGCGGCGGCAGCGGACATCGTCCATCTCGGCGTCGCCGACGTCCGTGCGGCGCTCATCTCGGGCGCGGACCGGCGCGCGCTCGTGGACGAGCGACGGCGCGCGTTCGAGCGCGATCGGCGCCTGCGGCCGCCACGGTTCATCGGGACGCCACCGGCAGCGCCCGCCCCCTCGTCGGCGATCCGGGACCTCGGCTACCGCGTCGAGCAGACCGACCGCGATGTGCTCCGCGGCGTCGCCGCGTCGCCCGGCCGGGGCCGCGGGCCGGTCCGCATCGTCAACGGCACAGCTGACTTCGAACGGTTCCAGAGCGGCGACGTGCTCGTGTGCCGCTCGACCACGGTGAGCTGGGTCCCGCTGTTCAACATGGCGAGCGGGATCGTCGCCGACGTTGGCGGCGCGCTCTCGCACGCGGCCCTCGTCGCGCGCGAGTTTGGCATCCCGGCGGTCACCGGCACAGGTACCGCGCTCGAGACGCTCATCGATGGCGAGCTCGTCGAGGTCGATGGCACGGCGGGGACCGTGCGCCGGGTCGCCACGACGGTCTAGCCGACGGCCGAGGCCTCCGCGTCGACCGACGGAGCGACGTGCCGCGGCAGCTGCGCGCCGACGACGGCCGCGACGAGACCGGACGCCGCGAGCACGAGGAACAGCGTCCCCACCTGCGGCGCGTTCGCATCCTCGAGCGTCAGCCCGGCGACGACCGCGCCGATCATGCCACCGAAGTAGCGGCTCGACGACGTCACTCCGGAGGCGAGGGCGGCGAAGCGCGCAGGCACCGCGTCCAGCGCCGCGATCCTGGTCGCCGGGAACGTGAGCGCCACCCCCGCCCCTGTGATCGGCAAAAGGATCAGCAGCGCCTCAAGGTGTGCGCGCGGGCCGAGCACCGCCAGCACCGCGAGGCTGGCGGCGATGAGCAGTCCGCCGATGGCCGTGGGCCACCGCGGCCCGACCCGATCGACCAGCGTTCCGCTCACCGGCGAGAGCACGATCATCGCCACCGCCTGCGCGGAGAGCGCGATGCCGCTGTGCACGACGGCGTCCGGATCGCCAGCGAGCGCGAGGATGACTGGCACCCCGAGCAACGTCCCATACAGCGCGAGGTTCGAGAACGCGATGGTCAAATTGGCCGTCGTGAACGCGGGGATGCCGAACAGGAACGGCGGGAGCGCGGGGTCCGTGTGACGAGCCTCGTAGCGTACGAAGGCGACCGCACCGACCGCCACGACGGCTACGAGTCCGAGCGTCAACGCTGGCGCGGACGTGCCCGCCTCGGTAAGGGTCCAGGCCGCGAGCGAGAGGAGCACGCCGAGCGCGACCGCTCCGGCGATGTCCGGATGGGCCGTGCGACGCGGCGGATCGCCGGCCGGGAGCGAGCGCCAGGCGACGAACAGCGCGAGGCCCGCGAGCGGCAGGTTCACCAGGAAGATGAGCCGCCAATCGATCGCGGAGAGCAGGCCGCCGAGGAGCGGACCGATCGCGGCGCCGATGCTCGTGGTCGCGCCGGAGATCCCGAAGTACGTGCCGGCCTTGCCCTCGACCGAGCGGCCGCGCAGCAGCGCGAGGCTGTTCGGCACGACCGCGGCCGCCGCGAGGGCCTGCTGCAGGCGGAACGCGACGAGCACGAGAAGATTCGGCGCGAGCGCCGCGCCGACCGAGGCGACGATGAAGTACATGAGCGCGCCGAGCATGAACCGCCGTCGACCGAAGCGATCACCGAGCCGGCCGGCGATCGGCTGGAGCGAGGCCATCGCGATGAGGTACGACGTCACGAGCCACGCGAGGGTCACGTGATCGGCGCCGAGGTCGCGCCCGATGAGCGGAAGGGCGACGACGATCATCGTCGAGTTGAGCGGCACGAGGAGGTTCCCGAGCGCGACGGCGAACACGAACGCGGGGATGCGCGGGATGGTCACGCGCTGGACGCGCGGCCAGCGGTCAGCGGCCGCACCCCGCCGGTGGCCTGGCGGAGCGGCGCGATGCGGGCGCCCGCGTAGAGCGCGACGATCGTGCAGGCGACGCCTCCCGCGAGCAGGCCGACGCCGATACCGGCGACGCTGCCGACCGAGCCCATGACCATCGAGCCGAGCGGCATGAGACCCATGAACACCATCGTGTACACGCTCATGACGCGGCCGCGCAGGTGATCGGGCGAGCGCGTCTGGAGGAGGCCGTTCGCCATCCCGAGGAACACCATCGTCGAGAACCCGAGCAGCACCAGGAACGGGAGGGATGCGATGAGCGAGCGCTGGAGCGTGAAGCCCACGAGGGACATGCCGAACGCGACGGCCGAGCCGATGAGCACCGCACCGCGTCTCCGAAGGCCACCGAGCGCGGACGTCGCGAGCGCCCCGCCGAGCGCGCCGACGCCCGAGGCCGCGAGCATCCACGACAGCTCGACCGCGCCGACCTGCAGGACCTCGTGGGCCACCGCCGGGAGCAGCTGGATGTACGGCCGCGCGAACAGCGCGGTCGCCGCGGCGAGGATGACGATCCACTTCACGACGACGTCCTGGCGGATGTACGCAAGGCCCTCCCGGATCGAATCGAGCATCGAGACCTCGCCGCTCTTCCCGATGATCGGCACCGGTCGCATGCGCAGCAGCGCGACGACGACCGCGAGGTACGAGATCGCGTTGATGTAGAAGAGGAGGCCCGCGCCGAAGGTCGGCGTTCCCGCGAACGGCGCGAAGATAAGCCCGCCGATGACCGGGCCGATGATCTGAGGGCCGTTGAACGCGGCGGAGTTGAGCCCGATCGCGCTCATGAGATCGCGCTCGGGCACGAGACGCGGGACCATCGACTGCCGCGTTGGCGCATCGAACGCGAAGATCGTCGAGTTCAGCGCGCCGAGCAGGAGGATCTCGACGATGTTGATCCGGTCGGTGATGGCGAGCGTCGCGAGGATGGCGGCAGTCACGGCCGCCGCGGACTGCGTGACGAGCAGGAGCCGCCGCCGATCCGTCCGGTCGGCGAGCGCGCCGCCGAAGAGGCCGAGCGTCAGGCCGGGGATCGCGCGGGCGAGCCCGACGAGGCCGAGGTACAGGGGCGCGAGCTGTGGGACGCCGTCGCGCACCGCGAGGAGCACGACGAGATAGCCCTGCCCGAACATCTGCATCCACGTGCCGACGTTCGAGACGAGTAGGCCGAACCAGAACAGCCGGAAGTCGCGGTAGCGGAGCGCGGCGATGGCCGACGTGCGGCCGGGCTCGACGTCCGCGGCGAGGTCGGTCGCGGGTCCTTCGAGCTCCTCCGCGAGCTCTTCGCGCGGTGCCGGATCGCTCACTGCGAGAGTGCATGGGAGTCGAACCCACCACGGAACGTGCAACGCCCCGTCAACGGTTTTGAAGACCGCGGCCTGCACC
>CAAGKR010492584.1_pt1 | contig 17865 bp, 16 predicted proteins | sample 2556971 | NCBI WGS metagenome assembly CAAGKR01 (sample SAMEA5207829, study PRJEB30636) | soil metagenome | biome: forest; feature: boreal; material: soil | place: USA | collected 2011-09 | depth 1 m | reverse complement strand
GGTTGGATTCCGCTAGGCGGGTCCAGCCGAGTGCTTCGGCCTAACGGCCGGCCACCTCCAGAGTCCCGCAAATACTGTCAGCCAACGTAGGACCACCTCCTTTCTCTGGTCCTTGAAATGTAGCGAACGCCGATGACGATATGGGCCGGTAGCCGAGCAATCGTCAGATCGGCGTGCAAGCACGATGACGAGTGCCCCCCGCGCTGTGGACGCGCGCGGGGGGCACAGGCAGGCGGGTAGCCTCAGGTGGCCGTGATGTAGCCGCTCATGTAGCCGGGGTTCTGCATCGCCCACCCGTTCGCGTCGCTATCGCACGGGAGCATGCAGTTCCACTCGAACTTGCCTGCTTTGGAGACGACCAGCGTGTAAGTGTGCACGCCTGGTTGAGTGATGATGTTGACCCCGGCGACGGGGGAGTTGATGCTGTGCGGGACGTCGTCGGTGTTGTCGATCCGCAGCTTCAGCGGCTGGCCCACTTTCACGGCGAATTCGGTCTTGGTGAATGCATCGTGCATTTTGCCGTCGGGGCCCTTCTTGTAGGAGCCGACGATCTTCAGGCTCACCGGCTTTGCGGCGGCGACCGGCGCACTCTGCGCCACCGGTTGCGCCGGGACAGCCGCTGTCGTCGCGGCTGCCGGCTTCGCCGGCGCGCTCACCGTCGCTTCATGCCGATCGCCGCTCTGGACGAGCGCCACCATCGACATGAGCACCGCCGCGAGGATGCCCACGCCGGCGAGCACCTCCAGCACGAGCTTGCCCTTCCTATCGACGACTCTGTCGAACTGCTCTTGGTCTGTTTTCTCAGGCTCCATGGTTACCCGCCTTTCCTGTTGCCATGTCCTGTTCTATACATTCCTCCTGGTTGCGTTCCTGGGCCAGGCAAAAGAAGAAAAGTCATGCACACACGCACTGGAGGGCATAACCTGTAGATATGACTCGGCCCGACGGCAGTTCCGTCCGCGGCCCACAGCTCGACGAGTTGAGGGCGTTTTGCACCGCCGTCGACCTCGGCGGAATCGGTCGCGCGGCGCAGCGGCTGCACCTCAGCCAGCCGGCGGTCTCAAAGCGCCTGAAGTCGCTGGAGGCGCTGGTCGGCACGCCGCTGCTCGAGCGCACGCCACACGGCGTCACGATGACCGACGCAGGCGAGCGGCTCTACACGCATGCGCGAAGGCTCGTGGCCGACATGGAGGAGCTCGCCGGCCAGCTCGACCGTATCCGTGGCACCAGCGCAACGGTCCGTCTCGCGATCAGCCACACGGCAGCGGAGTTCCTGATGTCGAGGGCGCTCGTCCTGATGCGCCGCCAGACGAGCGCGCCGGTCGAGGTCTTGATCGCCAATTCGCGCGTGGTCAAGCAGATGGTGTGCTCGGGTCAAGCCGACATTGGCGTTGCGGCCTGCATGCTCGAGGAGTCTGTGCAGGGCGCCGTCGAGCTCCCGCTGGTGGATGACGAGATCGCAATCGCCGTCCCACTCGCCCACGCATGGTCGCGCAGGAACTCGATCGCACCGGATGAGCTGCTGAGCAGCCCGATCGTGCTGCGCGATCCCGGCGCCCACACACGACAGGTGATCGATGCTGTCCTCGCCCAGCACGAGCTCGGAGCGCTGCGTAGCGCATCGGAAGTCGGATCGACACAGGCGGCAAAGGACGAGGCCCACGAGCTATGCCTGCCGACCGCGCTCTCGTGTATGGCGCTTTCGCCGGAGGACCGCCTGGAGATAGTGCCGGTCGACGGACTGCGCTTCCTACGCCGCTTTCGCATCCTGCACCCTCTCGACGGCATCTCCGCGTCGAGCGCCCATCTCGTGGACGCCTTCAGGCACGGCACGGGCGCCCGCCAAGCACCTGAAGGTTGACGGCGCGTGGGGCGCTTCGCATGGCGCTCCGGGAGCGGCCCCTACTCGCCGTCCTGGGACTCGGCGGACGCGGACGCCGGATCGACGTCGTCTGCCGCCTCGACCGGCGACGCACCATCGAGCTGCATGTCCTCCTGCACTCCCTGCACGTCTTCAGCCTCGCCACTGTCGACAACCAGCGCCACCGCGCTCACCACGTCGTCGTCCTTGAGGTTCATCACGCGCACGCCGGTGGCCGAGCGGCCCTGTTGGGAGATGCCGCCGGCGGCGGTTCGCTGGACCATGCCCCCCACGCTGATAAACACGAGCTCGTGGTGCTCTCGCACGACGAGCGCGCCCGCGAGCGCGCCCTTCTGCTCGGTGAGGCCGATCGTCTTGACGCCCTTGGCCCCGCGATTTGTCTTGCGGTAGTGGCTGATCAAGGTGCGCTTGCCGTAGCCGTTCTCGGTCACCACGAGCAGGTCCATGTCGTCGCGGGCCACATCCATGGCGATGACCTCTCCCTTCGCGCCCACGTCCATCCCACGCACACCGGTCGTGTCGCGCCCCATCGAGCGCGCGTCGGACTCGGCGAAGCGCACCGTCAGGCCGGCCCGCGACACCATGATCACCTCGTCCTCCGATTCAATCGCGCGCACCGCCAGGAGCTCGTCGTCGTCGCGGATGTTGATAGCGATAATGCCGTCGGCCTTGATCGGCGTGTTGTACGCAAGCAACTCTGTCTTCTTGATCGTGCCTTTGCGCGTCGCGAACACGAGGTACTTGGTCTCGGTGAAGTCGCGTGTGGAGAGCACCGCCTGCACTCGCTCGCCGTCGCGCAAGGGAAGCACGTTTACGAGCGCGCGCCCCTTTGCTGTGCGCGAGGCCTCCGGTAGCTCGTAGACCTTCGAGCGGTAGACCTTGCCGCGGTTGGTGAAGAACAGCAGGTAGTCGTGAGTCGAGCAGATGAACAGGTGCTCGATGAAGTCGCCGTCCTTCATGTCCATCCCGGTGATCCCGCGCCCACCGCGCTGCTGCTGGCGGTAGGTGGCGAGCGGAAGCGACTTGATGTAGCCGGTGTTGGTGATCGTGATCACCATCTGCTGGTCGGCGATCAAGTCCTCGATGTCGATCTCATCCTCGGAGTGAGTGAGCTCGGTGCGCCGCTCGTCGCCAAAGCGCTCTGAGATCTCGCCCAGCTCCTCCTTGATGACGGCGAGCACCCTGCCCTCATCGCCGAGGATCGCGCGCAGCTCGGCGATGCGCTCGGTGACGTCAGCGTGCTCCTGCTTGATCGCGTCGGCCTCGAGCGCCGTGAGCTGGGAGAGGCGCAGGTCGAGGATCGCCGTGGCCTGGATCGGGCTGAGCGCAAAGCGCTCGACAAGCTGTTCGCGCGCGGCTTCGCGATCGCGCGATCCACGGATCAACTCGATGATCGCGTCGAGGTTCTCAAGAGCGACGAGCAGCCCCTCGAGGATGTGCGCGCGGGCCTCCTTCTCGCTCAGCTCGTGCTTGGTGCGCCTGACGATCACCTCGCGCTGGTGAGCCACATAGTTGTGGATCACGGCTCTCAGGTTCAGCGTGCGGGGCACGTTGTCCACGAGCGCCACCATGTTCACGCCAAAGGTGCTCTGCATCGAGGTGTGCTTGTAGAGCTTGTTGAGCACCACCTTCGGGATCACGTCGCGCTTTAGCTCGATCACGAGGCGCATGCCGCGCTTGTCGGACTCGTCGCGCAGATCTGAGATCTCGGGGATCTTCTTGTCGTGCACGAGGTCGGCGATCTTCTGGATGAGCCCGCCCTCGCCGCCCTTCTTGACCATGAACGGCAGCTCGGTGACGACGATCGCCTCCTTGCCCTGCTTGAGCGGCTCGATGTGTGCCCTGGCCTGCACGCGCACGCGGCCGCGACCCGTCTCGTAGGCGTCACGGATGCCGGCGCGTCCAAGGATCGTGCCGCCGGTCGGGAAGTCGGGACCCTTCACATGCGCCATCAGCCCCTCGACGTCGATCTCGGGATCGTCGATGTAGGCGACCGTCGCATCGATCACCTCGCGCAGGTTGTGCGGGGGGATGTTCGTGGCCATGCCCACCGCGATCCCAGAGGAGCCGTTGACGAGCAGGTTCGGGAAGCGGGCCGGCAGCACCAGCGGTTCCTGGCGAGAGCCGTCGTAGTTGGCCACGAAGTCGACCGTGTCCATGTCGAGGTCGCGCAGCATCTCGGTGGCAATGCGGGCGAGGCGGGCCTCGGTATACCTCATGGCGGCAGCTGGATCGTCGTCAACCGAGCCGAAGTTGCCCTGGCCGTCGACGAGCTCGTAGCGCATCGAGAAGTCTTGGGCCATGCGCACGAGCGTGTCGTAGATGGCGGAGTCGCCGTGCGGGTGATAGTTACCCATCACCTCACCCACGATCTTGGCGCACTTGGCGTAGGAGCGAGTTGGGCCGAGGCCCAGCTCGTTCATCGCATAGAGCACGCGCCTGTGGACCGGCTTCAGGCCGTCGCGTACATCCGGCAGCGCGCGTCCGACGATCACGGACATCGCGTAGTCGAGATACGCGGTGCGCATCTCATCCTCGAGCGCGCGCGGCTCGACGTTTCCTCCGCTGAGTGTGTCAGGCGTTGCCATGCTGGGCCCTCATGGTCGGCGCATATCTGCGTCCTCGGCCGCTCATGTGCAAAAGCACACTACGCGGCGCCTGCCTGTGCCCCGAAGGGGTACGTCCTTGATCTGCTTGACCCTGAGGGCCCAGACGCTCGTGTTTAATCCACACCGTAGCTCTCCCTCACACATCTAGGTTGACAACGGCTCTGGCGTTGTCTTCGATGAAGGCACGACGTGGCTCGACCTGGTCGCCCATCAGCATCGAGAAGGTACGGTCGGCGGCGGCGGCGTCCTCGAGGGTGACCTGTGCAAGTGTGCGTGAGGCTGGATCCATCGTCGTTTCGGCGAGCTGCTCGGCGTTCATCTCGCCGAGGCCCTTGAAGCGCTGCAGCTTGACGCCCTTCTGGGCCACGATCATCACGGCGGAGCGCAATGCCTCGAACGAGGGTGCGCTCTCGTGTGCGTCGCCGAGTCGTACCTCGAACGCGGGCGTACCGGCGAGCTCGATGAGCTTACGGTGCACCGACGCGAGCTGACGGTACTCCTGGGAGTCGAACAGGGCGCGCTTTATACGATGGGTCCGCGCGAAGCCGGTGCGCGTCTCGATCGCCTTCACGCGCAGTTCGATCGGATCTTGCTCGACGAGCTCGGTCGCGTGGGTCTCGCCCTCGAGCCCTTCGCGGGAGAGGAGCTCGATGGCATCCTCCGCGCCCATCACCTGGTCGCCGAGGAGCGAGGACTCCTCGAGGAACTGGACCATCTCGTGACCGTGGACGGCGCGCAGCGAGGACGACCACCCCTCGTACTGCTTGAGCAACCTAATGAAGCGCTGCCAGCGCGTGTCGGTGAGCTTGAACTGCGTGCCGTGACGGTCGAAGACAGCGAGCTTCTCCCACTTGTCGGCGAGCAGCGTGTCCTCGAGCTCGTGCTCCTTCTCGATGTAGCGCTCGCGGCTGCCCTGCTTGATCTTGTAGAGCGGGGGCTTTGCGATGTAGACGTAGCCGGCTTCGATCAGATCCTGCATCTCGCGGAACAGGAGGGTCAGCACCAGTGTCCTGATGTGGGCCCCGTCGACGTCGGCGTCGGTCATCAGGATGACCTTGTGGTAGCGCGCGTTCTCGATGTTGAACTCGTCGCGCACGCCCGTCCCGATCGCGGTGATCAGCGCCTGGACCTCCGTGTTCTGAAGCACCTTGTCGATGCGGCTCTTCTCGACGTTGAGAATCTTGCCGCGCAGCGGTAGCACCGCCTGCGTGTTGCGGTCACGGCCCTGCTTGGCAGAGCCGCCCGCGGAGTCGCCCTCGACCACGAACAGCTCTGCCAGGCTCGGATCTTTGACCGAGCAGTCGGCGAGCTTGCCGGGAAGCGTCGAGTTCTCAAGCGCCGACTTGCGGCGGGTCAGATCGCGGGCCTTTCGCGCGGCATCGCGGGCGCGTTGAGCCTGTACGGCCTTCATGATTACCGCGCGCGCCTCGCTTGGGTTCTCCTCCAAGAACTCGGATAGCCCGGCATTGACCATCGACTCCACGAAACCGGCCATCCCGGGATTGCCGAGCTTGGTCTTGGTCTGACCCTCGAACTGGGGGTCGCGCAGCTTGACCGAGATCACGGCTGTCAAGCCCTCGCGCGCGTCCTCGCCGGAGAGGTTGTCCTCCTTCTCCTTGAGCAAGCCGTGGTCGCGAGCGTACTTGTTCAAGGTGCGGGTGAGCGCCGAGCGGAAGCCCGACATGTGCGAGCCTCCCTCGCGCGTGTTGATGTTGTTGGCAAACGAGTGGATCGACTCCTGGTAGGAAGAGTTCCACTGCATCGCGACCTCGACCGCGCCCTCCTCGCTCTCGCCGGAGAAGAACACGACCTTGCGGTGGACCGTGTCCTTGTTCTCATTGAGGTAGGCGACGAAGTCCTCGATCCCGCCCTCGTACTGGAACTCGGCCGAGTGCCCCTCGCCCCGCTCGTCGACGATCGAGATCTTTAGACCACGTGTGAGGAAGGCGGTCTCGCGCAGGCGCTCCTCGAGCGTATGGAAGTCGAAGTCGAGCGCCTCGAAGATGTCAGCGTCGGGGAGGAACGTGACGGTGGTTCCGGTGGGCGCGCCGGCGGCGAGCTTCTCGCCGCGCTGAAGCTCCTGCTGGGGGGCGCCGCGCGAATACTCCTGGGAGAAGGCATGGCCGTCACGGCTGACCTGAACCAGCAAGCGCTCGGACAGCGCATTGACAACCGACACGCCGACGCCGTGCAGACCGCCTGAGACCTTGTAGCCACCGCCGTCGCCGAACTTGCCGCCGGAGTGAAGAACTGTGAGCACGACCTCGACCGCCGGGCGACCCTCCTTCTCGTGCATCGCCACAGGAATGCCGCGCCCGTTGTCCACGACAGTGATCGAGTTATCGGGGTGGATCGCGACCGAGACCTCGGTGCAGAAGCCGGCCAAGGCCTCGTCCACCGAGTTGTCCACAACCTCATACACAAGGTGGTGCAGGCCCATGATGCCGGTCGAGCCAATGTACATGCCGGGGCGCTTGCGGACGGCCTCCAAGCCCTCGAGGACCGTGATGTCCTGCGCGTCGTAGCTGGCGTCGCCCCCCATCGTCGGGTCGCTGGCGCCGCCCTTGGTGGCAGGTTTGATCTGCGAGCTTGAGGTGTCGGTCGCCAAATGGTCCTCCAATGACGCAAGAACGCCCCGGAATCCGGGCCTATCGGGCCTCGATCCGGGGCGGGGAATTTGTTTATATAACGATAGCACAGCGGCCTCCCCGAACGACCCCCGGTGTGGTGCGGAAACGCCTGCAAATAAGCCAAAACGTGGCCTCCAGGGCGCTACTCGAGCAGCCCCTGGCGAAGGCTCTGCCGGGCCCGGCGCAGGCGGCGTCAGCCGGTGCGGCAGCGAAGCCTCTGGATGAGCTTCTCGCCAAGCGTCTCGTTGAGGCGCTCCACGAGCTCAGCGCCCATCAGATCGAGCTCGGCAGCCCATACGGCGTCGGCACACGTGATCGTGAGCACGCCGTCGCGCTCGCCCGTCGGACGACCGGCCTCGGCGATCGTCGCCCCGACCGCCTGAGCCCAGGCCCGCTGCGCCCGCGCGAGCGTCGTGGCGGGAGCAAGCGCGTCGGTCAGGCCCCCCAGCGCGAGCGACAGCGGCCTGGGTGCCCAGCGGCTCACGCGGCGACCGCTTCCTGAAGGATCGCCCCGGAGGAGATCCGTAGGCGCGTGACGGCGCGCTCGCCCGATCCCGGCACGTGCGCCAGGTCGGTGGTCGCAACCACGCTCTGTCCGCCGCTGCACAACTCGTTGGCGAGCAACTCTCGGCGGGGGAGGTCAAGCTCGCTCATGACATCGTCGAGCAGCAGCAGCGGAACGTGGTCGCGTTCGCGCGCGAGCACCGATCGCTCGGCCAGCAGTATCCCCAGTAGGGCTAGGCGCTGCTCGCCCTGAGAGCCATAGACGCGCAACTCGCGACCGTCGCGCAGAATCGCCAACTCATCGCGGTGAGGGCCGTGAGTGGAGAAGCCGCGTTCCAGATCGCTCGGTAGACGCATCTCCAGCTCCGCGAGGAATCCCTCAACGTCGGCGGCCTTCGAGCGTGGGCGGTACTCCAAACGGGGCTCGCCGGCGAGCCCCAGCTGGAGCGCGCGCTTGGCGAAGGGCTCCACAAGCAGAGACACTGCGGTCGCGCGGTCATCGCGCAAGGCAAGAGCATGGCGGGCAAGCTCGAGGTCCCAGCTCGGAAGCGTGGAGCGCGAAGCACGCCCGGCGCGAATACCAGCGATCAGGGCATTGCGCTGAGCGAGCGCACGGGAGTAGTCGTGGCGGGTGGCCACACGTCCGGGCCAAAGAGCGGCCACAAGCCGGTCCACGTGGGCACGGCGAAGTGCGGGTGCGCCCTTGAGCAGCTCCAGGCGATCCGGGGAGAAGACGCTTACGAGCGGACGCTGCTCCACGTCGATGAGGCGCTCAACGGGGGCGCCGTCGGCGGTCATGTGCTTCGGCGCTCCCGGCTGGAACCCGACGGTCAGCTCGTGTCGCCGGCCGTCGCTTGAAAGGCCGAGCACTACCCGCGTCGCCTGTGCCCCGAAGCGCACCAACTCTCGCTCGGAGCGAGTGCGCTGGGAATAGCCGGTGCAACCGAAGTAGAGCGCCTCGAGCAGGTTTGACTTGCCCGCTCCGTTGGGCCCGTGAACTACCGTCAGGCCTTCTCCGAGGCGCGCTTCGGCCCGAGCGTAGGTGCGAAAGTCGCGCAGTTGCACGCTGGTGACCCGCACTTCACCTAACCCCTCCAGGCCGTGACGCTATGGCCAGGCAGGTCAAGGGCGCACCCAAAGGGCACAGGCAGGTTCGCGCCGCGTGCTTCGCACACAAGCGAGCGGGGACAGAGATGCGCCGGCCATGGCGTCATGTGTTGAGCCGGATCGGCATGATCAGGTAGACGAACTCGCCGCCGTCGGGCGACTCGATCAAGCCTGGGCGCAGCGGACTTATGAGCTTCATAACGAGCTCGTCTGTCTCCACGCTCTCAAGACCATCCCGCAGGAACTCCGGGTTGAAGCCGATCTCAAAGGGCTCGCCCGAGAACGGGACGGGCAGCATCTCGCTCGCCTCGCCGACATCGGGGGTTTGCGCGGACACGGTGAGCTCCCCCTCGCTGAAGCTCAGGCGTAGCGGCGCGTTCTTTTGGGCGAGCAGACTGATGCGCCGCACGACGTCGGCCATCTCGGCGCTTGAGAGTCGCAGTTCGTGCTCGACCGACTCGGGCAGCAACTGCCGATAGTTCGGAAACTGACCGTCGATCAGCCGCGAGGAGAGCACGATCGCGCCGATCTCGAAAACGACCTGGTTCTGACCAAGGCTGATCGTCAGCTCTGGCTCCTCGGAGGACTGCGCGACCCGTGCCAGCTCCTGGAGGGCGCGGGCCGGCACGTTGGCCTCGATTGTGCCATCGAGCGCGGCCTCGAGAGGGGTGTGCTTGATGCTCAATCGGTAGGAGTCGGTTGCGACCATCGTCAGCTCCTGACCCCCGGCGGAGACAAGCACACCGGTCAGCACCGGCCTGGTCTCATCCTTGGATGCCGAGCGGGACACTTGAAGGGCCGTATCGACAAACGCTTGGGCCGGTAGCGCTACGCGGGTGGCGCTGTCCGGTGCGGGAAGGGTCGGGAAGTCCTCGGCGCGAAGCGTGCGCAAGTTGAACTTGGCTGGACCGGAGATCAATTCGACATCTTGCTCTTGAGAGCGCAGTTCGAGTGTGACTGTGTCCCCCGGGAGCGAGCGCACCACTTCGAGCAACAGGCGCGCCGGGAGCACCGCTACTCCCGGGTCGAGGATCTCACCAACCAATGGCACCCGCAGTCCTACCTCCATGTCGGTCGCGAGCAGCAGGGGTTGTTCTTCCTCGGCGGAGATCATTACGCCAGAGAGCGCCTGAACCGAGGCGCGGGAAGATGCCACTCGCGCGGCGGTTTGGAGCTGAGCCAAGAACTCAGCGGTAGAGAGAGAGAGCTTCACTTATGCACCTAGTAGGTCTATAGCTTTAGTAGGGGCTGTTGATATGTGTGTTGTGGGTGGATGCTAGGAATATTGGGTTGGGTCTGTGGAGAAGCTGTGACCAGAACCCTCGGAGTGTCTCAAGCCGATCGGTCAGCAGACTCGCCGGAGAGACGTGTGCGCAACTCTTCGACGGCGGTCCGGGAGGAAACGTTGGAGGAAATGCGCTCTCCTGTGCGCCGCCAGGCGTGAAGCACCGTGGTGTGGTCGCGCCCTCCGAACTCCCTTCCTATGGCTGGTAGGGACTCGTGGGTGAGCTCTCGCGCAAGATACATGGCGACCTGTCGAGGCCAGGCAAGGCGAGCGGTGCGGCCCGAGGATACGAGCTCTTCAGGGGAGACGCCGAACTGCTCGCAGGCGGCGGCCTTTATGTCGGCGATGGAACGGGAGGGAGGCTCTGCCGTCGGATAGAGGCCGTCGAGCACCTCGGTGGCGAGTTGCTCGTCCAGGGGACGTCCGGTCAGGGAGCTGAATGCGACTACGCGGATCAAAGCCCCCTCGAGCGCGCGAACGTTGACCGTGATTCGCTTTGCGATGACCTCGAGGGCGTTGACGTCCAGCGTCTGAAGGCCGTCGTGTTGGGCGCGCTTGCGCAAGATGGTCAGGCGTGTGGAGATGTCGGGGGCGCGGATGTCGGCGACCAGTCCCGACTGGAAGCGCTCTCGCAAGCGGTCTTCGAGTGCTTGAAGATCGGTCGGGGGCCGGTCGGAGGTGAGCACGATCTGGCTGCCCGCGTCGTAGAGGGCGTTGAAGGTGTGGAAGAACTCCTCCTCGGTCTTGGCCTTGCGCTCGAGGAACTGGACATCGTCGATCAACAGCACGTCGACGTGGCGAAAGTTGGCCTTGAACATGTCCAACCGCCCTGACCCGAGTGCCCTGAGAAAGTCATTTGTGAAGGACTCCCCGGTGGTGCAGCGCACGTTTAGCCCCGGGTCATAGGTGGCTATGAAAGTGGCGATCGACTGGAGCAGGTGGGTCTTGCCGACTCCGGGAGGGCCGCAGATGAAAAGCGGATTGTATGCCTGAGCCGGCAACTCGCTGACGGTCAGAGCGGCGGCGTGGGCGAGCCGGTTGGAGTCGCCGATCACGAATTGATCGAACGTGAGCTTGGGGTTGCCCCAGGCGGCCTGGGTGAGCTGTGGAGGAGGAGGATCTGTCGTGGAGGAGGTCGGACGAGGTGGTCTGTCCCCCCCTCCACTTCGCGGAGACTCGACGATGTCGACCGTCAGATCGGGGCCGAGCACGGCCGCCACGCTTGTCTGTAGGAGCCTCCCGAAGCGCTCTCTAACCCAGTGGGAGGTCTGAGGCGGCGCCTGCAAGACGAGGCTGTCCCCTAGGAGCTCAAGCGGCCTGAGGGGCTCCAGCCAGATGCGATAGACGGGCTCGTCGATGGTGGCCGAGAGCTCAGCTCGTACCTGCGTCCAGATTTGCTCGAGCTCGGCGCTCACGGCAGCGATGACCTGCTCCTTGCGGGAGAAAACGGGCGGAAATCATTCGTGGGGGGCCCGCGAGGAGCCCGGTCGACCGAATATATCCGAGGCCGCTCCTCCGCGCGCGGCGCGAGCGAGACCTGACCGCAAATGGCGAGAAATTCCGTGCTCGCCGAGGCCGAGCGATACGACGAGCGATGCCCTTTATACTTGGAGGTCCGGCGCAAGGCCGGCTGCCGCGGTCGGCGCCACCGCTCACGGTTGCGGCAGGAATACGAGCGCGGCCGGAGAACATTCATCATGAAGCGCACCTATCAGCCCAAGAAACGCAAGCGAGCCCGTGCCCATGGGTTCCGTGCCAGGATGCGCACGCGCGCCGGCAGGCTCACGCTCAAGCGGCGGCGCAGCAAGGGACGCAAGCGCCTGTCCACATAGTGCGGGACGCGCGATGATGGGGCGACCCCCCCGACGCGGTCGCCTGTCGCGCAGCGCGGAGTTCGAGCGGGTCTACCGCCAGGGTCGCTCGGTGTCCAATCGCCACCTCGTGCTCTACTCGTTTCCCAACGAGGAGGTCGAGCGCCCGCGGCTCGGACTGTCCGTGTCGCGGAAGGTGGGCGGCGCGGTCGAGCGCAACCGCGTCAAGCGCCTATTGCGCGAGGCATTCGACGGAGTGCAGGCGGAGCTCGAGGGAGGCCACGATGTCGTCGTGGTCGCCCGCCCGGAGGCTCGAGAGTTGGCAGAGCGGGAGGGCCTTGACGGCATCGGCGGCGCGCTTGCGGAGTTGCTCGGCCGGGCCGGCTTGCGCGGAGCTTCAGAGGCAGCTCCGGGGGAGCCCTCGCCGCCTGTGGCCGGACAGTGGGGACAGGACGAGTCGTGAGGGGCGCCGCTGTGGAGGTCTCGAGAGAGCGCCGCGCCGTCTTGCGGGCCGCTCGCAGGGCTGCTGTGGCGCCCGTGAGGGTCTATCGGCGCCTCATATCCCCAGCCCTGCCACGGCGCTGTAAGTACGAGCCCACGTGCTCGCGCTATGCCATACAGGCAGTCGGGGAGTACGGCATACTGAGGGGCCTCGTGCTCGCGACGTGGCGCTTGCTCAGGTGTAATCCGTGGAGCCACGGCGGCTACGATCCCGTGGCGGCTCAGGGTTTGTTCAAGGCCAACGACCGCCACGGGTCCTAGCGCAGCGCCTGCCCTAAATGTTCATCGTCGCCAACGTCATCCAGGAAGCCTTTTCGCCGCTGATAGCGGTGTTCGAATCGATCCTGGTGTTCATCCACGACAACGTCGTGGGCGGCAGTTGGGGGCTGGCGATCGTAGGACTGACGATCTTGATCCGAGCGGTGCTGGTGCCGCTCACGCTGAAGCAGTTCCGCTCGATGCAGGAACTACAGCGGCTCGCCCCGGAGCTGAAGGCGCTCCAGGAGAAGTACAAGGACGACAAGCAGCGCCAGCAGCAGGAGATCATGAGCTTCTACCGCGAGCACAAAGTCAATCCGTTCGCGTCGTGCCTGCCGCTGCTGCTTCAGCTGCCTGTGTTCATCTCGCTGTTCTACATGCTGCGCACCGACCTCAAGAAGCACATCTGCGGAGAAGCCCTCGTTCACAGCTACAACACGGCCTACCACACTGTGGTCGCCACAGTGGGCGGGCTGCCCTCGAAGTACATCGAAAAGACCAGCTGCGAGCAGGTGGCGCCGGGCTCTGGAAAATTCCTGTTTCTGCCGGACATCACCAACAAGGCGACGGGCGCGGCGTTGATCGTTCTGCTGGTGCTGTATGTCGGCTCTCAGCTTGCCTCGACCATGATGATGTCGGCTTCGGCCGACCCCAATCAACGGCGCTTGATGATGGTGTTGCCGCTGTTCTTCGTGATCATCCTGTACCGCTATCCGGCCGGTTTGCTCGTGTACTGGATCACAACCAACCTGTGGACGATCGGCCAGGGCTACTTCGTGCGCCGGCGGATTGGCCCGCCACCGACGGTATCCCCGAGTAAGGGGGCGAGCGCTGCGCTGGCTAAGGGTTCCTCGAACGGCCGGCCCGAGGGATCGGGTGGCGCGAAGGGAGAGCCGGCGCTGGCCGGCGCTGGCCCGGCGAGTGCTCCGCCGCCGCCGCCGCGTAAGAAGAAGAAGCGCTCGGGCAGGCGGCGATGAGCCAGACCGAGGAGCTTCGAGAGGAGGAGCAGGAGGACCCTGCCGCCGTGCTGCGCGAGTTGCTCGAGGAGATCGTGGACAGCCTCGGCCTCGAGGTGGACGTGCGCATCGAGCAGTCCGAGGGCACGCTGACCGGGTCCGTGGAGGGGGAGGACGTGGGCCTGTTCATCGGGCGCCGCGGGCAAACGATCGACGCCGTCCAGCACCTCGCCCAGCGGATTGTTTTCCACGGAGGCTCGCGTGACGCGCGCGTGACGGTCGACGCGGACGGCTACCGCGAGCGCCGCGCCGAGGTGCTGCGCTCGATCGCACTGGACGCGGCCGAGGAGTCGCTGCGCTCGGGGCAGGCGGTCGAGCTCGACCCGATGGGGGCGTCCGAGCGGCGCATCGTCCATGAGTATCTACGGGAGCGCGGCGAGGTCGAGACGCATAGCGAGGGCGAGGAGCCCGAGCGGTATCTGGTTGTGGAGCCCGCCGACACATGATGGCGTTCGCCCCCAGGCGGGTGGTCCCCGAGTTTCACGTGAAACGTCGAAGGACTCCAGGCATGGAGCGGTTATGGACGCGTCTATCGACATAAGGGGCTTGCTGGAGCGGTTGGGCACGCGCTACAGCTTGTCGGCGGCCCAGCTCGACCAGCTTGCGGACATCCTGAGCGCACTGTCGTTGGACGAGCACGCGCCGACGGCGGTGCGCGAGCCCCCGCAGGCAGTCGACGTGCACCTGGCCGACTCGCTCGTGGCGCTGGAGCTGGAGATAGTGCGCGAGGCCGGCGAGATAGCCGATATGGGCGCCGGTGCGGGCTTTCCGGGGCTGGCGCTGGCCGTGGCACTGCCGGACAGCACGGTGAGGCTTGTGGAGAGCCAGGCGCGCAAGTGCGCATTCATCGAACGGGTGGTGGCCGCCGCGCGGATCGAGAACGCCGAAGCGGTGTGCGCGCGGGCGGAGGAGTGGCCTGAGGGGATCGGCGCATACGATGTGGTGCTGGCGCGCGCGCTGGCGCCACAGCCGATCGTCTTGGAGTATGCGGCGCCGTTGCTGCGCCTAGGGGGAGCCTTGGTCGACTGGCGCGCTCGGCGCGATCCCGAGGAGGAGCGCATCGCGCTCGAGGCGGCGGAGCTGTTGGGTCTGAAGCGCGAGTCGATTCGGCGAGTGGAGCCGTATGAGGGTGTGCGCGACCACCACGTGCACCTCTACATGAAGGTTCGCGAGACGCCCGACAGGTTTCCACGCCGCGTGGGGATGGCCCGCAAGAAGCCGCTGGCGACGTGAATCGAGCGTCGCGCTCCCAGCGTCGGCCTGTCCGTGGGTGCCGTCGGGGGGCCACTTAACGGCGATCGACGCTAGCGTGCGGGCGACGATGGGAAAGGTTTACGCGATCGCCAACCAGAAGGGGGGCGTGGGCAAGACGACGACCGCAGTCAATGTGGCGGCGTGTATCGCCGAGGCAGGCTATGAGACGCTCGTGATCGACGTCGACCCGCAGGCGAACGCGACCGTCGGCCTGGGCTTGCCACGCTCGCAGAGGCCGGGGCTGTACGAGGTGCTTGCTGGAGAGAGCGCAGCCGCCGAGGCGATCGTGGACAGCTCGGTGGAGAAATTGAGGCTGCTGCCGGCGAGCCCGGGACTCGCGGGCGCAAACATCGAGTTGCCACGCATAGACGGGTTCGAGCAGCGATTGCGCCAGGCGATCGAGCCGATTCGCGGCAGCTTTGAGTACATCGTGCTCGACTGCCCCCCTTCGCTCGGCCCCCTGACGGTATGCGCACTGGTGGCGGCTGACCGGGTGATCGTGCCCGTTCAGACCGAGTACTTCGCGTTGGAGGGACTGGCGGGACTGCTCGAGACCTTGGGGCTTGTGCAGCGCGAGCTCAACCCGCGACTGACGGTAGCGGGGATGCTGTTGACAATGCACGACAACCGCACGAGACTGGGCAGGGACGTTGAGCGAGAGGTGCGCGAGCACTTCTCCGACCTGGTGTTCGAGACGGTGATCCCGCGCAACGTGAGGGTCGGAGAGGCGCCTAGCTATGGGTTGCCAGTCACCCACCACGATCCACACAGCGCGGGCGCCGCCGCCTATTTTGAGTTGGCCAAGGAGGTGGCCGCCCGTGGCTAAGCCGAAGCGAGGGATGGGCCGCGGGCTCGAGGCGATCCTGAGTGTGTCGGGCGAGGCTCAGACGGCGGATGAGCTGCGCGAGCTGCCCGTGGAGCTGATCGTCGCGAATCCGAATCAGCCGCGCAGGAACTTCGACGAGGAGTCCCTGGGCGCGCTTGCCGGATCGCTGGGGGAGCGAGGGGTGCTCCAACCGGTGCTCGTGAGACCCAAGCCGGGCGGGACGTACGAGCTCGTGGCGGGCGAGCGCCGCTGGAGGGCGGCGCAGATCGCGGGGTTGACGGAGATTCCGGCGCTCGTGCGCCCGCGCGACGACGCCGCCACGCTCGAACTGGCGCTGATCGAGAACATGGCGCGCGAGGACCTCAACCCGATCGAGGAGGCGCGCGCATGCGCGGCACTGGTCGAGGAGCTTGGATTGACACGCGAGGAGGTGGGGCGCCGCGTGGGACGCAGCAGGGTGGCGGTATCGAACCTGCTGAGACTGCTCGATCTGCCCGACGAGGCGATCGAGATGCTTGAGCGGGCCCAGTTCAGCGAGGGACACGGTCGAGCGCTGCTGCTGGCCGAGGACCATGGGGCTCGCCGTCGCCTCGCGCGGGACGCCGCGCGCGAGGGCTGGTCTGTGAGGGTGGTCGAAGCCCGCGCTCGTGAGGCGAACAAGGCGCAGGGGAACAAGCAGGAGAAGCGCCCGGTGCGCGCCAATCGCGGGGTGCATCCCGACCAACAGGAGGCCGCCGCCACGATCGCCACGACGCTCGAAGAGGCGCTCGGCGCCGAGGTGCGGGTGCGTGCGGAGAAGGCCGGTGGGTACCGCGCCGAGCTGTCGTTCGCGAGTCCTCAAGAAGCACACGCGATGGCGCAGAGGCTGCGCCCAACCGACGCCGCTTGACGGCGGGCGCTCACCGAGGACTGACGCTAGAATCGCTGGCTGCGGGCGATTAGCTCAGTTGGTTAGAGCGCTTCTCTGATAAAGAACATCCCCCCGCCATTTCGCCCGGAAATATGGGGCGAATAGGGCGGTTTCCGTCCGATTCCATCGCTACTATGTTCCATAGATGTTCCATCGAGGGAACGCATAGCGGGGTCGGTCGCGGTGAGCGTCCACCCATACAAGACCGCTGAGGGCACTCGCTATCAGGTGCGATGGCGCGAGGGCAAGCGCGTCCGCACGCGCACGCTGCTCGGCAAGAAGGAAGCCAACGACTTCGATGTCGAGGTCAAGTCGCGCAAGTTGCGTGGCGAGGTCATGCCTCGACCGGGGCGCGAGACGTTGGCAGTCGCGTACGACGAATGGAAGGCCCTGTACGGGCCACTGCTCGCCAAGAACACGCTCGACACGTACGAAGCTGTCTGGACTGCGCACGTCAAGGACCGCCACGACCACCACACGCTCGCCGAATGGGTTGCCGAACCGCAGCTATTCGAGACGCTGACCGCCGACATGCGCGAGCGCGGTGTCGGCAATGCCTCGCAGCGCAAGGTGCTCGTGGTCATGTCGGCCGTGTTCAAGGCGGCGGTGCGGTGGAAGAAGGTCGGGGTCAACCCCGTGCTCGCCGTGCCCAAGCCCGCTGGCACCCGCAAGCGCATCCCACATCCCCTCGCGCCGATGGTGGTGGAGCGTATCCGTCTGCAACTGCGTCGCCGCAAGACAAAGGACGAGAGTGGCGCGCGCAGCATCGCCGACGCCTGTCTGGTGGCGCTGATGGCTTACGCCGGTCTGCGGCCAGGCGAGGCTCTTGCGCTCACATGGGCCGACATCGGCACACGGACGCTCGCCATCGACAAGGCCGTGAGCGTCGGCGAAGAAGGACCGACCAAGACGCGCGGTGCACGCTCAGTGCCGATGGTGGAGCAGCTTGCCTCCGACTTGGCCGACCTTCGCGCGGCACGCGGCAACCCGACCGATGACCAGATCGTGTTTCCGGCTCACGGCGGCAAACACTGGTCGAAGTCGCAGTACAACAACTGGCGCAATCGCGTGTGGAAGTCGGCGATGAACAAGCTCGCCGACGGCGATCCCCCGCAACCGCAGTTCTGCAAGACCGTCCCGTACGACTGCCGTGGTTCGTTCATCAGTCTCCAACTCCGCGCAGGAGCGAGCCCGCTAGAGGTTGCCAGGTGGGCGGGACACTCGCCACAGGTCATGTTCGTGCACTACGCCAACGTGATTGACGAGCTGGTG
>CAAGKR010260286.1_pt1 | contig 17870 bp, 10 predicted proteins | sample 2556971 | NCBI WGS metagenome assembly CAAGKR01 (sample SAMEA5207829, study PRJEB30636) | soil metagenome | biome: forest; feature: boreal; material: soil | place: USA | collected 2011-09 | depth 1 m | reverse complement strand
GAATGGCCATGACCGGATGGTAGCGGGCGGGGCCGGCCGGCAACCGGCGGGCGTGCGGCCGTACTCGCGGTCGTCAACGTAGACTGCCCCGCATGTCCGACTTCCCGAGCCGACTCGAGGCGTTCCTGGCCGAGTACTTTCGCCTCAACCCGACGTTCGCGACCGCGATCGGGGAGCACCGCCACGACGATCGATGGCCTGACCTGACAGCCGCCGGCCGGGCGGAGCGTTCGGCGCTCACGGAACGGTGGCTGGCCGAGTTCGCCGCGATGGGGGGCCTCTCGCCCGATGAGTCGATCGACCGCGACCTGCTCGTCGGGGAGCTCGAAGCTGCGCGCTTCGCCGAGAAGGAGCTGCGCGAGGACGCATGGAACCCGCTCGACTGGGTCTACATCGTCGGTGACGGCCTGTTCACGCTGCAGGCCCGTGAATTCGCCCCGTTGGCCGACCGCCTCGTTTCGACCGCCGGCCGGCTCGAGGGGATCCCGACCGTCCTCGACGCCGCCCGCGAGACGCTCGTCGGTCATGGCGGGCGCCCGGTCGGGCGCTTCCAGACCGAGACCGCGCTCAACCAGCTGTCCGGGATCGATGAGCTCATCGGCGACGCCCTGGCCGCCGCCGAAGATGCGGCGGCGACCGATCCGGCCGTCGCCGCCGTCACGGCCCGCCTGACCGCCGCGGCCGAGACTGCCCGAGCCGCCGTGGCCGCCTTCGGGACCCACCTGCGCGAGGTCGTCCTGCCGCGCAGCGAGGGCGAGGGCCGGCTCGGGCCGGCGCTCTTCGCCTCGAAGATGCGCCACACGATGCGCTCGACGACGCTCACCCCCGAGCGGATCATGGCCGGCGCGGAGCGCGAGTACGTCGCGGTCCGGGCCGAGCTCGTCCGCCTCGCGCGCGACCTCTGGCCGACGTGGCGCGTTGGCGAGCCGATCCCCGCCGACGACAACGCGCTCGTCCGCGGCATCCTCGATGCCATCGCCGCTCAACACCCCAGGGCGGAGGACCTGCTCGACTTCTGTCGCACCGAGAATGCCCGGATCGAGGCGTTCTGCGCCGAACGCGATCTCATCGGACTCGCCGACGAGCCGCTCGTCATCCGCTGGACGCCGGCCTTCATGCGATCGTTCGGTGGCGCGCTGCTCTCGTCGCCCGGGCCGCTCGACAAGGGCCAGAAGGCGTTCTTCGCGATCACCCCGATGCCCGACGACTGGAGCGAGGAGCAGCGCGAATCGAACCTTCGCGAGGACAACGACCGGATGCTCCGTCTGCTGACCATCCACGAGGCGGTCCCCGGCCACTACCTCCAGGGCGTCCATGCCAACCGCTGCCCATCGCTCGTGCGATCGATCTTCGCCAGCGGGCTGTTCGCCGAAGGCTGGGCGGTCTATGTCACCCAGGTGATGGTGGACGTCGGCTACGACGCCGACGATCCGGCCCTCATGCTGACTCACTGGAAGTTCTACCTGCGCTCGGTCATCAACGCGATGATCGACGCGAAGATCCACTGCGAGGGGATGACGGAGGAGGAAGCGGTCGCGCTCATGGTCGATGGCGGCTTCCAGGAAGAGGCCGAGGCGCGTGCCAAGTTCGATCGTGCGCGCCTGTCGTCGACCCAGCTGTCGACCTACTTCGCCGGGTCACTCGAGATGTGGGAGATCGAGCGCGAGGTACGCCGGCGGGCGGCCATCGCGTCGGGCGACCCGCGCGGCGCCGCGGCGGTCCCGGAACCGCGCGTGGTCGGCGGGTTCGGCGAGACACCGGGGTTCACCTACCGCACGCACCTCGAGTCGGTGCTGGCCCACGGCACGCCACCGACCTCACTGCTTCGGCGGATCCTCCTCGGGTAGTCGCGACGGGGCGGGCCGGTGGCGGGTCGTCGGCCGGGCGCTGGATCCCTTCGAGGGTTTGCCGGCCGTCTTCGCGGCGGGCTTGGTGGCGGGCTTGACCGCGGGTTTTGCAGTCGTGATAGCCGGCGCGTTCGCCTTGGTGGCCCCGGGTTTCGGTGCCGGCCCGGCAAGCGCCGCCCGCATGCGATCGACCCGGTAGCCGGCGGCTTCGCCGGCGTCCGCCAGGCGAGCCGCGATGCGAGCACTCGATGTCACCGCCGCGGCGTTCGGCGCATCGATGGTGTCGAGGCGGACCGCCCAGGCGAGGACCTCCCGGAAGCGATCGCGATCGACGTAGTCGACGCCCTCCCAGGTGTTGACGCCCATGGCGACACGCGTCGCCTCCATCGCCAACCACCGCCCGACGAGTCGCGCGGCCACGACCCTGGCGGACCCGCGCATCGCCGACGGCCGCGGCAGGGCGAGCAGCACGCGGACCTGGTCGGTGACGGCCCACGCCTCGCCCTCGCCGAAGCCGGTGTCGTGCAGGCCCGTGACGAGCGCCCCGGGGAGTCGCAGCTCGTCGTACCACGCCAGGCTCGTCGCTGCGACGTCGGCGCCCCGGGCGAGCGCGCCCGTCCGGCTGATGGCCAGCCATGCGAAGAGGATGGCGCGATCGCGCCGGTCGAGTCCGTGTCGCCGCTCGGTCCCGGCCGTGCCGTCCCCAGGAGCGTCGTCCGGGTCGCGACCCCGGTCGGCCTGCGCCGCCACCGCGGCCGCGAACGCGGCATCGGCGGCGGAGACCGCCATCCCCACGAACGCCCGCTCCGCGCGCTCCCGGATCTCCTTCGCGACCGAGGCGGGATCGCCATCGACACCGGTCCCTTCCACGATCGCGGCGAGGAATGTGCCGATCCGGCGCTCGAGCTCATCGAGCTGCGCCTTCGTCGCCACGCCATCCATGACCGCGACCGTCAGCCCGTCCGCGAAGAGCGCCCGGAACGGAGCGTGGATCGGCTCGAGCTGGAGCCCGCGCAGTGCGTCGTCGAGGGACGGGACCCCCGCCCCGGCGAGCCGCGCCGCGAGTCGGGCCCACTGGCCGGCGACGCCGTCCCAGACCTCACGGAACTCCCACATGACGTGGGCGCCATAGGCGTCGAGCGAGATGGCCATGCCCTCATCCCAGACCTGGCGGCAGGAGCGGATGAACTCGAGACCGGTCCGCGCGTCCCGGAACGCGATGAACGCCCCGGGCTCGTTCGGCAATCCGAGACCCTCCGCCAGCGAACGGCGGACCTTGCGCTTCGACCCGTCGGGGCCCTTGACCGCATACCGGGCCGACTGGCGGATCGAGCCGCTCGTCGAGCCGAACCGCGTGTGGTAGAGGACGACCGAGCGCTGGCGGCCGGATCCGTTCGAATACGCCAGGACGCTCTCGTCGATGTGCCCGGCACCGGTCACGAAGTCGTAGAGCAGGAAGTCATCCGCCGCGGCGAACCAGGCCCGCCGGTGGAGGAGCGGGAAGATCTCGCGCTCGTGGCGCTCCACGAGCCAGGGATCGGGCCGCTCGTCGAGCATCGCCCGGCGGAACTCCATCCCGTATTTCTCGCCGAAGCCCTCGACCTGCCCGTGGCCCAGCATCGGCAACCCAGGGAGTGTCGCGAGGACCGTCGCGACCCCGAAATACTTGTCGCCCTTGCCGAACTGCTCGAGGGCCGTCTTCTCGTCCGGGTTGCTCATGAAATTGACGTAACGCCCGAGGATCTGGGGGTCGAACTGGATGGTCTCCTTGATGACCTTGCGGTACCGGGCCCCGTCCTCGTCGCGAAGCATGTGCATGAAGGCGCTGTTGTAGACGCGGTGCATCCCGAGCGTCCGGACGAAATAGCCTTCGAGCAGCCAGAACGCCTCGGCGAGCAGGAGCGTGTCGGGGACCTCCAGGGCGACCCGGTCGACCACCTCGCGCCAGAACTCGTTCGGCATCCGCCGGTCGAACTCCTCCTTCGGGAGGGCGTATTCGGCGCGCGATGGGATCCCGCCGGCGGAGCCCGGCTCGGGCCACCACAGGCGCTGGATGTGTTTCTTGGCGAGGACCATCGCGGCATCGAACCGGATGATCGGGAAGTGGCGGGCGACATCGAGGATCGTCTGGATGACCTGCTCCCGGACCGCCGGGTCGATGAAGTCGAGCTGGGCCGTGTCGTTCCACGGGAAGCTCGTGCCGTCGTTGCCGTGGTAGACGTAGCGGGTGTCGCCGGTCTCGCGGTCGGACCGCTTGAAGACGACGGCGGCGTCGCTGTCGTCCCAGTAGTGGTCCTCGAGGATGATCTCGACGCGCGGATCGGACGAGAGGTCCGGCCCGATATAGGTGTACGCGGGGTAGGGGGGCTCGGGGAGCGAGAGGAACCACTCCGGATGCTCGATGACCAAGCGAGAGTCGATCCCCATGTGGTTGGGGACCATGTCGCTCGCGAGGCGGATCGCGCGCGACCATGCCCGATCCCGCAGCCGCTGGTACGCGGCCTCGCCACCGAGGTCCTCGGCGATCCGGTAGTCGTCGAGCGAATATGCCGAGGCGACCGCGTCCGTGTTGCCGCGCAGCCGCTTGATCTTCTCGGATGCCTTCGAGCGCTCCCACAGCCCGATGAGCCACAGCCCGGTGACGCCCCAGCTCGCGAGCTTGTCGAACTCCTCGTCGGGGATCGCATCGAGCGTACGGATCTCGCGGCCATGCGTGCGCGACAGCTGGTCGAGCCAGACATAGGTGCTCTTGGCGATGAGCACGACGCGCGGCATCCAGGCCGAGTCCGACGAGAACGCCTCGGGCTCATCCGCGGCGCCACCGAATGACGGGGTCTGCGTCGGCCCGCCACCCGCCCCACCACCACCGCCGCCGGGCCCGCCACCGAAGCGCATGTGGAGCGCACGCTCTTCTTCGGCGAGGATCCCGATGGCCAGGTCGAACCGGCGGAGCAGCGTCTCCAGGCTGGTGCCCAGGACGATCCCCCAGGTCGAGCGGATGAAGCGGAGCTGGCCGGCGAGCGACGTCGGGGCTTGGCGAGCGGGCAGGCGCAGGAGCTCGATGAGCGACGTCCCGGCGTCGTCCATCGGCGGGCCGTCGGCGAAGGTCGTTTCGATCCGGGCGATCGCGTCGCGGTAGCGCGTCCCTTCGACGAGCGTCCTGTCGTCGATCAGCTCGCGCAGCGGGCCCACCGCCGGGTTCTCGTTGGCGACATGGGTCAGGAGCAGCTCCTCGAGGCGATGGACGGCCGGTTCGGGCTCCGGGCCCCGTCCCGGGAACTCCTCGCCGAACCGGTCGAGCAGGCGTCCCGCGTCCGGGCCCAGCCGGGTTTCGAGATCGTCGAGGGCGGCCTGCATCGCCCCGGGCCGCCGTTCTGCCTCATACCGGGCGATGAGGAGGTGGCCGACTTCATGGAGCAGACCGAGCGCCCCGATATCACCGGCCTGGATGGACGGCGTCCCGGGCGGCCGGGCGCGGTTCATCCGATCCGACAGGCGCCGGATGGCGGCGACATCCGCTACGACCAGGTCGCCACGCGTCCCGATCAGCGGCCGATCGACGGCGTACCGCGCGCGTGGCTCGCGCCGGATATGGAACTCCCGGAACTGGCGACGATGGTCGCGCATCGGCGAAGCATGGCACGCCGGCCGGTCGGGGTGCGGCCGACCGTCAGCTCGCGACGGACCTGACGGGCACGAGGGGCTCGGCGCCCTCGCCGACCGCTGCGTGCTCGATGGCGCGCCGGAGCAGCTCGAGGCCCGAGGGATCGAAATCGTAGGTCCACGGCCGGATGCGGTCGGGCCGGGAGAAGCTGCGTTCGAGACCGGCCGCGAGGGCCTCACGCGACATCAGGATGACGTCCGCGGTCCGGTCGATGCGCTCGAGGTCGTCCGCCTCCCCGATGAGCGCCGAGACGATCTCGACGCCGTTCGCCCCCGACATCGCGAGCGTCTCGCGGATGTTGTCCGAGCCGCGCCCCGATGCGCAGATGAGCCCGACGGTCGACCCGGTCGGGAGACCGGCGATCTCGTGGACCAGCTCGATATAGGCCGGGCCGATGAGCATCGCGACGACCGGGACGCGGCCGGCCACGAGCGCCTGGGCCTCGTCGGCGTGGAAGGTCGTCGTGGCGACGAGGTCGTAATGGAAGCGATCGAGGCGATCGGGGAGGTCGTCGAGGAGGGCGCCCTCGGCCTCGATCAGGCCGGGGAATTCGTTGCCGAGCCGTTCCGCGTCGTAGCCGGCATCGGCGTTCGTGCATTCGGCGTAGAGGACGCGGACGAGCGGTCCGGGCCGCTTCCGTTCGGTGGCGGCGGCGAAGGTCGCCGCGGCGAGCTCATCGGCCGTGAAGCCGGCATGCGCCGCACGCCGGAGCATCTCCGAGACGATCCCGGCGAGCGCCTCCGTCCCACGCCGCTGCGGCGGGCGTGCGGCCACGTGCGTGCCGGCCCCGTGGCGACTGGTGACGTACCCGGCATCGGCCAGTCGTCGGTAGACCGCGCGGATCGTGTTGGGGTTCACCCGCAGGGCCGCACCCAGTTCACGAACCGGTGCGAGCCGCGAACCGGGCAGCAACCGACCGGAATCGATCTGGTAGGCCAGCTGCCAATAGATCTGGGTGGAGATCGGGACGTCGGAATCGCGCTCGACATCGAGGGCTCGACCGGTCCTTGCGCTTTCGACCCCGGATCCGCGATCCTCGCTCGTCATGGCGTCCTGACTCAACCTGCGCGCCGACTTCGACTAGCCAACCATAGCAACCCGGGAGGTCAGGCGAGTTCCTCGACGGCACGGTCGTGCTCGGTCGTCACGGCGTGCGTGACGGTGACGGTCCGGTGCGCGCCGCCGGGCAGCGAGATCGGCCAGGCGAGCAGGAGCCCGGCACCCTGGTAGACGCGCTCGAAGCCACCTTCCGAGTTCGAGATCGTCTCGACCGGCGCCCACCAGACGTCGGCGGGGTCGGAGATCGTCGTCGCGACGGCCACCCCGATGTGATCGTTGCCCTGCGCGAGCCTCGTCACACCTGCCGCGGTGCCCCGGCTGTCGTGGCTGGCCTGGTCCCCGCCCACCACCAGCCACGCCGCAGGATTGGCGCCCCCACCGAGCATCATGATCGTCCACTCGAGCCCGAGGATCGCGTCGACCTTCACCTTCGACCGATTGGCGATGGTCAACGTCAGCCCGAGCGTGGGGGAGCGCCGGTCGCCTCCGAGGACGACCGTCTTGGTCACCTGGATCGTCGCGCCGGCGTGGTTCTCGCCCTCCACCGTCGCCTCACGCGTCGCGACGAGCCGGTCCAGCTCGAGCGACTCGATCTCGTAGAGGTCCGCCACGGCGTCGCTCAGCTCCACGGCCGTGCCGTTCGCCCATGATCCCGGTGTCGTGTCCGGCGCCAGGAACCGGACGAGGCCCGAGCGGCGCTCGTACGGGTCGTAGTGGAGCAACTCCGCCAGACCGGGTTCCTTGACCAGGAACTGCTCGTGGATCGAGACCGGGGCGGCCTCCTTGCCGGCCCGCATGGGGTCTGCCGCCGCATCGGCAAGGGCGGCCTCATGTTCACGGAGCGCCTGGTGGTAGGCCTCCGGCCGGCGCCGCAGGACGGCGCACAGCGCGTGGCGGACCGGCCGGACGTCCCAGCCGCCGATCCCGGCGCCCTCGGCGAGGTCGACGGTCACGACCTGACCGGGGCTTGCCAGCCGGACCTCATCGATGCCGTCGAGATCGAGGTCGCGCCGCTCCGCGACATGGAGCCGTCCCGCGGCGGTATCGGCGAGATCCTCGGCCGCGATCAGGTGCTCGTAGGTCGCGAGCCGCACGTGGCTGAGGTAGATGCCGCCGAAGAGACCATGCCAGTACGAATCGTTCGATTGGCCCTGGTAGAGGTGGTCGAGAGCGAGCGACCGGGTGCGGCCCGCGGGCATCGCATCCACGCCGTCCGAGGTTCGCAGCATCTGCTTGTGGAGGTCGTTGACCTCGCGGTACTTGACCTGGAAGTTGCGCCACGATGCACCGCGCAGCCAGCGGGCCTCGGGGCGACCCTCGGCCACCGCCGCATGGAGCGTGGCGGCGAATGCCCGGCTCTCCTCGGGCGGGAGCGCCCATTCGCCCATCTCGGCATAGGAGCCGGTCGGGACGTAGACGCGACCGATCGGCGGATGCGCTTCGAGCCAGGCCGAGGGTGTGACCGTCGTCAGCCACGACGCATTGGCTTCGAGCGCCCTGAAGAAGCGCTCGACCCAGTCGCGCTTGCCCCAGCAGTGCTCCCAGGTCGTCGGCCACGCGCCGAGCTTCTCGCCGTCGTCGCCCATCATCCCGACCCGCGTGCCGTCCTCGGTCGCGTGCTCGCGCAGGTAGTCGATGACCTCCTCGACCTCGCGGAACGGGATCCGGTAGCGCAGGCCCTGCTCGGTCCCGAAGACGCGCAGGAGCCGGCCCTGGTCCTCGGTCGTGTACGGACCCCAGAGATCCTCCTCCGGGATCGCCGCGGCGCGGAAATGGGCATCATCGAGGATCGTCCAGTCGTAGCCGGCGGCCACGAGGGAAGTCGGCACGTCCGGTTCCCAGACACGCTCCGCGAGCCATGCGCCGGCAGGCCGCCGCCCGAACAGCGTCTCGAGCTCATCCCCCATCCGGACGGCCTGCCCGATCCGGTCGCGCTCAGGCAATGAGGCGAGCACGGGCTCGTAATAGCCGCCGCCGACGATCTCGATCTGCTCGTGTGCCACCAGGGCCCGTAGCCGATCGATGAAGTCGGGCCGCTCGGATCGCAACCACTCGAGCAGCGGACCCGAGTAGTGGAGCGAGAGCCGGACCGTCGGATGGCGCTCGAGCGCGGCCACCATCGGCTGATAGGCCTGCTCGTAGACCTCGGCGATGACCCAACCGAAGTTGCCGACCGGTTGATGGTTGTGGAGGGTGAGGGCCAGCGAGATGCGCCGAACCACGGAGCGTCCCGTCAGCCCGCTTCGGTGACGACGGGCACGACGACGGGCTCGAAGACGGGCACACCGGCCGCCGGCAGGTAGAGCGATTCGGTGTACTCGTGGAGCATCCGCGTCGTCGAGAAGCGCCACAGCGCGGTCGCCATCGCGCGGCGCATCACATCCAGCCAGCGGGGCGGGAGTCCGGCCGGGTCGCGTTCGTAATATCTCGGGACGATCTCTTCCTCGAGCAGTCGATAGAGGTCCTGGGCGTCCCGCCAGTCCTGCGCGGCCTCGTCCGGGTCGGTCTCGCGATCGCCGATCGCCCAGCCATTGTCACGCTCGTAGCCCTCGTCCCACCAGCCGTCGAGGACGCTCACGTTCGGGACGCCGTTCTGGGCCGCCTTCATCCCCGACGTGCCGGACGCCTCGAGCGGCCGTCGCGGGTTGTTGAGCCAGACATCGACACCCTGCACGAGGAACCGCGCCACGCGCATGTTGTAGTCCTCGAGGATGAAGACCCGCCCGCGCAGTTGGGGCGAACGCGAGCGCTGGAAGATCTCCTGGATGACATGCTGGCCCGGACGGTCCGCGGGGTGGGCCTTGCCGGCAAAGACGACCTGGACCGGTCGATCGGCATCGGCCAGCATCTTCGCCAGCCGGTCGATGTCGCTGAACAGGAGGCCGGCCCGCTTGTAGGTCGCGAACCGACGCGCGAAACCGATCGTCAGGACGTCGGGATCGAGCGCGCGCTCGAGCTCGGCGAGCACCGACGGCGCCTCGCCGTGGCGGGCGAACTGGCTGCGCAGCCGGCCGCGCGCGAAGTGGGCGAGCTCTCGCTTCTGGCGCAGGTGCGCGTCCCACAGGTCGCGTGCCGGGATGCGCTCGAGCCGCTCCCAGAACCGACCGTCCGCGGTGCTCTCGTCGAGGTCGTCGAGGACGCCGCCGAGACTCTCGATGAGCTCGGCGATCGGCTCGCCGATCCAGGTCGGGCCGTGGATGCCGTTGGTGATCGCGAGGATCGGGTGGTCGAGGATCCGCTGCCAGGTCGCGTTTGCGGTTTCGGCGTGGAGATGGCTCACCGCGTTGGCCCCGCGAGTGAGCCGCAGCGAGAACGCCGTCATGTCGAAGCCGCCCGCATCCTCGTCGACGCCGAGACCGAGGTCCAGGACCTGCTCGACCGGCACCCCGCCCGCATCGAGGAGGGGACCCGCGACGCGCCGAACGAGGTCGGCATCGAAGCGCTCGTTGCCGGCCGAGACCGGGGTGTGGATGGTGAAGACGCTGTTGTCCCGGACCTTCTTCCACGCGTCTTCGAGCGGCACCTTGCTCGCCACGTACTCGCGCGCCCGTTCGGCCAGCAGGAACGCCGAGTGGCCCTCGTTCAGGTGCCAGACGGCCGGCGCCAGACCGAGCGCCCGGATCGCCCGCACGCCACCGATGCCGAGGACGAGCTCCTGGTGGAGGCGCATCTCGCGCCCGCGGACGTACAGGATGTTCGTGATCGGCCGGTCCGCCTCATCGTTCTCCGGCAGGTCCGTATCGAGCAGGAGGACGGGGATCCGTCCGACCTGGGCCAGCCAGACGGCGATGGACAGATCGCGTCCCGTCAGCTCGAGTGTCACGGTCAGGGGTAGCCCCGAGGCGTCCTGGACGCGGCTGAGCGGGAGGCGGCTCAGGTCGTAGTCGGGATAGTCATGCTCCTGGTGGCCGTCGGCGTCGATCGTCTGGCGGAAGTAGCCCTTGCGGTAGAGGAGCCCGACGCCGATCACCGGCAGCGCCATGTCGCTGGCGGTCTTCATGTGGTCCCCGGCGAGCACCCCGAGGCCGCCGGAGTAGATGCCCAGCGATTCGTGGAAGCCGTATTCCGCACAGAAGTACGCGATCGGTCCGGGGAGGGAGTCGCCGTACCGGCGCTGGAACCAGTGGTCGGCGCCGTTCGCCATGTAGCTGTCGAACTCGGCCAGGACGTCGTGGTACTCGGCCAGGAACTTGGCGTCATCGAGGAGCCTCGACCACTCGGTCGGGCCGCTGATGACCGGGATCGGGTTCCGATAGCGCGCCCAGGCCGTCCGGTCGATCAGGTTGAACAGGCCACGCGTCCGTGGGTGCCACGACCAGTGAAGGTTGTAGGCGAGGCGCCGGAGGCCTTCGAGCCGGGGTGGGAGCGGAAAGCTCGCAGCCGGGATCGAAGGGACGCGGACGGGATCCATGAGGCGGCATGATACCGGGTCGACCATGGCGCCGAACCAGGATCACCGAGTCGCAACCTTGCGGCAGGATGCCACCGGCCACGAGGGCGGCGCGTAGGATGCCCGACATGCCGCTGCGCGTCGTCATGCTCGCCTCCGAATGCGAACCATGGGCCAAGACGGGGGGCCTCGCCGACGTCGTCGACGCGCTGGCGCGCGCGCTCGGCGAGCTGCGCGGTGACGAGATCGAGACACCGGTCGAGGTCTTCCTGCCGCGCTACCGGGGCGTCCCCGAGCCGCCCCGGATCGAGCGGACGGTCGGCCTGCGCGTCCCGGACCCGCGTTCGCCCTCTGGCAACAGCACGGTGCGCATCCTCGATGTGCCCGCGGATGGCTACCGGCTGCGCCTTGTCGACCACCCGGCCGCGTTCGATCGCGAGGGCTACTACGGCGATGACGCGGGCGACTACCCCGACAACCCGTGGCGGTTCGGCCTTTTCTGCCGGGCCGCGCTCGAGGCGCTGCGGGCGGATGGCCGTCCGCTCGACGTTCTTCATCTGCACGACTGGCACGCCGGTCCGGCCGCGATCTACCGCGAAGCCCGCTATGCGGACGACCCGACGATCGGCGGCGCCGCGATCGTCATGACCCTCCACAACCTCGCCTATCACGGCTGGATCCCGCGCAGCGCGCTCGGCCAGCTCGGCCTGGCGGCCGGTGACGGCGTCGTCGCCCGTGGGGCCGATGGCCTCGACCTGCTCCTGAACGGGATCGAGCGCGCCGAGCTCGTCAACACGGTCTCGCCGACCTTCGCGGCCGAGGCCCTGACGCCCGAGTTCGGGATGGGGCTGGACGGAGCGCTCCGGGCGAAGGGCGACCGTTTCTTCGGGATCCTCAACGGCCTCGATACGCGGGTCTGGGATCCGGCCGACGACGGCGACCTTGCGGCGCCGTACTCACGCGAGGACCGCGCGGGGAAGGCCGTCTGCCGGGCGGATCTCCTGGAGCGGATCGGGTTCGACCCTGGGGACGATGGGGCCGTCATCGGGATGATCGGCCGGCTCGATCCGCAGAAGGGGTTCGACCTGCTGGCCGGCGCAGCGCCGACCCTGCTCGAGCGCGGGGTCCGGCTGGTCGTCCAGGGGAGCGGCCACCCCAGCCTCGCCGACCCGTTCCGCGCGATCGCCATCGAGCATCCTCGCCAGGTCGCCTTCATCGAGCGGTTCGACCGCGTCATGGCCCGCAGGATCTATGCCGGGGCGGACTTCTTCGCGATGCCGTCGCGCTTCGAGCCGTGCGGCCAGGGCCAGATGATCGCGCTCCGCTACGGCACCCCCCCGATCGTCAACCGCACCGGCGGCCTCGCCGACACGGTCATCGACGAACCGAGCCATCCCGGCGCCGGCACCGGCTTCAGCTTCTCGGGCGCGACCACGAAGGGGTTGCTGCAGGCTTGCTCGAACGCGATCCGCCTGCGCAAGCGCGGCGGGGCCGCGTGGGAGGGTCTGCTCGATCGCGGGATGGCGGTCGACTTCGACTGGGTGACCGGCTCCGCGCCGCGCTACGTCGAGGCCTACCGGCGAGCGATCGGGATCCGGCGGGAACCTTGACCGCCGCCCCGGTGGCGGGCCGCGTCAGCCGAGCGCGCGGAGCAGCGCGAGCGTCAACGCCGCCGGATTGAGCCGCTGCGGCGCATGCGGGCCATCGGCGAGGGTGAGGATGTGCGCCGACCCGACGCGCGCGGCGAAGGCCGGCAGGGTCTCGTCGGGCATCAGGCCGCCGGCCGCGACCTCGCCCCGCACGATCCAGAGATCGATCCCATCGGCGGCCGGATCGGAGAGGTCCGCCAGTCCACCGTCCCAGTCGCCGTTGTCGATGAGGACCGTGCGCGCCGCCGCGACATCGAGCTGGACGAGCGCTTCCGCCTTGGCTCGGACGTCCTCGGGCGTCCAGGCCGGGTTCTCGCGGGTCAACGCGATGATGCCGGCATCGACGTCAGGGTAGGGCTGCCCCGAAGGATCGCTCGCGAGCGCCGAGATGCTCGCATGGGGGATCGCGGGCGGATCGAGCAGGACGAGGCTTGCCGGCCGGATACCGGCTCGGGGCAGGGCAGCGACGGTCATGGCGCCCCAGCTGTGACCGACGATCTGGAGCTGCGGGACGTCAAGCGCCGCGGCCCGGACCCAGGCGGCCACGTCCGCGGCGTTGTCGCGGAACCGGTGATGACCCTGCCAATGGCCGGTGAGGCCGTGGCCGGGCAGATCCACGGCGACCACGCGCCGTCCGGTCGCGGCCAGGGCGGGCCCGATCCGCCACCAGATCCTCGCCGACGACGTGACGCCGTGGACAAGGACGAGCGGGCGACCGTCGGCCGCTCCCCAGGTGATCGAGGAGAACGGGATCCCGGCAGCCAGGGTCGTGCGTCGTCGACCGGGATCGGACGAGGTCGCGTCCAGCGCTGCCGAGACCGCTGAAGGGAGATCCGCCGACGTCGCCGCGATCGGGGCGGGGAATGAGCGTGCCACGACGGCGACCGTAGCACGGTACGATGGCGCCATGGCCAAGCAATTCGTCGTCGAGTTGAAGAACGAGCCGGGCGCGATGGCGACGCTCGCCGAGGCACTCGCTGCGCGTGGCGTCGACCTCCGGGCGATCGGTGGCGGGAGCATCGGCGACAGCGGGCACGTGATCATGACGACGGCCGACGACGAGACCGCGAAGGCCGTCCTTGACGAGAAGGGCTACAACTACATCGAGGGGGAATCGATCCTCGCCGAGGTCGACGACCGGCCGGGCGGGATGGCCCGCCTCGCACGCGCCCTGGCCGACGCGAACGTCAACATCTACGGCCACCTCTTCCTCGGTCGCTGGGGCGACAGCGCCACGTTCGCGTTCGTGGTCGACGACCCGGAAACGGCGCGCCCGATCCTGGAGCGCAAGGACTAGCGACTCGACGACGTGAGCCGTCGTCGGCTCTTCCGGTCGACATCGGCTATGCTGGGGGCCGTCGTGCTCGATGGGCGTTCCGGTCAACGCCCCGGTCTCATACCGTTTCGACCTCGATCCACACCTACGCCCTGACCGGGCCCCGCTGCGGCGGGAGGGCCTCGTCAGGAGCCACTCCTCCATGTCATTCGATTCTCTCGGGCTGTCGCCCGAGCTCCTCCGTGCGGTCGCCGGCCAGGGCTACACGGAACCCACCCCTGTCCAGAGCAAGGCCATCCCACTCGTCCTCGCCGGGCGAGACGTGCTTGCCGGCGCCCAGACGGGGACCGGCAAGACTGCCGCCTTCGTCCTCCCGATGCTCCAGCGTCTCCATGCCTCACGGCCGACCGGCCCGCGCGTCATCCGGGCGCTGATCCTCACGCCGACCCGCGAGCTCGCACTCCAGGTCGAGGAAAGCGTGCGGACCTACGGCTCCCAGGAGCCGATCCGCTCGACCACGGTCTACGGCGGTGTCGGCTTCGACCCGCAGGTGCGCGCGCTGCGCGCCGGTCCCGAGATCGTCGTCGCGACGCCGGGTCGCCTGCTGGACCACCTCAGCCAACGGACCATCGACCTGTCGCACGTGGAGATCCTCGTCCTCGACGAGGCCGACCGGATGCTCGACATGGGCTTCATCCGCGACATCCGCAAGGTCCTCGCGGTCCTGCCCCCGCGTCGCCAGAACCTCCTCTTCTCGGCCACCTTCTCGGACGAGATCCGGCGGCTCGCCGACGGCCTCCTCGACAACCCGGCAGCGGTCCAGGTCACGCCACGCAATACGCCGACCGAGCTGGTGACCCAGGTCGTCCACATGGTCGACCGCGAGCGCAAGCGCGAACTGCTCAGCCACTTGATCAAGACCGGTCGGATCGATCAGGCGCTCGTCTTCACCCGGACGAAGCACGGCGCCAACCGACTCGCCCAGCAGCTCGATCGCGACGGCATCCTGGCGACCGCGATCCACGGCAACAAGAGCCAGCCGCAGCGCGTCCGCGCGCTCGCCGACTTCAAGGCCGGCCGGTTCACGGTCCTCGTCGCGACCGAGGTCGCCGCGCGCGGTCTCGACATCGAGGCGCTCCCGCACGTCGTCAACTTCGAGCTGCCGATGGTCCCCGAGGACTACGTCCACCGCATCGGGCGGACCGGACGCGCTGGCGTCGACGGCGATGCCGTCTCACTGGTCTGCGTCGACGAGCTCAAGCTGCTCAACGACATCGAGCGCGTCCTCGGCCGCGGCATCCCCCGCGAAACCATCGAGGGCTTCGAGCCCGATCCGCGCATCCGTCCGGAGCCGATCCTCCGGGGTGGTCTGGGCGGAGCACGGCCGCAGGGCCGTTCGATGGCCGGCGCGCCCCGCCATGCGGGTGCTCCACGACCGATGACCGGCGCGCCGCGGCATCCGGCTGCTCCCCGTCCCGGCGCTGCGGCCCAGCATCCGGGCGCACCGCGACCTAACGGCACACCGCGACCCGGTGGCGCTCCTCGTCCAGGCGGCTCTTCTCGCCCGGGTCATCGAGGGGCCGGTTTCGCCGGGCCGCGACGCCCGGGCCAGGGGATCGGCAACGGGGGTGGGCCCCGACCCGCGGGCCCGTCGTCACGACCCGGTGGCGCCGCTCCTCAGCCCCGACCGGCCGCCGGCCAAGGCCATGGTCAGCCGCGGCCGGTCGGTCCCGGTGGCGCCATGCCGGGCGAGCGATTGGCGCGCCAGGGCGGCCGTCCGCAGGGCTGAGCCGGGCAGGCCCGCCGATGGTCCGGTTTGACTCCTGTCCGGATAGGGGCATACTCAGGCCGACGGGCCCGCGCCGCTGAACTTCATCGGCCACGACGCTCGACACTTACGAGGTGTCGCTTTGCGTCGCCCGTTTCTCTCCCGATCCATCGCCGTCCTGCTGACCGCTGGGGCGCTGCTCCTCGGGTCCCTTGCGCTCGCCGGCGGTACGACCGCGGCGACGAAGATCGCCTCGACCACGACGTGCAGCAACGGCGTCGCCAACACCGGCGGCCTCGGCCTGATCTGCCAGGTCACCGTCGTCAACACGATCAGGTCCAGCGGCGGGACCGCCAGGGTGACCGTCCTCGAATGTCATGGCGCCGCGGGTCACCCGCGGGCATCGTGCACGACCAGGATCAGCAACCTCACCGGGCTCGTGACCAAGGTCACGCAGTGCAATGACTCGATCAACGGCGGCGGCGGCACGCTCCGCTGCAGCGTCCAGGTCACGAACCAGTTCGTCGGCATGAGCCCTGGTGCGACCGCTGCCTCGGTCAACCAGTGCGTCGGCTCAGCCGGCGGCGGTGGCATCAAGATCATCTGCAACCCGTTCCCGGCGACGACCACCGGCGCGACGATCACCCAGTGCGATGGCTCGGCCAATGGCGGCGGCGTCGTCAAGGGGTCGACCTGTACCGCGACTGGCACGAAGTCCTCGGCGCTCAGCGTCAGGATCAACCAGTGCAACGGCTCCGCCAATGGCGGTGGTGCGCTCATCATCTGCTCGGCGAACATCACCAACCTGCGGGTGTCCGCGGCGAGCATCGCTTCGGGCAGCGTCCCGACCGGTCCGCCGACCGACGCGGTGGCAACCTCCGGCGTTCCTGGATCGGGGCCGAATCCGATCCTCTTCGTCGGGATCTTCGCCTTCGCCTTCGCCTTCCTCGTGATCAGCCGCAAGTGGTGGGCGGTCCGCTCGCATTGACACCCCGGACGGATCGGCCTGCGACCAGGCCGGTCCGTCCATCCTTTGCCGTTCGGGTTACCCTGTGCACCGCGCGGGAGTAGCTCAGTTGGCAGAGCGGCAGCCTTCCAAGCTGCATGTCGCGAGTTCGAACCTCGTCTCCCGCTCCACAATCCCTTGATCTGGCTGGCGGGCGACCGTGATGTGATCGTCCCTGGGTCGTAGGCTCGTTTCGCGAACCTCGGATATGGTCGCCGCGTGACCGACCCGCTCGATCCTTCTCCGCCTCCGCCTGCGCCCGCGCCCGATGTCGGCCGACTCGTCGCAGGACGGTATCGCCTCGCCGAGGTGATCGGTTTTGGCGGGATGGCGACCGTCCACCGGGCGCTCGACACCAGGCTAGGGCGCACGGTCGCCGTGAAGCTGCTCCGGCGCGAGGTCATCGCCGATGCCGACATCGCGATGCGGTTCCGGCGCGAGGCGCTCGCCGCGACGGTCCTGCGCCACCCGAACATCGTGGCCTGCCTCGAGACCGGAACGGACGACGGCCAGCCGTTCCTCGTGATGGAGCTGATCGAAGGCGAAGACCTGGCGGCGCGCCTGCGTCGCGTCGGACGGCTCATTCCCGCGGAGGCGGCGCGGATCGGGCTCGACGTCGCCCGGGCGCTCGGCGTCGCACACATCCGCGGGATCGTCCATCGGGACGTCAAGCCCGGCAACATCCTCCTCGCCCGTGACGGGCGAGCGATCGTCACCGACTTCGGGATCGCGCGGCTCGCCGCCGACGCCGAGGGTGCGGTCCCGGGAACGACCCTCGGTTCGGTCCACTACTTCAGCCCGGAGCAGGCGGCGGGCGAGACGACGACCGCCGCATCCGACGTCTACAGCCTGGGCCTGGTCCTGTACGAATCGCTGACCGGTGAGCGCGCGTGGAGTGGCGAGACCACGGCCGCGCTGGCTGCGGTCCGGATCGGCGCCGTGGCGCCCTCGCCGCGCGCCCTGAGGCCCGAGGTCCCGGCCGCGCTCGATGGGATCGTCGTCCGGGCGCTCGACCCGGATCCGGCGCGTCGATTTGCCAATGGGAACGCGATGGCAGCGGCGCTCGAGCCGATCGTCGCCCGCCCCGATCCGTCCAGCCCCACGGTCGCGACCGACACGGCGGGGCTCGTGGCTGGTGCTGCTGCGGCCGCCGCGGCCGGAGCTTCCGTCCCGCCGATGCGCCCGGAGCCATGGTCTCGTCCCGTCTCGCG
>CAAGKR010034303.1_pt1 | contig 17895 bp, 11 predicted proteins | sample 2556971 | NCBI WGS metagenome assembly CAAGKR01 (sample SAMEA5207829, study PRJEB30636) | soil metagenome | biome: forest; feature: boreal; material: soil | place: USA | collected 2011-09 | depth 1 m | reverse complement strand
TGCTCGGTATTCTGCGTAGCGGGTTGGGGCGTCGGCGAAGGCTGGGCCGAGGGACCCGGTTTCGATTTCGGTGACTCCGACTTTGCTTCGGTTGGGGGCTTCGCGGCTTCGCCAAACAGATTGGTCAGCGCCTCATCAAAGTTTGCGCCGTACGCGAGCCGGTCCTGAGTTGCCAGGACCACCAGACGCAACTCGGGCATGGGACTGCGGTCGGCTTTCAAATAAACCGGTTCGACGTAGAGGAGCGAGCGGCCGATCGGGATGACCAGAAGGTGACCGCGCTGAACGTGAGAGCCCTGCTGATTCCAAAGCGTGAATTGCCCGGAAAGCTGCGCGTTCTGATCTATGCGGGCTTCGATCTGAAGCGGGCCGTCAATCAGACGCGATTTCGGAAAGTTGTAAACTAGAAGTGAACCGTACGCGTCGCCATCACAACGGCCGGCCATCCAGCCGATCATGTTGTTTCGTTTTGACGGAGTGAACGGAAGAATCTCGACAAACTCGTTAGCCACCTTCTCGCCGGGTAGTTGCATCAGCACAAAGTAAGGCTCGATCGACTGCGTTTCCTGCTGTTGATTCTGCTGGTTCAACCCAACTTGTTGTGCGACTGTCCAGAGGTCCTCGCGCTGAAAAAAAGCGCTCGTATTCTGTGTGTGATAAAGACCAAAGACGTCCCCCTGAACCTTGATCAGCGTTTCGGGATATCGCACATGCGCGCGCAGATCCGCGGGCATTTCGCTGGCGTCGCGAAACAGGGTGGGGAAAGTTGCACGATAGGTTTGAATCAAAGGATCCTGCGAATCGAAGACGTAAAAATTAGCAGCGCCATTGTACGCATCAATCACAACCTTGACGCTGTTGCGGATGTAGTTGATGGTTTTCTCGCCGGCCTGATAGTGGCGCGAATACGGATAATTGGCCGATTCGGTGAACGCGTCGATGATCCAGTAGAGCCGGCCGTCATTGCTGATGACGATATAAGGGTCGTTGTCGTAGACGAGAAACGGCGCCACGCTATCAACGATGTCCCGGATGTTTCGATGAATCAGGGCGCGGCTGTCGGGCGTTACGTCGTCGGAAAACGGCAGCTTGGTTAGATCCTCCAATGCCCATGCGAGCAACGTGCGACGAAGCGCCCCGCCGAGGCGAATGCCGCCGGTTCCTTCATAGCTGGTGAGATTGTTTGCTTCGCCCTGCGGATAGTTGAACTCTTTTCGCTTCGTGTTGACGTAGACGTTCGTGTTCGTCTGTTGGCCAAAGTAGATTTCAGGGCGAGTGACCTTGACTTCGGCGGCGGTCGATTCAATCGGCATATTCGACAGCACAAACTTCGGCATGCCTTCGGGGGTGAATCCGTTTGCCGTATTCATCGTCAAGCCGTAGCCGTGAGTGTAGATCAGCTTTTCGTTCACCCAGTTGCGCGACTGCTCGGGCAATTTCTCTGAGTTGATCTCGCGCGTGGCCAGCATCATCTGCCGTTTCTCGCCGGCGATGGTGTACCGATCCACGTCGACATCCGTGAAATCGTAATACGTGCGAATGGCCTGAATCTGCGTGAGCGTATCTTTCAGCGCCCGCCAATCCCACAGGCGTATGTTCTCCAGCGTGGGCCGGTTATCTGATAGCGCGAAAGCCTCGGAAGTGTTTTCCGCGTCATAGTTTCGTTGTTCAATGCGGTCGATCCCGAACGCGCGCCGCGTCCAGGCAATATTCTGTTCAATGTAGGGCGTTTCGCGGCCGAGTTCGTTTGGCTTAACGATGAAGCTGGTAACGTAGGCGGGTACGAGAACAGTTCCGATTACATAGACAACGATCGGAATGGCGACAGCGACGATCAATACGCGCACGCGCCGCATTGCAAACGCGTTCACCAGACAGATCGCGGTCGCCAGAAACAAAGCGCCGGCGACCCAGAGCAATCCCGGAAGCAGGTAATTCGCTTCCACAAAAGTGACGCCGGAAAACGGTTGATGGTCTTCCCAGAGATATGGATAGCGCGACAGCAAAACACTCCACGCGAGTGTGAGCAACAGCAAAGCCAGCGCGCATGAAACCGCAGCCAGGCTGGTCTTGCGCGCCCTGGCCATCGAGCCCGCCGTTGAGAGTCCCTGCTGCGTAAGCGCCAGCAACGCGTAAACGATCGCGGCGACCAGAAGGATGACGGAAAGAGAGAACAACCAGTTGTTGACGACTTCGTAAACCGGGAGCGTAAACAGATAAAAGCCCAGCGGCTTGTGGAAAATCGGATCGGCCAGCTCAGTCGGGGTTTGATGGGAATAGAGAGCAAAGCGCCTCCATGATTCGCGCATTCCAAAGCCGAATATCAAACCCGCCAGCACAGAAACGATCCAGGCGAGCGGACGCAGAAAACGCGCGGGGGCGATACTCACCGGTTGCTGATTGATCAGAATCGTGCGGCGTTCAAACGCGAACGGAGCGAAAGCTCGCTCGATCAACCAAAACCCGCCGCGCAAGATCACGACGGTAATCAGGAAGAAGATTACAAACAGCTCAATCTTCAACCTGAACATGTACCAGTACACTTGCGCGTAGCCGAGCGAGCCAAACCACAGGGCCGAAACGTAGATCGATAAACCGCGCGAGGCCAGAAACACGAGCGCCACGACGGCCAGAATAAAAAACAACCACCAGCGTTTCTTGCGACGTGGCTGGCCCGGGCTAACGTCGATGATCTCGCCGTCTGCGTCCAGAGGAATTGGTTTGCTCAACTTAGCGCTTAGCATACGCCCATGACACGCGCAAAGGCCAATGGCTCTTGCCGGTCGTCTAAAGAAAGTTCGGTCGGCGCGGGACGATTTCCGTCGCGCGAGGAATTGATCGAACGTATTGGCAGGCAATGCGTGGAATGATAGACTCGTCACGCAGCGCAGCATCGCCAGTCATGCTTTCACCAGAGACGATTTTACAGGGACGCTACCGCATTATTCGCCAGCTCGGTCAGGGCGGCATGGGCGCCGTGTACGAAGCGTTGGACCAGCGGCTCGATACGACCGTCGCACTGAAAGAAACTCTTTTTACGGAAGAGAAACTGCGCAAGCAGTTCGAACGCGAAGCGCGTCTGCTGGCACGGCTCCATCATCAGGCGCTGCCGCGCGTCAGCGACCATTTCAACGAAGGCGATGGACAGTTCCTCGTGATGCAGTACGTTGCGGGCGACGACCTTTCCGCAATGCTCGTGCAGCGCAACGGTCCTTTTCCGCAGGAGGAAGTGCTGCGCTGGGCCGATCAGCTTTGCGATGCCCTCGACTATCTGCACACGCAGGATCCGGAAATCATCCATCGCGATATCAAGCCGCAGAATCTGAAGCTGACCGAGCGCGGTCAGGTTGTGCTGCTCGACTTTGGCCTGGCGAAGGGATATGCCGGACAGGCGTCGGTGGTGACGACCTCGGCGAGTATCTTCGGGTACACGCCGAATTACGCGCCCCTCGAGCAAGTGCAGGGACTGGGCACGGACGCGCGCAGCGACATCTATGCGCTGGCCGCGACGCTGTTTCATTTGCTCACCAACGTCAAACCGCCGGACGCGCTCAGCCGCGCCGGCGCGCTCGTGAACGGGCAGCCGGATCCCTTGCTTCCGGCCAACAAAGTCGCGCCGCAAGTGAGCATCGGGGTTGCCAATGTGTTGAGTAAGGCCATGTCGCAGAAGCGCGACGATCGATTTGCCTCAGCCGTGTTGCTGCGCGAAGCGCTTCGCGTTGCCAGCCTGTCCGGGAGGGAGCTTGGAGACGCGGAAACTGTTTTGGCATCGGGTGCCGCCGGTCACTCAGGAGCAAGCACGGTCGCTTCCGGCAAAGCGACGAGATTGATGGGCGAGCAAACCCAGGCCGCAGGTAGTGAAGCGCCGACGCTGCTCGCCGCCGACGCTACGAAAGTCCGCGGCGCAACTTCAGCGGGCGAGGTTGCCACGGTGGTGCGATCAGCAAATGGACGAGGCTCACGCGTATGGCTCGCGGCCGCTCTCCTGATAGTTTTGATAGCTGGAGGCGCGGGCGGATTCTACGTCTATCGCGCGCGACGTCAGGCGCTACAAGCCGCCGCTCCTTCGCAGACTCCGAAGCAGCCGGCGCAACCGAGCCAGTCGCCGATTACTTCGCCTTCGGTCCCAGCGGACGCAACTAAAGCGGCCGAATCGAAAGCCGAAAGGAAAGTAGAAACCAGTCAGCGCACCGTGACTTCGAAACAGCCGGCGGACAAGACTGAAGCGAGCAAGTCAAACAATTCTGAGCCAGGCAATCTGCCGGCGATCGGGCATGACGCGGATCGAAATCCTGATCGCAGAGGCGATCCTAATGTCGGACCTCCGCCGCAAAATCAACGGCCCTTCGATCCGCTGCGGAATCCGCAGGGCCGCCAACCCGGCCATCCGCCCGGCCCAGGTGAAATGCCCACGGTCAGGACGTTGCCAAACGGCACGCGGGTAGTGATTCAGCCTGATGGCACGCGCATCATGACCGGGCCCAACGGCAGAGTCCAGGTGATTCCACCCGGTGAAAAACCTATTCGCCGAAGAGGTCGTCCCTGAAATGAATGTGAGCGCAGTTGCCAGAACTTAGACCCGCGTGACCGCAGCCCGATCAAGAAGCATCAAGGAGTTGAAAATGATTAGAAGAAGCGCAATTGGTTCCGCGTCTGTGTTGACGCTGGTCGTAGTCCTGCTTTCAGTTTTCGCGTTCCCACCGGTCAAGGCCGGCGCGAAAACCGAGAGTGCTCCCGCTCCGGCGATTCGCATCACACCGCCGGCGCCGGCGTTTGACGACGCGAAGCGGCTGGATGAACTGGCAGCACGGCGCAAACATGTCGCCGACGCGATCGGCGCGAAAGCGATGCTGGTGCTTTTCAGCACTGAGCCGCGCGTCTACACCAACGACGTCGACTACCAGTTTCGCCAGGAGAACAATCTTTATTACCTGACTAACCTGAATCAAAAGCGCGCGACGCTGGTGCTGATGCCCGGCAACGCGGAGCTGCCCGAGATTCTGTTTCTGCCGCGGCGCAATGCGAGCGCGGAAACCTGGACTGGTCACATGTACAGCGCGCAGGAAGCAGCGCAACTTTCAGGCATAAAAGAAATCTGGGAAGCGAGCGAGTTCGACGGCTTCGTGAAAGCGCTTCGCAATCATGAAGCTTACCGGCCAAAGCCCCAGAACGTTTTGCTTTCGTCACAGACTTCCGCAGTGAGCGCGAGCGGCTTTGACGCTTTGTTCGGAGCCGCCGCGACAAAGAATGAAGCGTCGCTGTTCCTGCTGCAACTGCCGCCGCAGGGCGAGAGCCGTGAATACCGGCAGGAGCAGCGCTTTGCGGCCGCCTGGCCCAAAGAGTCGGGTTTCACGATCCAGAACGCGTCGCCAATCTTTGCCGAGATGCGTCTGCGAAAATCGCCGATGGAACTTGAGATCATGCAGCACGCAATCGACATCAGCATCGAAGCGCACGAGCGTGCGCAGACCTTCGCTTCGCAGGCCAAGTGGGAATACGAAGTTGATGCGCAGGTCGCTTACACGTTCAAGCTGCGCAACGCGGACAACTGGGGCTATCCGGACATCGTCGGTTGTGGGCCGAACGCGACGACGCTTCACTATGAAGAGTCGCAGGGACCGGTGAAGACGGGCCAACTGATGTTGATGGACGTGGGCGCTGAGTACGGGCACTACTCGGCGGACGTGACGCGCACGTTTCCGGTCAGCGGCAAGTTCAGCAAGGAGCAGGCCGAGATTTACCAGATCGTTTATGACGCGCAGGAAGCCGCCGCGAAAGCCATTCGTCCGGGCGCGACGCTCTCGCAAGTTCACAACGCGGCCCAGGCGGTAATCAAAGATGGCTTGTTGAGACTTGGGCTGATCACAGACGTGAATTCACAGCAGTATCGCACTTGGTTCATGCACGGCACTTCGCACTGGTTGGGTATGAATGTGCACGACGTTGGCAGCGGCGCGTTCGAACCGGGCATGGTCTTCACCAACGAGCCGGGCATCTACATTCGCGAAGATGCGCTAGAGAACTTGCCGAGGACGGCGGAAACCGAAAAGTTCATTGCCGCGATCAAGCCGGCGTTTGAGAAATACAAAGGCATCGGCGTGCGCATCGAAGACGACATGCAGGTTACCCCGGAAGGCTGCAAATGGATGACCGGCGCCTTGCCGCGCTCGATTCCCGACATCGAAGCGTTCATCGCAAAGGCAACGCGCGAGGCTCCTCGATAACGCGAGACTCCGCGGAGGGTCGGATTATCGTCTTGCCGGCTTTGCCCCTGCTGCCATGCGGGAGTTCAAGTTGATACGCTGTGGGGCAATCATTGCCTCAATAACCTACACCTACCGATTCGCTACTCTTGAGTAGCTGCAAGGAGAACAAAATGATCAAACTCATTGTGAGGCGCGCACGACTGTTACTGCTAGCTTTGGTACTGCTCGGTACGATATTCGGTTCATTCCATGGTTGGGCCACTGCGGCTCAAGATATTGGCCCGGAAGAACCAATTCTCTTCGATGGAGGTTCCGGCGGCGGCACTGGCGGCGGCGGTGCACCCTACTGCCCGTCTCCCACATGGTGCGGCAATTTTGGTTGTCATCCCCGGTCGATTGCGGATCCTACTCAGATCTGTTCCCAATACAAAATTGGAGACGGACCTGGTTCTTGCCCAAGCCCCATCAACTGTAGTTGACCGAACTAGACGCGCGTTTATTTGCAGAGCGTTGGTCCCGGCACGCATCGCAAGCGATTACGGCAGACTTGATTAAGGATTCAGCAGACTTGACGCCATCGGAACGCGCTCTACTCTGGGCGAGATTGGCTCAAAGGTGGTGGCGGGATGATCCCGAAAAAGCTCGCTCATGGATGCTGAAACCCATCGAAATAGTGGAAGCTGTACCGAACAAAGAAAACCCGGATGAACGACGCCAGCGACTTAACACTGTGCGCTTGCTTCTGAAGATCGTCGCGCCCCTCGATCAAAAGTTAAGCGCGCGATTGGTCGCCATTCTGAGTGATGATGCCGAGCACATGGCGGACGCTGAGCGTGGGGCCAATGCTGCGGGATTAATCGAAGCCGCGATGTCTATCGTGGACAAAGACCCACAACGTGCCGCCGAGTTGGGTGCCTTAGCACTGCGCGTTGGCCAGCCAAGTCAAATCGCGTGGTTGATATCCAGACTGCGTCCTAAAGATGCGAGACTGGCGGATGCTCTGTTCGCCCAAGCTCTTGCCGCCGCGAGACAAACCCTGAACCGCGAGTTCTTAAATTCACTCGCATACGCGGCCTTTCCTGAGTCGATGCGGGGTGGTGTGAATATACCTGTGCCGTCGGATAACCTACGGACGGAATTACTAAGACTGGACATTGTCTTTCTCCAAGCTAATCCGATCAACGCGGAAAATCGGAACTCCATTTGCATCAGCATTGGCTCCTTTATCGCTCCCGTACTGGCTCAGTTCGACCGCTTCTTACCCCAGCAGGGGGCCATCGCCCGACAATCCGTCAACCAGTGTCAGTCACCAAATCCTTTACAAGGCCAGCGCATGGACGACGCTCTGCGCGATCAGCCGCTCAATACTGTAGACGACCTCCTGAAGGCTGCTGGTGATGCCCAGAATTCGAAGGTCCGCACGGTTTATCAGTACCGCGCGGCTGTGCTGGCAAAGGAACAGAACGACCTTGATCGGGCGCTTAAGATTCTCGATAGCATGAGCACTGAGGCCCGCGAATTCATGGGCGGTTCGTGGGAGGCCTACCGCTGGGAGTGGGCCGCTATTTCCGCGCTTCGCCACCTCAAGAGTGGAGATGTCTATGGGATGCGCCTCATCATGAACGCGGTTCCTACCGACTTGCAGCCTTACGCCAAGATGGCATTTGTCGGTCAACTGCCCGCCAACAGGGACAAGGACACGGACCCAACCCTGGAATTTCTTAACGATGTGCGAACTGGTTTACACCGTTCTTCCCTTTCGGATGCTGAGAAATCCACCGGGTATTTTGGCTTGCTGCCGTTGACACTCAAATACCAGCCCACAGAGGCGACGGCCGTTCTTAAGGAAGCGGTCGCGGCGCTCAATAGTGCCGAACAGGCGAAAGATAAAAATAGCGGTAACAATGAGGGCAACAGTTTGTCCGGATCGGAGTTCTTGAGAAATCTACCTGCATCACTGCTTGAAATGGATGAGTACGTGGTCAAGGAGGCGGTCGCATCAATCACCTCGCCCGACATGCGCGTGCAGGTTCGTCTGGAATTGCTGAGCGTCTGTCTGGCGCGACTTAGAAGTGCGAAACAGGCGACTCCCAACCAAGGACGATCGACGTCAAAAGGAGAATGAGAATGTTAGGAGGAAAAGCCCTACACTACCGATTTGCCCTGGGCATCATCATCGGAGGAACGATCGCTTTCGCTCTAGAGACTTTCTACCTAACGAATCGCAGCGATCCGTTGGGGCAGGTCACCGCGACGCACTTAAAGAAACTGGGCTTTCCCAAGGTCACCGATCAGACGTTATTAATGCACACCGATCCGAATAATCCCAGCAAGGAGGTTCGCCGTCAAAACGTCGGCGCGAAATACCGCGTCGTGCTATTGATGGGGGATAGCCTCGTCGATTTTTCCGACGTCTTTGACAGCAGCAGGACCATCGATGGCCGAATTGCAGCCGTGGACCAAAACAAGGCTCAGTTCGGCACGCGCTTCATTGTGCTGCCGAACCCGATGTACGGTAATTGGGAAAACGCGATCTACGATTACAACCTCAAGCTTACCGACGCCGAAAAAGCGGCAAAGCGAAAGAGCGCGCTAAAGGCTTACTGATCCGGGAGCATTCCCATCCGTTGAAGCTTCCGCTTCGAGCGCGGTGAAAAAGCGCGCCGCCATCATTTTGGCCGCGCCCTGGATCATCCGCTGGCCGATGCCGGCAATTGTGCCGCCCACCTGCATCTCGCCCGCGTACCTGATGAGCGTCGCGCCGTCTTTCTCTTCGAGATCGAAATCGCCGGTGCCTTTCACGAATCCCGGGCCGCCTTTGCCATCGACGACAATTCGGTAGTGCTCGGGCGGACGCATCTCTGCCAACTTCACGTTGCCTTTGAACGTTCCTTTGATCATGCCCACGCCGGCTTTCATGGTCGCCGCATAAGCATTCTCTTCGGTTTTCTCAAGGGATTCGCAGCCGGGAATGCAGCGACGCAGGACTTCGGGATCAGTGAGTAAGGCATAGACGCGTTCGCGGGGCGCGTTGATTTCGTGCGTGCCTTCGATCTTCATTTAGATGGCTATCCGCAGATTACACAGATTACACAGATAAGAAATTAGATAGCCGAAGCAGAAGAGGTGCGCAGCAGACCAATGCAACCTGCCCTTTCTTTCAGATATTAGTTGCTTATCTGTGTAATCTGCGAAATCTGTGGATGTTCTTATTTCGCTCTGTCCGCTGCCGCTGCGATCGCCCGCTTCGTAAAGACCTCAGCCAGATGCTTTCGATAATCAGCCGACGCAAACAGATCGCCATTCGCTTCAATGCCGTCGGTTGCGTGCGCAGCGGCGCTGGCGATCGTCTGCACGTCGAGCTTCGCGCCCGTCAACGCAGATTCAACTGCGCTCGGACGATACGCTTTTGACGACACACCGGTGATGCCGAGGCTCGCGCTCTGGCAAGTCCCATTATCGTCGAACGTGAGATTCGCGGCGACGCCCACAACCGCAAAGCCCGAAGCCGGATGATGCATTTTCACATAGGCCTGACCAGTGAGGCCCTTTGGCTTGTTGATGCGAATCTCGCGCAGAATCTCTCCGGGTTCAAGCGCGGTCGTCAGGAGATCGACGAAGAAATCGTTGGCTTTGATGGTGCGCTCGCCGCTCTTGCTCGCCGCTATCAGGTCGGCGTTGAGCGCGATGATGGCCGCGGGCCAGTCGCCGGCGGGATCGGAATGCGCCAGGCTGCCGCCAATCGTTCCTTTGTTTCGCACTTGCACGTCGCCGATGTGCCCGGCGCATTCGGGCAGCAGCGGGCAAATTTTCTTCAGCAAGTCCGACGATTCGATCTGGTAATGCGTGGTCATCGCGCCGAGGCGAATCTGGCCAACCTCTTCGCGAATGTATGAAAGGTCTTTGATACGGCCCAGGTCGATCAGCAGAGGCGGCTGAGCCAGACGCAGCTTCATCGCCGGAATCAAACTGTGCCCGCCGGCGAGAATCTTTGCGTCTTCGTTTTGCGCCAGCAGCGCGAGCGCCTCATCGAGAGTGTTGGCGCGGACGTAATCGAATTGTGCTGCGATCATGAATTCTCCTTTGGAGTGCGCCGGCAGAGCGAAGCGGCGACGGCGCTTTTTCTATTTCTGAGGTTGAGCCAACAATCCAAAGCGGTGTCGCGCTTCGCTTGCCACCGCACTCCAAAAACTAGCCACTTATGATCTTCCAAACCGCTTCCGGCCGGACCGGCATATCGACGTGTGTCACGCCATACGGCGACAGCGCATCGACAATCGCGTTGACGATCGCCGGAGTCGCGCCGATGGTGCCGGCTTCGCCCACACCTTTGACACCCAGCGGATTCACCGGCGAAGGCGTCTCAGTGCGATCCGTTTCCAGCCACGGAATCTGCGAAGCTTTCGGCAGCGCGTAGTCCATCAGTTCGCCGGTGATGAGTTGCCCTTGTTCGTCGTACACGACTTCTTCGTAGAGCGCCTGGCCGATCGCCTGGACGATGCCGCCATGGATCTGTCCGTCAACCAGCAAAGGATTGATCACCTTGCCGCAATCGTCGACCGCAATGTAACGAACGATCCTGGTCTCACCGGTTTCTTTGTCGATTTCGACGACGCAGATGTGCGTGCCGAAAGGGAAAGTAAAATTCTTCGGTTCGAAAAAGTAAGTCGCTGACAATCCCGGTTCAGTATCCGGAGGTAGTTCCTTGGCGATGTGGGCCGCCAAAGCTATTTCCTGAATGGTTAGGCTCCTCCGGCCTTCTGTCTGCGGCTCAGGCAGGGCGCCGGCGGGCGCCTCGCCGATAGCAACGTCTGGTTCGGAAGCTCCGGTCGCGGCGGCCGCCCCGACCGGCAAGGAATAGCGCCCGCCTTCGAAAGACAAAGCTGACGCATCGCACTGCAACATATGGGCAGCAATCTTCACGGCTTTCTCTTTCAACTTTTGAATCGCAATTAGCATCGCCGTTCCGCCAACCGCAGTGGCGCGACTGCCGAACGTGCCGATGCCGTACTGCACGATGCCCGTGTCGCCGTGGATCACCGTGATGTCGTGCAAATCCACGCCGAGTTCATCAGCGGCAATCTGCGCAAACGAAGTCTCCTGTCCCTGTCCATGCGGTGAAGCGCCCGTCATAACGGTGACTTTTCCGGTCGGCTCGATGCGCACGGTCGCGCTCTCCCAACCGCCGGCGGGCATTGCCTGCGACGGACCCAGCGCGCAGATCTCGACATAGCTCGACATGCCGATGCCCATCAGCTTGCCGGCGGCGCGCGCCTTCTCTTGATCCGCGCGTAGTTTTTCATAGCCGGAAATACCGAGCGCTTTGTCGAGAGCCCCTTGATAGTTGCCGCTGTCGTAATCCAGTCCGGTCGCGGTGTGGAATGGAAACTCGTCGGCGGCGGGAAAATTCTTGCGCCGCACCTCAACCGGATCCATCTTCAATTCAGCCGCGACGATATCCATCACGCGCTCGACAACGTAGGTTGCTTCCGGCCGGCCCGCGCCGCGATACGCGTCAGTGGACATCTTGTTGGTGAAGACGCCGGTGACGTTCATCTGAATCGCGGGAATTCTGTACGCGCCCGAAAGCATCAGGCCAGTCAGCGTGGGAATCGCCGGCGTCAGCAACTGAAGATAAGCACCGAGATCGGCGAAGACGTTGTAACGCAGACCAGTGAGCGTGCCGTCGTTCTGGCAACCGACTTCAACCGTGCCAACCTGGGCGCGGCCGTGAATCGTCGCCTGCATATTTTCTCGGCGCGACTCGATCCATTTCGCGGGCTTGCCGAGTTGCATCGAGATCCAACCGAGCAGAGCCTCTTCCGCATAAACATTCAGCTTCGATCCGAAGCCGCCGCCGACTTCCGGAGTGATTACGCGCAGCTTGTTCTCGGGGATGCCAATCATTATGGCAAGCTGCGTCCGCAGCAGATGCGGAATCTGCGTCGATGACCAAATGGTCAGCTCTTCTTCACCGGGAAAGTAACGCGCGAGCACGCCGCGCCCCTCCATCGCAATCGGCGCCAGGCGCTGATGAACCATGCGTTGCGTGACAATGTGATCGGCGGACTTCAAGGCCGCTTCGATGTCGCCTTCGCCCGAGGTGAACCTGTAGGCGATGTTGTCGCCGAACTTTTCATGAATCACTGGGCCGCCTTGCGCCGCTGCCTCGACATCGACGGCTGCGGGCAGTTCTTCATAGTCGACTGAAATCAGATCGACGGCATCGCGAGCTGAATACTTGTCAGTAGCCACGACGGCCGCAATTGGGTGACCAACAAATAGCGCCTTGTCGGTAGCGAGCACGCGATAGTCCGGAACTTTCAAGTCCGGAAGCGCGGCCGCGCAGGGAACTGGCCCGACTTTCGTCGCGATATCTTCACCGGTGTAAACGGCGACGACGCCCGGCGCCTTCAACGCTTCGCTCGTGTCCACGCCATTGATGCGCGCGTGCGCGTAGAGCGAACGCACAAACGCCACCTGCAGGATGTTCGGCAAGCCGATGTCGTCAACGTAATGAGCCAGACCTTTGATCAGGCGCGGATCTTCAGTGCGCTTGATTCTTTTCCCCACGTATTTTTCAGCCATGACTATGCGCTCGCTTTCTTCGCCGCGAACTCCATCGCCTCGACGATGTGCTGATACCCGGTGCAGCGGCACAGATTTCCTTCCAGCCCGTGACGAATTTCTTCACGCGATGGATCCGCGTTGCGCTCCAGGAGCTGCGCGCCGGCGATAATCATTCCGGGCGTGCAATAGCCGCACTGCAAACCGTGCTTCTCCCAGAAACCTTCCTGCACCGGATGCAACTCGCCATTTGTCGCCAGGCCTTCAATCGTAGTGACGTGCGCGCCGTCGGCTTGCACGGCAAACATCGTGCAAGACTTGACTGCCTGGCCGTCGATCATCACGGTGCACGCGCCACAGATCGAAGTCTCACAGCCGATGTGTGTGCCGGTCAGACTGAGCACGTCTCGCAAATAATGAACCAGCAGCAAACGCGGTTCGACTTCTGCCGTGTGTTCGACACCGTTGACGTTGATACTGATAGCCTGCTTCATTGAGCTACCTCGCTTAACAAATTGTAGGGAAGGAAAACTGCGTGAGGTTTCTATGCCAGTTTGCAGGGAAAGTCAACCGCGACCAGGAGTCTTGACCCGCGCGACCAGTCAATCAATTAGTGAAGGAATCGTGACGTCTGGGTCCGTTCGGTTGATGATCTTGTAGAGTTCTTCAATCACCGCAACCGAGCCTCGGTACAACCGATGCACTTTCAGCTCGGATGTGTTGGGAGAAGCATCGATCGAGACTACGCTTTCTTTGCCTTTCAACCGCGAGCGAATAGAAAGCTCGAAGTAGCGGCTTGAAACTTTTTGCTGTGGCGGCCTCGAGATTGTCCTGGTCACCAGCAACTTACCTTTATTCAGCAACTCGATTAGCAAATCCTGATCTTCTTTGGTGAGCTTGTATTCCTTCTTGACGGGCTGGCGACGATTGGATCGCGCACCCTGGTAGGTTTGCTCATACGCGAGACTCCCGGACAAGACAGTCAAGGTTGAGGTCGCCGAGTTCGAATCTCTGCTGTGTTCGCCGGTAACTATGGTGACTTCTAAATAAAAGTCTTTCCCTCCCGGCGGATCTCCGCGAGCAATCGAGGCGCAGGCCATAGCAACTAATGCGATTATGGCCTGGAAAAAGACCTTCCGTTTCACTCCGGCATCACCTTCAGACCGTCGCCTTGTGAATCTGTCGCTTCAACCGATGAATCGAGCGGCGCGCTACTTTCAATTGCTTGTGATCGTGCGCGGTTATGGCTGCATCGCGTTTGGCTTTGAGCGTCTTGATGCGCAACTTAATCGCCGCTTTATCGACGCCCACAACCTCGTGGTGCTCGTGCATCTCAATGTTGAGGGCTTTGCACAGGGCCACGACCAAATGCTCTTTGTTCAATTGCGTGTAGCCCTGAACGGCTTCGTGCTCGATATCCTTGGCGATGTCGCGCAATTCGGCCAGGGTTTTGTGCTTCAATTCATTGTGTGTGTAGGCCATCGTCTCTCCAACTGCTGTAGTCAAAATCAACCAGGCTTTGTGGTATAAGAGCGCTTCTGAAATATCACGTCGGGGGCCGCCATGTCGAGTCGGCGGTGAAGTCATAACCGCTAAATCATGCTCAACGCCGACTACTCATAACTCAACGCATCGACCGGATCCTGGCGCGCGGCGCGCAGCGCGGGATAGAGCGCGCCGATTGAGCCGCCGATCAAGCCAACCGCCAACGAGATCGCGATCCACTTTGGCTCGACGTCGACTATCAGAGTAGTCGAGCGCATGATCACAAAGCGCGTCAAAAGCGTCAGCAGCACGCCCACCGCGACGCCCAGCACGCTGACCAAAATAGCTTCCTGTTCGATGACCCAGGCGATCGACCCTTTCGACATGCCGAGCGATTTTAGAATCCCGATTTGGCGCGTGCGCTCGGTGACGGTCGTATACATCGCGAGCAGGATCACCAGCATGCTGATGGTGGCCGAGACGCCGATCACCACGTTGAGAAAAATGCCCAGCGCGGGCACGCTCGAGATGTAGAGTTGCGGCAAGTCGCGGGTAAAGATGAGTTGGTCGTCGGGGAATTTTTCTTTGATGCGCGCGGCCACTTGTTCCTGTTGCGCTGGATCGACGCAAGCCACCAGGATGACGCTACAGCGACCCTCGCTGCCAACCTGATCCTGCATCGTTGCGAGCGGAATCTTCAAACGGGCGCCGCCCGGCGGCTCGAAAACTCCAACCAGACGAAACGGCCGCTCGTAAACGTCAATCACAGAACCAAGGGCGATCCCCCGCTCCCGCTGCCAGGCTCCATCGACCATGACTTCGTCGCCCTGCTCAAGTTTTCTTCCTTCCCTGATCTGAAGTCCGGTCATCGCAGCGTATTGGTCGAACGGAATTCCTTCGACCAGATGCGAGCCAAAGCCCGTGTCGCGGCTCTTATCCAGATTCTGGCCAATGGGCACGGCCATGCGCACGCCAACGATGCGCGCCAGTTCTTCGGCGTGGGCGACGGGCATGGTGAACGGCTGCGAGCCGCTGAGTCCTAACGAGCCGGTCGGCCGCAGCAAAATTTCGGCGCCGATATTCCCTTCGCGGCGGGCCCGCTCGCGCAGCAGGCCGTGCGCCAGGCCGACGGTAAAGACGACCAGCAGGACTCCCAGAGCGATCCCGGCCATGCTGACTGCGGTGCGCGCGGGGCGATGTGCGACGTTTGAAAGCACCAGACTGTCCATAATTTTTTGCAAACGCGGACTGCGATCGAGCACGCGCGCCCAGGCGTTGGGCAATGCGCGCGAGGTGATGATGAAAAGACCGATGACGGTCCAGAAAACGATTGCGGCTTTGCGCACGATCGCCAACGCCACGCCGGCAGCCACGGCAAAGCCCAGGCTTTTCAGAATGATTTCCGTGCCACCTTCGTAAACGCCAATTTGCGCCGGCACAAACGCGAAGGCGAAGTTGATGACTTTGGTCAAAGACTCGATGATGTAGGCGGCGCCGAAGTGCGGCGCAAATCCGAGCAGCTTGAGCGTAATGTAAACCTCGAGCACGCTGGTTACATGCGAAGCCATGTCAAAACCGATCATCGAAATAAAAGCACCGGGCCGGCGCTTATAAAAGCCATAGACCGTCAACTCGACGCGATAGATTTGATGGCGCCGTTTGCGGAGGAAATTTGGCCGAAAGCCGCGACGCGCCAAACGGTCGATGATATTTGTCAGCAGCGTGACCCGGCGTCGGGTCGCCAGCGCGGCGGCGACTAATCCCAGAAAGGCCACGACGGCGATTATGATCAAGACTTCCCGCGCGACGATTGGCACCGGATAAGCGAAGAGCATCAGGCAAGCGCCGACAAATACCAGCAGCACCACCGAAAGGTTGTAGAGCAAGTTATCGACTACCAGCGCGGGCACGCCATGAACCAGCGGCACGCGCTTTCGGAGCAGCGCAACTTTCGTAGCTTCGCCGAGCAATGGCCCGGCAAACGTGAGGAAGCTCATCGACTCGCCGCCGAGCCGCGCCGCGAAAGCCTGGACGAAAGTGAAGCGGCGTTGCTCTGGCGGAACGGAGGTGCTCATCGCGATCGTGCGCAGTACGTGACGCAACCCGTTCATGGCGACAACCAGAAAGAAACCAAAGCCGACGCGGCTGAGCGCGGCGAAGATTGGCTGCACGCCGACCGCGCGGATTACATAGACGAGCAGCAGCGCGCCGAGCACGAAGGCCAGCGCCTGCACCCAGGCCACGGAGCGCCGGGCGCGTGAAGGCCTGCCCACCGTAGGCGTGTCGGTCGCTTCAACCAACGCGTGATCGTCGAAATGTTTCTCGGTAATCAAAATCTGAATTATTTGCGTCTAAGTTTAGCGCATCATCTACAAAGCAAACCCGAAAGACAATCTATGGCACCGGATCGTTCCTATTCTCCATGTTTTGAGAAACGCTCCAGGAGGAGCGGGTTTGCGGCGGCGCTAACCACCGCGCGGCGAGGAGAGACGCCAGGAACTTCTTCCCGCGCGGTTTTCCATAGCGATCTCGTTCGCATCATCAAGCAAGACCGCTACTTGAGCAACGAACGTGCCAGGTCGCTCATTCAGCGCGGTCCGCTGGTTTGCGTCGCCCGCGTATTGGTCTGACTGATATTCGCGCCCTCTTTCTGCTCAGGCTCCAGGCTCGCAGGGGCGGTCCATCCTGCTCGTTCCAGCAAGGCGACCGCGTGCCGAATAGGTACCGCGAAATTTGAAGCAGTATTCTCCGTAAAGATGGCGTTAGTAATTCCAATTACGCGGCCAGACGGTCCGAATAGCGGCCCGCCCGATCCGCCTTCGCCTGTGCGCGCGTCATAGACGATCTTGTTCGCGTCCAGATCGGTGATGTTACCCTGCGTCGTGAGCGGAGTAATGTGTTTGTTTTGAGCGAGAATGCTAAGCTGCGATTCCACCGAGCCATAGCGAGCCTGAATCTGGCGCGCCTCGGTTTCGTCAAGCAAAGCCAGCAATCGATCCACTCCCGACGGATAACCCATCGTCACCACCAGTTTTCCAATCGCGACTGAATCAGAATCTTTTTCCAACGGCAAGACTGGAACCTTCGGCGGCAGGTCCTTCACATCAATCGTGCAAACCGCCACGTCTTCGCGCTGCCCCGCTTGCTTGAATTTCAAAGCGATCGGCTGGGTGCTGCCGGGAAAGAACGCCATCAACTTTTTCAGACGTGGTTGACCCTTCACGCTGCTGTTCAAGGTTTGCGCGCGCGCGTCCGCCTGCCACGGTTGGACCACGTGGCGGTTCGTGACTACGAAGCCATTGCCGACATGAAAACCCGTGCCCACGAATTCATATTCGGCGATTGCGCCGTGACCTTCGGGAGTCAGCACTGGCGACTCCGTGCCGTTTTGCACCGTTCCGCCGGACTCGTTTGCCTGCGTCTCGGGATAGCGCAAAGGGCGTCCGGTGCCTGCTTCGACAAACATGTACGACCCGGAAATCAAACAAACGCCGCCGCCATAGTCGGCGCGCAACAACTCGCCCAGTGACAGAGTCTTGAGCATTTGTTGATTAGAGGTGACGAGGTTGCCCAGTTGCTCGTTGGCGTGTTGCAGTTGCTCGCGCTGGGCAGCGATTAGTTGCGCTTGCTGATCGGC
>CAAGKR010125739.1_pt1 | contig 17899 bp, 14 predicted proteins | sample 2556971 | NCBI WGS metagenome assembly CAAGKR01 (sample SAMEA5207829, study PRJEB30636) | soil metagenome | biome: forest; feature: boreal; material: soil | place: USA | collected 2011-09 | depth 1 m | reverse complement strand
GTTCGGATATGATTTTCGGAAAGGACAGCCACCCGCCAATAAAGTCATTGACTCCCTGAAGTCATCATGTTTCTCTATACGACATTAATGTATCATTGAGGAATGACTGGCTAGACCGCTGCGGGGTGCGGGAGATAATGCGAGATACTTCAAGAGTTGCCGACTGCGCCGGCGGCCATCCGAGCCGCCGTGCTGTTATCGAAAAAGCTTGGCCTGCTACGATTGCGAGGTCGTCATGCTAGACGCCGGTTCGGACGGGACGCGGCGCTATCGCCTCGGCATCGATATCGGCGGCACCTTTACCGATCTTACCCTTATCGCCGAGACGGGGGAGGCGGTCTTCACCCATAAGGTGCCGAGCACGCCGCGGTCGCCGTCGGCGGCGGTGGCTCGCGGCATCACCGAGCTGATGGCACGGGTCGGCAGCAGTGCGTCGGCGATCGGATATTTCGTCCACGGCACGACCATCGCGGTGAATGCCATCCTCGAGCGCCGAGGGGCCCCGGTCGCCCTGTTCGTCACCAAGGGCAACCGCGACATTCTGCAGATCGGACGATTGCGCAAGCCCGACAGTTTCAATCTTCGGGCGACGCCAATTGAGCCCCTGGTGCCGCGTCGGCACGTCATAGAGGTTGATGCCCGCATGGCACAGGATGGCCATGTCGTGGCCGAACTGGATGCGGACGCGTTGGAGCACGCCCTCGATCAACTCGACGATGACATCGAAAGCTTCGCCGTCTGCCTACTGAACGCCCATGTTGATTCCCGCCACGAGCGGGCGGTCGCGGCGGCCATCGAAGCCCGCCGGCCAGGCCGGCAATGCTCGCTCTCGACCGATCTCTGGCCCGAGGTCCGCGAATACGAACGAGCGACGGTGGCAGTGCTCAACGCCTATGTCCAGCCGATCCTCGCCCGCTATGTCGAGCGCTTGAAGACCGACGCCGAGGCGATCGGCCTCGACACCCAGCTCTATATCACCCGCTCCAACGGCGGCGTCATGTCGGCCGAAACGGCGCGCGTCCAGCCCGTTACCACCTTGCTGTCGGGGCCGGCCTCGGGCGTTGTCGGGGCGGCCTATATCGCCCGCCTGGCCGGCGTGCATGGCGCGGTAACTATTGATATCGGCGGGACCAGCGCCGACGTGTCGATCATCCGCGACGGCGAGCCCGCCCACTCGACCGAGGCAATGGTCGGCGAGTTCCCCGTGGTTGCCCCATCGGTCGACGTCTTTGCCGTGGGCGCCGGCGGTGGTTCCATCGGCTGGTTCGATCAGCTTGGTTTGCTCAAGCTGGGGCCGCGCAGCGCCGGCGCAGATCCGGGCCCGGCCTGCTACGGCCTGGGTGGAACCGAGCCGACCACCACCGATGCCTATGTGGTCTGCGGCTATCTCAATCCCGCCAACTTTATTGGCGGTACCATGAAGCTCGATGCCGGCCTGGCCGCCCAGGCGGTGGGGCAGGTGGCAAACCGCCTGAAGATGCCGCTGGAACAGGCGGCCGAGAGCATGCTGAAGCTGGCCACCTCGACCATGCGCAGCGCGCTCATGCCGATGATGACCAAGCGCGGAATCGATCCGCGAGACCTCACCCTGATTGCTTTCGGCGGCGCCGGTCCAACCCACGCCTGCCTGCTGGCCGAAGAGATCACCATCTCGCGCGTTCTTATCCCGCCGTCGCCCGGCACAACCTGCGCCTTGGGCGCGGTGATCGCCGACTTGAAGGCCGATTACATCCGCAGTTTCCGGGCGCCGCTGGCTAATGCCGACATCGAGGCGGTGCGGGCCGCCTATCGCGACATGGAAAGCGAAGCGCGGGGCTGGCTGGCTGCCGAAAGTCCGCGGGTGGACCAGGTGCAAATCCTGGGCTCGGCCGATCTTCGCTATATCGGCCAGGCTTTCAATCTCGAGGTGATGCTGCCGGCGACGGCTCGCCTGGCCGAGATCACCGTGGCCGAGATTACCCGGCTGTTTCACGAGACTTACGAGCGCGTCTACAAGAACAGCGATCCGTCGGCGCCGGTCGAGCTGATCAATCTCAGGGTCCGCATCATCGGCCAGTCACCGCGTTTAACCTTGCGCCAGTTGCCACTTGCGGCGGGCGGCTCGGCGCCGCAGCCGATCGGCCACCGCCGGATCTGGTACGGCGGTGCATTCCACGAGGCCGCGGTCTATGACCGCCTGGCGCTGCAAGCCGGCCATGTGGTCACCGGGCCGGCCATCATCGAGCAATACGACACGACGACGTTGGTGGCGCCAGGCTTCGTCGCGAGCACCGATGCTCACGGCATCCTGACACTTACCCACAAACGCTAATGAAGGGGCCCATCATGCGGACCGATCCGGTTCAGCTCGAGATCCTGATGCAGCAGTTCCGCTCGATCACCGAGGAAATGGCCTATGCCCTGCAACGTACCGGCTACACGGTCTTCGTCAATGAAACTGCCGACGTCGGCGTGGCCCTGGTGACGCCCGAGGGTGAGATCTTCGGCTATCCGCGCAGTATCGGCATCGCCACCTTCGCCAATCTCAACTTCAGCGACGTCATCGCCGCCTTCCCGTCCTACGAGGACGGCGACATCGTCATCTACAACGACCCCTACACCTCGGGCGGGGCGGCGTCGCATCTATCGGACATCAATGTCCTGAAGCCGGTCTTTCATGACGGCCGCCTGGTCTGCTTCGTTTTCGCCTATGTCCACTCGACCGATGTGGGCGGCAAGGTGGCCGGCAGCCTATCGCCCACCAGCTACGAGATATTCCAGGAAGGGGTGCGCATCCCGCCGACCAAGCTGTGCCGGGCCGGACAGATGAACCAGGACATCATCAACATGATCCTGCTCAATTGCCGCACGCCCAAGGACAACTGGGGCGATCTGAGGGCCATGATCACCGCCCTCAAAGTGGGCCACGAGCGGGTTACCGAGACCATCGGCCGGTTTGGCATCGCCACGTTTACCGATGCCATGTATGACGCCATTGCCTATAGCGAGCGTCGCGCCCGCCTGGTGATCGAACGCATCCCGGACGGGGTCTATAGCTTCTCTGACTATCTCGACGACGACGTGGCCACCAACATCCCCATCCGCATTGCGGTGGCGGTGACCATCAAGGGCTCGGACCTCACCGTCGACTTTACCGGCACAGATGCTCAGGTGCGCTCGGCCTTCAACCTGTTCTCCATGGGCAAGACGCATCCCTGGCTGGTCTACAAGCTGATGTTCCTGATCCTTACCCTCGAGCCCGACATCCCGATGAATGCCGGGATCATGCGACCGGTCCGGGTGATCGCCCCCGAGGGCTCGATCGTCAATTGCCGCTTCCCGGCGGCAGTCGGCTTGCGCACCACCTTGGGGGTGCGGGTCCAGGATGCCATTTGCGGAGCCCTGGCCAAGGCCCTGCCCGAGGTGATGCCCGCCTGCGGTGCCGGTTATATGGCGCCGGTGGTGTTCGCCCAGCCCGATTTGGAAGAGGGTGGGCTCAAGGTCATCGTCCTTGAGCCGATGACCGGGGGAACCGGCGCCTGTTCCGAGGCCGACGGCTTCGACGCGCGCGATGTGGTCGATCTTGCCAACTTGCGCAACAACCCGCTTGAGATTGTCGAGTCGCGGGCGTCGGTGCTCATTCGGGAGTACGCCCTGTCAGTCGACTCGGGTGGTCCTGGTAAGTACCGCGGCGGCTGCGGTTGCATTCTCGAACTGGAGGTTCTGGTCCCCGACTGCGTGATGATCGCGCGCGGCCAGGAGCGCCACCGCTTCCGCCCCTGGGGCCTGATGGGCGGCGGTTGCGGAGGCAAGGCGGCTGCCTTCATGGCCGGCGCCGACAGCACCGAGCTGGTCGATATTGGCAAGGTGGACTCGCTCCGGCTCTCGGCTGGGGACATCGTGCGGATCGTCACCTCGGGCGGCGGCGGTTATGGCGATCCGTTCGAGCGCGCGCCGCAGCGGGTGCTGGCCGATGTCCTCGACGGGCTGGTCAGCCTGGACTCGGCCGAACGAGACTATGGGGTGGTGATCCGCCAAGGGGCGCTTAACCTCGAAGCCACCACCGCCCTGCGCGCCGCCGGCCGCCAAGTGGCCAGCGATTCGCCTGGCCTGTTCACCCTGGGCCCGGAGCGCATAGCCTATGAGAAGGTGTGGACGCCCGAGCTGTCCAGCGCCTTCAACCGTATCATCTTCAGCCTGCCGATTCCCATGCGCGGCGAGGTGCGCCAGAAACTGTGGACCGCCATCGAACACAACGCCAGGCAAGGCCTGCCCGCGGATGTCGGGGCGCTGGAGGCGGCCTGGGCGGCCCTGGCGCCGCGCTTCGACGGCAAGGCGATCGGCGCGACGCGGGTGCTGCGCGCCGCTGCGTAGGGCTTTGGAGCCGCCCATCCTTCGAGACAGCCCTTTGGGCTTCCTGAAAGCATGAGGCCTGAACTCTAAAAATCCCGAGGAGCGAAGCGCCTCTAAGAAAAAGGATAATGCACTAATACGCGGGCCGCTTCGGCGGGAGCCGCTGCGCTTTCAGGGAGGATATCATGGACCGCGGAACCATATTTCTCTGCCGCGACATCTATCTCGATGACGAACTGGACGACGTCGCGGCGCGCCTAGCCGCCGACGGCTTCCTGCTGCGCCGCGGCGCGCCGGTGACGCCGGGCACCAAGCAAATCTTCACCGCCGACGCCCGAGCCCAGTTGCTAGCCGATGCCGACGTCATCGTGGTCAGTTCGCGCAATCTACTGTCGGCCGAGGACATGGCTGCGGCTCGGCGGTTGCGGGCGGTTATCGCGCCGACCATCGGGGTCGATGCCATCGATCTGCCTGCCGCCGACCGGCTGGGTGTCATCGTTGGGCACGGGGCGACGCCGGAGAATTTCCTCAGCATGGCCGAGGCGACGACCATGCTGATGGCAGTCCTCTTCTACGACCTGCGCGGCACCGAGCGCGTTCTCCGCCAGGGCTTGCCGCGGCCGCGAACCATGAAGGCGCGGATGCTGCGTGGTAGCACCATCGGGCTGGTCGGCTTCGGCCGCATCGCCCGCGCCGTGAACGAACGGCTGGGTGGCTGGGAAACGCAGGTGATTGTGCACGATCCCTTCCTGCCGGCCGAGGCGGTGCCGCCTGGCATCCGCATGGTCGATCTCGATACCCTGCTGGGCGAAAGCGATCTGGTCAGCCTGCATGTGACCTTGGATGCCGGCACCCGCGGGATGATCGGCGAGACCCAGCTGCGGGCGATGAAGCCTGGGTCGTTCATCGTCAATACGGCCCGCGGCGGGCTGATCGACGAGGCGGCGCTCTATCGCTGCCTCAAGGACGGTCAGCTGGCCGGCGCGGCACTTGACACGTTCGAGCCGGAACCGCTCCCGGCCGACAGCCCGCTGCGCCATCTCGACAACATCATCCTGACTCCGCACATGGTTGGCCATACCCGCGATGTCATGGCCTCGGTGGCGCCAGCCCTGCACGAGAACATTCGCCGGGTCATGCGTGGCGAGTTGCCGCTTTATCCGAAGAACCCGCAGATCGCCGAGGCTTGGCGGCAGCGCTTGGTGGCGCTCGGGCAGCTAGGTATCGAATCGGATGCTGATCCTCGGGGAACTGGTAGCTAGGTCATTCAGAGTCACTGACAAAGCTCATCGCCAGCCAAAAAGAAGCAACCGATCACCATGAACATTCCTGCCGCAAAGGGCCCCCGCTCCATTCACCATGACGCGCCGGTAGCCTCGCCTCGGGCCGCCGACATCTGGGGCAGCGATGCCATCGTGGCGGTGTTGCGCGAGATCGGCATCCCGTTTCTGGCGCTAAACCCTGGGGCCAGCTACCGGGGCCTCCATGACAGCTTGGTCAACTACCTAGGCAACAGCGCGCCGCAGATGCTGCTCTGCCTGCACGAGGAGTCGGCGGTCGCCATCGCCCACGGCTACGCGAAGGCCTCGGGGAGAATGATGGGCGCCGTGCTGCATTCCAATGTCGGCCTCATGCACGGCAGCATGGCCATCTTCAATGCCTGGTGCGACCGGGTGCCCGTGCTCCTGCTGGGGGCCACCGGCCCCGTGGATGCGGCCAAGCGGCGGCCCTGGATCGACTGGCTGCACACCGCGCGCGATCAGGGCGCGCTGATCCGCGACTACACCAAGTGGGACGATCAGCCGGCCTCGGTGGCGGCGGCGCAGGAAGCCCTGTTGCGGGCCGCTCAGATCGCCCAGACCGCCCCTTGCGGCCCGACCTATGAAAACATCGACGCGGAGATCCAGGAGGCCAAGATCGGTCCCGCCCCGACCTTGCCGGAGGCCAGCCGGTTCCTGCCGCCGCCGTCGGTGAATCCGCCACCTGCGTCTCTGGCCGCTGCCGCCCGGCTGCTGTCGGAAGCGAAAAGACCGGTCATCCTGATGGGGCGGGTCGGGCGCGGCGAAGATGCCTGGCGCCAGCGCATCGCCCTGGCCGAACGGCTCCAGGCACCGGTCCTCACCGACTTCAAGGCTGCTGCTGCCTTTCCCACCAACCATCCGCTACTGATGGCCCCTCCCAGTTTCTTCCTGACCTCTGAGACCATGGCCGCGGTAAAGAAGTCCGACGTCATCCTGTCGCTCGACTGGATCGACTTGGGCGGCACCCTGCGCCAGATCTGGGGGCAGCAAGCGGTGACGGCGAAGGTGGTTCAAGTCTCGCTCGACCAGCACCTGCATCGCGGCTGGGGCATGGAGTATTTCGGGCTAGCCCCCACCGATATCTATCTGCTGTGCGAACCCGACATCGCCGTCCCGATGCTGACCGCGGCGGTTCAGCCGCGTCCGGCCTCGGGTGTCTCCTTCGCCGCCATGGCAGGCGCGGCACCCCAGAGGCTGCCGGACTCCGGACCCATCAGTATGAAGCATCTCGCCGATGCGGTTAACGAGGCGACCGAAGGGCTCGAAGTCTGTGTAACCCGCCTACCGCTCGGCTGGAACGGCGCCTATCGCCATTTCCGTCATCCTCTGGACTATCTCGGCTATGACGGCGGGGCGGGTATCGGCTCTGGCCCCGGCATGAGCGTTGGTTCCGCCCTCGCCCTCAAGGGCAGCGGGCGGCTGGCGATGGCCATTCTCGGTGACGGCGACTTCATGATGGGTTCGTCGGCACTGTGGACAGCCGTCCACTACGAGATCCCACTGCTGATCGTGGTGGCGAACAACCGCTCGTTCTACAACGACGAGGTGCATCAAGAGCGGGTGGCCAAAGAACGCGGCCGGCCGGTCGAGAACAAATGGATAGGCCAGCGAATCGGCAAACCCGACATCGATCTGGCGATGATCGCCCGCGCCCAGGGCGCGGAAGGCATCGGCCCGGTAACCGAGCCGACGTCCGTCCTCGCCGCCGTGCGGCGTGGCCTGGCAGTGGTCGAGGGTGGCGGCGTGGCAGTCGTCGACGTCCGGGTGCTGCCGGGCTACGACTCCAACATGAGCGGTTCGCCCGCCGCCGCCCAGAGGAGCTAGTGGCGACATGTTTCTTTTCGTTATGCCCGCGCAGGCTGGCATCCAAGACCGTACCGCAGCCGGGAACGGGGGACAGGCCTCCCTTCTGGCGCGGGTGTGATTTATGAAAGAGAAAGAGGAAGCATCCATGGCCGGCCCCGACGAACGCAGGTGTAACCCCACCTCCTTGCCCGAACTCGAGCGACGCTGGGCGGCGGTTCGCCGCCAGATGCCCGCCGCAGGGATCGACGCCCTGATCATCCAGGGGGTCAACAATGCCACCGGCACCGGAGGCAGTTACCGCTGGTTCACCGGGATCTCGGTGTTCAGCTCCTATCCGCAGACGGTGATTGTCCCGCGCGAGGGACTGATGACCCTGGTCATGCACGGCGCGTTCAATGAGGAAAAGACCTTCGACGGGGCCAACCCGGATCTTCCTGGGATCGGCCTGCGCCTGGGTGCGCCGGCCTTCCCGGGGGTTAACTACTGCAGCGCCTACGAGGCCGAGCTGGTGGCGCGCGAAGTGAAGAAGCAAGGCTTCGGCACCGTGGGGATCGTCGCTCCGCAGAACATGCTGTTCGGCTTTGGCTGGAAGCTGAGGGAGTTGTTGGGCGGAACCAACTTCGTCGATGCCACAGATCTGGTCGATCCCATCAAGGCCATCAAAAGCCCCGAAGAGATCGCCTTCATCCGCCGGACCGCGGTCATGCAGGACGAGATCGTCGCCAAGGTGCGGGCCCATATACGCCCCGGCATGCGAGACTTCGAGGTTATGGCCTATGCCCAGTATGTCGGCCAGTTGATGGGCAGCGAGACCGGCTATTTCCTCGGCTGCTCGGCCCCACCCGGCCAGCCGGCCGGCATGCGACGGCGCTCTGACCAGAACCGGGTAATCCGCGAAGGCGACGTGTTCATGTTCCAGGCTGAGAATACCGGCCCCGGCGGGCTATTCGTCCATCACGGCCGGGTTTTCAGTCTGGGCAACGCGCAGCAGGAAGTCGTTGACCTGTTTGGCCAGATGGTCGAGGCCCAGGACTTCACCATCGGCCTGCTAAAGCCGGGGGCTTCCTGCCGCGATATATTCGCCGAATACAACGCCTATATGCGGGGCCACGGCCTGCCCGAAGAGCAGCGCTTACATTGCCACGGACAAGGCTATGACGTGGTGGAAAGGCCGCTCGTCCGCAACGACGAGAGCATGACCATCGAAGCCAACATGAACATCGGCATCCATCCCAACCCCGGCCTGTCTAATCCGCGGGTGTTCGTGACGGTCTGCGACAATTTCTTGATCGGTGCGGACGGCGAGGTCGAGCGTCTGCACACGACCCCGCGCGAGATCATCGAGCTGTGATGGGTCGACGCCGACGCCACCGAAATGGAGCTTTGTTTCTTTTCCAGCGAAACGGGTATCCCGTTATCCGACCTTGGCGCAGATGGTAGCGGGATGGAATGGAAAGCGTGGCTCATCTCGTTGGTGGAGTTGAGTTACTCCTGCATTGAAGGTAGCGCAGGACTTGATCGGCGCCAACGCTGCCTGTGGTCGTGAGCAACTTGCCGGCGGGGCAGACGTAGATGCTACGATGCGATTTCATTGCGCTTATCGGCGGTGTGGCTGCATGGCCACTCGCCGCGCGCGCACAGCAACACGACCGGATGCGGCACAGCGACGTTCAACAGTCTGCGTTTGCAAGCAGACTCCGAAAATGCATCTCAGTATTATTACTGGAAGTTAAGTATGCGCCTTCAAATGCACGAAGGCCTTTCGCTGATGGATGACTGGAACGCGCGTCAATACCTCAAGTTTGAAGACGATCGCACGCGACCTCCCCGCGATTTGCTCGCACAAGTGCCGCTTAGTCGGGCACAGCGTGTCGTCGATTTGGGCTGCGGACCGGGCAACTCCACGGAGATTCTCGTCGCCCGCTACCCGGACGCTGAGGTGATTGGGCTTGATTCATCGGTGGACATGCTGCGACAGGCACGCGAGCGGCTGCCAAAGTGCAAATTCATTCAGGCAGATGTTTTAACCTGGACGCCCAAAGAACGCACGGATTTGCTGTTTGCAAACGCCGTATTCCAATGGGTACCCGATCACTCGACTGTATTGCGGCGATTGGTCCAAACCCTACCGCAAGGCGGTGTGCTTGCGGTGCAGATGCCGGACAATACCGAAGAGCCCGCGCTGACACTCATGCGAGAGGTGGCGGATAAGGGGCCGTGGGCCAGCAATCCTGCCATGGCTGAGGCTGCGCGCGTCGATTTGCCGAGTCCCGAAGACTATTACGATCTGCTCAAACCGTTGTGTCGACACGTGGACATCTGGCATACGATCTACAACCACGTCATGACCGGGCCCGAAGCAATTGTCGAATGGTTCAAGGGATCATCATTGCGACCCTTTCTGTCCGCACTCGACGCCAGGATGGCCGAAGAATTTAATGCGGTGTACACGGCGAAGATCGCCCGGCATTACACCGCTCGCATTGACGGCCAGGTTCTGTTGAAATTTCCCCGGCTATTCATCGTCGCCACCCGATAAGTTAGGGATGGTGAAGGTCTTCGGATGCCGGCCGCTCACGAACGGTGCCGCGCACTCCGGCGACCGGCGTACGAAAACCTCCAAAGGACGAAAACGCGGGAAGGGATACATGTGGCGTGAGCTGGCCGGCTACATAGAGGATGACGTCCTTAGGCGAGGCCAAACCGATGAGCTGGTCGGTCAGGTACACCGCGCATGCGCATGTGGGCGGCTATCTTGCACTGCTTGGCTTTGCTCTATTACGCTTACTGATGCGTCGCCACGGACCGTAGCGAAGCGGTCCTGCTGGTGGCCTGATCCAGCCGTCGCGGCCTCATCCGCTCTGCCTGTGCCAGAACAGGATACGGTCCTCGATCGCAACAAAGGCGCGGTTGATCAGATAGCCGGACAGACCAACGAGGAAGAGCGCGGCGAACATGTCGGCGCCGCGACCGGCATATTGCATCGAGATAATGTAGTAGCCGATGCCGGAGTCGCCAGCGACCATTTCCGCCGCCACGACGGAGACGAAGGCGAGGCCAAGGCTGACGCGCAATCCGGCGAAGACGTAGGGAAGGGTCGCGGGCAGCAGCACGCGGCGGAGCGTGCCGAGCCAAGACATGCCGAACGTCGCGGCAACCCCGCGATAAGTCGGCTCGATCGCAAGCGCGCCGTAGAGCGTGTTGACGAAGACCGGGAAGAACACGGTAAATGCCACGACCGCTATCTTCATCGGGTCGTCGAGGCCGAGAAACAGGATGAGTGGCGGAATCAGCGCCGGGATCGGTAGCGGTCGTAACAGTTCGATCGTCGGTTCAAGCGTCCGTCGGGCGAGCCGGCTTACCGACAGCAGGATGCCGAGCGTAATGGCGGCGACGGCCCCGAGCACAAAACCCGTCGCCATCCGATAGAGCGTGCCTCCGAGCGCGCTGGTCAATTCGCTCATGCCCAGATCGTGGACCGCGGCGACGAGAATCGCGCTCACCGGCGGCCAATTGGAGCTGGTGACGAGGCCGGTGCGCGCAGAAAGCTCCCACAGCAGCAGCAACGCGATGATGAACCACAGCCCGAGCCGCGGCCCGCCGAACAGGCGACGACTGGCCTCGCGGAGATCCGCGAGGCCAGTCGTTCTGTTGCCACCGAGCAAGAAGCCGTTCACCGCTCAGCCGAGCGCGGTCTTGTAGACCAGCGTCCTGGTGTCCGGCACCTCCTTCAATGCGCCATAGCGCTTCATCGCCTGCGCGATGCGGTCGAGATTGGCCGGGTCGACCGCCTTGATGAATTCCGGCCAGGCGATCAGCGCTCGCAGCCGTTCGGGCGGCAGCTTGGTGAATTTGGCGATCGCCTCGATCATCTCCGGATTGCTCTTGTTCGCCTGCGCCCAGTCGGCCGCCTTTTGGTAGGCGCGGGCATAGGCCTCGATGACTTCCTTGTTCTTGTCGATGTAGTCGCCGCTGGCGGCGAAGGCGGCGACCACCGTGCCCGAGAGCATCGTGCCCATCAGGCCCGACACGATCTCGATCTTGTCGGAATGGGCCAGCACCGTCGCCGACATGAAAGGCTCGTTGGTTGCGACGTAGTCGACCCGGCCGCTGAGCAGGGCGTCTTCCTGTTGCGGGAAGTGCACCTCGATGATGTTCGCCTTTGAGGAATCCCCGCCGGTCTGGTCGATCCACAGCCGCGTGCAGACCCATGGCAGGTTCTGCAAGAGGTGCGTTGCACCAGTCTTGCCGGCGGTATCCTTGCCGGTCTTGATGCCGGATTCCTTGCGCACCATGACCGCCGAATAGTCGTTGGGGAACGGCTTGGCGCCCGAGACCCCGCTGACGATCTTCAGATCGAGCCCTTCCTGCTGGCCCTGAATCATGGTCGTGACGGTCGACATCGAGATTTGCAACTGCCCGGCAACGAGCGCCGCCATGCTCGGACCGCCGCCCGGCGTCGGGGTCACCGTGACGTCGAGCCTTTCCTGCGCAAAATAGTCGCGCGCCTGCGCGATGAAGAAGGCGCCAGCGTCGAGCACCGGAACGACACCGACACGCAGCTTGGTCATGTTCGATTGCGCCCAGACCGCGGGCGCCTTGACGCCGAGACCTGCGACAGCCAAGCCCGCACCGAAAAGTTTCGTCGCATTTCGTCGTGAAATTACCGTCATTGATTTCCTCCCTTTGTGTTGATTGTTCGCCCCACTCATTAGACCGAGTGGTGGTTGCCGAGCCATGGGACAAAGCTGCGTTCCGCTCTCGCCATGGCGAGGTTTATGAGAAGTCCGACCGCTGCCAGGATCACGAGCCAGCCATACATGTCGCGGATACGGAATGACCGCTGATTTTCCAGCACCAGGTAGCCGAGGCCGCTGTTGCCGGCGAGCATTTCCGTCAGGATCGTCATCAGCAGCGCCAATCCGACCGCGACCCGCATGCCGGCAAAGATATAGGGCATGGCCGCCGGCAGGATAATCTTGAGCGTGATCGCAACGCGGCCAAAACCGAAGGTGCGTCCGGTGGCGATCAGTACGGAATCGGTGCCACGCACGCCTTGGATAGTGTTGATCAGGATCGGGAAAAAACTCGCCAACACCACGGCGGTGATCTTCATCGTTGCTCCGAAGCCGAGAAACAGCATGAGCACCGGAACCAACGCCGCTTTCGGCATCGGCCGAATGCTTTCGATGAGCGGGTCGAGCAAATGTGTAATGGTCTGCGACGTACCCATCAGCAGGCCGAGTACGATGCCGGTGACCACCGCCAGCACATAGCCGGCCGTGAACAGGGCCATGGTCGCTCCGAGCGGCCGCAGGACGACGCCGTCCGTGATCAGGTTCCACAAGGTGGCGGCGACCACGCTCGGCGGTGGGAACAGGGCCCGATTGATGAATCCCTCCCGCACGAGAAATTCCAGCCCGGCGAGAACCAGGACGATGAAGACGAGGCCCGGCAGCAGCGAGCTTATGCGTCTAAGAATTTCCATGGGTCCGATCGAGCAGCGTGTTGAGAAGGTCGTGCCGGTGGCGAAGAAAGACAGGATCCTCGCGCGTCTCCACCGGATGGCGCGGCCGCGCCAGGCCGGTCTCGACGACACGGGAAATGGATGGCGGGCGACGGCTCATAACCGCGATGCGATCGGAGAGATAGACCGCCTCTTCGACGTCGTGGGTCACGAACATGACGGTCAGGTCGTCGCTCTTCTGCCAGATGTCGAGCACCAGAGCCTGCAGCTCGAGGCGCGTCAACGCGTCGACCGCGCTGAACGGCTCGTCCATCAGCAGCATGCGCGGTGTCGCCGCGAGCGCGCGCGCGATAGCGACCCGCTGTTGCATGCCGCCCGACAATTGCCAGGGATAATGGTCGCCGAATTCCGCGAGATCGACCATGGCGAGGTAGGCGGACGCCTGCTCTGCCCGCTCACGACGGCCAAGCGGCTTGCGCTCAAGCGCGAAAGCAACGTTGTCGCGCACGTTGCGCCAGGGAAACAGCGATTTGGTGTATTGCTGGAACAGATAGACGATCTCGGCCGGCGGACCGGTGACCGGCTTGCCGCTGAGCGCGACACGGCCAGTCGACGGCATCATCAGCCCGGCCGCGATCTGCAGCAGCGTCGACTTCCCGCAGCCCGACGGACCGATTACGGTCAGGAATTCGCCGCGCCGGATAGCGAGATCGATGCCCTGCAGCGCTATCGTATCGACGCCGTTGGACCGGTAGCTCTTGCCGACGCCGTCGAGCCGCAGCAGTAAGTCGAGCGCCTCGGTTCCCACGCCTTCGTCATTGCGCACATCACGCTCGCCCACATCCGCGCGCGCGTTTGCCGGCGTCTGTTGCGTCCGCACCATGATCTACTCTGTTTCTTCCCTGGGCCCGCCGGCGTCCGTCTTATTTTACCTTATTGCAGCGAGAACAGTCGGCCGAAGCCGGCCGGTGTGTCCTTAATTCCCATAGCGCGGAGCGAATGCCAAGCGGCCACCTGATTGCTGGTGACGACCGGACGTCCGAGATCGCGCTCCAGATCCTCGATCACCTCCAACGACCGCACGGCGGTGCAACTGATGAAATAGGCGTCGGCGTCGTCGCGGATATTGGCCCGCACCAGCCTGTACCATTCGCCGGGTTCGACGGAGATCATATCCTTGGCCTGGGCGATGCCGAGCCCGACCGCCTTCTGGACGCTGATCTGGTGGGCCTCTAAAAAGGCCGCCTCGCGTGCATTGATCGGTTCGATGTAAGGCGACACCATCACGATGCGGCGGACATCCAGGCCTTTGAACGCCGCCATCAGCGCGCGCGATGTCGCGGTAGCGGGTAGACCGGTGGCCGTGGTGATTCGTTCGGGCAGGGCGCGATCCATGTTGGCGTCCCACGTCGACACCGCCGTGCAATGGAACAGGATGAGGTCGACGCAGGCGTCGGCAAGCAGCGCGGCGCCGTCTTCCACCCGTTCCGTCATGGCGAGCAGTTCGGCGTCGGTGCTACCGGTGAGTTTGAGCCGGGTGGTGTGCAGGCTGACGCCATCGGGAAGCATGGCGTTAAACTGCGACTCGGCCACGACGTTGCCCGACGGGAGCAGCATGCCTAGCCGGGCCCGTGTGCCGTAGTTAATCATTGAGACGTTCTCTCGAACGCTTGCGGAGTCGATAGTGATAGACGCACCATGTGCCGGCCGGCGGACTTCATGCGACATATCGCTCGCTTGTCCGACGCGCCAGGAAGCGGCGATATCGGAAGGCTCGGCGCAAAAAAGTACCGACATGGGGCCATCTTTTCCCTCCTTTTCCTCGCAATTTTCTTTTTAAGAAAGTGTTGTCTTTAAGAGAAACATCAAAGCCGATGGGTGTCAACCGCAAATTCTACAAAGTCGGCGAGAAAAGTGGCGCGAGGTAATCAACGCGCACTCAGGGATCAGACGAGGCATCGGCGAGCATTTTGAATGAGGGTGTTACCGTGAAAGCCGAATTCGATTGCGCCGATGCGTCTGCGCGCGCCGCTACTAAAAGCGATTAATCCTTCGATAAATATGCCGACCTATTTTTTTGATGTGAGAAATCAGAACTGAATCTGTGCGAAAAGCCAAAGCTGGCTTAAGACGTTGCGCAGGACGCTCACCTGATGTTGCAGGGCGACGAGCTCAAGTCCAATGAAGCCAGGCTGCGAAATCGAAACGAGAGTAGGGAAACGAGGGCGAAAAGAATTGTGATCATGCCCTCAACGGTATGCCGGTGACGCAAAATTCTCCAGACTGACCTTTCCAAGTCTTAAGCAAGCATGGGATGCACTGACGCCCCTGCGCCAAGCCGTCGGGACAAAGCCTTTGCCGAAGCACCAACGGCCTGGGCGGGTTTGCCGCGAAAAGATAAGTCTATCATGCTTTGTACCCCGACCACTGTTATTGCGGCAACAAGCGCGTTGCGGTGATCGAATACGGGCGCGCTGATAGAAGCAACTCCGGGATAGACCAGATCTTCGGCGACCGCGATGCTATTCTCCCGTACCGTAGCCAGCAATTTCTCGACGTCGGCGATGCCGTGCAGCCCCGCTCTCGCCGCCGGTCCATTGAGGACCGCGAGTTCGGCATCAATGAAACCTTTGGTGATAGGCCGGTCGAGATACGCAGCGAAGATTCTTCCGTTCGAGGAGGTCAGCAGCGGCAGCACCAGCCCAAGCTGCACAATGAGCGAAACCGGCTGGTAATTGTCGGCTCTGCGTACGATCGTCGGACCGTGATTTCCCCAGACCGTAAGCGAACCGGGCAAATTGAGCTGGTCGCGCAGCTCGTTGAGCGCGTCCTGGGCAAACTCCACCACATCGAGACGTCGCAAGGCTGCGAAACCAAGTTCGACGGCTAGAGGGCCAATGTTGTAGCGGCCCGTATCGGTGCTTTGGGATGCCAACCCGACGCGGACGAAGCTTGCGAGATACTTGTGTGCCTTGCTCGGCGTCATATCCGCTGCCCCTGCCAAGGCGGTCAGGGTCATCGAGCCGGCAGCGTCCGTGAGCGCGACGAGCAGAGGCGCGCCGACCTCAATCGACTGGATTCCAGTTCTTTCTCCACGATTTTTGGCCATCGCCCCAACTCCTCATGAGATTACCAAAAAATAACAGCACCATCAGCTGAATGCGATTGTTTTGGTTGGGGGCCGGTGACAGATGGCAGCCGTCTGAGCGCGTCGCTCGCCCCCGCAGCGCCGGCAAGGGCCCCTCTGGCAAGTGACCCGCCAACGTATCGCCAATGCAACACCTGAACCGAACGCCCACCCAAGTCCACGGATTCTCTACGACTCGAAGCGTTGTCAGTATACTTCGTCAGTCGCGAGTTACCGATTACAAACTGCCAGTTGGCTTCAGCCGAACTCATTGACAAATGAGACATTTCTACCCAGTCGCCGACTGAGTAGAAAACACCAGGTTTGCCATGAGTTCCGTGATCATGAGGCGCGAACTGCTCAGGAACGCGAAAATGCCGCGCCCGGGGTTAGGACGTTTCTGGAACAGCTTCTCCTTCCTGCATGAAGCGCGCGCAACGCTCGCGGTTCGCAGCAAATACATCCAGCATGGCGGCTGTGCCTGTCGGAAATCAAATCCGGACATATTGATGGCGTAGGCCGCCGAGCACTAGCCTCGCTTTTATGCACTCAACGGCATGGACAATTCGCCTAGCTGGCGCGTCCCCCGAACCCGTTTAAGGATGTCGGTTATCAGCATCTGGATGTGCCAGGAGCTGTTCGACTTGAACCTGCAGATGATCGAGGATCTCGTTGACTATTGTTCTCTTCTTCTCGCTCAACGATGCGAGAAGGCGATCGTTTCGTGCTACCGCCAGCGGAACGATCCGGTGCACCTTGGTCTTGCCCATAGGGGTAAGCGACAAAAGGACAATTCGACTGTCGGACGGATGTGGCTGTCGGACCACGAGCTTGCGTTTGACCAATGCGGCCAATGAGCGACTGACCCACGCTTTATCGATGCCTGTCAAGCGACTAGCTTCGTTGACCGCCAGGGGCTGATGTCTGCCGATCGTCGCCAACAGGCGCAATTCAGTAAGCGTTACCCCATGTTGTGCGCGATAGACTTGGCTCGCCGCGCGCACGAGCGTGTCGGCAATGCGCGTCAGTCGATAGGTGATCAGGCTCTCGAGAATGTAAAGGCTAGGATCGTTCGAGCTCGGTCGCGCCATGAAAATCTCGCCAAGGCTGGTCACAAATTGCGTGACAGGAGCATACTAAATAGATGTCATGACAATGTTGTCTTGACAATCAATTAAATGCAAGTTCAACATGCGGAAAACAATAAGATCGGGGAAACGTTCGATCGGGGCAGGGGGCTATGGCGTTCGAAGAATTTAAAGGGGCAATGTTCAGCCCGCGGTGGAAAACCTCCGCGCGGAAATACGGAGTCGTTGCCGAGCAAGATATCAAGATTCCGATGAGCGACGGCGTCACGCTCAACGCCGATATATGGAAGCCGGACGGCGCAACCAAGGTTCCCGCCATTCTCGGTTTTCACTGCTATCATTCGACAGGTCAGACTGGGCCAATCAAACCGGCTGCTCTATCTACGGCCCAATGGCGAAATCCCGGCCAGGAGAGGACGAACGCATCGCTCGAGTCCGGCGACCCCAACTTCTTTGCGCGGCGCGGTTATGCGCACGTTGTCTGCAATGCGCGCGGGACCGGAAAATCCGAAGGAACCTGGGACTTTTCGGGTCCGCAGGAAATCAAGGACGTTTACGAGACCATTGAATGGCTGGCGGCCCAGCCTTGGTGCGATGGTAACGTCGTGATGTTTGGAGTTTCATATTTCGCCTGGACCCAATTGCTCGTTGCGGCGCTTAACCCGCCCCACCTGAAGACCATTTTCTGCCCCTGGGGATCAACCGACTTCTATCGGGATTTCGTCTATCGCGGCGGGATGTTCGCGTACAAATGGCCGATCGGATGGAGTGCGACCTC
>CAAGKR010363203.1_pt1 | contig 17903 bp, 19 predicted proteins | sample 2556971 | NCBI WGS metagenome assembly CAAGKR01 (sample SAMEA5207829, study PRJEB30636) | soil metagenome | biome: forest; feature: boreal; material: soil | place: USA | collected 2011-09 | depth 1 m | reverse complement strand
GCGGAGGCTGCCGCGAAACAGCAGGCCGCCGCCGCCTCGCAACCCGCAGCCGAGGCCGCGAGTCCCGCTCCCGAGGCCCCGGCCCAGCCGGCGGCCCCGGCGCCCGCTTCAGAGCCGAAAGAGGGAGGTGACTCGTGACCATCACCGCCGCCGACGTCAAGGCGCTCCGGGACCGCACCGGCGCCGCGATGATGGATTGCAAGGCCGCCCTGGCCGAGGCCGGCGGCGACACCGAGCGGGCGATCGAGCTGCTGCGCGTCAAGGGCCAGGCCTCGGCCGCCAAGCGCGAAGGGCGCGGCACCGACGAGGGCGTCGTCTCCTCCTACGTCCACGCCAACGACAGGGTCGGGGCGATGGTCGAAGTCCAGTGCGAGACGGACTTCGTCGCCCGCAACGAGGACTTCAGGGCGTTCGCCTATGAGGTAGCCCTGCACGTCGCGGCGACCGCGCCGCGCTACGTCTCCTCCGAGGAGATCCCGGAGGAGGAGCGCGAGGCCGAGCGGCGCGTCTTCGAGGAGAAGGCGCGTGAGGAAGGCAAGCCGGACAACGTGGTCGAGAAGATCGTCGAGGGCCAGCTCGCCAAGTGGGCGAGCGAGGTCGCGCTCCTCGACCAGTCCCACGTCAACGCGGACAAGCACGACTCGAAGACGATCGAGGAGCTGCGCCAGGAGCTGGCCGCCAAGACCGGCGAGAACGTCCGGGTCGCCCGCTTCGCGTACTTCCGCGTCGGCGAGGAATAGGGTCGGTCTCCAGATGACCCCTCCCGAACCGAGATTCGGGCGCATCCTCCTCAAGCTCTCCGGCGAGGCGCTGATGGGTGGCCTCGACTATGGCACCGACGCCGGTGAGGTCCAGCGGATCGCCCAGCAGGTCGCAGCGATCCGCGCCCGCGGGGTGGAGGTGGCGATCGTGGTCGGCGCCGGCAACATCTACCGCGGGCTGGAGGCGGCGGCGAAGGGAATGGACCGCGCCACCGGCGACTACATGGGGATGCTGGCGACGGTGCTCAACGCCCTCACCCTCCAGGACGCGCTGGAGGGGCTCGACAAGCACACCCGGGTGATGTCGGCGATCGATGTCAAGGAGGTGGCCGAGCCATACATCCGCCGCCGCGCAATGCGCCACCTCGAGAAGGGCCGCGTGGTGATCTTCGCGGCCGGCACCGGCAACCCGTTCTTCACCACCGACACCGCGGCGGCGCTGCGCGCCCTGGAGATCCACGCCGAGGCGATCCTGATGGCCAAGAACGGGGTCGAAGGGGTCTATGACGCCGACCCGGCGACCCACCCCGACGCCGAGTTCATCCCGGCGATCACCCACCGCGAAGCGATCGAGCGGGGGCTGAAGGTGATGGACTCCACGGCGCTCTCGCTCTGCATGGACAACGCCCTGCCGATCTACGTCTTCAACATGGGGGACGAGGGCAACATAGATAGGATCGTCAGCGGCGAGAGGGTGGGCACGCTGGTCTCCAGCAGGCCCGCGGCATAGCGAGAACGGGGACCAAGTGGAGCTGATCGACGAACTGCTCGAAGACGCCAAGGGCCGCATGACGAAGTCGGTCGAGTCGAGCCGCGGCGAGCTGGCCACCGTGCGCACCGGCCGCGCCTCCCCGCACCTGCTCGACCGCATCGTCATCGACTACTACGGCACTCCGACGCCGCTCAGGCAGCTGGCGAACGTGGCCACCACCGACGCCCGCCTGCTGACCGTGACGCCGTATGACAAGTCTTCGCTCGCGGCGATCGAGAAATCGATCCAGGAGTCCGACGTCGGGCTGACCCCGAGCAACGACGGCAACGTGATCCGCCTCCAGGTCCCCGAGCTGACCGAGGAGCGCCGCGGCGAGATGGTCAAGGTCGTGCACGGGGTCGCCGAGGAGGGCCGGGTCTCGATTCGCAACGTTCGACGCGACACGATGCACGATCTGCGCGAGCTGAAGAAGGAGGGCGAGGCGGGCGAGGACGACGAGCGGCGCGCCGAGTCCGCCCTCCAGAAGCAGACCGACGAGGCGATCGCGGAAATCGACGCGCTGCTCGAGGGCAAGGAAGAGGAAATCCTCGAGGTTTGAGCCCTGCCCGCTACGTAGCGATCATCACCGATGGCAACGGCCGCTGGGCGCAGCAGCGAGGATTGCCGGTCGTCGAGGGGCACAGGGCCGGCGCCGACGTGGTCAAGGCCCGGCTGCACGACGCGGTCGAGCTGGGCATCGAGGAGCTGACCGTCTTCTCCTTCTCGACCGAGAACTGGTCGCGGCCGGCCGAGGAGGTCGAGGGCCTGATGCGGATGTTCGGCGAGCGGATCGCCGCCGAGACCCCGGAGCTGAACGAGGAGGGCGTGCGGATGCGCTTCATCGGCCGCCGCGAGGGGGTCGACCCGGAGCTGGTGGAGCGCATGGAGTGGGCCGAGGGCATGACCGAGGAGAACCGGCGCATCACCCTCTTCGTCGCCTTCAACTACGGCGGCAGGGCGGAGATCGTCGACGCGGCGCGAAGCTTCGAGGGGGGCTCCGAGGAGGAGTTCCGCCGCCACCTCTACGCACCCGAGATGCACGACCCCGACCTCCTGATACGAACCAGCGGAGAGCAGCGCGTCTCCAACTACCTGCTCTGGCAGTGCGCCTACTCGGAGCTGGTCTTCCGCGATGAGCTCTGGCCGGACTTCACGCGGGAGGCGCTGGAGGCCTCCCTGGGCGAGTACGAGACCCGGCAGCGCCGCTTCGGGGCGAGGGCCCGGTGATGGACCTCTTCGACGACGTGACGTTCGAGGACGAGGCGCCGCCGCCGCCACGGGCGCCGCGCCCGCCGCGGCGGCAGAGCCGCCTGCGCGGCGAGACCGCGAAGCGGGTCCTCTTCGCACTTCCCTGGATCGCCTTCGCGATCGCGATCACGGTCGCGGGGGGCCTGGTCTTCTCGGTCGCGATGATCGGGATCGGCGCGATCGCGCTGCACGAGTACTTCGTGATGACCGAGGAGCTGCGGCCGATCGAGATCGCCGCCTACATCGCGGTCGCGGCGCTGGTTCTCGCCGCCCACTTCGGCACCGCCTTCAACGTGCTGCTGATCCTCGCCGCCTCCTTCCCGCTGCTCTTCGCCTTCGGCGCCGACCGCAAGCACCGCGACGGGGTCGTGGTCTCGATGGGAATCACCCTGCTCGGCATCGTCTGGATCGGCATCCCGCTGGTCCACGCGGTGCTGCTCTGCGATCTGCCCCACCACGGCGCCGCGTTGCTGATCGACGTCCTGGTCGGCACCTTCGTCGCCGACACCGCCGCCTACGCGACCGGCCGCATGTTCGGCAGGCACAAGATCGCGCCCAGCCTCTCGCCCAACAAGACCCTGGAGGGGCTGATCGGCGGCTTCCTGATCGGCACCATGGGCTTCTGGTTCGCCGGCCTCTACCAGGACTGGCTCTCCGGGGTGGACGCCCTGATCATCGGCGCCGCCGTGGCAGCGATCGCCCCGGTCGGCGACCTCTTCGAGTCGATGCTGAAGCGCGACCTGGGCAAAAAGGACACCGGCACGATCTTCGGCCCCCACGGCGGCATCCTGGACCGGCTCGACGCCGTGTTCTTCACCGTGGTCGTCGGCTATTACCTCGCCATCGCCCTTGTCTACTGAGGCGAGTCTGCATTTACCCGCGTATAGGACGGGTAAATGCAGACTCGAGCCCTCCCTATCCTCTGAGTCGAGATGAAGAAGCTGCTGATACTCGGGTCGACGGGTTCGATCGGGACGCAGGCGCTCGATGTCGTCGGGCGCTCGGACCAGCTGCAGGTGGTCGGGCTTGCCGCGGGGTCGAGCTGGGAGGTGACGCTGGAGCAGGCGAAGCAGCACGGCGTCCCCATCATTGCCCTCGCCGACCCGAGTGCCGCCGAGCGGGCGCGCGGGGAGTGGAATGGGCGCGTGCTCTCCGGCGAGGACGGGATCCGCGAGCTGGTGGCCGAGTCCAGCGCCGACCTCGTCCTCAACGGGATCGTCGGGGCGGCCGGGCTCGGGCCGACCGTCGTCGCCCTCACCGAGGGGATCGACGTGGCGCTCGCCAACAAGGAGAGCCTGGTCGTCGGCGGCGAGTTGGTGATGGCCCTCTCCGAGGCCACCGGTGCCCGGCTGCTGCCGGTCGACTCCGAGCACTCCGCCCTGCATCAGCTGATCGGGGCCGAGTCGCCGGGGACGGTCGAGCGGCTCGTCCTCACCGCCTCGGGCGGGCCCTTCCGCGGCCGCGACGACCTCTCCGGCGTCAGCGTCGCCGACGCGCTCGCCCACCCGACCTGGGAGATGGGGGGGAGGATCACGATCGACTCCGCGACCCTGATGAACAAGGGGTTCGAGGCGATCGAGGCGCACCACCTGTTCGGCGTGCCTTACGAGCGGATCGACGTGGTCGTCCACCCACAGTCGCTGGTCCACTCCCTGATTCACCTGAACGACGGCTCCTCTCTCGCCCATCTCGGCTACCCGGACATGCGGGTGCCGATCTCCTACGCGCTGCACTTCCCCGAGCGGGCCGATGTCGACGTGCCGCGGCTCGACCTCGCCGCCGTCGGCGAGCTGACCTTCGAGCAGCCCGACGCCGAGACCTTCGCCTGCCTGCGGCTGGCCCGCGAAGCCGGCGAGGCGGGGGGGACGGCCCCCTGCGTGCTGAACGCCGCCGACGAGGTCGCCGTCGGCGCCTTCCTCGACGGGCGCATCCCGTTCACGGGGATCGCCGAGGTGATCGAGCGCGTCCTCGGGGAGATGCCCGCCCGCCCGGTCGGCCACTTCGAGGACCTCTTCACCACCGACGCCGAGGCTCGCAAGCGCTCCGAAGACCAGGTCAGGGGGTTGACACCGGCATGAGCTGGGTTCTGGTCTTCCTCGGCTTCTCGCTGCTGATCATCCTCCACGAGGCGGGGCACTTCGTCGCGGCCAAGGCGACGGGGATGCGGGTCGAGCGCTTCTTCCTCTTCTTCGGGCCGAAGCTGGTCTCGGTGAAGCGGGGCGAGACCGAGTACGGGATCGCCGCGATCCCGCTGGGGGGCTACGTGAAAATCAGCGGCATGAATCCCGAGGAGGAGCTGCCGCCGGAGATCGAGCACCGCGCCTATTACAAGCAACCGATCTGGAAGCGGATCGTGGTGATTGGCGCAGGGCCGGCGGTCAATATCGCGCTCGCTTTCGCGATCATCTTCTTTCTCGCCTTCGGGGCATCTGAAGTGAACAGCACGATCGGATCGATCGAGCCCCACTCGCCCGCGGTGGCGGCGCACCTGCAGTCGGGGGATCGCATCGTCTCCGTCGACGGGAAGGCCTTCGCCGGCCTTGGCACCGAAGAGCGCCTCACTCGCTTCGGGCGCCTGGTCGCCGCGCACCGGTGCGCAGGGACGAAACCGACCGAAGGCTGCCGCGCGACCACCCCCGTGACACTGGACATCGAGCGTCACGGCCAGCCGCGGACCATCGCGGTCTATCCCACCTACGACCCGAGCCTGAAGCGAACCCGGATCGGCTTCTCATACGGCTCCACACCCACCGATCCCAGCCTGGGCAACGCCGTCTCGTTCACCTGGACAAGGATGTGGGGCGTCACCTCGGGCACCTTCAAAGTCTTCTCTCACATCTTCGAATCCAAGCAGCGCAAGCAGGTCTCCGGCATCGTCGGCGTCAGCGACGTCGCCCACCAGGTGATCGGGTTCGGATATAGGGCGGCGCTGGGGCTGCTCGCCCTGGTCAGTCTCTCGCTTGGCCTGATCAACCTGCTTCCCATCCTGCCGCTCGACGGTGGCCACATCTTCTGGAGCCTGGTCGAGAAGGCCCGTGGAAGGCCGGTTTCGCTGCGGGTGATCGAGCGGGCCACCATGGTGGGCTTCGTGCTCGTCGCGATGCTGATGTTCATCGGCCTTTCCAACGACATCGGCCGCCTCACCGGCGAAGGCTTCAACGTCCGCTAACGCGGCTTCGCGATCACCCTGAAGGCGTAGGAGGCGGGGGAGGGGTCGAGGTTGCCCGAGGCGTCGCGGGCGCGCACCTCGAAGGTGTGCCTGCCAAGGCCGAGCGTCTTCGTCGTGAAGGGCGAGCGGCAGCTGCGGTAGGGCTTGCGGTCCAGCTTGCACTGAAAGCTCGAGCTCTCCTCGTTTGACTGGAAGCGGAAGGTGAGAGTGCGGTCGTGGGTCTTCTTCGGTGGCTTGCGGCCGAGCTTGGTCTGGAGAGCGACGCCGGCTGACTGCGACGGCGATTCCGCCGAGCCGCAGGCGTGCTCGGAGGGAGTGAACGAATTCGGGCGCGGGTTGGGGAATACCGCGGAGAAGTCCGCGGCGCTGTTGTCCCGATCGTCGGTCGGCTCCAGCAGGGTCGGGCAGCCCGGCGCGATCGTGCGCCGCAGCGCCATCCCGTCGGGAATGCCCGAAGAGGCGGCGGGGGAGCCCGCCGGCGAGGGCAACGAGCCGCTGAAGTTGCCCCAGGAGACGCAGTCGATTGATTCGGCCCAGCAGACGGCGCCGCCGGCCGGGTCGAGCTGGCCCGACGGCGAGAGGGCGCCGTCGGCGACGATCCCGAACTGGGCTTCCGCCTCGGGAGTCGCCATCACGATCGTGCTCTGGTCGGCGCCGTCGGCGACATCGGAGAGGAAGACGTTGGACTGGACCAGACCGCCGGTCGCGTTGTAAGTGCGGAGGACATGGCCGCCGACGTGGTTCTGGTCGGCCGCATACATCTGCAACTCGACGTACTCCGAGTTGGCGCTGGCGACCGACCCGGGGTAGACCTCGCGGATCTCCATCAGGTGGAAGGTCGCCGAGGCAACCGGGGCCCAGAGCGCCAGGGACACGAGCGCGATCGACGCGGCTGCCACCGAGATTCGCCGAGGGCTCATTCGCGCTGCCCTAGCGCCTCACGATTTTGAAGCTGAACTTCGCCGGGGTCGGATCTGTGAGACCTCCGACAACAGCGCGGATTTTGACCGTGTGCCGACCGAACGAGAGCGACTTCGTCGTGAATGGGGAGCGGCACAGTTTGAACGGCTTGCCGTCGACCTGGCACTGGAAGCTGGAGCCGGCCTCATCCGACCCGAAGCGGAACGTCGGCGTGCGGTCGTGCGTCTTGGCCGACAGCTTGGTCGAGATCGTTGTGTTCGGGTGGCCGGGAGGAGGCGGCAGGACCGGCGGTGGAATCGGCGGGCCCTGAACCTCGACGTCGAAGGTATAGCCCGCCGGCGTGGGGTCGACGTTGTCACTTGGATCGATCGCCTGCACCCGGAACGTGTGAGAGCCGTCGGCAAGGCCGGAGTAGGAGATGCCGGTCGCCGGACAGTCAGCGAATGGGGCGCCGTCGAGCGCGCATTTGAAGGTTGATCCCGCCTCGTTCGACGCGTAGATGAAGGCCGCCGTGGAGCTGCCGCTCGGATCCGGCGGTTTTGAGTCGATCGTCGTTTCCGGTGGGGTCGTGTCGAGCAGCGAGTTGTCGACTTCCCAGATGAACGATTCGGGCGCACCCTGGTTGCCGGCTGGATCGGTGGCGCTGACCTTGAACACATATTCGCCGTTGGCGAGATTCGAGTAGGTCTTGCCGGACGAGCAGACGGCGAAACTGTCGGGTTTGCCGACCAGTACGAGGCTGCACTGGAATTTCGATCCGTTCTCATTGGAGTGGAAGAAGAACGAGGTGCTCGCTCCTGGGCCCGGATTGGCCGGTTTCGGACCGTCGATCGTCGCGACCGGCGGCGTCACGTCGACGGTCCAGGTGTAGACGGTCGGTATGCCGGTCCCGCTCACGTTTTTGGCGCGCACCTGAAAAGTGTGGCTTCCCTCGCTCAGCGGCCCGGCATAGCTGATACCGCTCGGTTCGCAGGCCGCAAACGCTTCAACGTCCAGCTTGCATTCGAAGCTGGTGCCGCTCGCCGGGTTCGAGTGGTAGGTGAAGGAAGCGCTTTGGCTGTTCGTCGGTTTGGCCGGCCCCGTGTCGATTGCCACCGTCGGCAGCGTGCAGGCGCTCTCGACAATCGGACTTGCGTTGTTGCGCGGGTTCGGGGTCTGAAGCGAGAAGTCGGCGGCGCTGTCGTTTGTGTCATCGGCGTTCTCGAGGAACGTGGGGCAGTTGGCGGAGATAGACCGCCGTAGAGCCATGCCGTTGGGGACGCCCGAGGGAGCAGCCGGTGATGTGTCCCCCGGCGAGGGCAGCGAAGCCTGGCCGCTGAAGTTTCCCCAGGAGGCGCAGTCGTCGAAGGGAGGCTCAGTTTGGGGCCAGCAGACAGCGCCACCCGCGGCGCTCAGATTGAGTTCCGCATCGGTGAAGTCGGAGGTGACCCCCGGGAACTGGCTCGTGAATTCAGTGTCGGCGATCAGGACCGTGCTCTGATTCGCAAAGTTCGGGACGCTGCTGCTTGGGCTGAACTGGCTTTTCACTTCGCCGACCGAGTTAAGAACCTCCAGCTGTCCGAAGTTGACCAGGTACTGCCCGCTGGCATACATCTGCAGCTCGACATAGCCGGAGTCGGGACGAGCGGCCGTGCCGGGGAAGACTTCCCGCACCTTGATCAGGTGGAAGCTGGCCTCGGCTGCCGGGGCGGCGATCAGCGCGATCGCGATCGCGGCTACAGCGGGTGCGATTAAGGGCCGCCCTCCCATCGCATGGTCTACGGGTGCCGGCGCGGCGAGGTTCAAATCGAAGCGAGAACCCCCTCGGTACGCTTCGGACGTGGCTTCGAAGCGCCAGATCTTCGTCGGGGGCGTGCCGATCGGCGGCGGCGCCCCGGTCGTCGTGCAGACGATGACCAAGACCGAGACCGCCAACCTGGCGGCGACGATGGAGCAGATCCGCAGGGTCGCCGACGCCGGGGCCGACATCGTGCGAGTCGCGGTGCCGCGCGACCGCGACGTCGAGGCGCTGAAGACGATCGTCGTGGAATCGCCGATCCCGGTGATCGCCGACATCCACTTCAACCACACGCTGGCGCTGAAGGCGATCGACGCCGGCGCCCACTGCATCCGGCTCAACCCCGGCAACATCGGCGGCCGCGACAAAGTCGCCGAGGTGGCGGTGAAGGCGACGGAGGCCGGGGTGCCGATGCGGATCGGCGTCAACTCGGGCTCGCTGCCCAAGCACCTTCACGAGCTGGAGCGCGAGGCGCCGGTCGAGGCCCTGGTCGCCGCCGCGATCGAGTTCGTCGAGCTGATGGAGAGTCTGCGCTTCGAGAACTTCAAGGTCTCGATCAAGTCGACCAACGTGCCGAACACGATCGCCGCCAACCGCCTGCTCGCCGAGAAGGTTCCCTACCCGCTTCACCTGGGGATCACCGAGGCCGGGACCAAATGGTCAGGCTCGCTGAAATCCTCGGTCGGGCTCGGCACCCTGCTCGCCGACGGGATCGGCGACACGATCCGCATCTCGCTCTCGACCTTCCACGCCGAGGAGGAGGTGAAGGTCGCCTGGGAGATCCTCAAGGCCCTGCAGCTGCGCGAGCGCGGCCCGGTGCTGATCGCCTGCCCGACCTGCGGCCGCCTCCAGTTCGACATGGACTCGGTCGTCACCGAGATCGAGCAGCGGCTGGAGAGCTACGCCGAGCCGGTCGAGGTGGCGGTGCTGGGCTGCGCGGTGAACGGGATCGGCGAGGCATCCCACGCGGACTTCGGGATCACCGGCGCCAAGGACGAGGGCCTGATCTTCGCCCACGGCAAGCCGCTGCGGAAGGTGCCGCAGGCCAGCCTGGTCGATGCCCTCTTCGAGGAGATCGACAAGTCCCTGGACCGCGGCAAGGTCGAGATCGACGCGACGAAGTCCGGCGAGGGCGCCGCCTGGCTGGCGAAGATCGAGGAGGAGAACGCCGGCGACCTCACACCGGAGAAGATCGCCCAGATGGAGCACGAGGCCGCGGAAAAGGGCGAGTCCGACCGGGTGCTGCTGGACGAGGAGGCGTCCCCGACCGCGGGACGCCGATTCACCAGGGCCTGAGCGCTCGGCGGGCGGGTCCTGTCACGGGAAGGGGGCCTGCGGGGCGCGGGGCGTCCGTTCTCGGCCCCTCCCCGCGCCACCCGCCCGAGGAGCGTTGATCCCCGAGCAAGGACGGGCGGATAGGTTTCCTCCGTGACGCGATTCACCGAGACGCTGCTGCCGACACTCAAGGATCCGCCTGCAGATGCGGAGGCGCTGTCTCACAAGCTGATGGTCCGGGCCGGGCTGATTCGTCAGTTGGGAGCAGGGTTGTGGACGTATTTGCCGGCCGGCTGGCGCGCACATCGAAAGGTCGAACAGATCATCCGCGAGGAGATGGAGGCGATCGGCTGTCAGGAGATGCTGATGCCGGTGCTCCAGCCCGCCGAGCCGTGGCAGAAGACGGGGCGCTACGAGATCGAGGAGATGTTCAAGCTCTCCGACCGCAAGGGCTCGCCGCTGGTCCTGGCGATGACCCACGAGGAGTGCATCACCCACCACATCGCCCGCGAGGTCCGCTCCTACCGCGACCTGCCGATGATGCTCTTCCACATCCAGACGAAGGAGCGCGACGAGCCGCGCCCGCGGTCAGGGGTCCTGCGGACCCGCGAGTTCACGATGAAGGACGCCTACTCCTTCGACCGCGACACCGGCGGGCTGGAGCGCTCCTACGAGCTGCAGACCGGCGCCTACGCGCGCATCCTCGACCGCTGCGGGCTGCGCTGGTACCGGGTCGAGTCAGACGTCGGGATGATGGGGGGGTCGGGCGCGCACGAGTACATGGCCCCCTGCGCGGCCGGCGAGGACGCCGTCGCGCTGGCCCCCGGCTTCGCCGCCAACGTCGAGGTGACCGAGCTGCGCGCCGGCGACCCGGGGCCGAACGGCGGCACCGTCGAGGTCGAGCCGGCGATCGAGGTCGGCAACATCTTCAAGCTCGGCACCCGCTACTCCGAGCCGCTCGGCGCCACCTTCCTCGACGAGGAGGGAAGCGAGCACCCGATCGTGATGGGCAGCTACGGGATCGGCCCGGCCCGGATCGTCGCCGCGGCGATCGAGCAGGGCGCCGACGAGCGTGGCATCGTCTGGCCGGCCTCGATCGCCCCCTGGCGGGTCCACCTCGTCTCGCTCGCCAAGGCCGGCGAGCCCGAGCGCGAGGCGGCGGACCGCCTCTACGAGGAGCTGCGCGACAGGCTCGGGGCCGAGGTGCTCTACGACGACCGCGACGCCGGGCCGGGGGAGAAGCTGACCGACGCCGAGCTGCTCGGCTGCCCGCTGCGCATCGTGGTCGGCCGCCGAGGCCTCGCCGAGGGCGTCATCGAGGCGAGCGAGCGCGCCGGCGGCGCTGAGCACGAGCTGCCCGTGGAGGATGCCGCCGAGCGGGCGTTGGGGCTTCTCCAGGGGCTAGATGGCTGACGCCGCTCCGTTCGGGCGCGGCCGCCTGCGCCGACTCTTCGGGCTCGATCGCACCGGCCCTCAACCGCGAGAGACCCGCAAGGGGGAGCCGCTCAATCCCTGGACGATCCCAAACCTGGTCGGCTACCTCCGCCTCGCCGCGATCCCGCTCTTCCTCTACCTGGCCTTCGAATCCGGCGACGGGCGCAGCGCCGTCGCCGCGGTCGTCTTCTGGCTGATCGCCGCCGGCGACTACCTGGACGGCTTCCTCGCCCGCGTCACCGGCCAGTACAGCCGCATGGGGGCGCTGCTCGACCCGCTGGTCGACCGGCTGATCATCCTCTCCGGCGCCGTGGTCTGCTGGCACTTCGAGCTGCTGCCGCGCTGGGCGCTCGCCCTACTCGCCCTGCGCGAGGTGGCGATGCTCGGGCTCGCCCAGCACGGCCTGCGCCACGGCGTCGACATCGAGGTCAACTGGCCGGGGCGGATCTCGGTCTTCCCGATCATGGCGGCGATCTTCTTCGCGATGCTCTTCGCCGGCTGGGCGCCGGCGGCGCTGCTGATCGTCGGGCTGGCCCTGGCGATCCTCGCCACGGTCCTCTACGCGCGGACCGGGCTGCGCGCGGTGCGCCGTGCCCGCGAGCTGCAAGCCGAGCCTCACTCTCCATAAACCTTCAACCTTCAGTTGAACCTTTGGCCGGGCCGACTTATAATCGCCGGCAGCGGCCAACGGAGGCAGGCGCCTCCCGATCAAGGAGCGAGTCTTGGAGGACACCTTTCCCGATCTGGGTTCACTCAGCGATAAGGAGTTGAAGGGGCTGATCGACAGCCTTACCGTGGAGGAGAACGAGATCTCCTACAAGCGGCGCGTCCTGCACGGCAAGATCGACATCCTCCGCGCCGAGCTCGTCAACCGGCTGCGCCATAAGCGAGAGCGCGGCGACTCGATGATCTCCGGCGACGACGTCCGCCAGCTGACCGAGATCCTCGCCGGCAAGGTGCAGCCCTCGCCGGAGGACGAGCCGGCCGCCTGAGCGCCCGGGAGCGACGATGGCCATCCACTGTCCCGAGTGCGGGTTCGCCAACCCCGAGGGCGCCAGCTACTGCCAGAAGTGCGGCGCCTACCTGGGTGGGCCCTCCGAGGGGGGCGACGACCCGACCACGATGACCTACACGGTCGACGAGACCGGCGACATGCAGCCGATCGACATCGACGAGGTGGTCGAGCAGGCCGGCGCCGCCCTGGTGATCCGCTCCGGCGGCGGCAGGGCGGGAGAGAGCTTCACGGTCAGCGAGGACCGGATCAGCATCGGCCGCAGCCCCGACGCCGGGGTCTTCCTCGACGACGTCACCGTCTCCCGCAACCACGCGCTGCTGGTGCGCCGCCGCGACGGCCTCTACATCGACGACCTCGGCTCGCTCAACGGGACCTACGTGAACCGGCGCCGGATCGAGTCCCACCGGCTCGCCGACGGCGACGAGATCCAGGTCGGCAAGTACAAGCTCAGCTACCTGGAGAAGTAGCCGTAGCCGTGGCCGTCTCCGAGCAGCCGACCCGCCCGCCCGACTCGGCCAGCCGGCCGCGCAAGGCGCTGACGATCGGCGCGGTCTGCAAGATCCTCCAGGGCGAGTTCGACGACGTCTCGATCTCGAAGATCCGCTACCTCGAGGACCAGAAGCTGCTCACCCCGCGCCGCACCTCGGGCGGCTACCGCCTCTACAGCCAGTCCGACGTCGAACGGTTGCGGACGATCCTGCGCCTGCAGCGCGACGAGTTCCTGCCGCTGCGGGTGATCCGCCAGGAGCTGGCCGCCGGGGGAGACCTCGACCTCGGCGGGCCCTCCGAGAGCCGGCCCTCCGGCGGCGGGGTTCGGCGGGCGATCCTCGTCAACACCTCCAGCGCATATCTCACCCTCGACGAGGTGGTCGAGGAGACCGGCGCCCGCGAGGAGCTGATCGCCGAGCTGGAGAACTTCGGCATCGTCCAGCCCGAGAAGCGCGACGGCAAGACCGTCTACGACGAGACCGACCGCGAGATCGTCCGCGCCGCCAACGAGCTCTCCCGCTTCGGGGTCGGGGCGCGCAACCTGCGTGTCTTCCGCTCCTCGGCCGACCGCGAGGCCAACCTGTTGGAAGCGCTGCTGGGGCCGTCGTTGCGCTCCCGCAACCCGGAGCGCCGCAAGGAGGCGCTGGAGAGCCTGGAAAGCCTGGCGGCGACCGTCAGCCACCTCAAGCACCTGCTGCTGGTCCGCGACCTGCGCCGCCTGGCGGGAGAGTAGCCCCCGTCCGATGGCGCGAGTGGTCCGCCGCCGCACGATCGCGGCCCCGGTCGACCGGGTCTGGTCGCTTGTCTCCGACCCCTACAGCCTGCCCCGCTGGTGGCCGCGCACCGCGCGGGTGGAGAACGTCGAGCGCAAGAGCGCCGGGCGGCGCAGCCAGTGGACGAAGGTGCTGGAAACCGCGGAGGGCCGCGGCGTGCGCGCCGACTTCCGCTGCCTCGGCTCGGCCGAGAGCGAGCGCTACGTCTGGGAGCAGCAGCTCGACGGGACGCCCTTCGCCCGCCACCTGCGCAGCTCCTCGGTCGAGATCGGCTTGCGGGCCGCGGGCGAGGGGACCGAGGTCAGCCTCGCCTCCAAGCAGGTGCTGCGGGGGATGTCGCGGCTCGGCTCGCCGATGATGCGCCGCGGCCAGGGCGCGATCCTCAAGGAGGCGCTCGACGGCATCGAGCGGGCGCTGACCCCAGACCAACCATGAGGCGCAGCGCAAACACGCCACGCCGTGGTTCCTTGGGGACGAAATGTGTCCCTAAGGAACCACGGGCCGGGGGTTGAGGTTGGAGGGCCCGCGGCGCGACTCGAAGTGGTGGGGGTGGGGGGACCCGGCGATCTCCCCGGAGCTGGACGGTGAGGCACTGGCGACGCTGCGCGAGCGGGTCGGCGAGCTGGCGCCCTCGCCACGCAAGGGCGATCTTGAGGACTTCGAGCTGCCGCCGGCGCAGTCTCTGCCGCCGGCGCTGATTGAGGCCGTGGGCGCCGAGGGCGTCTTCGACTCGACCGAGGACCGCCTCCGCCATGCCACCGGCTGCGGCTACGTCGACCTGGCGAGGCTGCGCAGCGGTCGGCTCGACGCAGCGCCCGACGCCGTCGTCATGCCCGCCGACGCCGACGCGGTGCGCCGCGTGCTGGAGGTCTGCGCCGCCGAGGGTGTCGCGGTCGTCCCGTTCGGCGGCGGCACCAGTGTGGTCGGCGGGGTCGAGCCGCTGCGCGGCGCGCACGCACGGCTGATCAGCCTCGACCTGACCCGGCTGCGCGATGTAGAGGTCGACCGCCGCTCGCTCACCGCGAGGCTCGGCGCCGGCCTGCGCGGCCCCGAGGCCGAGGCGGCGCTGGGCGAGCAGGGGATGACGCTCGGGCACTTCCCGCAGTCCTTCGAGTACGCGACGATCGGCGGCTTCGCCGCGACCCGCTCCGCCGGGCAGGCGTCGAGTGGCTACGGGCGCTTCGACGCGCTGGTCAGCTCGGTCCGCCTGGTTGCTCCAGCCGGTGAGCTGCGCACCCTGGAGACCCCGCACACCGCCGCCGGACCGGCCCTGCGGGAGGTCGTGGTCGGTTCGGAGGGCGTGCTCGGCGTCATTCCCGACGTCACGGTGAGGGTCCGGCCGGCGCCGCGCGTGCGCCGCTACGAGGGGTGGATCGTCGAGAGCTTCGAGGCGGGCGCGGAGATCGTCCGCACGATGGCCCAGGGAGCGGGCCTTCCCGACATGATCCGCGTCTCCGACGAGGAGGAGACGCGGGTCTCGCTGGCGCTCTCCGGCCCTCGCGGCCTCGCGGGGACCCTGTTCGGCGGCTACCTCGGCCTGCGGCGCAAGCGCGGCGGCTGCCTGATCGTGGTCGGGCTGGAGGGCGAGAAGGAGTCGACCGCCCGCCGCCGCGCCCTCGCCGTCCGGGCGCTGCGGGCGGGAGGTGCCGCCTACCTCGGCCAGCCGGCCGGGCGCTCCTGGGAGCACGGCCGCTACCAGGGCCCCTACCTGCGCGACACGCTGATGGACATGGGGGCGATGGTCGAGACGCTGGAGACCTCGCATACCTGGACGAAGCTCGGCGAGCTGCATGCCGCGGTCGCCGCCGCGATTCGCGACTCCCTCGCCGCCCAGGGCACGCCGGGGCTCGTCCTCTGCCACCTCTCCCACGCCTACGCCGATGGCGCCTCGCTCTACTTCACCTTCATCTCCCGCGCACTGCTTGGCGGCGGGGAGATCGAGCAGTGGCGGGCCGTCAAGCGAGCGGCCTGCGAGGCGATCGTCGCCGCAGGCGCCACGATTACCCACCACCACGCAGTCGGCCGCGACCACGTCCCCTATATGGAGGCCGAGGTGGGGGAGACTGGCCTGGAGGTGCTGCGAGCAGTGAAGGACCGGCTCGACCCGACCGGAGTGATGAACCCCGGCAAGCTCCTCGGGTAAATTCCCGAGGAGGGCGCTACTTCTTGACCACAGGGCCGGTGATCTTGCCGCGCAGGATGTCGGTGCCGGTGTAGGCGGGCAGGCGCTTCTGCTTCTTGGCCTGGGCCACCTCGGCGTCGTAGGCGGCGTTCGGGGTGAGCGAGATGTCGATCTGGTCGAAGGCGCCGCCGGCCACGTAGGCGAGTACCTGGGCGGGAATCGGGAACTGTGCCGCGATCCCACCCGACTTGCCGACCGCGATCGCACCGACCCGCAGCACGATTTTCGGCGAGCGGTAGAGCCAGATCGTGTAGGACTGGCCTTTCGGCGAGGGGTCGAGCCCGGTCGCCTCGACCTGCAGCACGGCCGTCTTCTTGACCCGCCCGAACAGCGCCAGCCCTTTTGCGTTGCCTCCGTTGACCGGGGTAAGCACCGCCTTGGTGGCCTGAGAGGTGTTCGCTGCGGCGGTGTTCGTTCCGCGGGCGGGAGCGTTGCCGGCGGTTGTCGTGCTCGAGTCAGAGCCGCCCCCGCCGATATCGAGCACGCCGGTGGCGAAGAGGACGATCAAGACGACAATCGCTACGCCGGCCAGCCACTCGATCGGTCTGCGCCGGTCGGCGGGCAGAGGCACCTTGGACATGGGCGGGGCGGGAGGCTGGACCTCGGCTGGCTTCGCGACCTTAGGCGTCGGTGTGGGAGGCGGGACCGGGGGCGCCTTGTCGGAGTCGATCTCCTCCAGGGCGTCCTTCACCTTGGCCCGAACCTGCTCGACGCTCAGCCCCATCAGGGCGGCGATGTCCTCGTAGCCCTGCTCGCGCTGCGCCAGCAGCCGGAGCATCGCCCTCTGATCGTCACTGAGCGGCACGGGTCGGGAAGCCTACGGGAGCGGCGGCGCGGGTAGGGTCTGGCCCCGATGGCAGGGGATCCGCGGGGACTTCACTCTCACTTCGACGCTCTGGTCGGCACCCAGTGGCTGGACGACGATCCCGACCATGCGCGTGTGCGAGTCGAGATGCGCGACGAGCTGCGCCAGCCTGTCGGCCTCCTGCACGGCGGCGTCATCTCGACCCTGGTCGAGAGCGTCTGCTCACGCGCCACCGCGCTCGCCGTCCTCGGCGACGGGATGATGGCGATGGGCCAGTCGATCGGCGTCAGCTTCATCCGCCCGATCACCGAGGGCCACGCCGTGGTCGAGGCCCGCGCCCGCCACCGCGGCCGCACCACCTGGGTCTGGGACGCCGAGGTCAGAGACGGAGAGGGCAGGCTTTGTGCTCTCGCTCAGATGACAATCGCCGTCAGGCCACTGAAAATCGGCGCCTGACTAACCACCAAAACGATTGGTAATCGGTAGGCGCCTGTCCCTCCCGAACGCCTTCGGCGTGATGCGGATGCCGGGGGCGGCCTGGCGGCGCTTGTACTCGGAGCGGTCGACCATCCGGACCACCTCGTCGACCACGTCGGCGGGCATCCCGGCGGCGATCATCTCCTCGCGTCCCTCGTCGCGCTCGACGTAGGCCTCGAGGATGCGGTCGAGCAGATCGTAGGGGGGGAGGGAGTCGCTGTCGAACTGGTCCGGGCGCAGCTCGGCCGACGGCGCCCGGTCCAGCACCGAGGCGGGGACCAGCTCGCGGCCGGCCCGCTCGTTGCGGTGGCGGACCAGCTCGTATACGAGCGTCTTCGGCACGTCCTTGATCACCGCGAAGCCCCCGGCCATGTCGCCGTAGAGGGTCGCGTAGCCGACTGACATCTCACTCTTGTTGCCGGTGGTCAGCACCAGCCAGCCGTGCTTGTTGGAGAGGGCCATCATCAGGTTGCCGCGGATCCGCGCCTGGATGTTCTCGGCGGCGAGGTCGGGCTCGGAGGGGCGGGTCGGGTCGTGGGGGAGGGGCTCGGCCTCCGATCCGTCGGTCGCCGCGGCGAAGGACCCGGCCAGCGCCGACTCGTACGAGGACATCGCCGCAGCGATCGGGATCTCGATCAGCTCGCAACCGAGATCCTTGGCGATAGTCCGCGCGTCCATCTGTGTTTCAACGCTGGAATGAGGCGAGGGCATCACCACACAGCTGACCTGCTGCGGCCCGACCGCGTCGGCCGCGAGCAGCGCCACCAGGGCAGAGTCGATCCCGCCCGAGAGGGCGACGCCGACGTGGCGGAAGCCGTTCTTGCGG
>CAAGKR010369679.1_pt1 | contig 17906 bp, 17 predicted proteins | sample 2556971 | NCBI WGS metagenome assembly CAAGKR01 (sample SAMEA5207829, study PRJEB30636) | soil metagenome | biome: forest; feature: boreal; material: soil | place: USA | collected 2011-09 | depth 1 m | reverse complement strand
GGGCGACGGAGCCGCAGAGCGTGCCGCGGTTGCGTACGAGCGGGTCGGAGATCCACGGCGCGGCCGACGCGATCGCGCCGAACGTGAGGTCGGACCGGACGATGTCGGCGTGCCGGACGAGCGCGCCCACGCGGAGATGGCCGTTGCTCCGGGTGAGGGTGTCGAGCCCGGGAATGCCGTTGATGTCGACGAGCTTCGCGGGCGTCGCGAGCCGGGTCTTCATCATCGGGATGAGGCTTTGACCCCCGGCGAGGAAGCGGACGTCGTCACCGGCGGCCTTGGCCGCGATCGCTTCGTCGACCGAACTGGCTGCGACATAGTCGAACTTGGACGGGAACACTCGGTTCTCCTTCCAGCCGCGCGCCAGCGGTGCGATGGTGCGCTCCTGTGGAACGTAGCTCCAGGCACGGGTGACGTCCAGGCACGAGCAATCCGGCACGAGCGAGGCCCGGATGCTCCGCGACGACTGGATGCCTGCGTATCGTGAGCACCGAGGAGGGTGATGGCCATGGATATCGAGCAGTTCTACGACGAGGACCCCCGCCGTCGATCGTCCGAGGAGATCGAGTTCGGTCGCGACTGGTCCGACGGTTCCGGCGTGCGGAGCGAGATCTCCTGGGTCGCCGATACCGGCGAGCTCTATGCCATGGGGGAGCCTGATGCCCCGATCAACATGGATCCGGTGGGCGACGAGTTCGTGGAGTCACTGCCTACCGAAGCGGTGACGGTCGAGGTGCTGGGCACCGTCAACGGCCGCGACGCTGTCAACCAGCTCCTCGTTGGTTGGGAAGACGAGATGGTGAAGCCGGGCAGCCTGAACTGGGTTCGGCGGCGGGTCGCGCAGCTCAGTCCTTGACTATGGGTCGCTCGCTGCGAATCGGGATACCCGATTCGCAGTCGCTCGCATCAATGAGCTCGTAGTCGGCGGGGTCCGGGCACAACGTGCGCTGCCAGTACTCGAGGAGCGTGAACGGCCAGTTCTGGGCGATGCGACCGCTCGCGCTCTTGTACCAGCTGTTCACGGAGGAATGGCCCCACGCCATGTTCCGGTTCTCGGCGTCGACGCGCTCGTTGAACGCGTCGTGCACATCCTTGCGGACGTCGAGCGCACGATGGTGGTCGCGCAGCAGGAGCTCGATGCAGCCCAGCACGTAGCGCACCTCGCACTCCGAGAAGTAGACGATGCTGCCGTTGATCACGATGTTGGTGTTCGGTCCGTAGAGGCAGAACAGGTTCGGGAAACCGGGCACCGTGATCCCGAGATAGGCGCGTGCGTCGCCTCCCCACTGTTCGTGCAGGTCGACGCCGCCACGGCCGGTGACGCTCATCGGCATGAGGAACCTCGACGCATGGAAGCCCGTGCCGTAGACGATGACGTCGACGGCGTGCTCGACGCCGTCCTGCGTGACCACCGCGTTCGAGGTGATCTCGCGGATTCGTTCGGTGACGAGCTCGACGTTGTCGCGCTTGAGCGCACCGGCCCACACGCCGTTGTCGCGGAGAACACGCTTCGCGCCGACCGGGTAGTCGGGGAGCACCTTCGGGAGCAGGTCCGGGCGATCGGCGAACTCAGCTTCGAGATACGCGGTGAGCATCGCGCGCATCATGTCGTTCATCGCGCTGACCGAGCGGTCCTTGGGCTCCCATGCCGGATCGACACGCACCCCCGGGAGCGCGCCGTCGCCCATCTTCCAGAAGATCCAGAAGCGATTCCACTCGCTGTACGAGGGGACGTGCGCGTAGAGCCATCGCAATCCGGCGGGGACTTCGTCGTGGTACTCGGGTGTGGGACCCATCCACGGTGGGGTCCGCTGGAACACCACGAGGTGCTCGACGCCGTCGGCGATCTCGGGAATGAACTGGACTGCGCTCGCGCCGGTTCCGATCACCGCAACGCGCTTGCCGTACAGGTCGATGGAGTGGTCCCACCGCGCCGAGTGGAACGACGGGCCCGCGAACAGGTCGCGACCCTTGATCGGGGGAAAGGACGGACGATTCAGTTGGCCAACCGCGCTGATCACAGCGTTCGCTTCGATCGAGTCCTCGCGACCGTCCTGGGCGCGCACGCGGATCGTCCAGTGCTGGTCCGCGTCGGACCAGTCTGCCGACACCACTTCACTGCCGAACTGGATGTGCTCACGCAAGCCGAAGTCATTCGCGCATCGACGGAAGTAGTCGAGCAGCACGTCTTGCGACGAGAAATGGAACGGCCAGTCGTGGCGCTGCGCGAACGAGTAGCTGTAGTTGTGGTTCGGATTGTCGACACGACAGCCCGGATAGCTGTTCTCGTACCACGTTCCACCGACCTCGTCGTTCTTCTCGAGCACGACGAAATCCACGCCGGCGGTCTGCAAACGGTGGGCTGCGAGCAGGCCGGACATGCCCGCGCCGATGATGACGACGCGGAACTCGGTCTCGGGAGCGATGTCGGCTTTGCGCCAGCCAGGTCCGCGACGATCCTCCCCGAGCAGCGCGAGCTCTTCCTCGAGCAACGGCACGTACTCGGCCATGTCGGATCCGCCGACGACGAACTCCATGATCCGCGTGAGCTCGTCGTCGGACGGCGGTGGTGCCGGCCGACTTCCGCCGTCGCGGAATCGCGTGAGTGTCGCGAGCGCCAGTGCCCGCGCCGCCGTCTGTTGCTCCTGGCTCAGCCCGCCCTGCGGCAGCGCCATGAGCATCCGGTCGGGGCGTAGCTCGTCTTGTAGCAACGAGAGATCGCCGGTGAGGTACGCGAGCGCCGGGAGCAGCGGCGGGATCTCCGCCTCCTCGAGCGCGCGCTCGATCTCGTCGTCGGACTCGACGATCGGCTCGATACTGCTCACGGCTCCAATCTTGGCACTGGCGCCCGGTCCGGGTGTCCGGACTACCTTTTCTTCCCATGTCGGACCGGACGCGAGGCTTCGTGATGGTGGTGAGCGGGCTGCTCGTGCTCGCCCTGAACGTGATCGAGGCCGTCGATCGCGGCGCAACCGTGTGGAACATCGTCACCATCGCAACCGGCGCGTTCCTGCTCTTCTACGGCGCCAGCGTGGTTGCGCGCGGCCCGCGCTGACCTCAGGCGGTCTGACCGCCGTCGAGCACGAATTCGGCGCCATTCGCGTACTCGCTGTCGTCGGACGCGAGCCACAGCGCGAGCTTGGCGACCTCCTCGGCACTCGCGTAGGGACCCAATGGAACGCGCGACACCAAGGTGTCGAGTGGCTGGCCCGCCATCATCGGCGTGTCGATGATCCCTGGGTGGATGGAGTTCACGCGCACGCCGTGGGGCCCGAGCTCTTGCGCGGCGCTCTTGGTCATCCCGCGCACCGCCCATTTGGTCGCGCCGTAAGCGAAGCAGGGCGCCGCACCCCGCATGCCTCCGATCGAAGAGATATTGACGATCGAGCCGCTGCCGTGTGCGGTCATGTGCGGCCCGACGGCCCGCATTCCGAGGAACACACCGGTCTGGTTCACGGCAACGATTCGATTCCAGTCGTCAACCTCGGTCTCGGTCATCGTCGCCCAGAACAGGATGCCGGCGTTGTTGACGAGCACGTCGACGTGGCCCTCGTCGCCGACGACGCGCTCGACCACACCGTTCCACTGCTCAGGTGACGTCACGTCGTGCTCGAGGAAGGTTCCCCCGATCGCCGAGGCGGTCGCTGCTCCTTCTTCGACGAGCACATCGGTCAGGTAGACGGTCGCCCCCTCGGATGCGAAGAGTGCAGCTTCGGCTGCACCTTGTCCGCGGGCACCGCCTGTGATCAGCGCGACCTTCTGCTCGAGGCGTCCCATGGCACAGTCCTTTCAGTTGCGTGCGAGTACGACGGTCAATGTCCAGTCCTCGAACCGGTCGCGCTCGGGATCGGTCTCGAAGCGAGCCGTCAGCCGGGTGAAGTACTGGTCGATTGCGGAGTCGAGATCGGCGCCGGTTGCGCCGGGACCGAAGAGATGATCGCGGAGGCTTGATTCCGTGAACCCGCGCACGAACGCGGCGTACGACGTTGCGTACGCCGACGAGTCGTGGTCCGAGAGCCACTTCGTGAAATAGGGGTTGGCCACCGAGTCGGTTCGGCATTCGATCTCGGTGAACGCGTCATGCGCCGGTGAGCCGGCGCGCGCGAGCGGCATGCGTACTTCGTCGACGGTACGTGCGTACACGGGGAGGACGTACCGTTCGACCGCGCCCCGATCCAGGATCCCGTCATGTGCCATGTCCGCCGCGACCTCGGCCATCGCGCGCAACAGCTTGCGGGCGGTGACGTTGGGCTCGCCGCCATCGGCGCCCGGTTCGGAGCCGACCATCTGCACCAGGAGGCGACCGCCGGGTGCGAGATCGGACGCGCGGGCGTCGAGGAATGCCGTCCAGTCGGCGTCGGCTTCTCGCGCCAGCGTGGCGCGCGCCTCGCCCTTCGCCTCGCAGAAGTAGAAGCCGTCGGGCACCGCGACGCTGGGTTGCTCGCGGAGCCAGTGCGCGGCGGAGAACGACACGCCGAGATGGACCAACCCCGCGGGTGCCGCCGGTAAGAAGAACGACACCGCCGACACGAGAGGGAGGACAGGTCGTCCGCTCAGCTGGAGGTAGCTCTCGGGAGAGGAAGTGAGGTTGCGGAAGAGCTGGTTCCAGTCGTTCGTCGGGAGGTCGTTGTGGATCGCCACGACCGGCCGATCCGGGTCCCGGTGTCGTGCGGTCTCGATCGCGGTACGGACCGCCGAAATCGAATTGGCGCCGGTCGACGACCCGTAGTCGGACACGACGAACGTCTTGTCATGGGTCACGGGGACGGCATCCACGCATTGGGCGATCAGCGTGGCGGCGGTATCGGCGACGGCGCGTTGATACTGCGAGTGATCGTCGTAGTCGTCGGCCATGCCCTCGGTCGCGGTCATCCCAGGTAGGTTCCCACTCTTGGCTGACGATCGCATCCCGATGGGACCGGACGAGATCGACGCGGCGTGGCTGAACGACGCCTTGGCCGAACGCCATCCGGGCGTCCGAGTGGCAGACGTCGAGATCGTGCGGGTCGACGAGCTCACGAACACGCACGTGCGGCTGCGCCTTTCCTACGACGAGCCCGCCGGTGCACCAGAGCTGATGTTCTGCAAGCTTCCGCCCCTCGATCCGGCGCGACGAGTTGCGCTCGCCGCCAGCAACATGGGCCCGAAGGAGTCGCGTTTCTACTCCGAGCTCGCGCCGGCGCTCGCCATGCGCGTGCCCGCGATGTATGCCGCGCGCTACGACGATCGTGACCGGTCGTTCGTGCAGCTGCTCGAAGATCTGGACGCCACCGGATGCACGGTTCCGGACGGCAGGCACGGCGTCATGCCCGACGCCGCGGCGCGAGCGCTCGAGGACCTCGCCGACCTCCACCTGCAGTTCGCAGATCCGGCGCGGCGAAGAGCAGCGGCCTCCTGGGTCCCGGAAGCAACCGGGGGAAGTAGCTACGGAGCCACGCTCCTGCGGTACGGGCTCGACCACCATCGCGACCGGCTCAGCGCGGATTTCGCCGCGATCGCCGAGATCTACATCGAGCACGACGACGCGCTCCAGGCACTGTGGCGGGACGGCCCCGCGACGGTCATTCACGGCGATCCCCATCTCGGGAACCTCTTCGACGACGACGGGCGAACCGGTTTCCTCGACTGGGGGCTCATCAAAGTGAGCACACCAATGCGCGACGTGAGCTACTTCCTGAACATGGCGCTCGACATCGAGGATCGGCGCAACCACGAACGCGACCTGCTCCGCCACTACCTCGACGTTCGTGTCAGCCGCGGTGGCGTCGCGATCACGTTCGACGATGCGTGGCTCGCGCATCGGATCCACGCTGCCTACCTCGTGCCGGCGTGTTGCCAGGTCGTGACGTTCCCGGCGGAGATGAGCGAGCAGCGCCGTGTCTTCTCGGAAGCGTTCTTCACCCGCGCGGAAGCGGCGCTCTCCGACCTCGAAGCCAGAGCCGCATTACGCGAGGTCGCTGGTCTTTGACCCTGCGACGCTGACCTAAATGATGGGTCGCTCACTGCGAGCCGGGGTACCCGGCTCGCAGCCGTTCGCTCCTACGGCTGATACGGCGTCGCGTCGAGGATCTCGGCGAAGCGGTGCTCGAGCGCCGGTCGGAGGTCGGCGTGACTCACGACCCAGAAGCGGTTCTTCTTCACCGCGTCGACGACCATGCCCGCGACCTCGGATGGTTCCTTGCCGCTCGGGCCGGTAAAGCCACTGCGAATCGCCTCGCGCCAAGCGTCGGCGTCGGCGGTGCGCTCCTCGTTCCCGAGGTGCACCGGCCGGTTGCGCTCGCCTTCCATCACATTCGTGTTGGTCGCGCTGGGGCACAGCACGCTCACACCGATCGGAGCACCGGAAGCTGCGAGTTCGGTCCGCAGCGTCTCCGACAGCGACACCACGCCGACCTTCGACACCGCGTACGGCGCGAGGTGCGCGATTCCGCTCACGAGGCCTGCGATCGAAGCGGTGTTCACGATGTGGGCGGGCGTTCCCTGCTCGAGCATGATCGGCAGGAACGTGTGCACGCCGTGGATCACCCCCCAGAGATCGACGCCGAGCACCCACTGCCAGTCCGACATGGTCAGCCGATCGACCGTGTTGAAGGTGGAGACGCCCGCGTTGTTGCACACGATGTCGACCTGGCCGAACCGATCGAGCGTCGACGCCGCCAGCGCCTCTACGGATTCGAGGTCGGCCACATCGGTGACGACCGCGTGGACCCGATCGCTCGAACCACCGTCGAGCCGTGCCCGCGCGTCGTCGAGCGCCTCAGGCTCGATGTCGGCGATCACCACTCGTCCGCCAACGGCTAAGAACGCCCCGGCGAGGCCGAAGCCAATCCCGCTGGCGCCGCCGGTGATCACCGCGACCTTGTCCTCGAGCTCGTCCATGAGCCCCCCTTCGGCTGCTGCGATGGTAACGAGAGGGATGAGGGTGCTACACACAACGCGCATGACTTCGCCCAGCTTCCGACGTGTGGTCACCGGTCACGACGCTGAGGGTGCCGCGGTGTTCCTGTCCGACGGCACGCCGCCGCACACGATCTCGATGCCCGACGGGTTGGGCGTGAGCGACTTCCTCTGCTTGAACGGTCCGGCCCGCACTGCGGACGACGGCGAAGACCGTGACGGTGCGTTCGACCTCGAACCTCCACCCGGCGGCCTGTCGGTGCGGATCATCACCATCCCTCCGCCGCCCGCGGATGCACCCGAGGCCGAACGGTGGATCCGCGTCGCGGGCGAAGACCCCGAACGTCCCGGCATGCACGCGACCGACACGCTCGACTTCATGGCGGTGCTCGACGGTGAGATCGTCCTCGGTCTCGACGACGGCGAACACCACCTCACCCAAGGCGATTGCGTCATCCAGCGCGGCAACGCGCACCGGTGGCGCGTGGTCGGCGACAAGCCGTGCACGTATGCCGTCGCCATGCTCCGACCCGACCCGGCGGCAGACGATCCGCAGACGATGCTCCGGGCGACCGCGGGAGAGGGAGGATCGTGGCGGCGCCTCGTCGCCGGGACCGACTCGACGGGACGATCCACGGCTGTGATCGACGGACCCGCGGCGGTTGTCTACGAGCCCGCCGGTCCTGGTGGTGTGTCGCTCGTGGAGTTGTGGCAAACCGGCGGGTTGCCGCGGGAACCCGGCGAAGGCGGAGACCCGCCCGGTAGTTGGCAGCTCGAACCGCGCAACGGGGGGATCGCGTTCCGTGCAATCGAGATGCCGGCCCGTCTCGACTCAGGTGAAGCCGGGTGGCACACCACCAACACGATCGACGTCGACATCATGATCTCGGGGCAGCTCGAGTTGGCGCTGCCCGACGTCGATCCTGTCGTGCTCGGCCCCGGCGACGCCGTGGTGCAGCGTGGCACGCACCACAAGTGGACACCGGTGGGCGACGAGCCCGTTCGCTACGTCGTGCTGATGGTCGCGTTGCAGCCCGAGTGAACGACCATGTGTATGTCCGGCAACGCGGCGACGAGCGGCTGCGAGCCGGGTATCCCGGCTCGCAGTGCGCGACCCGTGGTCAGGTGTAGCTGCGCCGAAGCGTTACGGCACTGATCGCGACGAGCGCGAGCATGCACGCCATCTGTCCGAACCACCATGTGCCGAATGCGTGGTGACCGGTGACCGGGCACGCGATCGACGCGGCCGTCGCGAGCACGGCCGCTCCGAGTGACGCGAGCAGTCCCCATCGCCGCTGCATGATGAGCCCGGCGAGCATCGCGGCAAGCAACACGTACATGGTGATCTCGAGCACCAATCCGATGAACGGAACCGACTGCTGTGCGGCGGGCTCGAGCGCGTAGGCGATCTCGTTGAGCACCAGCCACGCGATGCCGACGGCCAGGGCCACGCGGCCGTCGATTCGCTCCTGCAGCCAGTCGCGGGTGTCGGTGCGGGACCGGATCAAGCGTCGTTCGGGGACCGTCTCTGTGCGGGACTTGGTCGACAGCATCGCGGACCTCCTCGTCCTGCCTAGTTTGCCTCGTTTTGGGGCCGCTCGGAACCACACCGTAAGGGAACGGTCCTCCGGGCGGGCGTCAGGGCTCGAAGCCCTCGGCGCGGAACGGGCCGTCTCGCCAAGCGATGGCGGCGCGGAGCCCGTCTTCGCGCATGACGCGGCCGAACTCACTGCCGCCCGGACGGAGCCGCCCGCTGAGGGTGTGCCACTGCGAGCCGGTCTGGAGCGCGGTGCGCATGCCCATGATCTCGTACGCCTGGTTCAACGCCGCCTTGTTCGCAGCCAGCATGTCGGGGGCGATCTGTGACAGCGGTCGGAGCTCGCGCATCACTTCGTCTTCGAGCCGGTCCGCGGGAAAGCTCTTGGCGACCCAGCCCATGCGCGCGGCGTCGGCCCCGGTTACCGAGTTGCCGGTGAGCTGCAGGTACTTCGCTTGGGCCATCGAGAGCTTCCACGGGAAGTAGAGGACGTCGGGCGTCGTCATACCGCGCATGGGCGGATAACCGATGACCGCGTCGTCGGCCACGAACGCGATGTCGCACATCGACATCAGCTCGCTTCCACCCGCGAGGCAATAGCCGTGCACCTTCGCGACGACGGGCTTGAGGAGATCCCAGATCTTCATCCAGTCACGGAAGCAGCTGCGCGCGAACTGGTCGGTCCACGAATCGAAGTGTGCCGACGCCACCCATCCGTCGGGTGCGCCTTCGGGATCGCGCGTGTTGCTGGCCATGTCGTAGCCGCTGCAGAACGACGAGCCCGCGCCGTCGATGAGCACGATGGTCACGTCGTCATCGCGCTCGGCGGCGTGCAGGGCATCGACCAGCTCACGGCGCAATGCGAAGTCGAGTGCGTTGCGCTTCTCCGGTCGGTTCAGCGTGATGCGCGCAATCCGGTCCGCGACGGCGTAGAGGATCGATTCGTACTCACTCATGGCCGTGACAATACGCATCCTCGGCGGATTCCCAGCGAACCTGCGTCAGCAGACGGCGTATAGCCCCGGCGGCTGACGCAGGTTGAGCTTCAGGTTGCGGCGATCGGGCGGTCGCCGGCGACGGTCGTGCGGTGCATGAAGCGTCGGTGGCCCGTGAAGTCGGCCATCGCCATGTGTTGCAGACACCGGTTGTCCCACATCGCGACGTCACCGACCTCCCACCGCCACCGACACGTGAACCCCGGCTGTACGGAGTGCTCGAACAGGAAGTCGAGGATCGGCCTCGACTCCGCACGCGCGAACCCGACGAGCCCGACTGTGTACTGCGCGTTGGCGAACAACGAGGGTCGGGCCGTCTCCGGGTGCATGCGAACGACGGGGTGATGCTCGGCGCGTTCGGCGTCGTCGCTCGTATGCACCGTCATCCCGGTGAACGTGTCGTGTAACGCCTGCATTCTGGATGAGTAGGCGTTGGCCGCGCTGTGGACGCCTTGCAGCTCCGCGAGCATGGCGCGCATGCCATCGGACAGCGATTCGTACGCGAGTTGCTGGTTGGCCCAGATCGTGTCGCCCCCATACGGCGGTACCTCGATCGCGTGCAGGATGGACGCGAACGGCGGCTCGGGCAGGAACGAGAAGTCGGAGTGCCACAAGCTGCCGAAGGTGTAGCTCTGGCGCTCCGATGCTTCGCGCACGACCGCGATGACCTCGGGATGATCCGTGGTGGGCTCGATGAAGGGCACCGGGCTGAACGGGCCGAAGCGTCTGCTGAACGCGACCTGCTGCTCGGGCGTGAGGCGCTGCCCGCGGAAGAACACGACCTGGTGGTCGAGGATGGCGCGTCGCATCTCGGCGACGACGTCGTCGTCGAGGTCGTGTGCCAGATCGACGCCACCGACGATCGCGCCGCACGCGCCCGAGACCGGTTCGACCGTGACCCGCCGATAGCGGTGCCCTGCCGGCGCGGCCGGAACCGGGACGAGGGGCGGAGACGAAGCGAAGGCGGTCACGTGCCCAACCTGAGGGACGTCCCTACGACTTCGTGCTCGCCGGCTCCTGGCTTCCACCCTGGCTCGGGCAGCCGGTGCACGGGTATTGGGACGGGATGTCCTTCGGGGGCGACGTCGTGTAGTTCACGACGTCGGTCGACTGCTTCGTGAAGAACTTCGGCTCGCCTTTCTTCCACGTTTGCAGTGTGTAGCGCTTGCCACCGTCGAGGTACTGGTAGTTGCCGGTTTGCTGGTTCCCGAGGATGTTGCCGAGTCCCTCGGCCTTCGGGTCGTACCACACCAGCGCGAAGTCCTTCGGCCCGAGCAACGAATACTCCGGGTAGCCGAGTCCGAGTTCGCCCACCTTGTTTCCCTGGGTCGTCACCTGGTCCACGAATGCGCCCCCGCTGCCCGGTTGCGCGAACTCGCCGTCGCGGAAGCTCGCAGGCGTGAGCTTCGGTCCCGCCAGCTGGACACCCTGGTTGATGAAGTACACCGCCGGCATGCCACCCGAGTACGTCGTGCCCTTGTTCGAGCCCCAGTACCAGTTCACGACGTTCTCGGCCGTCACTGCGCCTGCTTGATCCTTGGCGTACGGCGCGAACCAAACCATGCCGAAGGCATGCGCCCACTGGTCCTGGTCGTACTGCCCGGCGAAGAGGCTCAGCTCCTGATAGGCCCAGCCCGTCATGAGCCATTCGGGCTTGTAGTCGTTCGCGGTCGCGGCTTTGGTCATGGGTCCGACGATCGTGCTGCTTCCCATCAGGATGACCGAAGTGACTCCGGCGTCCTTGAGCTTGGCGACGAGCACCGGTGCTTGCTCCTGCGCGGCTGCCACTGCCTGTGATGAGTCGACAGGGGAGGTGAAGGCGACTTCGGCGGCGAGCTTCGGCACGCCCTGCTTCGCGAATTCCGCCTTCAGCTTGTCGAGGTCGATGTTGCTGCCGCTGGCCGGCGCGTCGGTGTAGAGGAGACCGAACGTACGGGTCTGCTTCTGGAAGTTGGGATCGCCGGCGAACTGCGCCTTCTTTCCCGCGATCTGCTTGCCGAGCCAGGCTGCGATGTTCTTCCCCTGGAGGTCGGCGTCTGCTCCGGTGTAGCGGTAAGGCTGCTGCGCGAGGTTGGCGGTTTCGCTCCCCGTCGAACCGAAGGCCATCACGATCTTGCGCTTGGCGATCTCGGTGGAGAACACCGTGGCGCCCACGCTGTCGATCACGGCGAAGGGCTTCTTGGCGGCCACGGTCACAGCATCCGCGCGCTGTGCGGCTTCGTCAGTGCCCGAGTAGGTGACGAAGTCAAATTCGATCTTGCGCCCCCAGGTTTCGTAGCGACCGTCGAGCGCTTGCTGCGCATCGAGGATCGAGTCCTGGATGGTCCCCTTGCCTCCCGTCGACCGGTTCGTCGGCGGCTGGCCACCGGCGGGTGGGTTCTGCTGGATGTCGATCGGAGGGACGTAGACGACGACCTTGACCGTGCCCTTGGTGACACCCTGATAGGTCGCGCCGCCGTTGTTGTCGCCGGCCTTGAACTCCTTCACGCACACCGACGCCAGGTAGGCCGGGATCTTGATCCGGCCCGTTGCCGGGTCGCACAGCGGGCTGTTCTTCGCCGCGTCAGTGCCGATGCCGGCCGCGGCGTTCGACGCGGCGGCCCCGGCTGCCGTCGCAGGAACCGCCACGAGTGCGGCGGCCATGAGCACCAGCGATGCAAGCGAAACCAACAGCTTGCGCATCGTGGACGGAATGATCATCGAGCCCCCCGTTGACATCCGTGTTTCTCGGGAGGGTAACCCGGAGTCAGGAGTTTGTGCTCGCGGGTGCTTGCGAGCCTCCCTGGCTCGGGCAGCCGTCGCACGGGTACGACGGTGGAACGTCCTTCGCCGGGGGATCGGTGTAGTTGACGACGTTGGTCGATTGCTTCGTGAAGAACTTCGGCTCGCCCTTCGGCCAGGTCTCCAGCGTGTACCGCTTCCCCCCGTCGAGGTACTCGTAGTTCCCGGTCTGCTTGTTGCCGAGGATGTTGCCCAGTCCCTCGGCCTTTGGGTCATACCAGACGAGCGCGAAGTCCTTCGGTCCGAGCAGCGAGTACTCGGGGTAGCCCAGCCCGACGTCACCGACTTTGTTGCCGAGCGTCGTCACCTGGTCGTCGTACGCGCCACCGCGCCCCGCAAGCGAGAACTGCCCGTCGCGAAAGCTGGTGGGGGTGAGCTTGGGTCCCGCGAGCATGATGCCCTGGTTCAAGAAATACACGGGCGGGAAGGCCCCGGAGTACGTCGTGCCCTTCGTCGTTCCCCAGTACCAATCGAACACGTTCTGCCCGGTGGCGGCGCCGGCGTTCCCGGTTGTGTACGGGGAGAACCACGACATGCCGAAGGCGTGCGCCCACTGGTCCTGGTCGTATTGCGCAGCGAACAAGCTGAGATCCTGGTATGCCCATCCCGTCATCACCCACTCGGGCGAATACTCGTTCGCGGTCGCGGCTTTGGTCATGGGAGCCACGATGGCGGTACTGACGAGCAGGATCACCGACGTCACGCCCGCGTCCTTGAGCTTCGCGACGAGGACCGGCGCCTGCTCCTGCCCTGCCGCGGTGAGAGCCGCGGTCGAAGTGTCGGCGGGCGCGGTGTATGCCACCTCGACGGCAGGCTTGGACACGCCGTGCTTCGCGAGCTGCTTGTTGAAGTTGTCCATGTCGATCTCAGCACCGGTGCCCGCCGACGTCGCGTAGACCACACCGAGCTTCCGTGTCTGCTCCTGGAAGTCGGGGTCACCGGCGAACCGCGCTTTGTGGCCGGCGATCTGGTTGCCGACCCACGTTGCGACGTTCTCGGCCTGGAGGTCGGCGTCCTGACCGGTATACCGGTATGGCTGCTGTGCGAGGTTCGACTTCTGGTTCCCCGCCCCGAACGGAACGACGATCTTGCGCGCCGCGATCTCGGTCGAGAACACCGGGCCGCACGACGTGTTGATCACGGCGAACGGCTTCATCTGCGCGACCTTCACCGCGTCAGCCCGCTGCGCCGTCTCGTCAGTGCCCGAATATGCGACGAAGCTGTACTCGATCTTGCGGCCCCACAGCTCGTAGCGACCCTCGAGCGCCTGTTGGGCGTCGAGGATCGAGTCCTCGATGAGGCCGACCTTTCCTGTGCTCCGGTTCGTCGGCGGCTGTCCGCCGGCGGGGGGATTGAGCTGGACATCGGTCGGCGGAACGCACACGACGACCTTGATCGTGTTCTTGGTGACTCCTTGGTACGTCGCACCGCCGTTGTCGTCGCCCTTGTTGAACGCCTTCGTGCACGCGGAAGCAAGATGACTGGGAATCTTGATCTTGCCCGTCGCCGCGTCGCACAAGGGGCTGTTCAACGCTGCTTTCGTGCCGACACCTGCCGCGGTGTTCGCCGCCGCGACGGCTTCGGTCGCGGGAACCGCGACCAGGGCGGTACCAGTGAGCGTGAGCGCAGCGAGAAAGAGCGCGAGCGTGCGCATCATCGACGGAATGGTCATCGAACCCCCCGTTGAACATCCGCTGTTTTCGGGAGGCTAACGCGGCAGGGGCCGACCTGCCCGGGCGTCGCTGCTCGTAGTCTGTCGACCGCATGCCGCGGCTTCTGATCGTGCACCACACGACGTCACCGTCGCTGCACTCGATGTTCGATGCCGCGCTCGACGGCGCCGCCGATCGGTCGATCACCGGCGTGGAGATCGTGGCGCGACCCGCGCTCGCCGCCACCGCGATCGACGTGCTCGAGGCGGACGGCTATCTCCTCGGCACGCCGGCGAATCTCGGCTACATGTCAGGCGCGCTCAAGCACTTCTTCGACCAGATCTACTACCCCTGCCTCGACGCGACCGTCGGCCGTCCGTTCGCCGTCTACCTGCACGGCAACAACGACACGGGTGGCGCGTCGAAAGGGATCGATGTGATCACCACCGGCCTGCGCTGGCGGCGGGTGCAGGCCCCCGTGGAAGTGATTGGTGAGCCGAGCCGGGACGACCTCGCCGCGTGCCGGGAGCTCGGGGGCGCGCTGGCCGCCGGGCTCATGCTCGAGTCGTAGAGTCTGAATCAAGGGGGTGGCGCAATGACGGCAACGAGCACGAGCGCAGGGCAGGTGCGCGCGCAGGTCGACCACCCGATCATCGACGCCGACGGCCACTTCGTCGAGGTGGGTCCGCTCCTGCAGGACGAGATCGTCACGTATCTCGAAGAGGCGGACGGTTCCGCGCTACGCGACCGGTTCATCGCGAGCACCGCCAAGGCGCTGGACACGTCCTCGGCGCTGGCCAACCGGTCGGACCCGGCCGTGCGCGAGCAGTGGCGGGCGATGCCCTCCTGGTGGGGTTGGCAGACCCACAATCTCCGCGACCGCGCCACCGCGCACCTCCCCGCGTTGCTGTACGAGCGGCTCGACGAGCTCGGTATCGACTTCACCATCCTCTACCCCTCGATGGCCTTGGGCTACTTCGAAGTAACCGACGAAGAGCTCTCGTCCGCGCTGTGCCGCGCAGTCAACCGCTACAACGCTCGCGTGTTCGCGCCTTACCGCGATCGCTGCACCGTCGGCGCGCTGGTCCCGATGATCACACCCGCGCAGGCGATCGCCGAGGCCGAGTACGCAGTGCGCGAGCTGGGCGCGAAGTCGTTGCTCATCTCCGAGCACGTGAAGCGCCCGGTCGGCGTCGACGGCTACCGGCTCGACAACTTCGGGATCGATAGCGAGCACGACTACGACCCGTTCTGGGCCAAGTGCGTGGAACTGGGCGTTGCGCCGGTGGTGCACAGCTCGCTGCAGTCGCACCGCGTCACGAGATCGATCTCGAGCTACATCTACAACCACATCGACGGACTCTCCGCCGCGCACGAGTCGTTGTGTAAGGCGCTGTTTCTCGGGGGAGTCACCCGCCGGTTTCCCGACCTGCGCATCGGGTTCCTCGAGGGCGGTGTCGCGTGGGCATGCGAACTGTTCGCCGGACTCGTCGGTCACTGGGAGAAACGCAATCGCGACGAGATCTGGCAACTCGATCCCGACCGGCTCGACGTCGACGCGCTGATGGAGTACTTCGAGCGGTACGGCGACGACGACGTCACCGCGCGGCTCGACGAGATCCGCGCCTACTTCGCACGACCGGCGGCGCAGCCCGCGAATGTCGACGAGTTCGCCGCGTGCGAGATCGCCGGGCCCGACGACTTGCGGGCGCTGTTCGAGCCCAGCTTCTACTTCGGCTGCGAGGCGGACGACCCCCTCGTGGCATGGGCATTCCGCGAGGACGTGAACCCGCTCGGCGCGCGGATGCGCCCGATCCTCGGCTCCGATATCTCGCATTGGGACGTGCCCGACATGACCGAGCCGGTCGCGGAGGCGTACGAGCTGGTCGAGCGGGGCGTGATCACCGAGGGCGACTTCCGCGACCTCACCTTCGTGAATCCGGTGCTCCTGCACGCGAGCGGGAACCCCGACTTCTTCGCCGGAACGGTGTGCGAGGACGCGGCGAACCGGGTGCTCGTCGGACAACGAACGAGCAGCAGTGGCGCAGGCGATTGACCCGCGTCACGGCACCGCCGCGCCGACATCGAGCACTCCCGCGCGCCGACCAGGTTCGATCCGGCGTACGAGCACGGTCGATTCGATACGCCCCAATGGGTTGAACAAAGAGCTCATCCAGGTCGGTCGGGGGCGCGACCTCTACACCGCGGCCGACGGCTCGGTCGCGACGCTCGCGTGCGCGGAGCTCGAGCTCCGCACCGAGTACACCGATGGGCCGATCGTGCACTCGCTTTGCCTCACGCCCGACGCGCCGGGCCTCGACGCGCTGGTCGGACGGCGCGCGTCGTCCGGCTTCCGCAAGGTCATCGACGACGCGGTCGACGTGCCGCGCGGCTCCCTCGGCTACCTGCTCCTCGACGAAGTCCCTGCAGCCACGCTGGTGTCGGGATACGCGGTGGCGGCCGTAGCAGAACGCGAGGAGGTCGACATGCAGGCGATCAAGATGAGCGCCAAGTCGCAACCGCGTCTCCAGGTACCCGACCTGTGCGCCGGCTTCCGCGTCGGCGGCACGATGCTCGCGAGTATGGATGAGAACGGGCGTACGCCGATGCTGACGGGGCCCGTGGCGTTGTCGGTGGAGACACCGGGAGACGATTGGGGTTGGCACCACTTCGAGCTGCTCCCCGCGCACGCGATGCGGCGCCGCCGGCGCATCGACGTCTTCGGTGACGCGCTCGTCCAGATCGACGTGTTCTTCCGCGACAGCCACATGGACCCCGACGGCGTCGAGACCGCGGTGCACGAGTACACGGTCGAAGCAACCGTCGATCGTGGGTCGATGCGCGTCGTCACCTGCGAGGCCACGCCGCGGGTACTGCCGTGGCTCGAATGTCCTGAGGCGGCGGCGAGCGCCCGTCGACTCGAGGGCATGCCGGTGACGGGTCTGCGCCCGGAGGTCCGCGCGCAGTTCGTCGGTCCGAGCACGTGTACCCATCTCAACGATGTGCTGCGCGGTCTCGAAGACGTCGAGTGGCTGGTGCACGAGCTCGAGCGGGGCGCCGGCGTTGACCACTAGTGTCCGCGCGGTGCGGCCACTTCGATCGGTGCTGTTCGCGCGAGGCGACGACCGCGCCTCGCTGGAGAGGGCCGCGGCGTCCGGTGCCGACTCGATCGTGGCCGATCTCGAGGAGCCGCGTACTCCGTACACGGAGCCCGATCGCGAGCGTGGGCGGGGAGTGGCGCGCGAGTTCTTCGACGCGCAACCCACTAGCTCGCAGCGCGGGCGCGCCCCGTTGCTGTTCGCCCGGGTACAGCCGTGGTCGACGGGTCAGACGCTCAAGGACCTGCGGGCGGTCATGGGGCCGAGCCTCGGCGGCATCCTGATACCCAAGATCGAGAGCCCGACCGACGTACACGCCGTCGACGCATTGCTCACCTGTATGGAGGCCGAGTTCGGACTCGAACTCGGGAGCGTCGTCCTCTACCCGATCCTCGAGACGGCCGAAGCGATCCGTCTCGCGTACGAGATCGCCACCGCGTCGCCCCGGGTCACGTACATGGGTGGCGCGATCTCACGCTTCGGTGACATCCATCAGGCGATCGGTTTCCGATGGACGGCCGAGGGGGAGGAGACGCTCTTCCTGCGATCGAAGGTGCTGATCGACGCGCGCGCGGCGGGGATTCGCTACCCGATCAGCGGCATGTGGGGTGGCGATCGCGATGATCTCGACGGCCTGCGCGAGTTCGCGGTGAAGCTCCGCAACCTCGGGTACTACGGGATGATGCTCGGCGACCCGGTGTACATCCCGCTCGTGCACGAGGTGTTCTCGCCGACCGCGGCGGAGCTGTCGTACTGGCAAGACCTCGACCGGCTCGCGACCGAAGCCGAGCACAACAGCAGCGGTCCGATCGTGTATGGCGACCCGAACCAGGGCGAGGGTCACGTGGTGCACATCGCGCACGTCGGCTCGGCGCGCAAGAACCTCGCCTGGGCGCGCGATCTGGGCGTCGTCGAATGACCGAAATCGAAGCCAGAGGCGAGCGTC
>CAAGKR010260750.1_pt1 | contig 17931 bp, 18 predicted proteins | sample 2556971 | NCBI WGS metagenome assembly CAAGKR01 (sample SAMEA5207829, study PRJEB30636) | soil metagenome | biome: forest; feature: boreal; material: soil | place: USA | collected 2011-09 | depth 1 m | reverse complement strand
GCCATGGAGGCTCTTCCAGCTCTGCAAACTTACGCCGTTCGCACCGGCTGGAACGTCGTCTTTCGAGTCACATCCAGTGCCCAGAATCTTTGCGAACAGGCGCGTGCTGCGGCTGCCGCAGGCCATCAGCGCGTTCTGATTCTGGGCGGCGACGGATCGTTCCAGGATCTCGCCAATGCATTAATAAATTTCCCGAAAGTGGTCCTCGGTATTCTCCCCGCTGGCTGCGGAAACGACCTGGCCAATTCGCTTGGTTTGCCGCAAGGCCCTATACGCGCCGCGGAGCTTCTCCGGGACGCCGATGTCATCGTTATGGATGCTGCCAAAGTAAAAACGTCGGACGGCAAGGAAAGACTCTTCACCGGAGGAGGGGGAGTTGGGTTGGACGCGGAAGCATCTCATATCGCCACGACCCATTACCGCGGTCTCCCCGGCCGTCTTCGTTATCTTTTTTCTGCCGCTCGCGCCTACGCGGGCTATAAACCCATTCAGGTGCAACTAAGAATGGAGACGGGCGATGGATTACAGGTAACGCTTACTTCCAAAGTTCTGCTCCTCGGAGTTCTGAACACCCCAAGTTACGGGGCTGGGTTACGATTCGCGCCACAAGCCAACATCAGCGACGGAATTCTCGATCTAGTCTTGGTGGAAGATTTGCCGTTCGTGGAAATCTTGCAAGCTTTACCGAGGCTCATCGTCCAAGGAGAAGTTCGCTCGCCCCGAGTAAGGCGTTTTTCAGTTCGCCGTGTAACCATTGAGACCGATCACTCGTGTCGCTTTCACGGTGACGGCGAAATCTTCGGTTATACACCGGCTGAAATTGAGATTATGTCCCAGGCCATCCGCGTTCTGCGGCCTCGGAGTTCACCGTCACACTCCTAATGATCCGCAAGAATGGTAGAGCGGCTGTCGTGCACCCGGGCGGCTTTTTTCTTTTTAGAATGGCGGCTAATGTAGGCCCCAAGATCCGGCGTAAATTCCTTCAACTGATTCCAGCCGATGTTATAAAACTGATTGATCGCCCAGCCGGAGAACAATCCCGTAACGTTGCGGTCTTCATGCGGATAATAACTCAATGAAATTCCCGCCTGTCCCAATTGTCCAAAGATCTGCGACACGTTGAACATCGAATTACCTGTATCACTGCGCGCGATCAACACGCGCGAAGCTGCATAACCGATGCGCGACCAGGCGGACCCTTTTCCCTTTCGAAAATAGCGGGGATCCTGATGAAATACCTGTGGAAGGACCCCATAAATCAACATGCTTCCGGTAAATTGGTCGCCTTCTTGCGCCGCGAATCGCTCCCCAAATGCTCCCCAGCCCTGCCCGTAATGCGGAATGCTATTCGCTCCCTGCGAGATGGCAGCCTGTAGCAAATTGCCGAAATGCGCGCTCACATCAAAAAACTGGTGCCAGGCTATGTTATATTTTTCCCCGGTCGTCAGCGGTCCCTGATTCTCCGGCTGATCGTTCGTGGTCATGAAGTTAGGAATGATGAAAAAAATTCTCTTCGGAACCGCATCCTTTGCTTCGCGGTCGACATCCTGCTTGTCCCCCGCATCCGAAGATGTACTTCCAGCGGATTGCGTCTTGGCTACCGGCGTATCCGGCTTTTCCTGCGCCCCCACGCGGATTCCAGTCGCTGCCAATGCCGTCAGCGTAAGTACCGCTAGATAGCGAACAATAGTTTGCTGCACGCAACTCCTGTTTCTTCAAACTGCTTCAAAATTTACTTTGCGAATCTTTGTGTTTGTATACCTTAGTTAAGTCCATTGCAGAAAGACTCTGGAGCAATGCGGTCTCGGCAATTTCCAGCCGGTCTTCGCTCCTAACTTTTTTTCCGGTCGATCTTCAGATTCAGGTTCATTTCTTTCCGGTTATCCAGCGCGGACATCGTTTTCACCGCGGATTTGTTCCCGTCCAACTCCGCGTGCACTTCATAATCCGCGTTGGGGTCCAATCCGCTAAAGCGGTAAACTCCGTCTTTATCCGCAAACCGGCTGCTGACCGCGCTTGTCCGCACATTTCTCAGGAAAACGACGCTGCCGGGCAGGGGATTCTCGGACTTGTCGGTCACTACACCCGTGACCGTGCGCAGTTGTGTTTCCTTCTTTGAATCCTGTGCCACCGCCATTCCTGAAAACAACACTAGCGCCAGCAATATAAACACTGTTTTTGACCGCACCTTCACTTGTTCGCCCCATCCTTTTCCTGACTCGCCGTCTCCAACCGGACGGAAAGTACTTGCTGCAGTTCTCCGCTGTTAGCTTTAATTTTCAGCGAAAACTCCTTGTAATGCTTCTGCCGCACCACGACCTCATACTCCTGCCCCTCTGGCAATCGAACCGCAAACTCGCCGCGCGAATTTGTGTATGTTTCCCATCGGGATTTCTTCTCGTTAACCCTGCGGATTTGTATGCGTACGCCCGGAAAGGCCATCGCCTTTTCCGTGAAGATCGTGCCAGTCAACAGATAACCGGACACGCCTGTGCTCTTTTTGCTCGAGGAAGAATCGCTCCGTCCACCATTTGGAGCTGGAGTGACTTGCGTTGCCGGTGGAGTAGCAGAAGGATCCTGCGCCCATGCGGGGATCGCGAGCAATAGTCTCACCGAGAGTAGGAATGCAAATAGTGTTGGCATGCAGTTTACAACAGGGGCAGGATTGAACTCATCCTGATTACGATGGCTGGTTAAGAGGTAAAAGATGCCTGGCATTTAGACTGGGTTCGCTACTCGTCGTCCTCTTCTTCGGCGTCATCATCATCATCGTCATCGGCGGAATCGCCATCGTCATCAAAATCCTCGTCGTCTTCGTCCTCGTCGTCCTCTTCTTCCTCATCCTCGTCTTCTTCCTCAAGTTCGTCGGCGATGGGCTTCAGCGCAACCGGGTGCGTCTGGGAAACCTCCAGTTCTGTCTCGCACTCCGGACAGCTCAGGATCTCTCCTTCTTCCACTTCGTCTTCATCCACATCAATTTCAACGGCACACTCTGGGCAACGGAGCACGGCTCCATCCTCCGAATTGATCTAGACGGTAAGGTCACCGGCGACGCGGTGAACTCCGTTCCAGCTATTATATACACCGGGGGAAAGTCAACGAAACCACCCGCACCGTAAAGTTTAACCCTATTGACGGGTAGAAGGAAAAGCAAGTTCATGGCCAGAGAATATCCGGACCGGCCAGTCGTCGGTGTTGGAGGCGTTGTCATTGAGGACGGCCGCACCATCTTGATTCGCCGCGGCAGCGAACCGCTTCTCGGCCATTGGTCGATTCCTGGTGGCGCCCTGGAGTTAGGCGAATCCCTGCAACAGGGTGTTGCTCGCGAACTGCTCGAAGAAACCGGGTTACAGGTCCGCGTTCTGGACTTGATCGAAGTATTCGACCGCGTGTATTGGGATGAAAATGCGAAGTGCTCGGATGCCGCGCAAACTCCAAAGTTTCACTTCGTAATCGTCGATTATTTGTGCGAGAGGATTTCTGGACAAGCCCGCGCAGGCAGCGACGTCACCGCTGTTGCATATGCCACTGAAGACGAATTGGAGAAATACCAGCTTACCGAGACAGCCACCCGCATCGTTAAAAAAGCCTTTGCAATGCAGCGCGGCAGATCGAACTCCCACTCGTGAGCGGCAAGAACGTGTTATTTCGCCAGCTTCAAGATTTCGATATTGCCGTTCGAATTGGTCAGCGAAAGTACACAGCCGCCGTTCCCAATTTTCCCGTTCAGGGTGTCCCCGTCCAATCGTCCACTGCTGGTAACCGGTAATTCACTGCTGATGTGCCCAAACGAAGTCCGCGCATTCACCGTGTATCCGTTGCTTTCCCCGATGCGGATCTGAATCGGTGCAAATGACGTCTTGGCAGTAATGTTCTTGCACCCGGTAGAAGTGCGAGCCTCGGATAGCATCACCGCACCATTCTGGTTTTCCACCGTGATGGAGCCGCCCACATCCTTCAGCGTCACCGAGCCGAAGCTCGTCTTGGCCGTTGTCTCCCCATTTACCGAATCTGCCACCACGGCGCCATTCGAATTTTCTATTTTCAGGCTGCCGTTTACGCGTTGCGCGCTGATCGAGCCGAAGCTGCTCTTGGCATAGGCATCGCCGCCCACATCGCTAAGCGAGATCCTCCCATTCCCGGTGGTTGCCCGAACACCTTTGCGAAGGCCCCTCGCATCAATCGAACCGAAAGAAGTATTGAACTCGGCTTTCCCTTTTATTTCCCGGGCAGTGATGCTGCCATTCGAATCTTCCACCTGAACCCATCCGGCGACCTGCTCCAGCGATACTTCTCCAAACGATGTCTTAACGTACACGTCGTTCCCCGCGGACGCGCCCTTCACTCTTCCATTGGACGACGTGCACTTCACATAACCCGCCACATTGTTGAAATTGATTGCACCAAAACTTCCCGTCAGCGTTGCGGTCCCTTGCACGGTGTCCACATCAATTTGACCATTGTTGCTGTTGACCGTGAGATTTCCATGAATATTCCGCGCAGTCACCGCACCGAATGAATTGGTCACGCTGGAGCCACCGGCATCCGTCAGTTCTACGGCTCCGTTGCCCCCTGAAATCGTTGTCGCCCCCTCTATATTGCTCACGGTGATCGATGCAAATCGGTCCTTTACGTCGAGCGCGCCTTTTACCGCAGAAACATTCACGCTTCCGTTGTTATTTACAACCCAGACGTTTCCCGTGGCGCCAGACACCTCCACTTCGCCGAAAGAATTTACAAGTTTTGTTGAACCTGAATCGCGCGAAGCCAGTTGTCCGTGTCCGTTTTCTATATCCGCCCAGCCCTGTACACCGCGCACTTCCGTATTTCCGAATCCGCTTCGTACCCAGAGTTTGGCATCGGCTGGAACGGTAATATCGTAGTCCACGGAGTAGGACGATCCTTTGTGAATCCTCAGTACCACGTGATCTTCCGGATATACCGTGCGCACTTTAATTCCCTCGGGATCCTGCGAAACGTCAATCTTTATTTCGTCCACGTCTTTGTCGGCCTCGCCCTGTGAACCCGCTTGCGCCCGCACCGTCGCTATAATCTTTGTCTCGCGTCCGTTTTCGCCGTGGATTCGAACTTCCCCAAACTTGCTATCCAGGCTAAACGTCTGATTTGTACCCAGCGTCAATGTCTTTTCGAAAGTTCGCGTCGCGGTTTGTTGTCCCGCCTGCGCACGCGGAGTAAAAAAGGACCCACAACATAAAAGAGTTGCGACTGCGGCGGTCCTCCACTTCTTAGAAATTAAATTCCCACACTTCATCGTTTCGTCTCCAGAATTTCCTGCAACGTCGCTTCCTTGTCTTTGTACATCGCCAATAGCTGATAACGCAGGTGCGCATTCGAAGGATTTCGACCCGCCTGTATCCGCAGTTCATCGATCGCGCTGTCCAAAACCACAAGTTTTTCCTGATAGCTCGCCATCAGCGGCGAGTTGCTCGATTGAAGTTCGGATTTCGTCTCGATGGCCAGCTTGTCGATTGCTTTCATGTACTCGCGTTCCGTGCGTTCCACTTCTGCCAGCGCATGATCCTTCAAAAATCCGCTTTGAGCCGCCGGCTCAGGAACATTTCGCTTTACGAATACATATCCACCCGCGAACGCCAGTGTCAGCACCATTGCTCCTGCCAGTCCCAGCTGCCAGGCCAAAGGCACGTGTCGCCACAGCATCGATGATTCCCACCATCCGATCAGGCCGCGCCTCTTCTTGCCCTCTTGTACGAGGGAAGCCTCAATCCGTGACCACAGCGCTTGATTCTCGTCGTAATTCCGCAACCCCTCGGCGCCCGAGCTTAATTCCTTCCATGCGCGCAACTCTTCCGCGCACGCCGCGCAAGATGTTCCATGCGCTTCTAGCGCCGTCCACTCTTCCGCCGTTCCATCCGCGAAAATCCGTTTGCGATCTATACACCTCAACTTCATCCTGCACCTCGCGCGCCGGCACTTCTCGGCGGCTCCAGCATCGCCCGGAGATTCTTCTTCGCCTGGAACAATGTGTTCTTCGAAGCCGTCTCCGTGATTTCCAGCATCCCGGCAATTTCCGCGTGCCTGAAGCCTTCCACCTCATACAAGAGAAAAACATCTCGCTGATGTTGCGTCAGCCTGGCAATTGTCCGTTCCAACGCCATGCGCAAAACCGGATGCGTCACCGCCGCTCGGACTTCTGGCTTCGGCCGGCCATCCTCCGGCTCCTCCTGCGAATACTCTTTCCGCCGCATCCGGCTGCGTCGCAAATCGTGACAGGTGTTTACCAGTATCCGGAACGTCCACGTTACAAACGACGATTGCCTGCGAAAGCTTCGGATACTTCTCTGCACCTTTAGAAAAGTCTCCTGCACCGCATCTTCCGCCTCGCTTTGCGTCCCCAGCAGATTGCGCGCAAGGTTTCGCATCCGCGCGCCTTGCCAGCCGTAAAGCCGCTCGTACGCGCGCAGATCCCCTGCCAGACACCCCGCCGCCAGCGCCGCATCCTCGGAAATCGCGCTTGCGCCCGCTTCGGCTTGCTCTTTCCCGCCGGAAAGCTGCACTCGAGGTAACTCCTCTTCCTGCATCACCGTGGAGATTCTATGCTTCCAGGGCAGCGTAAGTCCCACGGTACCCATGACTTTCTCCTGTGGTATAGACGACCAAAGCCGAGAAAACGTCAGGCCCTCGCCCAGTGCTACTCACCCAGGTGATTTTCTCTCCCAGCTCCGATGACACAGCCCTAGAGAGCTTGATGCGCGGGTTTCAGCGATGTCGATAAAGTTGCGAATGACGCGATTGACAAACTGTACTGAACCGTTCAGTATGTTATCCGAGTCCTTCACTGTTATCAGCCTCGTCGGAGAGATTTCATGATTCGAGTACAGAACCTTGTGAAGCGTTTTGGCGATTTCACCGCCGTGAACGACATTTCGTTCGAAGTGCCCAAAGGCGAGATCTTTGCCTTTCTCGGCCCAAACGGAGCTGGGAAAACGACCACCATAAAAATCCTGACCACCCTGCTGCGCCCCACCAGCGGCGAAGTTAAGCTGGACGGCCTGAATCCTGTTAAAGAGCAACACGAAGCGCGCACCCGATTTGGAATCGTGTTCCAGGATCCCAGCCTCGATCAAGATCTTACGGGCTGGGAGAACATGGAACTTCACGGCGTCCTGTATCACGTTCCTCGCAAACTTCGCCGCGAACGTACCGAATCCCTGCTGAAGCGTTTCGAGCTGTGGGATCGCCGTGACGCGGTGGTAAAAACGTTCTCAGGTGGTATGAAGCGGCGGCTTGAAATCGCCCGAGGCTTTCTTCACCAACCTAAGATTCTTTTCCTAGACGAACCGACGCTGGGTCTGGATCCCCAAAGCCGCAACCAATTGTGGACCCACGTGAAACGTTTGAACGCCACGGAAAGCACCACTGTATTTCTAACCACCCATTACATGGACGAAGCCGACCGCGTCGCGCACCGGATCGCCGTCATCGATCACGGGCGCATCGTGGCCATGGGCACCTCACAGGATTTGAAAGAACAGACCAACACGCGATCTCTCGAAGAAGCTTTTCTGGCGCTGACCGGCTCCTCGATTCGTGATGAGACCGCCGATTCTGCGGACCAAATGCGGCAGGTTGCCAAGATGTTCAGGAGATAATATTCATGAGTGCGATATACATTCTTTGGCTGCGAGAATTGAAGAAATATTCGCGATCGCGCGCGCAGATTGTCGCGTCGCTTGGCCAGCCGCTCTTATATTTGTTGGTATTGGGATTTGGTCTGGGCCCGGTGTACCAGAAAGCGGGTGGCGGGAGTTATTTGCAGTTTATGGCACCCGGCATCATCGGAATGACCGTGCTGTTCACCTCCATGTTTTCCGGAATTGCTTTGTTGTGGGACCGCCAGTTCGGTTTTCTGAAGGAAACGTTGGTCGCGCCGATACCGCGCATCCGAATTATGATTGGCCGAACGCTGGGCGGCGCAACCGTCGCCATTATCCAGGGGCTATTGGTTGCAACGGTTTGCCTTATCGCAGGGTTTCGCCCGGTAAGCCTGGCCAGCGTGCCGCTTGGATTCTTTTTTATGGTGTGCATCGCGATCGTTTTTTCCGCACTTGGAACTGCAATCGGTTCGGGATTGAAAGACATGCAGGGTTTTCAGCTGATCATGAATTTTCTGGTTCTCCCGATTTTTTTCTTGTCCGGCGCGCTCTTTCCGCTGAACAATCTCCCCAAGGCGCTGGCCTTCGTCACCCGCCTTGACCCCTTGTCGTACGGCGTGGATGGAATGCGAACCGCCCTTACCGGAACTACGCATTTCGGCATGACCGTGGATGCTGCAGTCCTAGCCGTGGTCGCGGTCTTGCTGCTCTCTTTCGGCGCATGGCGATTTTCGAAGATTGAGATTTAATATGGCCGGACGCGGACTCAGCCAACGCGCTCACTTGAAGGTTCTGGAAGGTGCGACCGAACTCTTTGCCGAAAAGGGCATCGACGGCACCAGTATTGACGCAATCGCGGCCTCCTCCGGGGTGAGCAAAGCGACTATCTACAAGCATTGGGCGGACAAGGATGCGTTGTGCCTTGAAGTGCTCGTCCACATCCACGAGCCTGAAGAGAAGCCCCCCGACCGCGACTCCGGAGACTTGCGTGCGGATTTGGAAGAGTTTCTGACGTACGAACCAGCGCATCGCAAAGCTGACCTCCAGAAAAGAATCATGCCGCATCTGATCGCTTACTCCGCCCGAAATAAGGAATTTGGGCGCGCGTGGAGAGTCCGTGTCATGGATCAACCACGTTCCGGCCTGAAAAAATTGCTACGGCGCGGTATCGAACGCAACATTTTTCCTGCCGTACTGGACGAAGAACTGGGTGTGGCCCTCCTGATCGGCCCCATGATGTACCGTCACGTTTTTGGTTCGAGTGTAGATCGGGCCTGGCTTGCCAAAGGCGCGGTGGATTCCTTTTGGAAAGCGAACGCGCGTGCCGAGTATCAGCAATCAGCTATTGCCGCGGCTTCGACTCAAGCTCCTAATCGATGGTCCGCAACTGCAAAATCAAAGAGCCGAACAAAAACCAAGATCCCCTAGACCATGGCAGCAATCCCGCTACCCGCCTGTGCGTTCTTTCTCCCTTATAGACTTAACTCGAACAGTCCAACGGTAGCGTTCCGCGCGTTCGCTCTCTTGTCTGGAATTCCAACACCGCATCGCGCAAGTCCGATGGCGCGAAGTCCGGCCACTTTTTTTCTATGAATAGCAGCTCCGCAAAAGCGCATTCCCACAGGAGGAAATCGGAGAGCCGTCGCTCGCCGCCCGTGCGGATCAGCAGATCGACGTCCGTTGATCCGCCTCGCAGTAGTTCCGACATCAGCTCCGCAAACGAATCGCTGGAGAGATCGGTGACTTTGTAAAACTTACTGGCGGTCTGAAAAATCGTTTGCCGCGCGGAATAGTCAATCGCCAGTCTCAGGTGCAGGCGCTTTCCGTTGGCGGTTAGCACTTCTGCATTCGCAATCGCGCCTCGCAGAAATTCCGGCAGACGGTCGCGCCTGCCGATGATGCTCAGGCGAATGCCTTCGTCCACGCAAAGGCTTGTTTCGTTTACGAGGTACTCATGCAGAATCTCAAGGATGACGTTCACTTCACACGCCGGACGCTTCCAGTTCGCAGATGACAGGGCAAACAAAGTAAGCGTGTCGATTCCCAAGTGCGGCGCGCACTGGATAACACGGCGAGCGGCTTCCGCGCCCGCTCGGTGGCCGGTAGAGCGAGGCAGCCCTTGTGCAGTCCCCCACCGTCCGTTGCCGTCGCAGATGATGGCGACGTGCAGCCCAGAGGCGGTGGCGGAGAAGGGTGCTGCCATAGGCTCCAAGACGCCGTTTGTAAACTGCATGGTTCCTTCTCCAGTCCTGCGATGCAATGTACTTTGCAATGTAAAGTACACGGGCAAATTTTTTAGCGGTCCCGCGTCGCCCGGATCAGGGCTTCCATGTGATCCAGATATTTCTCCAGAGTCCGCCGCCCGAGTCCGGTCAACCGGTATTCTGTCTTTGGCAGCCGCCCATCGAACGATTTGGTGCACACGATGTAGTCCGCCTCTTCCAGCTTTCGTGCGTGCACGCTCAGGTTGCCATCTGTGGTCTTCAACAAAGCCTTCAGCTCGTTGAATGTCAGCGACCGGTTTACCGCCAGCGCACTCACAATGCCCAGGCGGATTCGCTCATGGATCAATCGGTCGAGACTAGCCGAAACCGGTTCCGCCGTTACGCTACGAACAGCGTGGGGAGTTTCCTCCCGCGGTCCTCGTTCCTGTCGAATTGAAGATGATTTCGCCATATCTAAATTCTCTCCGTTTGGTTACCCACCGTAGCGCAGCGCGATCCATAGGCCGAACGCAATATGAACCAGACCAAAGCCAGCAGCCATGAAGCCGTTTCCCCATGAGGTCGGAGCGAACAGCGCTGCTCCGCCCAGACCCATCAGGCAGAGCCCCATAATCGGTACTGCGCGGACCGAAAAGGCGCCTCCGGTAACGATCGCCGTGCCATAGAGCAACAGCCATACACCGGGTAAGGCGGCCATCGCCCCCAGGTGGAATAGAGCGAAAGTTAGTAATCCTCCAACAAAAATGGGAGGCGCGAAACTCAATACAAATTTTCGGCCTGGCCCTGAGAAAAGAGAAGAATTGGCGCGGCGCGCCTTGGTTGCCGCCGCAGGGGCTGCAATGGCCACCGCAACAAACGCTTCCGCGAGCCATACTCCCAGCCATGCGCGAGGAGTATTTTGTCGCGCCGCCAGCCAGGCGGCAGCGAGTGCGGTCACGCCCATGGCTACGCCACCCCAACCCGGCACGGCGGTAAATTCCGCCGCGCTTTCCATCGTTTCCCGAATGTAGCGAAGATGATCGGCGGCCCGCTCGTCGATGGGGATAGGCTCTCGGGAGCGGATCGGATGGGAAAGCGCCATGGCAGAAGGCTACGTAAAAGGTTAAGCGATGTCAAGTACTTTGTATAGCAAAGTAAGGCTAATTATTCTCCTTCTTATATAGCCCCACAATCCCATTCCAACGGATTACAAACACGTCTGCAAACATCTGCAGGCTGTCGCGAAACATACTTACCTTGGTAGCCGGCGAATGTCCCCACCGGACCGGCACTTCCGCAATCGATAGTCCGTGATGCCGAGCCAAATACAGTAATTCCGGATCAAATCCGAATCGTTCGATGGTTTGCTGCTCGAAAATAATCCTGCAACGCTCTCGCCGGAAAGCCTTGAATCCGCACTGTGTATCCACAAAGGGCAGCCACAAAATAGTGCGCACGATTTTGTTGAAGAGAATTCCCGCAAATTCCCGAAACAGTGATTGGTGCGTCTCAATCAAGCTGCGATCCATCGCGCGCGAACCAATGGCCACATCATGGTCATTCAGTGCCGCAAGCAGGGTTTCCGCTTCCTCAATCGGTGCAGAGAGGTCCGCGTCGGTGAACAAAACGACGCGCCCGGCAGCCGCCAGCGAACCCTGTTTCACGCTGAAGCCCTTGCCCCGGTTCGTTCCGTTGGTCATCACGCGCAGGCGGTCGAATTTGCCGCGAAAAGACTCTGCCACCGCAATCGTGCCATCCGTCGATCCATCATCCACGACAATGACTTCGGTGTTTGGCCGTTTCGCCCGGACGTAGCTCGCAATTCTGTCCAGTGTGGCGGGCAAGCGCTCCTCTTCGTTATAAGACGGAATAATGATCGACAAATCGGGGCTGGTTTTGGTCATCGAATCAGTCATTGAATACCGCGTGGCGGCTGCGAACTTCCCCATCCATAAAAACCTACCAATGGAACGAACCGGCAAGCCTCTCTTTGCTCGCGCGAAAACTCATCCCCATTTCTCCTCGCATATACGAGTGCTTGCACTGCTTCCGCACCCACCGGAACGATCATCCGTCCTCCGTCCGCCAATTGCTCCAGCAACGGTTGCGGCACGGCGGGCGCAGCGGCGGCCACCAGAATCGCATCATAGGGAGAAAATTCGGCAAGCCCGACGGAGCCGTCACCGCAATGGACGGTCACGTTGCTATAGCCCAACCGGTTCAGCCGCTCCCCGGCGGCTCGCGCCAACTCGGGCCGGAACTCCACGGTGTGAACCTTCCTCGCCAGAGAAGACAGCACCGCCGCTTGATAGCCGCAACCAGTTCCAATCTCAAGTACGGTTTCTGTTCCTCGAAGTTTCATCGATGCGGTCATCGACGCGACCATGTATGGTTGCGAAATCGTTTGTCCTTCTCCAATGGGCAAGGGCTCATCGGCGTACGCACGGCTCTTCAATTCCCCTGGCACGAACTCATCACGCGGGACCGTGCGCATGGCCCGCAATACCCCCTCATCCTCGATTCCCCGCCGACGGATCTGTTCTTCGACCATAGCTTCACGCGCCGCCCGATACCGCATCTCCGTAGTGGTCATTGCTGTTAGTTCACCATTTCTCGTCGACATTGGTGCCCATTCTGCAGTTTTTGCGCTGCGCGATCCACGCTTCCGTAACTTTCTTTTACCGGAAAACTGTCCTCAAGGCCAGTGATGCTCCAAGAACTTCTGCACTCCAGAGCAGGCGCGCTCTGCATTTCGGGTCCGTACACTTCTTGCTGGAGTATCGCTGCATTGGTTCGTATCACCGTATTGGTTCGTGGAGGAAGTTATGAAGGCCATTCTCGCACTCATCGTCATCTACGTCGGAGCTTTTCTTCTGGCCATCCAGGGAACATCTCCCGGACCCGTAGAAGCGGCCGCGCAATCCTCTACCAAGCAGATTTCCTCGGCTAGGCCTATCGATCCTGTAAAAGAGGCCGATATCCGGGCGCTCCTGGAGCTGGTTGGTGCGCACGACCAGGTACAGGAATCTGTGAACCTTACCGCCGAACAGTACCGCGAAAAATTGCTCGCCACCGTCCCTAATACCGATGGCGGCCACGCCTTCGTCAACGCCGTGATCTCAGACTTCGAAAAGAAATTTGATGTCGATCAGGTGGCCGAGCAACTTGTCTTCGCCTACGATAAGCATTATTCCGATGATGACATCAAAGGCCTCCTGCAGTTTTACGGCTCGCCTCTGGGGCAGAAAGTTGCCGCAGAAGGACCAAGAATTTCGCGCGAAGTTCAGGAAATCAGCCGGGCCGCCGCCTCGAAAGCAGTAAGCGCCGCCTTGCAGCAGGCAAAAGACGATAATCCCGCGATTGGCCAAAATGCTCATCTCGGCAACGGCGCCACGCGCCGCTTTCAGCAGCGTCGTCAACAGGATCCAGGGTCACAACAAGCCGCCCAGCAGGATCCACAGCCCTGATCCGTGGGGATGCAAATCCTGAAGTGGCTGATCCTGTCCCTCGCAATGCTTAGTCGTTTGCAATTTAACTAGGGCAGGCGTTTCTTGATTTTCACGTCGATGCCGAACGTCCCGTTCTGATCGCGCAACGCAACGATGGAAACACTGCGACTGACGTTGTATGCCACTTGAATTATCTGCTGCTGCGTCGAGTTTACGTTCGAGACGTACAGGATCGAGAAATTTCGCGTCACCTGCTGCTCCACAGTAATTCGCGCCCCCGCGTTCTGGTTTGTAACTGTGCCACCAACGGCGGAGAGCCCAGGATCCACCCGAAATCGCGTAATTCCAAACAACCTCTCCACGCGGCCGCCCAACTGGCTAGAAATGGCCTCTGAAAGCAGTGCCGAAGCTCCCGCAGTGCTCTGCGCTCCCCCTCCGCTGCGAAGCGCGGACTCGGAACCAGTCTGCCCTAGCGCCAGCAGCGTGACAATGTCGTTTCCGGGAAGCGGCGGGTCGGAACGGTACGAAAGACTGATCTTGCTGGACTGTCCCGTGAAATTCAGCGTGATTTCATATTGTTGAATGCTGGTGGTGGCCTCCACGTTGATGGTCGGGTCCATCCGGAAAGGATTCGCAAAATTTAGATCTCCGCGAGTCACACGGTAATGGTTGTCCCGGAAATACAAATCGCCAGACAGCACATGAATATGCCCGAGCATAATCGGGTGTTCGGCGGTTCCGCGTACCCGCAAGTTCGCTTCCGCCTCTAGATGCGCTCCGGGCCACTCCATGCGCGCATCCGGCGTTGAACTTGCCTCAACATCGAATTGAAGATTTCGCAGATACGCCGAACTTGTGGGCGCGCTCGAGCCAGTGGAAACCAGACTGCCAGCCGATTCCAAGCCCAAGTTCAAATTCACTCTTTGCACCACCACTTTTCCTGACAACAGTCCACCGTCCATCGTGCCGGATAACCGCAACTGGCCCCCTACCAGCCAGCTCAATCCTTCCGGGTAGCGAATGCGAATCCGATCCGTTCTGGCCAAGATGTCATAACGCAACGGCTTTTCGGAGTAATTTACGCTTCCACTCAGGGTCAGCGTCCCTCCGCCGGCTTCACCTGTCACATTGTCGAAAAACAACCGGTTTGCATCAAAAACCAGATCGCCTTGCAGGTTGCTGAGCCCCGTCGGAAAATCCGCGGTGCGGACCGAGGCCTTGAGCAGTTTCATGTGACCGATAATTCTCGGCCGGTCCAGTGTGTTCTCGAACGACGCGTTCATATCCACATGTCCGCCCACGTCTGCGTTCCCGATATAGGCGCTCAGCAACCGCAAGTCCAGCGAGCCATCCAGTTTCATTGCCAGTGTTCGTCGCCCCGTGAATTGAATGGACCCGCTTAGATCCACGTTCGTATCTATCCCCTTCAGTTTTGCGGTGATGACTTTCAGGTTATCCCGCGTCGACGTCACATGGATGGGCCCAGAATTTTCCAACTGTACATTTTCATAGGTCAAAATCAGGCGGGTGAAATTGGCGTCGACCACGACGTTTTCCGGATGTTGCAATTCTCCCTTTACCGTGATGTCCCCGTCAGCGGTACCATGTCCATCGAATGTCTTCAGATGCAATGCGGAAAGTAAATAGGGGTCCAAGCTTATGTTTTGAATCGACACTATCCCATCCACCGGCATCGGATTCAGCAACCCCAGGCTGATCTTCCCGGAAATCGCTCCCGTACTCATCGCTGACTTCAGTCTCAATTGGGCCGTTTTTCCGTCGGAATTCAAGTCCCCGTCGAGACTTCCAATCACCTCCGTTCCCACTTTCAGATCCACCAGACGGAAAGTGCCCTCCGCCACGGGTTGCGTGACCGGCCCGTTGGACTTTATGCGGAAGGTAACTTGTCCGGCGACTGGCAATCCCGCGGACTTGATTCTCCGAAAATTCTCTAACGGCAGGGAAGCGCCTACCAGATCGGTAGTCAGCGAGCGGTCGGCAAACCGGTAAGCCACGTTGCCCGTCACTATTCCGGCGCCGCTCTTCTCCGTGCCGGCCGGAAAAAAACGCAATTCTGCATTGGAGAGCCGCACTTCATCCGGAAGGACACTCAGTTGTCCGCGCAACCGGTTGAACGCCACGCTGTAAACATCGCCTTCCGCCAAATCAAAATTTCCACTCAACACTGGTTTCGCACGCGTGCCTTGGCCGTGGAATTGTCCGGTCAAGAATCCGCGTAGCGGGTAATTCCAACCGCCTAGTTGTTCCAGACCCTCCAGAGAAACTCTTTCCAGAGTGATCTCGCTCGACCAGTGATTTTCCGGCAGAAAATCCCAGTCCTTCAATTCAATCTGGCCGTCTATTCCTGCTTGCGTCACACCTTGGGCTGCGTGTCCATGCATGATCGAGAATGAGCTCGCAGAATAGACCATATCTCCATCGACCGAATCCATCGCAAACTTGCCATAACGGACGTTTCCTCCGCGGAAGTGTCCCTGGTAGGAAGGACCATCAGCGGTGCCAAGAATGGTTCCATCCCACTGCATAGATCCAAAGTAATGTTGCGCCGCCTCCGGTGACGTCGCCTCGTCTCCGGAGAGTGCGTGGATGAAGTCGCTCAGGGTTTCTAGCTCGCCGATGTCCAGATGAACATCGAGTGCGGTTATTTTTGGCGCCAGGATGCCCGTAATTGTTCCCCGCGAACTGGGCGTTTCAAAATCCAGATGGCTGATGTCCACCCTGTTCGGCTCATAGCGGTACCGCAGTTTCCAGTCTCCCTGGACGGGTACATGTCCTGCTCTCAAATCCTCCGGCTCATCAAGTCGCAGCGTTGCGGAAATATCAAAATTTTTAAAGTTGGCATTCCAGGTCATCGCCGTGTCCGCGGTAATCACCGAGTCCCAGTGAAGCTTATCGATTGGGAATCCCTCGTGATCAATGGCGGGCGTGACCTCCGACAGACGCATATTTTGCAACTTGGCCTGGGCTCGAAATTGCAGGCCTTTGTAGCGCATTACCACCCGGCCCGTCAGATTGCCCCCAAGCGCTTGCCCAGTGAAATCTGGCAAGGTCACTTCCTTTTCATCCAGCAAGTAGCTCGACCGGCTGCTCAGATTCGCGGAGTGAAACTCATCGAAAGTGAGAGTAACGTTGTCCCCCGCGAAGCTTCCCCGGCCTTGCACTTTTCCGCCACCGAAGCTTCCTTCCCCCCTCAAATCAATTCTTCCCTGTGGAATTTGCGGAGTCAGGAATGCCTCTTTCAAATCCAACAAATCCAGCCATGCCCGGTAGCGATAAGTGAATGCCGGCATTTCCAGATTCGGCATTTCCGCTTGTAGGTCTACGTGCGAGCGCCCTATATCCACGATCCCTTGTTCCACCGCGAATCCGTCTTTGCCCAGCGAGAATTTCGCCGAAAGATTTGCTGGCACGGGCATGTCCTTCCGTCGCCCGATTTCCACTTGATCCCAATTTAGGGTGCCAACGTACAAAGGCTTTCCCGCCGCGCCTCCCAAGTTCACGATGAGCCGAAGCTCGCCGCCTTCTATGGCGAGGAGTGACTGCACGTCGTTGTACAGAATCCAGCCATCTTCGATCTGCAGGTGACCGATGTGCAGATTCAACAGTGTTTCCTGCAGCGGTTCTTTCGATTTGGTGATGCGTTTCAGTGTTGGGAGGTTATTCGTCCCATTTTTTTCTACGCGCAGGTGTAGCCGAGGCCGCTGCAGTATCAGTTCATTCAAGGACACGCGGCGTCCCCAGAACGAATCAATACGCAATCCAACTCTCGCCTGCTCGACACTCAGGAGCGGTTCGGTGTCCCTTGGCTCCGTGCCATGAATGGTCAGGCCGTTCACCGTGGCATTCAACGAGAACCAGCCCACGGACACGGTGCGGACTTCCACTTTCGCGCCCGTCAACGATTCAAGCTTTTCAATCAGGACGCGACGCAACAACGGATTGGCCATCCCGCTGCCCAGCGCAATGATCGCCAGCGCGACGGCCAGCGTCGTCCACGAGCCCAGCATCCACAGGGCATGCTCCAGCCACTTGATCTTCCGGCGGCGGGACTCTTTGCTCATTGCCGGCCTTCCGGCAGCATTTTCTCTACGCGCACACGAGAGCGGCTTTCCTTCAGCCACTTATCTGTCTGTTCGTTGATGGCTCCTTGCACCAGTACTTCCTGAATATAATCGCGTGCCTCTTCCAACGTTGGCGGAGTTTGTCCCTGCGATTGCGCCCGCGGAATTACTTCGGTCTGATAGAAGTCCTCGATAGCTCTCTCATCCACCTGGATCGTGGGGCGAAACCGAGTATCCAAATAATTGCTCAGGTACAATTGCGACTTCTGCATTCGACGAATATCTTCATCCGTTAAGCCGCTTTGTCTCCTGCGATTCTCAAATTCCTCCGGCGAGCCGAAGGAATGTTTTAGCCGCTCGATACTTCGTTCGACATCCTCGTTCGAGGGCTGCGAGATCCGGGAAATGGCAGCTTCATTACGTACGATCCACTGATCGATCAAACGCTCCAGAATCTGGTCATCACTTTGTGCTTTTCCATTCACGAAAAGCTGGTAACGGCTCAATTCCCGCACATCGCTCAGAAGGATTACGTCGTTCTCCACGCGCGCCGCGATCCCAT
>CAAGKR010138927.1_pt1 | contig 17935 bp, 8 predicted proteins | sample 2556971 | NCBI WGS metagenome assembly CAAGKR01 (sample SAMEA5207829, study PRJEB30636) | soil metagenome | biome: forest; feature: boreal; material: soil | place: USA | collected 2011-09 | depth 1 m | reverse complement strand
GCGGCGCAGGCGGTGCTGGCCGCCACCGTAGGGTCGACCGAGCTGTCCCTCGACGCAGCCGACGAGCCGCCAGGGGCGCTTGACCTGCCTGCGCTCCCCAATGCCCTTCAACTGGCGGCCAACAAGGACCCGCGCCTACAGGAGGCGATAGCGCGGCTGCGCGGGCAAGAGCTGGAGACGCGGGCGGTGGGGGCGCTGTCGCGCCCGGACGTGCATCTCTCCGCGGCCATCTCCGGCCGAGCAGGTGGGGCTCCCAGCAACACCGCGGGCGAGGAAGCTTCGGGAGGCGGTTACATCCCGAACGTCCCGAACTGGGATGCGGCATTGGTCCTCAGCTGGCCCATTTTCGACCCGACAATCAATGCGCGCCAGCGGGCATCGCGCGCCGCCGAGGAAGTCCAGCGAGCCGAGATCGATCTGGTCCGCCAGCAGCTGATATCGTTGGTCGAGCGGGCGTACGTCGGCGTGGTGGTCGCTCGCGAGGCGCTCCCCTCCCTCCGGCACGAGCTGGAGGCCGCCCGCGCCAACTACGCTCAGGCCGACGCGCGATTCAAGGCCGGGTTAGGCACGAGCGTCGAGCTGGCCGACGCCGAGGCTCTGCGCATCGACGCCGAGATTCGACTCGCGCTGGGGGTCTTCGACATGGCCAAGGCTCGCGCCACGTTCGGCCGCGCGATCGTAGAAGGCCTCCAATGATCGATGAAGACGCACCGAAATCTCGACCACATCTAAGATCCAAGTTGCCTTTAGCGATCGCTGGGGGCGTAGCGGCGATTCTTCTTTTGGGGGGGTTGATGGTTTGGCGCGCCGACGCGCGGACCAATAAAGTGGCCCTCGCCTCTCGTCCGAAGCCAGTGACGGTGGTGCGGGCCAAGGCAGCGATGTACCGCCCGACGCGGACCTATGTCGGGACACTTCAACCGTGGGTGCAAGCGAACGTCGGGCCGCAGCTCGTCTCGGCCTACGTCGATACTGTGCTCGTCCGTCCCGGCGCGACGGTCAAGAGGGGTGAGGTCATAGCGACGCTCGACTGCCGGGAGGCGAGCGCCTCCACCAAGGCCATTGAAGCGCGCGCTCGTGCACTGGACGCCCGCCAGCAGGCGGTCGAGCACGAAGCGACCCGGACGCAGGGGTTGCTGGACGGTGGCTTCGTCTCACCGAACGAAGCCGAACAGAAGACGGCGCAGAGCGCATCCGAAGCGGCGCAGGTCGAATCCGAACGCGCCAACCTGGCCCGCAGCTCCCTTGAGGTCAACGACTGCATCATGCGCGCGCCGTTCAACGGCGAGGTTGCGCAGCGAGCCATCGATCCGGGGGCGTTCGCCCGACCCGGCAATACCATCGTGACGATTGTCGATCGCGACATCGTGCGTATGACCGCCGACGCACCGGAGATGGACTTCGATGTCGTCCCTGCGGGCACGAAGGTCTCCGTTCATGTCTACGCGACGAACCGAGACTTTCCCGCGACGATCACCCGCCGATCGCCTTCCGCTGATCCGTCGACACGCACGGTCCATTTCGAAGTCGACCTCCCTGATCCAACACGCGCGATCCCGGTCGGCACGACGGGCGAGGTCCACATCGACGTGGGAACGCCTGTGCTGGCGACGGAGATCCCGCTCTATGCGGCGACGGTGCGAGGGAACAAAGCGAGCGTGTTCGCGATCGATAACAATGTGGCACATTTGCAGACCGTCGCGGTCGAGGGCGAAGCTGGGGGCTCGCTGTTTCTTCTCCCCGAGCTGTTCCCGGAGACGATGGTGGTGACTGAGGGGCGCGCGCTTTTGGAGGACGGCGATCAAGTCGACGCGAAAGAATCACCTGATACGGGCACGGCGATCACCGCCCGCAGCCTGCCCGCCTTGAGCCCCCAACTTCGTGCGGAGCCCGCTGTCGCACGGAAGAAGCAATGACGTCCCTCTCGCTTCGGAATCCCATCGCGGTGCTCATGATGTGCGTCGCGCTGGTGGTCTTCGCCGCCGTCGTGACGCCGCGGATGAGCGTGGACACCTTCCCGGAGCTGACGCCGCCGGTGCTAGTCATCGGCACGCTCGCCCCGGGACTGGGCCCGAAGGATGTCGAGAAGACCATCACCTGGCGCCTCGAAAAGTACGTCTCCGCCACGCCCGGCGTCGATCACGTCGAAAGCGCCTCGCGCAACAGCCTCTCGATCATCTACGTCTGGCTAAAGTGGGGCACCGACCTCAACGCGGCCCAGACCCTGGTCCAGCAACAGGCTGCCTTCGCGATGGCGGCGGTACCTAAATCGCTCGGCGTGCTCCCGCCGTTCGTGCTCCAGTACGATCCATCCAACGCGCCTGTCATTCAGGTCGTCGTCTCGGGTGCTGGGTACAGCGGCCCGCAGCTCTACGATTACGCGTTCAACAACATCGAGCCGCTCTTGGAAGGGATCCCCGGCGTTGCCAGCGCGGCGCCCGACGGTGGACGCATGCGGCAGATCAACGTCGTCGTCGATCCGGTGCGCGCCCAGGCACGGAACGTCACGACCGCCGACGTCTCGGCTGCGGTCGCGAAGTCAAATGCGTTGCTCCCGTCGGGGGAATTCATCTCCCCGAAGTTCGATGCCAACGTCTACACCAACGCCATTCCTGCCAAGGTCGAGACCATCGGCGAAGCGCCGGTGAAGGTCCACGGGGATCGCGCTGTCTTGATCCGGGACGTAGCCCGCGTCGAGGACGGCGGGACGCCAGCGACCCAGTCGGTCGCGGTCAATGGCCGGGATGCGGTCTACCTCAATGTCCTCCGCATTCCCGGAGGGAACACGATCGAGATCGTGGACGCGGTGAAAAAGGTCGTCGCGGGACTGCACGATCTGCCGCCCGGGATGGAGGTGAAGGCGTACTTCGATCAGTCGACGTTCGTGCGGACCACCTACCACGGGCTCAAGAAAGAGATCATCCAGGCGTTGGTCCTCATCGGGATCGTGATCCTGGTCTTTCTGCAGAGCATGCGGGGAACGCTCATCGTTTCTGTCGCGATTCCCCTCTCGTTCGCGATCACGCTGCTGGTCCTTTATGCGGCGGGGCAGACCCTGAATGCGTTCACGCTCGGAGGTCTCACCTTAGCGATGGGGCGCCTCGTCGATGACGCTGTGGTCGTACTCGAATCGATCCACCGGCACCAGCGGATGGGGCTCGACAACAGGGAAGCCGCGCTTCGCGGCACCACCGCCGTCGCGCTCCCCGTCTTGGCGTCGACCCTGACCACGATGGCCGTGCTGCTACCGGTGCTTCTCCTGGCGGGGCTCGCCAAGAAACTGTTCGCCCCGCTGGCCCTGACCGTGGCGGTGGCGATGATCGCGTCCTACTTCGTGAGCATGGCAGTGACGCCGGTTGCTTGTCGGTACTTCCTGGGGCACGTCGAGCACGGACCGCTTGGCAGGCGCGTCGAGCATGTCATCGACAGGGTCGCGGACGGCTACTCGCGGGCGTTGCGCCGCGTGCTTCCGTTCCGCTGGTCCGTGGTGGCGGCTTCGGTCGCCCTCGTCCTTGGCAGCGGATGGGCGGCGGCGCATCTCCCGAGCACGTTCTTCCCGGAGATCGATGAGGGGATGGATATGATCTACGTGCGGTTCACGCCCGGTATCTCGCTCGTCGACGCGGCCGAGCAATTGAATGCGATGGGCCGGACCCTCTCCCACGAGTTGCCCAAGGGAAGCGTCCAGATGGTGATCGCCAACATCGGCACGCCGCAGAACGCGCGCAGCGCGATCGTCAGCCCCAACGTCGGCCCACACACTGGCTTTCTTCGTCTGGCGTTTTCGGATCCAGAAGAGCGGTCGCTCTCCCAGTCTGAGATGGCTGTGCGCGCCCGGGAGATCCTGACCCGAGAGTTCCCGGGTGTCGAGACCTTGCAGTATCCTGGTGGCCTCGTTGCCAGTGTATTCGCCAACGGGTACACCGCGCCACTGGTCATCGAGGTTCGCGGCGACAAGCTCGAGGAGCTGGATGCCCACGCCAAGGCCGTCGCCGAGGTCGCGCGGACGGTCCCGGGCATCCGCGACGTGCGATCGTCACTGCAGATCGACTACCCGGAGATCCGCGTCGAGACCGACCGCGAAAAAGCGGGGCTGGTCGGTGTCTCGCTACGGAGCGCGGCCCAAACCACGCTCGAGGCCACGCTCGGCAACATCAACACCCCAAGCGTCTGGATCGACGCGGGAAACGGGCAGTCGTACTACGTGGTGACCTCCTACGACGGTCGGCGGGTAGGCGACACGCAGGCGCTCGCGCAGCTGCCGGTCCGCGTGAGCGATACAGGCGAGCCGGTCTTGCTCGGCGCCTATGGTCAGATCCGACGATCGCTGGGTCCGATCGCCGTCGAACGAAACCAGCTCCAACGCGCGGCCCATGTGCTCATGCAGACCGAGGGACGTGACATCGGCAGCGTCGCCAAGGATCTCGAACGCGTGCTCCACGATGACCCGCGGACGCACAACATCAAGTTCGACTTCGTTGGTCAGGTGCAGCTGATGCGGACCACCTTTTCTGGCCTGGGTCTCGCGCTCGGGCTCGCGGTGATGGTGGTCTTCATGATCATGGCGTCGCAGTTCAAGTCACTCCGTCTTCCGTTCGTCATGCTGTTCACGATCCCGGTGTCGTTGGTCGGTATCGTCCTCGCGCTGATGGCGGCGGGGCAGGGGTTCTCCATCACCGCGCTCATGGGAATTCTGATGGTCATCGGGATTGCCGTTTCGAATGGCATCCTCCTGGTGGACGACGCGAATCGGCGGCTGGCCGAGGGGGCCGAGATGGTCGAGGCGATCGTGGCGGCTGCGCGCTCGCGGTTCGTCCCGATCGCGATGACCAGCCTGGCGACGGTCATCGGTTTGGTCCCCACAGCTCTCGGTCTCGACCACGGCTCCGAGGCGAATCAACCACTGGCGCTCGCCGTGGTCGGCGGTCTGACTTCCTCGACGATCCTTTCACTGTTTCTGGTGCCGGTGATGTTCATGTTCTTCGCGCGGCGTCCGGTCGAAGAGCACGAGGAGGAACCCTCTCGAGGGACGCTCGTCGAGGCGCATCCGTGACCCACCTTTCTCTTCGCAACCCGATCGCGGTCCTGATGGCTGCCATCGCCTTGGTGGTCTTCGCAGCCGTCGTGACACCTCGGATGAGCGTCGATACGTTTCCCGAGCTGACGCCGCCCGTTCTGGTGGTTGGAACGATGGCGCCGGGTCTCGGCCCGAAGGACGTCGAGAAGACGCTGAGCTGGCGGATCGAAAAGTACGTGAGCGCGACGCCCGGCGTCGATCACGTGGAAAGCGTCTCCCGCAACAACCTCAGCATCGTCTACGTCTGGCTCAAGTGGGGCACCAACCTGAACGCCGCCCAGACCTTGGTGCAGCAGCAGGTCGCCTTTGCCATGTCCGCCGTCCCCAAGTCGCTCGGCGTGCTGCCGCCGTTCGTGCTCCAGTACGATCCGTCGAATGCGCCGGTGGTTCAGGTGGCGGTGGCCGGCGGAGGGCTCTCGGGACCTCAGCTCTACGACTACGCGCTGAACAACATCGAGCCGATTCTCGAAGGCATCCCCGGCGTCGCCAGCGCGTCGATCAACGGTGGCAGGCAGCGCCAGATCAACATCGTCGTCGATCCGGTCAAGGCCCAGGCGCGCGGCATCACCTCCAGTGACGTCGCGGCGGCGGTCCACGACTCGAACGCCCTCCTGCCATCGGGCGAGTTCATCTCTCCCAAGTTTGACGCCAACGTCTATACGAATGCGGTGCCCGCACAGGTGCGTGCGATCGGTGATGCCGTCATGAAGACCCACGACGGCGCGTCCGTCCTGATCCGCGACGTCGCCCACGTCGAGGACGGCGGCGCCCCGGAAACACAGTCCGTGGCGGTCGGCGGGGAGAACGCCGTCTACCTCAACGTCCTTCGAGTGCCGGGCGGCAATACACTCGAAATTGTCGACGCGGTGAAACTGAAGGTCGCCGGCCTTACGGACCTTCCGCCCGGCGTGCGTGTCGTACCCGTCTTCGATCAGTCGACTTTCGTGCGCACCACGTATGAGGGCCTCAAGAAGGAGGTGGTTCAAGCCCTGATTCTGATCGCGATCGTCATCCTCCTGTTTCTGCAGAGCGTGCGGGGAACGCTGATCGTCTCTGTCGCAATTCCGCTCTCGTTCGCCATCACCCTCATCGTCCTCTACGCGACCGGCCAGACCTTGAACGCGTTTACCCTCGGCGGCCTCACGCTGGCGATGGGCCGGCTCGTCGATGACGCGGTCGTTGTTCTGGAGTCGATCCACCGACACCAGCGAATGGGTCTTGGCCCCTTCCAAGCGGCTCTTCGCGGAACCAACGCGGTCGCGCTGCCGGTGATGGCTTCGACCCTCACGACCATGGCCGTGCTCCTTCCGGTGCTCCTCCTGGCTGGTCTTGCACAGAAACTATTCGCGCCCCTGGCCCTCACCGTCGCCGTCGCGATGATAGCGTCGTATTTCGTCAGCATCTGCGTGACGCCGGTCGCCTGTCGCTACTTCCTCGGCCACACCAAACACGGGCGCTTCGGCTCCCGCGTCGAAGCGTTCATCGACCGCGTTGCAGATCGCTACGCGGACACGCTTCGTCAGGTGCTGCCGTTCCAGCGCACGATCGTGGGCGCGTCGGTAGTTCTGGTCGTCGCGAGCGCGTGGGCGGCGACCCGTCTTCCCAGCACCTTCTTTCCGGAGATCGACGAATCGATGGAGCGCATCTACGTGCGGCTCGCGCCCGGGACCTCCCTGCAAGAATCATCAAAGCTGATCAATCGTATGGGTGCGACGCTGCAGCGGGAGCTCGGCAAGGATCTCGTCGAGCTGGTGCTCACGAATGTCGGCTCGCCAAACAATGCTCGCAGCGCGATGACCAGCCCGAACGCCGGTCCGCACATGGGATTCATCCGCCTTGCGCTGGTCGATCCCAAACAGCGCAAGCAGAGTCAGCGACAGATAGCCGACCGTATCCGGGAGATCCTGGTGCGAACCTATCCCGGCGTCGAGCTCCTGCAGTGGCCGGGGGGGTTGGTGGCTAGTGTGTTTGCAAACGGCTACATCGCACCGGTAGTCGTCGAGGTCCGGGGCGACAACCTGGAGGAGCTCGATTCGCAGTCCAAGGCTGTGGCGGAGGTCGCGGCGACCGTCCCGGGTGTGCGCGACATATACCCGTCGCTCGAGATGGACTACCCCGAGATCCGTGTCGAGACCGACCGAATGAAAGGGGGGATGGTCGGGGTAACAGCGCAGGATGCCGCCCAGGCGACGCTCGAAGCGACGCTCGGCAACATCAACACCCCCAGCGTCTGGATCGACCCGAACAACGGCCAATCCTATTACGTGGTCTCCTATTACGACGGGGCAGCAGTCCCCGACGTCAACGCGCTCGCCGAGCTTCCAGTCTTGATCGGCGAGAACGGAAAAGCGATCCGGCTCGGCGCGTACGGCACCGTCCGTAGGTCGGTCGGGCCAATCGCCGTGGAACGCAACCACCTTGTTCGGGGAGCCCATGTCTACATGCAGACGGAGGGGCGCGACATCGGGAGCGTGGCTGCCGATCTCGAGCGTGCTCTGCGCAGCGATCCGCGTACCGCCAACATCAACTTCGGCTTCGTCGGGCAGGTGGAGCTCATGCGAAGCACTTTCTCGGGCCTCGGCCTCGCGCTGGGCCTCGCCGTCATGGTGGTCTTCATGATCATGGCTTCCCAGTTCAAGTCGATCCGCCTGCCGTTCGTGATGCTCTTTACCATCCCGGTATCGCTGGTCGGGATCGTGCTCGCGCTGATGGGGGCCGGCCAGGGATTTTCGATCACCGCTCTGATGGGGATCCTGATGGTCGTCGGGATCGCGGTCTCGAATGGGATCCTGCTGGTCGACGACGCGAATCGACGCTACACCCAGGAGGGCGCCGAAAAGCCGGCGGCGATTGTCGCCGCCGCGAGATCCCGCTTTGTCCCGATCGCGATGACTAGCTTGGCCACCGTCATCGGACTCATTCCAACGGCGCTGGGGCTCGAACGTGGCTCCGAGGCAAATCAGCCTCTGGCCCTCGCAGTTGTCGGCGGGCTGACGTCTTCCACGATCCTGTCCCTTTTTCTCGTCCCCGTCATGTTTCTCCTGGTGGCCAGGCGTGACCCGCAGGCAGAGGCAGCGGGCCGTCCGGTCAAGCTGGTCGAGGTACCTACGTGATTCGAGACGCCGAATCGGGTCTTTGGCCATGACCAGTCCTTCATTCCGCAGCATCCTGGTGCCCTTGGACGAATCGCCAATCGCGCGACTGGTATTTGCCACCGCTACGGCGCTGGCCAGAGACCTCAAGGCCCAGGTCCACCTCCTGCGGGTGCTCACTATAGATCCCCAGTTTCCAGCGGCCGCCCATACCAAGCCCGACGGATTGGAGCGAAAGCTAGTCGACGACGCGCGCACCGAGCTCGACAAGTGGGTGACCGGCGTCACCCAAATTGCCTTTGGTCCACTAGCCATCGTGATCGGCGATCCCTGGCGGCAAATTCTCGAGGTAGCCAACACTCTGGACGTCGACCTGATCGTCCTGGGCAGCCACAAATACCACGGCACCGATCGCATTTTAGGCACGGTGGCGTCCAAGGTCGTCAACCACGCCAACCGCAACGTCCTGGTCGTTCACGATCGAAAGGGAATCGACGTTTCCGAGTATTCGCCCCTCTTGCCGTTGACGTGACTTGCGGGATGTTTACCTTCTCGTGATCGGTTTACAGGCGATTCGCTAACAATTCAAAGAGAGATAAAATGACCGTGAACGTAGATCCGATCGAACCGCCGTTGGTTGGTCCGGACGAGACGTCCGTGAACGTTCATGGTCACCGCCGCGAGCTCAGCGTGATCGGCGCAGCCATGGTCATTTTAGTCGTCGTCGGAGCCCTCCTGGTTCACCACGCCGATGGGAAAGTGAACCGCGTCCCGCTCGGCTCTGCGCCTCGTCCGGTGTCTGTTGTCGGAGCTCAAGCGACCACCTACTCGGATAGCCGAACCTATGTCGGCGCCGTCGAGTCATGGGTCGAAGCTAGCGTCGGACCGCAGTACATTTCTGGTTACGTCACAACCGTTCTGGTTCGACCCGGCGATACCGTTCTGAAGGGCCAGGTGGTGGCCACACTCGACTGCGCGCACCCGAACGCCGCAAGCAGAGCTGTCCAGATGCAGGCGCAAGCGGTAGACGAACATCAACGCGCGACGGCTGACGAGGCGGCGCGGGAAACAACGATGTTGAAAGGTGGATTCATTGCGCCGAACCAGGTGGAGCAGACGACGGCCCAAAGCACCTCCGAGCACGCGCAGCTTCTCGAAACCAAGGCCAAGATCTTAGCCGCGTCGCTCGACGTCCACGACTGCGCCCTGAAAGCGCCCTTCGACGGGGAAATCGCAACCCGCGCGATCGATCCAGGGGCCTTCGTTCACCCCGGAACGACCATCGTGTCCGTCGTCGACCGGAACATGGTGCGAGTCACTGTCGACGCTCCCGAGAAGGATTTCGACGTGGCCCGGGTCGGAGCGTCGGTCCACATCGACATGCTCTCCACAGGAGCCAAGGTGGTTGCGTCGGTATCCCGCCGTGCTCCGAAGGCAGATCCCTCGACGAGAACAATTCATTTTGAGGTCGACATCTCCGACCCCCGACGTCAATATCCGACTGGAACTACGGCGATCGTTCAAATGGACGTGGGGCGTCCCATCCAGGCGACCAAGATTCCCCTTTACGCGGCCACGCAACAAGAGGGCAAGGCCAAGTTCTTCGTGGCGGACGGGGGGGTGGCGCGTCTACGTGAGGCGCCGGTGCTTGGAGAACGGGGTGGTGGGCTGTACTTCGATCCAAAGACCCTCCCGGCGAATACGCAGGTCGTCACAGAGGGTCGAGCCCTGCTGTCGGATGGCGATGCGGTACAGCCTCGCGTGGAGCCTGTGCAAGCCGCGGCGGGTGAGGACGCTGAAACACGCGGTGGTGGCTTCGGAAGACCGCTGTGACACGTCTCTCGCTCCGCAATCCGCTTGCCGCCCTGATGCTCAGCATCGCGGCAATCGTCTTTGCCTTTGTCGTGACGCCTCGCATGGCGATCGACACGTTTCCCGACCTGACACCTCCCGTGCTTGTCGTCGGGACCCTTGCTCCGGGCCTTGCCGCTAAGGACGTCGAGAAGACGCTCACCTGGCGGATCGAGAAGTACGTGAGCGCTACGCCCGGCGTCGAGCACGTGCAGAGCGAGTCGCGCAATAATCTGAGCATCGCGTACGTCTGGTTGCAGTGGGGCACGGACCTGAACTCCGCCCAGACACTCGTCCAGCAGCAGGTGCAGTTCGCGATGTCGGCGGTTCCCAAGTCTCTCGGTGTCATCCCCCCTTTCGTCCTGCAGTTCGACCCCACGAACGCACCCGTCGTTCAGGTCACCGTCTCGGGAGGCGGTCTGACGGGGCCGCAACTCTATGACTACGCCCTCAATAACATCGAGCCGCTTCTGGAGGGTATTCCCGGTGTGGCGAGCGCATCGCTCAACGGAGGGCGACAGCGCCAAATCAACGTCATCGTCCATCGTGCCGCGGCGCAGTCGCGTGGCGTCACGGCGGAGGACATTGCGACCGCCGTTGCCCAGTCCAACGCTCTTCTACCCTCGGGCGAGTTCATCGCGAAGTCGTTTGACGCCAACGTGTACACAGATGCCGTGCCGAAGCACGTCAAGCAAATCGGCGAGTCGATGGTCAAGCTGGCCGACAAGCGGCCAGTCTATATCGACGACGTGGCTCACGTCGAAGACGGGGGCGCAGCGCCCACCCAGACTGTGTCGGTCAACGGCGAAAACGCGGTGTACTTGAACGTCCTGCGGATCCCAGGAGGAAACACGATTCAGATTGTCGACGCCGTAAAGAAGGTCGTCGCGGGGCTCTCGAATCTCCCGCAAGGGATGGTCGTCAAGTCTGTGTTCGACCAGTCCACCTTCGTCAAGACCTCATACTCCGGTCTCAAGCGAGAGGTCCTACAGGCCTTGGTGCTCATCGCCTTGGTCATTCTGATCTTCCTCCAGAGTCTGCGGGGGACGCTGATCGTCGCTGTTGCCATTCCTCTGTCTTTCGCCGTCACGCTCATCGTCCTTTACGCCACGGGCCAGACGCTCAACTCGTTTACGCTGGGCGGGCTCACGCTCGCCATGGGACGCCTGGTGGACGACGCCATCGTCGTCCTGGAATCGATCCATCGCCATCACCGCCGGGGCCTGAGCCGCTATCGAGCTGCTCTCGAGGGTACGAACGCCGTCGCGCTCCCGGTGCTCGCATCGACGTTGACGACCATCGCGGTCCTTTTGCCGGTGCTGCTTTTGGCGGGTCTCGCGAAGAAGCTCTTCGCGCCGCTGGCGCTCACGGTCGCGGTCGCGATGATCGTCTCCTACTTCATCAGCATGTTCGTAACCCCGGTGGCCTGTCGTTACCTACTTAGCGACAAAGAGCCGCGCGGGATCGCGAAGAAGCTCGGAGAGGGCATCGAGCGACTGGCCGAGGCCTACGCGAGTGTTCTTCGTCGTGCGTTGGGCGTGCGTGTCTGGATCATCGCCGTCTGTGTCCTTCTTACCGTCGGCGCGGGCTGGGCAGCCACCCACTTGCCGAGCACGTTCTTCCCCGAGATAGACGAATCGATGGAGCGCGTCTACGTGCGCTTTTCTCCTGGGATCTCGCTGGTCGATGCGTCGCGACGCATCAAGGAGATGGCGAAAATGCTCCATGACCAGCTTCCGAAGGGGGAGGTGGAGCTCGTTCTCACGAACCAGGGATCGCCGGAAAACGCGCGCAGTGCAATGACGAGCCCGAACGATGGGCCACACATGGGGTTTATCCGCGTCGCTCTGGTCGATCAGGAGCACCGCAAACACAGCCAGCAGCAGATCGCAGACATCATGCGTCGGTTGCTGGAGACGAATTACCCCGGCGTCGAATTCCTCCAGTGGCCGGGCGGTCTGGTGGCGAGCGTGTTTTCGAACGGCTACGTCGCGCCGATCGCTCTCGAAGTTCAGAACGACAATCTGGCGGTTCTGGAGGATCAAGCGCAGGCGATCGCAGAGGTCGCGCGCTCGGTCGGGGGCATACGCGACATCCGCGTCCAGCTCCAGACGAACTATCCCGAGATTCACGTAGACACGATCCGCGAGCAAGCGGGGTTTGTGGGCGTTACGGCCCGTCAAGCCGCTCAGGCCACGTTGGACGCGACGCTCGGAAATATCAACGCCCCGAGCGTCTGGATCGACCCAAACAATGGGCAAGCATACTATGTCGTCACCTATTACGACGAGCACGACGTCCCCGACGTGGACGCGCTCGGACAGCTTCCCGTGCGCGTCACGGCGAACGCCAAACCCGTCACCTTGGGTTCATACGCCGATATCAAGCGTGCCTCTGGTCCGATCGCGATTGAACGCGACCACATGGCGCGAGTCACTGAGATCTACATGCAGACGGAAGGACGCGACGTCGGAAGCGCCACGGCCGAGCTGGAAAAGAAGCTGGCGGCGGATCCGAGGACCAGCCGTATCAAGTGGCGATACGTCGGTGAGATGGAGCTCATGCGAAGCACCTTCTCTGGACTTGGCGCCGCGATCGGTCTGGCGGTGATGGTGGTTTTCATGTTGATGACGATTCAGTTCAAGTCGCTGCGCTTGCCATTCGTCATGCTGTTCGCGATTCCGGTCTGCTTGGTCGGGATTACACTGGCCTTGATGGCGGCCGGCCAAGGGTTTTCTGTGACGGCCCTGATGGGCGTTCTCATGGTCATTGGGATCGCGGTCTCGAACGGGATCTTGCTCGTCGCGGAAGCCAGCGTTCACCTGAACAAGGGAGGAACCAAAGAGGACGCGATCGTGGCAGCAGCCCGGACGCGCTTCACGCCGATCGTGATGACGAGTCTCGCCACCGTCATCGGCCTGATCCCGACCGCGCTCGGTCTTGAGGCCGGCACGGAAGCAAATCAAGCGCTCGCCCTGGCGGTGGTCGGCGGACTCACCTCTTCGACGGTCTTGTCGCTGTTCCTCGTTCCTTCGATGTTTACGTTTCTGGCCAGGCCTATCGCGTCGGCCGAAGAGGAGATCGGCATTGTGCCGCCTTCGCAGGAGGCATTCGCATGATGAAGAGGTGTGATGGTCTTTCGACGGCGCCGGGTCGACCGGGAGTACCGTCGAGAGCAAGGCAAGCAGCCGTGCGCCCGCTGGTAGCCACGACAGCTCTAGCCTTTGCCCTAGTCGCGCAGCAATACGCCTACGCGGCCGATGGAGGCGCCGGTAAACTCGATCGGAAGACGCCGGATGGGGGCGTCCAGAAATCGACACCTCAGCCAAAAGGTCCGGCCGGTGCCTTCCTCGGACCTTTGCCATCGGCGAGGGGACCGGAGCAGCCAGGGGGCGCCGATGATCCAGAGCGGCGCTATGCGCTCAAGCCGCGGGCGGACGGGGGCCTTCTCTATGTGGCGCCGCAGTTTTCCGCGGTGGTGGCGCCGGATGGGACGGTTACGTTTCATGACCGGCGGCTCGAGTACTCCGCGCCCAAGTCGACGTTCAGCTTCGACCTTTCCGACGAGTTCGTCCGCGAATTCACGCACGGAACTCTCTATCCATACGAGAAGGCGAACTTTCTCGCCGCGACATTTGAGCGGCGCACCGGAATGGCGGCGAAGTGGTCCGGAAAGCAAATGCACGCTGCACAGGAAGATCTGCCGCGTCGCCTTGACGCGCTCTGGGCCGATACCCGCTACAGACGCCGAGAGCGACGCCGGATCATCTTCCTACTTTGGGAGGACGTTAATATCTCTACGGCCGACGCGCGCCCTGCAGCCACGATCATCGAAGCGTGGATTCGTAAGCGTCTGCCGCATGGCTCGCCCGACGCCTACAGCGACGACGAGCTCGGTGCACTTTCTCGGGAGCTAGGGGGCGGCCGAGCGTTCAGGCCGTATGGGTCGCCTCTTGAAATGAGATGGCCATCGCAATAGGGGAGTCTGGCTCTCCCGCTGACGACGGGCGCGGATGGCATCGTTTAGATCGTCACACACCCGTGTCGACGCATCGCGTGTCCGGAAACTTTCCGTCCAGGCCGGATAATTTCCCGAAGAGCTGGCCAGAAAGGCATAGTTTGGCGCGCCTTACTTCGGCACTGGCACGGAGGATCTGCGGGGTCTGCGGTACCCGAACCGAGGTTGACTGCCACGCCAACGACCGCATTTTCCGCCAGAACGGCTCCTGGCGCCGGCGGGAAACGAATGACGGTCGTCTGGGTCGTGCTTCTGATCGGAACGCTCTGGGCCGTTACGGCGTTATGGCGGCGCTGACGTAATGTCGAGCGACCAGCCCTCCCACGCACCCGGTTGGCCAGGTGGGCGTGCTCGATGGACGTCCAGCGCGAAGAGTGGCGTCGGGACCGCCCTCGGCGCAAGCGGGCGCGTGTGGTTCACGATCAGCCACGGAATCTTGAACGAGGTGTACTACCCCCGCGTGGACCAGGCGTGCACACGCGACATGGGATTCATCGTGACGGGTCGCAACGGGTTTCTGTCGGAGGAAAAACGCCACGCTCGACACGAGATCGTCGCCCTCGCGGACGGTATTCCTGCCTTTCGGCTCACGAACACCTGCTGCCAGGGGCGCTACCGCATTCAAAAAGAGATCCTCGCCGACCCGAGGCGTGAGGTTGTGCTTCAGCGGGTCCAGTTCACGGCGCTCGACGGCACGATCGACGACTACGGCCTCTACGCGCTGCTCGCGCCCCACCTCGGCAATCGAGGTGGAGGAAACACCGCCTGGGTCGGTGACTTCAAAGGCAAACCGATGTTGTTTGCCGAGCAAGACGGAATTGCTCTTGCGCTGGCTTGTTCCACAGACTGGGCAAAGCGTTCCGTGGGATTCGTCGGGGTCTCGGACGGCTGGCACGATCTGATGCGGCACAAGCGGATGGCGTGGAGCTACGAGCGAGCCGAAGATGGCAATGTTGCGCTCACGGGCGAGATAGATCTGGTCGCATCGGCCGCGAGCTTCGTCCTCGCGCTTGGCTTTGGCCGCACGTTCGCCGAGGCCGGTCATCGTGCGGCGGCGAGTCTGGGGGATGGCTTTTCTCGGGCCGCGTCCGAATACTGCCGCGACTGGGAAGACTGGCAACGAACGCTGCGACCACTCGAAGGCGCGGCACCGGGCCGACGAGACCTCTACCGGGTCTCGACGGCTGTGCTGCGGACCCATGAGTCGGAACGCTTTCCTGGAGGCATCATCGCCAGCCTTTCGATTCCCTGGGGGGCTTCGAAGGGTGACGGCGACCTGGGGGGCTATCATCTCGTCTGGCCGCGTGACCTGGTGGAGAGTGCCGGGGCGTTGCTCGCGGCCGGTGCCCGCGAGGATGTCGGTCGCGTACTTCGATATCTCGCTGTGACCCAGGAGCCTGACGGTCATTGGCCGCAAAATATGTGGCTCGATGGCACGCCGTACTGGAACGGGGTGCAGATGGACGAGACTGGGTCCCCCATCTTGCTGGTGGATCTCGCCAAGCGAGAAGGCGTTTTCGACGGAAACGAGCTGGGCCACCTGTGGCCGATGGTGAGGCGGGCGGCGGGGTTTCTCGTCCGCAACGGACCCGTCACCCAGCAGGATCGCTGGGAAGAGGACCCGGGCTATTCGCCGTTCACCCTAGCGATCGAAGTCGCCGCCCTCCTTTGCGCTGCGGACTTCGCCGAGATTCACGAACCGGCTCTGGCGAACTATCTCCGAGAGACCGCCGACGCATGGAATTCGGCCATCGAGCGCTGGACCTATGTCACGGGGACCGAGCTCGCCCGAACCGTCGGCGTCGATGGCTATTACGTACGGATCGCGCCGCCCGAAGAAGCGGATGCCGCCTCCCCGGCTGCTGGGTTCGTTCCGATCAAGAATCGACCCGTCGAGCAGAGCTGGGGTCCCTCCGCACACATGATCAGTCCTGACGCGCTGGCGCTGGTGCGCTTCGGTCTTCGGGCCGCCGATGATCCGCGGATCGTGAACACGGTCAAGGTCATCGACACGCTTCTGAAGGTCGATACGCCGGCCGGTCCTCTCTGGCGTCGGTACAATGGCGATGGCTACGGCGAACACGAGGATGGGGGACCCTTCGACGGTACGGGCCGTGGGCGCCCCTGGCCGCTTCTCACGGCCGAGCGCGCTCATTATGAGCTGGCGGCCGGCAGGCGGGACGAAGCGGATGCGCTCAGGAATGCGCTCTCCTCCTTCGCCAGCGAGGGCGGGCTCCTGTCGGAGCAGGTATGGGATTCCGCCGATATTCCGGAGCGGGAGCTGGCGTTCACCAAACCATCGGGCTCGGCGATGCCGCTGGTCTGGGCGCACGCCGAGTACGTGAAGCTCTCTCGTTCTCTCGCTGACGATCGTGTCTTCGACCCCCCGCCGCAGACGGTCGCCCGTTATCAATCTCGGAAGGTCGAATCGCCGTATGCGCCTTGGCGGTTCAACCAGAAATGCCAGACGATTGTGGCCGGTCGAACCTTGCGCATCGAAGTTCTTCAGCCGGCAGTGGTCCATTGGAGCCGCGATGGCTGGCGGACGGTTCTCGATTTTGAAACGCGCGACACCGGTCTTGGCATTCACGTGGCTGATCTTCCCACCGATGAGCTTCCGGTCGACGCCAGGCTTCTGTTTACGTTTCGATGGCCGCACGCCAATCGATGGGAGGGCGTTGACTTCGCGGTGACTGTCGTCGACACGACGTGCCCGGCCGAAGGGTCCGTGGGCGCCCATGAACCCGATGAAGCCTTCCGAAAGAAGGCCAGAGGCGATGGCGTTCTGCGCAGCGATGTCTAACTTGGATCCGGAACCCCATACGGGCAGTCCGGGGGTAAGCCGCCACAGACGCACGAGAGGATATGCGAGATGGGAGCGACCCCAAGTAAATCCGAAGCCGATCTAGCGCCCTCGAAACCAGCAAAAGCCAATCCTCCTGACATCGCCTCCGCGTCGGTTCCCGACACGCTCGCGGCGCTGCACGTGAGCCCCGACAGCGGTCTGACACAAGCCGAGGTGGACACCCGCCGGAAGCAGCATGGCTACAACGAGGTTGCTCAGAAAAAGGGGCACCCAGTCCTGATGTTCCTCGGCAAGTTCTGGGGCCTGTCGGCGTGGATGCTCGAGCTTATTATGGTCCTGTCGGCAGTGCTTCGGAAATTCTCCGACCTCGCGGTGGTGGGCGCGCTGTTGGTCATAAATGCCGTGCTCAGTTTCATGCAGGAGCATCGAGCCGCCGGCGTCGTCGAGACGCTGCGGCGACGGTTGCAGGTCAGTGCGCGCGTTCGACGGGACTCTAGCTGGCAGGTCATTCCTGCCCGGGAGCTGGTCCCCGGCGACATCGTTCGCGTGCGCCCGGGCGACATTATTCCCGCCGATGTGAAGCTTCTGACCGGAGCACTCAGCATTGACCAGTCAGCTCTGACCGGCGAGTCGAAGGATGCCGACAAGGCGCCCGGCGGCGTGCTTTCGTCCGGGTCCGTCGTCCGTCGCGGTGAAGGCAATGGTGTGGTCATGCTGACGGGCGCCAAGACCTATTTTGGCCGGACCACCGAGCTCGTCCAGGAGGCGCGCCCGAAGCTTCACATCGAAGCGGTGGTGGCGAGGGTGGTCCGGTGGCTCTTCGTCATCGTCGGCACGCTGCTCGGCGTGGTTGTCGTCCTGTCGCTGATCCGCCACGTGCCGCTTCTGGAGATGGTTCCCCTCTTGCTCGTGCTGCTGATGAGCGCGGTGCCCGTCGCCCTCCCGGTCATGTTCACGGTCAGCATGGCTGTCGGCTCGAAGGAGCTGGCGAAGCGCGGCGTGCTGGTCACCCGCCTCAGCGCCGCCGAGGACGCCGCGACGATGGATGTGCTCTGCGTTGACAAGACTGGGACGATCACGATGAACCAGCT
>CAAGKR010200475.1_pt1 | contig 17939 bp, 18 predicted proteins | sample 2556971 | NCBI WGS metagenome assembly CAAGKR01 (sample SAMEA5207829, study PRJEB30636) | soil metagenome | biome: forest; feature: boreal; material: soil | place: USA | collected 2011-09 | depth 1 m | reverse complement strand
TCAGAGATATTCCTCAACGGAAAGCCATTTGGTTTGGCGCTTAGCGGAAGTGAGCCCTTAGACGTTGCCACACTTCAACGATCGGTGAAGCAACCGGCAACGGCCGCAAACCAAAAGCAAGGTGCTCCTTCATCTTCGTCTGACCCGGCGAATTTTGCGCGAACGGGGCAGGACGAGGGTGCTACTTCAGAAACCGCCACCATGCCAGGGACAACGGCGGTGGTGCGTACTCGATCCGACGCTGAACGTCTCGAAACGAAATACAAGTCCCAGCTCGACGCGCTGGCTGCCGCGGGTTTGACCAACTATCACTTTGTGCAGTATGCGCCGCCGTCATTCGCAGTTTTCCGCAACCAGATAGTTCTTCAGTTGACGCTCCGCAATCCGAATACTTTCGACAAAGAAGCTACGTCGATCTACAAGCGAGCGGCGCGCAGTTTTGATCTCTTTCTGGCGCCGCAACTGAAGTCAATCCTTGAACGCATTCCGGAGGACGCAGAACTTGGCGCTGTCGATATCACCGTTCTGATTGGCTTGACTGGAACTGCCGGACACTCGTCCGAAGCGGTCGAGTTCGTCTGTCCGCTCAAAGCCTTGCGTAGGTTTGCAGACTCAGACATTACGAACCAGGAGCTGATCAGCCAAAGTATTGTTATTGTCAACGGCGTGCGGATCGCGCTCAACCTCCAACAAGTGGAGTAGCTCGCGTCTTGCGAGGTATGTCTTGTAATGCTGCGTGGTCTTGTTCTGCGCAAGCACAACGCTAAAATCGAGTTTTCTGCTTCTATTTAGCAAACGCCAGCGCGGCAGTTGTCGCTTTAGCATTTGCTTCTCCTCGCCTTCCATCATCATCGAAAAGGTGGCTGGGCATTCACGGAACCGAAGACCTCAATCTCTCGCTTGCCGAGGAGACGGGCGGACTTATCATGCAGCAACGTCTTACCCGCACTTCAAACCAAATTTGAAGCGCGCGGGCCTGGCTCATTTAGTCCGGCTTTACGATTTGCGTCACGCGTGCGACCCTCTTGCTTGCAGCGAACGAGGCCAGGAGTTGTTCGCGAGCGTCCGAGCATCGCGTTAACGCTCGACGCTTATTCTCACGTTCCACCGTCAACGCAGCGAGCAGTTTGATAGAAGCGCTAGACGAGTAGAGAGCATTCTTCTTGCCAACCGATCGCTGCTGATAGATGCGCGCCAGAAAAGTTGTCACACTTGTACGCTCACAAAAGAAGAGGCAGTGAGGATAGGCCGTCATTAACTTACTGATTTTATTGATCAACTGAGGAAGACGCCCGCTTTGCCACCTGCTGATGAAAATAAGAGGGGCGCCGTCGCGCCTCCCCGCGTTACTTGATTGGTTTGACTAGGAATAATGGTGAGCCGAGCAGGGCTCGAACCTGCGACCCGCTGATTAAGAGTGGGCTCGCAGTCACTCCAGCAGGTTATGGCTCTTACGATTTACTAACATTTGTCACAGGTTGCAGCCGCCAGCGAGTCTATCTGTTACTGCCTATCATTTCCAGTTTGTCTGTGTTCTTGTCACAAGTTTGTCTCAAGCTGCGTGCCTCTGAATGGACAACGGATTTGAAGTCACCGGAAGACCACCTTACCAGATCTCACCAAATGAGATGCACCAATACTTACCGGACTTGCAGCCGTTAAAGTCACGTTTCGTCCGGTTAGGTATTCACACAAAGTGTCCTCAGACGACGCTTCTTTCACTTCCTTCAGGTATCGCTACATATTTCAACTGATGATGAACCAAAGAGCGCGATTCATACACAGACTCTTCTTACTTGGCTTCCGTCTTTCCCTCAAACTCTGCGTCTAAACCCATGGTCTTCTCTGATAGCTGCACTGCAATACGAGTCCCGTTGAAACTAATTCCAAGAAGATAATGGTTGATGTTGGCCACTTCGTCGTAGTCGAGTAGAAACACATTCTTGTTTTCCCATGATCCCTTTAGGCCAACGGTGAGCCCAAATCGTCCGCCGGGCGACAAGCGGGCGACTCCATCCAAACCGATGGGCCGGACCTCTGTGGGATTATCTGTAAACGTGAGGCGCACTGAGGCGTCGGATTGTGAGGTGAATGTTATCGAGAGTGTTTTTAACCCGACAGGATTGTTTTCGAGTAGATACGTCTTGCCGGAAACAGTTCTTGCTATTTCCGGGAGTGGCGCGATGCTCTTAGGTGTTGGCGGCTTGCTCGCGGTGATGACTGCTGCTGCCAGTCGGGCGGCACCGGCGCGGTTCTCGGGGAGTGGCTGATCCGACTTCAAAGCCGCGACTATTAGTTGTCCGACGTCACCGGGCTCAAAACCACCGCCGGTCATTACCACCACGAGGTTCTTCGAAGGCACGACGCTCAGACGTTGCCCGCCACGGCCATTTCCCTCGAACACATCACGCGTCGGGTAAACCCACATGCCATACCCGTATTCATCACCCCACGCGGCGCGCGAATGCACCTGAGTCGCGTCCTGCAAGTATTCAGCCGGGACAATCTGCCGGTCTTCCCAACGTCCATGATTCAGCCACAGGTAACCAATCTTCGCCGCATCGCGAGATCGCAAGTGCAGGTCACCCCAGCCGTAAGTGACGCCGTTAGGATCGGCCGGCCAGGCGACATCGTGAATGCCGAGAGGTTGGAACAACTCGCGCCGCGCAAACTCGAACGCATTAACGCCAGTGGCTTCAGTAATGATTCCTGAAAGCAGATGCATTCCGCCACTGCAGTATTCATACTTGCTGCCGGGCTCGGCTACCATCGGAAGGTTCAGCATAAACTGGATCCAGCCTTTGCTGTGGGTCATTTCGCTGAGCGTGATCTCGTTAGGTCGGAACCGGCAATCCAGACCTGACGTCATGGTCAGCAGATCCTTAATAGTAACGCGGGCTTTCCGCTCGTCCCGATTGGCGATTTGCCTTTGAGGAAAAAGCGAGAGGATTGGCTGACTAACTCCGGTGATCTTGTGTTGGCCGATGGCAATTCCGATAAGGGTAGACGTGACGCTCTTCGTCACTGACGCGAGGTCGTGCAGTTGTCCTTCCTGAAACGGATAGAAGTTAGCATCCAGAACAATAAACCCATTCCTGATTATCAAAAGGCTATGGATGTCGACGTCGTGCTGTCGAATTAGTTCTAACATCTCGGCTAACTTCTCTGAGTCCAGCCCCTGTCTCTCTGGAGTGCTCGTGCGCCACGCTTGCGTTGGCCAGTATTCCGGAGATTGAGCTTTTCGTTCGGTCTGCCCGACTACTTGAGCAGCGCCACGCATTCCCAAAGGCGATGGTAGGGACATGCTTAGAAGAACAAGCAACAGTAGGCGTCGCAACCAGGAACGGTCTTTCATCATGATTCTGGTCCTTTGTTTTTATGGAGCGAGAGTTTCGACTGAACGGCGAAGCGGCGGCGGTAGTTGCTGGGGTTAACGCCGAACCTTCGCTCGAACGCTCTCCCAAAAGCCCGGCCGCTTTTGAAGCCAACCGATGAGCCGACGCCTTTGATAGCGTTGCGGTGGTCCGCGAGCCGGCCGCGGGCTTCATCCAGCCGCAACGCTTCGACGAACGTGGCTGGTGTTGTGCCAAAGATTTCCTTGAAGCGGCGGCTGAAGTGGCGCGGGCTGAGGCACGCCCTCTCGGCGAGAGTTTCCACGGAAAGATCCTGCCGCAGGTGGCCCCGTATCCACATGGTGAGGTCAGCGAACGCGTCGGTTGATTGGACCTGGAATTGTAGTGGCTCGGAATACTGCTCCTGCCCGCCCGAGCGCTTGAGATAGACCACCAGTTCGCGCGCTACCGCCAGCGCGACACGCGGACCATAGTCTTCTTCTATCAACGCGAGTGAAAGGTCGATCCCTGCTGTAATTCCGGCCGAAGTGTAGAACTTGCCGTCCTTAAGGAAGAGGGCGTTCAGATCAACCCGCAACTGCGGAAATCTCTGCTTGAGATCGCGCGCAAAGCGCCAGTGCGTAGTCACGCGCCGCCCGTCGAGTAGCCCAGTTGGGGCCAGCGCATACACGCCGGTACATACTGAGGCGATGCGCCGAATGCGGCCCGCGCTTCGCTTCACCCAAGCCGAAATTGTTGTGCTCGTGTCGCCACTGCGCAGGCTCTTCCCGCCGGGAATGATGAGTGTGTCGAGTGCCGGCGCGTTCTGAAGAGTCTTGTACGGATGGAAGACGATGCCCGTTTCGGAGGTGAACGGCTTGCCGGTCAAACCTATGACCAGAGTTTCATAGCACTTTTGCTCAGCGCCATCGCCGTTACTCTCGCCGGTCGCCGCGCTCACGAAAGCTTCGAGTGGCCCCACCAAGTCGAGTCCCTGCACTCCGTCATATCCTAGAAAGCCGATGCGTTTCGGATTCATGTACCCTCCATGCCCGCAGTATAAGCTCGCCATCACATGTCTGCCATGACATAGATGAGACAATTTCGGACTTAGGTGGAGAAAAGGGATGAAATCCGCGGATTCGAATCAGCGATTGGTTTGCGCGATGGTCTTTCATGGGACCGAGCTGGGAGTTTCTTGTGCCATGCGCAGCGCCCCATTGATAAACGCCTGCGCGCGAGCATGTTGACCTTTCAATGCTTAAACCAGATGGTCGTATTTTGCGTTCTCGACCGCTTCATCGCCCGTTTCGATGCGACGATGCGCGCGAATGGAAAAACTATCGAACGCCGGACAATTCCCTGTGACCCGATTCCGTAGTTTGGTGTGTTGGAGAGCGAAGACATTCCAAAAAGGTCTTCACAGGATCGTCACACAGAAGGGAGTACGTGACCCAAAGCTGGGCTTAACATATTGAGTGAATTAAGAATGGCGGATGGCGTTGATCCTGCGACCTGCTGATGAGAAACAAATGAGGCCTGGTCGGTCGCGACCAAGATAACTCATTGCAGTCATTGAAAATAATGGTGAGCCGAGCAGGGCTCGAACCTGCGACCCGCTGATTAAGAGTCAGCTAAGCCCTATTTTCTGGGATTTGCTCCCGGTGTCAGAATTGGTCGCAACCTTAATAAACATTGGCTGAAAAAAATTATTTCGTTATCTCCCGTTTTCTGCTATAAGCTCATAGTTGCAATCAATGTGTGTGCGAATGTGTGTGCGGCAAATTTCTAGTGCGATCTGATACCCGAAATACAACTAGATCTGGAAGGGAGTGAAAATGGCGAAAGAAAGAACCGGATCAATAGTTAAACGGAAGCCTCGGCGGAAAGGCGAGAAAGCTAGTTGGTGGGCGCGAGTTACGTACATTGATCCGGTATCCGGCAAGCGACGAGACCTCCAACGCAGGGCCGATAGTAAGGCCGACGCCAGAGACCGTGTACACGATCTCGTAAAAGAAATTGACTCCACAGATGGCCGGACACTCGCGCACGAACGAAAAACATTCATGCATCTGGCTGGCTATTACGAAAAGCATTACCTGAAGCCGGCAGAATATATTGAAGATAGGAAGGTTGCTGGACTAAGAGGTCTTCGAGGACTAAAAGGGCATCTGGATGCAGCACGAGCTTTCTTCGGTCACCGGACTTTGCGCTCGATAACTTACTCCGATCTAGCTAGCTTTCGCTCGGAGCGCCTGAAAACTCCGACGCGCGGAGACGTGGCACGCTTTAGTGAGGCAATGAAGGAATACGAGAAAGCAGCGAAGGAGAGACGTAAGATCGAACGGCCTAAACTTCTCGTGACGCGCTCTATAGCGACGGTTAACCGCGAGTTGGCTTTGCTCAGGCGTATGTTCAGCATCGCTCAACGTGAAGGATGGATCGGCAACAATCCCTTTGCTATGGGCGAGCCGCTAATCAGTATTGCCGACGAAAAGAAGCGCGAGCGAATCCTGACCCGCGACGAGGAGACCCGCTTGCTTGAGGCCTGTAATGATCCTCGACGCGTTCATCTGCGGCCGATCCTCATTTGTGCTCTGGACACAGGCATGAGACAAGGAGAAATTCTTTCGCTACGATGGCACGATCTGGACCTGACAGAGGGCAACATCTTGGTTGCCGCCTTCAATACTAAGACTATGCGCGCACGAAGGATTAGCGTCACTATGCGGCTGGCGAGGGAACTAGAAGCGTTAGCGGCGAAAGCACCAAAGCGACCTGACGATCGCGTTTTTGGTATCAGCGACAATGTAAAGCGAAGCTTCGATGCGGTTCGACGCGCCGCAGGAATCGAGGACTTGCGCTTCCACGATTTGCGCCATACCGCCGCGACTCGCTTAGTGAGTGCTCATATACCACTGTCCGAAGTAGGCCGCGTCCTAGGCCATACTCAGGCCAATACGACCTATCGCTACGTCAACGCGAATGTTGAAACGGCGAGACGAGCGGCGGCGGCGCTTGACGCCTTTAACTCCGAACCTGTAGCAACAGAGCAAGCGCCAGACTTGGTGAATTGATACTCCTACTACTGCCTTCTGGCGAGCAAACCATCGGCTATCTTCTCTGATCTCTGATCGGCTTGGGCTGTGATCGTCTTCCATTCCAGCGCCGTCGAAGGCTCTGAAAGAAACAGCATCCGAAATCCATTACCGACAAGATAGCGAACCCGCGCGATCTCTTCGTAGATCAGACGTTCATTTTTCGTTAGTCCATGGCCGGAATTTGATCCAGCTAACACGAGCTTACGACACCAGCTATTCGGGTCCTCGTCGGAAGCAAGCGCGGCTTCTTCAACTTTGGCATACTCCTCATCAGTCAGGCGAAACGCGATGTTCTTAGTTCTCTTAGTCTCGCTTATTCCTCTCCCTTCAGATTGGTCAAATCTCAAGCCCTCAGCGCCGCTAACGTTTGTTAACAGCCGCCTTCCAAATGTCTACAATGTAGACAAGCGCGTTAACAAAGTTAACGAGAAATCGCTAAGCCTAATAGACACGTGCGTTAACAAAGTTAACGCGGCGTTTACAACGTATACGCCACAGCCCCAAAAAGTTGGGGGTGTCGTGTCCTAAAATTTCAGGTGCGCAGCACCTACTTCGGCTTCCATCTAGCTGGAGGTTTCAGGGATACCCTCAGATTCGAAGTTTCGGCCTTCAGTCAGACGTGCCCGCCGACCACGAGTATTCTCATTTCGCCTCACCACAATGTGGGACCAGGGACGACAGCGCTGACGTGACCCGAGTTCCGAACACCGCTTTGCAAATCCCGGCGCAAGCGCACAAAATGCGTGGAGAGGTTTTTTGAATGCTTGGCTGGAATGCCATCGACGGCAGAGCATAGCTATGGCCGATTTTCGCAGACCTGGAGGTAGCTTATGCAACAGGGTCAAACGCCAAATGTTACGTGCAACTCCCGATCCGGCAACTGGCTGGGAATGCTCTGTCTATATGCTTACGCCTGGTTCATCGGCTATCGCTTTCAAAAAGATTTGATCGCTCCGCTGAAGCTCCCCAAGCTTTGGCTAGAACAGGGACTAACTTACGAACGTGTACAAGAAAAAGCTAGGGCAAGCTTAGCTAGCTCCGCCGCCCTTCTCGGCTTTAGCATCGCCGTGATCGCAGCACTTGTAGGCGCCGATAGGGCGCGCGAAAGACTACAGGAATACGGATCACTTCTTTCGCTTCAAATCGTCGGCTGCATAGTCGGCACACTTGTCCTACTTTATTCAGTGATTCGGCTGGAGAGATACATCAGCAAAGGCAGCGTGGATCGGACAAACGACGAAAAGCATGAATTGAGGACTCGAGGCTACGCTTTCTTAGTTATTCCGGCGTGCCTTTCATTCATTCTGTTTCTCGGCCCATCCATTTGGCCATCCGAGGAAGCTTGGCTGCGTGACTGGCTCCCTATGCGCAAGGTGTTTCCGCTATCAGGCTGCGTTCTGATCGTGTCTTCTGCCTGTCTTCTTCTTCTGTCTCTCAACTTCTACGATTCGGCCTCGGGTTGGCGAAGAAGCAATGACGTGAGATGGCTTTTCCACATCGCGAGCATTGCCAGCGCCTCGTACGTACTTGGTCTTTCCCTAGCCTTGATAGGCGTTTCTCTATTACTTTGTCTTCTCAGCTTTCGCGGCGGGTGTGCTGCTACCTTCGGCAGCCTGTTTGTCGTCGTGGCTATGATCGAGATCGAGAGAAACCTTGGAGACAGGCGGTAGACGTTGGAACTGGCGGCAATGGAAGACCAATCTCGCAAAGACGAGGCATTCCAGGGACGAGGCATTCCAGGCGGTGCTCAGGGTTACGTTGTGAAGCTGCAAGCTGCGATGAAGTGCTAAACACTAACCTTGACGTAATCAACGGCTAAGCGTTCCTCAGCCCAACTCGGTATTAGACGGGGCAAGAAATTAACGTTAGCGCGAGATTGTAGACGTGAGGCCGCCGTGTCCTACCCCACCTTCTCACGGCGGCCCCGAGGCACTGGTCGCTCCCGATCGCGCCCGCAGGAGAGCCGTGCCAAAACGGAATTACAGTTCTCAATTCCCGAGACACGTGGGGAACCACTCAATGAACCTTCAATCCGGCAACAGGGTCAGCAAGAAGATCATCGCCTAATCCTTTCGCTGTTTCTGTTCTTCAAGCAGTCTGGCTATCGTCGAAGAAATTTTGTCAACGGCTTCTGGCTTGCGCAAGAAATCATCAACGCCGGCTCGCCAGGCTTCCTTCTCGCAATTGTCTCCCGTAAGCATGATGATTGGAGTATGGCGGCGGTGGGCCATGCTCTTCGTACGGAGTACTAACTCCATCCCATTGAGTCCAGGTAGATCATTGTCAACGATTATTGCATCGTAATGAGCATCGCCTTTAAGGATTTTCAGCGCGGTCGATCCGTTCATACAAGAGTCAACATGCATCCCTTGGTTGGTTAATGTGTCTGCGACAACGCGCGCAACAGGTTCGTTGTCTTCGACGTGGAGAATTGAGATCTGTGATGCCGCTTGACGCGGGGTTGTGGTTACTACCTTCTTCTTCGTTTTTTTGGGCTCCGAAAAAAGGTGGCGTCTTCGCTTCCTAACTGTGGATCGCGTCTTGAGCAACTCTTTGTGGCGGCTGTTGATTAAAGAGATCAAACTCTGATGATGCTTGAAGCCAAGCAACCGGGAAGCCTTCGTAACTGAGCCGCCAGCCTCTCTCAGCGCGCGTTCTATCACCGCTCGTTCGCCATCGCGAACATATCGTTTTAACGAAAACCCTTCCCAACTAAGTTCCTTCGGTTCCCGATCTCCACTCTCCAGCGCGGCAAACGTATCAAGCAGTTTCTCTGCACATGAAATCAGTCGTTTGCCTGTGGATGGGTCTTGCGAGCCTTTCAACAGGTCGATAGCTGATCGGTATATGGAAACGAGCTCTTTCGTAGGAATCTTGCTCCCAAGCTCCTCGATGATCGTCAGCTTAGCGCGACCGGCCTCCTCAAGCGCACCGGCTGTTTCCGCTATCTGAACACTCAGTTCCAACAGCGCTTTCGCTCGCTCATGCTTTCCCAAACGCGCTAGCGCTAAACCATGAGTAATCAACGCTTCCGCCAATATCGCTTGTTCCCCGCCCTTTTGGAGTGTTCTGACGGCGGCTCGCGCAATACGTTCAGCTTCAGCGTTGTGGCCCTCGGCAAGCAGCGTTCGCGCGCGAGTCTCGTTGACTTTCGCCGCGTTACCTACATCTTTCAATTCAAGAAAAAGATAACGAGCGCGATCGAGGTGGGAATGAGCGTCCTTGTACCGGGCGATCGTAAAGAATAAATAACCGAGGTTCGCTTCGACACGAGCAAGCGCGCGCGTATTTCCCGCTTGGTCGAAGTGAAAACTCGCGGCGGCGTATTCAATCAATGCCCGATCTATGTAGCCCTCTCGGTCTTGTGGCGTTGCGAGTCGTCTTAGAAGCAGTCCATAGCCTACATGAAAACTTCCTTTGAGCGCGTGGTCTTCCGTTCCCTCGACGAGAGGCAATGCTTCGTTGTACAACCGTAATGCCTGATCGAATCGCTGCGTATCGACTTCGACAATAGCCGCGCGAATTAGGAGGATCGCTTTTAATTCAGACTCCTGATTACTTAAGCGACTCAGCGCCTCCGCCAATTGGATACGAGCCTCATCATAAGAGCCTTCCCGCCAGTAACAGAGAGCAATCTCTCCGCGTGCTTCTGCGAGCCTAACCTGTTGGCCAAGTTGCTCGAAGATTCCAATGCTCCGCGTTATTAGATCCTTTGCGGTTTCTTGGTCACCTTCCGCCTCCGCGCCGCCCCGCCATCCGGCCAAAGCACCGGTTCGGAGCAACACATCGGCCTTTATCGGCTCGTCAAGACCCTCAATACGAGGACCGCTGTTTGGATCGGGCCAAAACTCACCTAAAGCTTCGTATGCGCCTTCGTAGTCGCCCGCTTTCTCTAGTTGTTTCGCGAGGGAACAGGACAGTTCAGCGCGCTCGGCGAGCGCGAGATTGCGGCTCTGATTCTTAAGCGTTGATAATTGAGCCTTCAAGTTCATGTGAGGTCGGCCTTTCCATTAGAGTGATAAAATTCTTACCTACCGAAGCGCAGCCCAAGTGGTGACGGCGGGAAAGCCAAACATCTGTTCTGAAAAACGCTTCGGCTCGTTCGTTTGGAAAGCTCGCACGTCAACCCCAACCTAAGGAGAGAACATGAAAACCCTAAAAAGACTGTGTATCGCAACTGCTTTGACTTTCACAATCGCGTGCTCCGCTTTCGCGGGCGAGATACAATCGCCGCCGTGCGCGCCGGGTGAAATTCAGTCGCCGCCGTGCTCAGTTGCTCAAAACGCGTCTGACGATTCCACGGATCTTGGTCTGACGAGTACTCCTCCTTCAGTCGTTACCAGCGACGAGTATTCAGTTGGTGAACTAGCTATAGAAATTGCACAGCATTGGCTGTCGATCTTCTAAGCTGACCCGTCTGCGTTTTCAAGAGCCTTCGGTTGCCGTGATAGCTCTCACTGGCAACTCGTTCTAAGTGTGTTTGGTTGAGAGTCCCAGATTGGCCTAAGCCTGGCAGAGGACTCTCTGAGCAACGGAGCATAAACTGGCCGCAAATTTCTTGCAACACAAAGCGCTTTTGCCTCGTCCAAGCAACTGAGGCAAAATATCTTAGGTCAGTTTGCAACGAATAGCGCGCCCTGAATTGCACGTTACCACAAACGATAAATCAGAGAGGCGGGGAAGTCGGCGAGTGCCTAGGCGACCCCCAAGGGCTTCCCCGCAGTGAAAGCGGCGACGGTTGTCCTCACCCCAGCAGTCGCCGCTCTCTAATGGGAGCATGGTTTCGGCAACCCACTATTGCCTTACTCCGCTGTACTCCCATATCCTATGCAACCTGATTCAGATGTTGACTAAAGCGCGAGGTCAAACCGGCTAATGACCTTCGCCCGGACGACGCGGGCGTTCCGGGCATCCTCTACATCGGCGCGCAGTGTACTACCAACGGGTAGCGGGAGCAAGAGCAAACTATCAGGAGGCAACTTCTGATGGCGAAGCGACCGGCCCCGAAAAAACTAGCGAAGAAGCTGGCTCAAATCAGGCGCGATTTGGGTTTGAGCCAGGCAGAATTAGTAAGGGCGCTGAACTACAAAGGGTCACCGCTGCGAGCCTCGCAGATTTCCACCTTTGAACAGGGCAAGCGTGAGCCGCCCGCGATGCTGCTTTTGGCGTACGCGCGCTTAGTTGGGATTTCGACCGACGTATTGATTGACGACAAGCTGGACTTGCCTAAGTAACGAGGGCGTATAATGCGAGAGACAGTCAGAGGTAATCGGCAATGATGGAAATAACAATGAAGCTGGATGAGGATGTGCTTTCGGCGCTTCGGCGTTCGCCGAACGAGTTTGCGCGCGAAATGCGCCTTGCCGCCGCGATCCACTGGTACAAGCGCGGCGAGATCTCGCAAGAGAAAGCGGCGCAGGTTGCCGGACTGGATCGCACGGATTTCTTGCTCGCTCTAACGCGCGAAGGCGAAGAGGCTTTCACTGTAGACTTTGCCGATCTCGAGAGAGAGCTTCAACGTGGCTGAGCGCGCAGTCGTCAATGCCTCTCCGCTGATTTTTCTTTCGCGCGCGGGACTCCTCGATCTCCTCCAAATACTTTCGCCGGAAGTAATCGTTCCCGAAATTGTAGCGGCCGAAATTCAGATTCGAGGCAAGATCGATCCGACCGCGCAAGCGCTGGCGAGCAACCCTTGGTTGTTAGTGACTCCAACCCCAGCAGTACCGGCGCAGATTCAGGCATGGGGATTAGGTCCCGGCGAATCTTCTGTGCTTGCATGGGCACACGCTCAGCCAGGCACCGAGGCGATTATTGATGACCTTGCGGGACGACGATGCGCGGCAGCCTTCAATATCCCAGTTCGCGGCACTCTCGGTCTGGCACTGATTGCAAAGCAACGTGGACGTGTTCCTTCAGCGCGAAGCCTGTTGGAGCAATTGCGCCAAGGTGGCATGTACTTGTCTGACCATGTAATGAACGAAGCCCTGGCGCGAGTAGGCGAGTAGCCGCGACTGGGTATTCGTTTCTCCGATTCACCGGCACAGATAGTCCCGCAGCCTCGATTTACGAAGATGACTAAAATGAAAGTAGGTGCTACGCACCTGAGAAAATTAGGACACGTCACCCCCAACATTTGTGGCGGTGACGTATACGTTTGTAAACAAATGTCTACAAACGCTACTGGCAGAGATAAAGGACTTAGGGAATTCGCGTTAACTTTGTAAACGGGCTGTTTACATTTGTAAACGGTGTGTCTACGAATGTAGACAACGAGCCGACAGAGTTATGAGGCGTTGGACAGGCGTCGGACAAGACCATCGGGGTATAATACGCCGCACGGCGTACTTAGGCCACACCATGTGGTCTAATACCTAGTTCGGCAACTATCTGGATTCTATGAACCACGAAATCTCGGCCCGTGAATTGAAGAACGCGCGCGCGGCGTTTGACGCAAACGAACCACGAAACCTCTTCTATCGTGCGGCAACAGAATTGGTTGATCTTGCTCTTCGTAATGCGACTTCGTTAACCGTCGGTGAAGCTCTAAGCGTCTTGCTACAAACGTGGAATAAAGCCTATTACCAATATCACAAATTCGACAATGCTCATCTGACCAGCATTGAGAACTTGCTGTCCGAACATCAGGCCATTCTTGCCGATTACCGTCATAGATCGATTGATACGCTAGACCATCGAGATGAATCTGCCCTGAAGAACTTATTCCAGGCGTTCGAACGTGTACTCGGACCGGTTGGTGCCGCGAAGACGCTTCACCTAATGGCTCCAGACTGTTTTCCTCTCTGGGATCGCAAAATCGCGGACGGCTATAAACTATCGCTTGGCCGGGCAGGTTCTAATGGCGATCGGTATTGGCAATTCCTTTTGATCTCGCAGGGCCAATGCCAAGCGTTGAAACACAACGACCCGGCCAGTCTTAACCGCCTCAAGTCAATCGATGAATACAACTACTGCAAATACACAAAGAAATGGCTTTGACGCGGCGTTGCCGAACATGTCGTTGGACGCGAGCGGCGGGAGCGCCTCTCGCAACTAACTTGGTGCGGCGATTGGTGCTTTGACTCGCGCCGCCGCGTCAACTCAGACGTTATACGCTTGTCTCTGAATCGAAACCGACATGAACCCTGACGAGAACAACAGTCCCGATAATGAACTTGCTGAACTCAGGGAGCATCTTCGTGCGAAAGACGAAGAGATCTCTAAACTCCGAGAACTCATCTCTGACCAATGGCGCGCGGAGACGGAGGCCGACTCAGACGAACCGGACGAAGAACCCGGCGACATTACCCTTGCGGACATTCTTGCCAATCCCGAGGTTACTAAGGCTGTGAACACCGCGGTCGCCGCTTGGGCCAATACGCAACCAGACGCGATGAAATTGCGCTTCCGGTCGCTGCATCTCGGCATCGCATTTAGCGGTCTCGTGCTTCTTGTTATCGCGACGCTTGGATATCTCGGCGTATTGTCAAAAGAACTCACCGGCACTCTACTCGGGGCGTTGCTCGGTTATTGGTATGGCACGCGACAGTCGAAAGATGCGCGCTAAAAACGGGCGCGTATAACAAATCGCTGGACGCGAGCGGCGGGAGCACTTCTCGCAACTTGCTTGGTGCGGCGAAGGGTGCTTTGATTCGCGGCGACGCGTCAACTCAACCGTTCGATTTTCTTTCTTTACGAAGGAGAAACCTATGAGGGCCCTCGGCACCATCCTTGTTCTCTTGACTGCATTAACTCAACAAAATCTTTTGAGTCATCGCGACGACACAACTAACGAAACCGTGTCAACAAACGCCGACACCCGCTCTGCAAACGTTGCACTTCGTACTGGAAGCGTCGCAACGTTACTTTCTCAGCCGAACAATCCCGGCACGGACGCTAACAGTCGGCTGGCCATTTCAATTTGGTACGACCTTAATGTGATGTGTCGCGGGGGCAACCATTCCCCCGAAGTCGACCAAGCCTGTTGCCTGAGAAACAAGATCGACTCGGTGCTGAATAACATGGGATATTGTTACCACATGGGAGAGATCTGGAAAAAATGCGGGCCACGTGACAAACGCGCGCGCCGTGCCTCTTTGGCAGCTTGTGCTCAATGAACTCATGCTCGCAGCGGCGAAGGTTGCTTGTTATAACGGAGCGCTGAAATGCACTGTATAAAATGTGGCTCATCTTTGCCGGACGGCGCTACCTTCTGCCCCGGCTGTGGGCAAGCTCAGAAGAAAACGGCGTCCAGTTATCTGGCCATCGGTTCGGCTGGCTTTCTCATCGCCTTGGCCATTGTCGCAGTCTTCGTTATCGCTGTAATTGTCGGTCTTACTCATGTCGGTCCCGCTCTGGTTAACCCCAACTCTTCATCCCGTCCATTAACCGATCGGATCGTCATTGACTGGCACGGCCTCTTGAAAGACGGTGAGGCTATGTCGTGGCGGCTTCCCGCTGGCACTTACCGCTTAGAGTTGACGGCGAGCGATGATGGAGACAGCGTTGAATGGATTGGTGGGAACTGTCCAGCCACGCAGCCCATGAAAGCAATTACGACTACTTGCGAAATGCCGCGTGACGGCCAATTAGTCGTGCGAAATCCCACAACGTTTGGTCTTGGCGCGGCGTCGATGACAACTGTCAAGCTAACCCGCATAGGAGTGTTGTAGCGACCGCGCAACCCAACAAATCAAGTCGTTGGATTTCCTATCTTTGGTGAGGAGGAGAGTTCATGATCGTGCAAGAACGGAAGACGCCCGTTCGACTTGCCGCCGGCGTTGGTTGCATATCACTTGTCTTAGTAAGCACTTTTGTTTCGGGGATCTCATCACCTAGGTCAGGACGACCGCTGTGGCCCAAGAAACGCGGTGTTTACGTCGCCACGTCAAGCGAAACAATCCCTCTCTTTCCGCGCGCACTCAGCGGCTATCGATCGCAGAGCAACCGAGACTATTGGGATCATTCATTTAGATCAACCGGATCGATTCGCGTTTTTCAAGGTAGTGGCTGGACGGAAATACCAAACTTTCCGCACACGATGAATCACTGTAGCGACGGAGTATTTATGATCCGCTGGCGCTCGGCTAATCCCAACGTTCGTACTGGAACGAATATCGGTTACTCGAAAGACGTTCTTTCCGGGACGGCAAGAACGGGAACCTTCGGTTACATGTATGGCACAAACTGTGAGGAGCCACTATTCAATTTTACTAGCTCTAGTGATACCTCTACCTTGGAGGATATCTATTACGAGTTGAAATTCTGGCGCGCAGCTCCTTGAAATCGCGACGAAATCCAACAACTCGTTGGACCGTCATCCGATAATCGAGAATTATGTCCTGGTCAGACATGCGCCGCGCCATCGGGAAAGCGAAGGTCACGCCTCATGCACCGGAAACATAATTACGATTGATCGGACGCCCGGCGTCTCTTAGTTTCTCTCCTGATATCTTCACTTCGCTTGCGTTTTCGGAGCGCGTCACTTCGGAGCAATGCACATAGCCTCCACGTCGAACGCCGTCAAGGATCTACGCTGCGCTTCGATGAACTGCGCGAGGTTGAAACCCTGTTCGCTTCGTCCTTGACTGCATTCGTCGCTTCGTCAGGAACATCAATAAGAGCTGCTAAGCGCAGCTAACTAATCATCAGTTCGTCATCCCCATTCGTAACTAATGTCTCGCGTAGGTAGCCGCTGTTTTGATGAGGCTAGAGAGTGCGCGAAGTTGATAAAGAATCAAACTAGGGTGGGCAGACAAGATAAGAACCCGGTTTTCAACTTTATCGTTCCTCTAAACGTCGTGTTTTTAGCAGCTTAAGGATTTATCAGATATGGTTAAGAAACTTGGGCAACTGGGAGAATATCTTAAGATCACTATTCGCCATAGGTTATGGCTTTATTTTTGCATCGAAATCCGCATCTCGATAAGGCGGAGGATTCAAATGGCAATACGACCCCAGGGAAGAAAGAGAACGCTGTCAAAGAAGGTTGCATCCTTCAACATGTACATGGATCAGGTCTATCAGATCCAGTCGATCATGGAATCGACGGGTGCCACGAAGGACGCACCCGTGATTCGGGAGTTGCTGGACGAGGCGCTAGGCGCGCGTCGGCGAAAGGCCCTTGGCATTACAGATTCGGAAGAGCCGCCGGGTCAGGGCACGGCGGAGACCCTTCATACGATCCAGACTCTCTTGCTCAAGTTGATCAAGCGCGAAGAAACGGTGTTTCAGCGGCAAACGGTTACCTTCGGAGTCCTACGGGAGACGCTAATAGAAGCGCGCGCCGGGAGGGATGTCTATTTTGAAGATATTGTCGAACGCCCGTGGCTGGAAAAGGGAAAGACGCGGGAAACCATGAAGAATTACTTCGATCTTACGACCCGCAACACTACGGAGTACGTTGACCAGGTGATCGACAAGCTTAACAAAGAAGAAGCCGCTAGAACCTGACGATTAGAGACCGTGGGCTGCCGGTCAACCCGGATGTTAATCGTCAAGGGGGGTGTGGTCATGGTACACACAATTGGGGTGTGACGTTTTACACACACCCTCGGCTGATCTTCGTTTGGATCCTCATCAATCACTTTAGAGTGTTCGCATTATACCTACACCTTGGGTGTCACGTTTTACATACAGGTGGGTCACCACGCTAGCTTACGTCTCATCAAGATTCATGGTCAGGTGTTGTGTTTTGCACACAAGTTTTCGCCATACATACAGGTTTTCGGATTTGCTTAACCGAATTTATAGACGATAGACCTGAGGGTTCTGGTCTTCCTGTTTACATCCGATGACATGCGTTAACACCCTCTCACATCCCTTCCGAATATTGCGGCTGTGGCACAGAACTTGAGATGCGCAGAGCATGGAAGCTACTCAACGATACCCCAACTTACTTTCGGAGAAACAGGCAGCCGCCCACTTGGGCGTTGCCCGCATCACTCTACTTCGCGCCCGCGAAGCCGGACGCATTCGCTTCTTCCGCATTGGGACCCGCGTACTCTACTGCGAGGAACAGCTTACCGAATTCCTACAGGCCTGCGAGCGTAACGCGCGCAAGCATGAGGATCGCGAGCGAACCGAAGCACCGCGCCATACAGCGAGAAGAAAAGACAACCGAGTTAGTGCTTCGCGGCGGTCGGTTTCGGCGCGCGAATCAACGACCGTTGAATCTGGCGCTGAGTCGGCGGAGGATGGTCAAGCGTCGTTCCCGTTCGTGGCGACTCGTTAGATAACTCGCGTTCTCTGGAGGCAACATTCTGGGGATTTTTCCGCGCGCGATCTAGATCTGTGTTCGCATAGGAGAAATGAACTTCAAAGCCTTCGCCGACTCGATTTGTGTGCGAATGTGTGTGCGAAGCAAAACGGGCGACCACGCGTCGCCCGCAACTTATTGATTCTAATGGTGAGCCGAGCAGGGCTCGAACCTGCGACCCGCTGATTAAGAGTCAGCTGCTCTACCAACTGAGCTATCGGCCCACAGCGGAAGTGAAAATTATACGTAGGC